>Ga0184628_10001184_pt1 | contig 13002 bp, 13 predicted proteins | sample PLM4_5_b1_FD_133149 | JGI IMG/M metagenome (GOLD analysis project Ga0184628, IMG submission 133149) | Groundwater sediment microbial communities from an aquifer in East River, Colorado, USA - PLM4_5_b1 | ecosystem: Environmental > Terrestrial > Soil > Riparian zone | place: USA: East River... | reverse complement strand
TCGCGCTCGTCGCCTGTATGCGCAAGCTGCTCACGATCCTGAACGCCATGATGCGGACGAACACGACGTGGCAGCAGATCAATCGACCAGAGACCGCTTGACTTTGCAGACAGTTGCTATCGTCGCCCGAGGCCTACAAGCCGCTCAACATCCCGGCCGACAAGCTGGTGCTGGCGTCGCACACCTACGGGCCGGACGCGTTCATGAAGGCCTCGTTCAGCGCGGCCAACTTTCCGGCCAATCTGCCGGCGGACTGGGACACGCTGCTCGGCCAGTTCACTGCGGCGCGCATGCGGTGGTGATCGGCGAATTCGGCGGCTACTACGGGACCGGGCCGAGCGGGCAGCAGGACGTCGTCTGGCAGAACGCATTCGTTCAGTACCTTCAAGACAAGGGACTCCGCAACAGTTTCTACTGGTGCTACACGCCCAACAGCGGCGGGACCGGCGGCATCCTCGACGACAACCTGAACGTGCGCCAGGACAAGATGTTTCTGTTGCGCACGCTCTGGGGAACGGGGACGTAAGGCTTACGCCAAGTCTTGATCCTTCCGGATTGATGTGCAATCGCAGCGAGGACCTCATGAACGTAACCAAGAAGAGCCTTGTATATCGGGCATTTCAGACGATCGCTGGAAGTGTATTGCTTTGCTTGCTCGCGGCCTGCGACGGTAGCAGCGTCAGCAGCAGCAGCAGCATCGGTGGCAGCGGGAACGCGAGCGGAAGCGGGGGTGGCGGAAACCAAACCCCGACACCCGCGGGCGTTCCGCTTCAAAGCTGTGCCGGCATCATGCCGCTGGGGGACTCGATCACGGTCGGGGTGAACGGCGGGTACCGCAACAACCTGTATACGGGTCTGCAGCAAGACAACTGCGGCGTCGATTTCGTGGGCACGCAGTCCGACGTCAACACGCGTGTTGCCGACAAGGACCACGAGGGGCACCCGGCATTCACGATCGGCAATGTCGCAGGCAGTGTCAGTGCCTGGATCGCATCGACGCAGCCGAACGTCATCCTGCTGATGATCGGCACCAACGACACCGCGTGGTGGACAAACGAGGACGGCACCGAAATCGCCGCACGCCACGATGCATTGATCGGCCAACTCAGGGCGGCCCGCCCCAATGCCTGGATTCTCGTGGCGTCCATCCCGCCCCAAACCTCGGTCCTGATTCACGGCAAGGCCGACGGCGACGCCGCCACGGCGACGGTCGATCGCGCGCTGCTCACCGAGCAGTTCAACGCCGCCGTTCGGGCCAATGTGAATGCCCGGGTCGCGGCGGGCCAACGGGTGCGTTTCGTCGACGTCAACGCCGTGCTGACGACGGCGGATCTCTACGACGGCATTCATCCGACCGAAGCGGCGCACGCCAGGATCGCGCAGGTATTCTTGGACGGGATACGTGCCGTGCTCGCTTCCGCACCAACGCCGCCGGCGTAGCTCAGCCGGCCGGCATTTCTCGGCCCTGGCCCGGCGTTCTGCGACCCTGAACGGACCCTACCTTCGGACAGAAAGGGCGGTGGGCAATGTCAGTCCAGGTCTACGTCTACGCACCCGTATACACCCGCGCGGCTGCGCGGGCCTCCAAGGCATGACGTATTCCAGGACCGCCGTCTCCTCGTTCAATGCCAGCAACCATGGGCTTATGGGCGGTGGCGTTCCGCAACACGGAGTCTGGAAACGCGAAATCCGCGTCGGGCGCGAAGGACGACTGGGCTGGCTCCAGCGCCGCCGAAGGCGTCTCCGCCGACCGAGACGGCATCATCTATAGTACGGAGGTCGGGCCGAGGAGGGTGACGCGTAACGTCAGGAAACGAGTGGAGAGCGCCACCCGTCGACTCGGATGATCTCTCGAACGGCACGCTGGTTGGCCATCGCTGGCGCCACACTGTACTGCCTTGGTGTCGTCGGGCTGGCGGCTCTCTGGTCGTTCGCACCGAGCGCGCACTGGTCGATCGCGCTCTCGAACATCTTCGCCGCGGGCTTCTTTCTCCCGCTGCTACTGCTGGTACCCGCCGCGCTGCTGCTTCGCTCCCGCTGGATGTATCTGGTCACGGCGTCGTCGTTCGTTGTCTTCCTGGCGCTCTTCGGCGCGCGCTTCGTCCCGCGCGCCGGCCCCGCGATGGCGGGGGGGACGACGCTGCGCGTGGTGACATTCAACCAGCTGTTCTACAGCACGCACATGGACGACCAACTCGCGGCGATACGCGCGCAGCACGCCGACCTGGTCGCGCTGCAGGAACTGGCGCCGCCGGTTGCGGAGGCCATGCAGCGCGACCTGAAGACCATCTACCCCTACCAGATCCTCAGCCCCTCGAACAGCGCTGCTGGCATCGGTCTGCTGAGCCGCTACCCGCTCGAACCGGCGGATGGCATGGATGGCGCTCAGGGACAGTGGGCCATCTTGCGCGTGGCCGGACAGAAGATCACGGTCGCCAACGTGCATCTCCATTTTTCTGGTATTTCGCGCATCCACTCGCAGCGGTTCGGCTCGTTGTCGTACTTTCGAATGTACGACACCAGCGGGCGCCTGCGCCAGACCGACGCGCTGCGGCAGGCCGCGCGAAACGTCAGCGGCGGGCTGATCATGATGGGGGACTTCAACACCGGCGACCGCGAGCCTGGCTATGCCGTCCTGGCTTCAGAGCTGCACGACGCCTTCGGCGAGACAGGCACAGGGTTCGGGTTCACGTTCCCCAACCACAAGCGCATGGGGCCAATCACCATCCCGGTCCCGCTCGTCCGCATCGACTATGTCTGGACCAGGGGCTCGGTCGTCCCGGTCGCCGCGCACGTGAACTGCGACGACGGCGGCTCTGATCACTGTATGGTTGTAGCGGATCTCCGCATTGAGCATCCTCAATCAGAGTCGAGTTCTTCTCTAGACTAGTGGCGTCGATTTGAAGAAGGACGGCCCATGCCGTCGCGTGATCCGCTGGTGAGACCGGTGGACACACGTTCCGCCCACGCATCGAGAATCCGCGCGACCGCTTCGGCTACCGAGAGGTGCGTCGTATCCACCGTCACCTCGGGGTTCGCAGGAGCCTCATACGGATCCTGCACACCGGTAAAGCCCTGGATTTCGCCGCGGCGGGCCGCCTTGTAGAGTCCTTTGACGTCACGCCTCTCGCATTCCATCAGCGGAGTCGAGACGTGAATCTCCACGAAGCGCTCGCATCGAGCGCGCACCCAGGCCCGCGACTCGGCGTACGGAGAAATGAGAGCGCAGACGACTGTGACACCGTGATGTTCGAGCCGGCTGGCAAGGAACCCGACGCGCCGAACGTGCGCATCGCGCTCCTCCCGCGTGAACCCGGTTGGCAGCAGGTTGCGAACGACGTCGCCGTCGAACAGCTCGTGACGCACTCCCATGTCCAGAAAGCGCCGCTGCAGCGCCGCTGCCAACGTCGTCTTGCCGGCACCCGAGAGGCCAGTCAACCAGAGAACGCCACCCATCGAATCATCACGACGATCCACGACTTCAGTCTCCGCGACGTGTGTGAGTGGAAAGTGACCTCAGTGTAACAAAGGTGTGACGTCAGGCGACGTTACCCGGATGGATCCGAAATGTTACCGACATCTCCCACGATGGTGGTTCACCACTAGGAGCGTAGATGCGGACACTGATCGGACAACTGGGGCCAGCGATCGCGTACCACCTAGGCGCGCCTCGCTTTTTGATCGTGATGGGAATGCACCGGAGCGGCACGTCGTATGTCGCCCGGGTGCTGAACTTGATGGGGGCGTCGCTCGGCCCGGTAGACGAGGGAGTCAAGCCGCCTGGAAGCGACGAGATGCACTTCGAAAGCGGGGAGCTCAACTGGATCAACGAGGAAATCTTGCGTCGGTCTGGTGGCTCCTGGCAGACGCCACCGACGACGGTGCGGGCGACTGCACACGATCGATGGCGGTGCAGGCAATTCCTCTGGCAGTTCGCGCGTGTCGAAACCGCTGTCGTGAAAGATCCACGAATGATGCTGACATATTCGGTATGGCGACCCTTGTTGCCGCCACATCGAATCGTCGCGTGCATTCGTCATCCGCTTGATGTCGCACGGTCGCTTGCGCGCCGCGACGGATTGACACTCGAACAGGGTGTACGTCTGTGGGCTACGTATAACGAGCGGTTTCTCGAGCAGCTCGGCCCGAGCCAGCCGGTGGTTTGGGTGGATTTCGACCAGGGTCGGGCAAGTATTCAACCGCTCGTCCGTAATCTCGCTGGGACGTGGGGACTGAACGATACCGCTACAGCGAGGAGTTGTTACGACCGCGACGTGCATCACCACCGTGCGTCAGGCGATCCACCCGCCGACGTCGCGGAGTTGCATAAATCGCTGCAAGCGCGCGCGTCTCTGCCAAGCGAACAACGTCGTTAGCGTCCAGACGCCGGGAGGGATTAGGGCCGTTTGCGGAAGATCCGTCGTGCCCCAATGTCAACCGACCCACCGCACACGCGATTCGCCACGGGGCGGCACCGTGCTGCTCTACGGTGCCGTCTCGTCCAGCGGCGCAGCGGGAGCGCGCGCCGGCGCGATCTTCAGGAACGCGATGATCTGATCGACCTGTGCAGGCTCCAGCGTGTATGCAAAGGCGGGCATCATCTGCGATCCCTTCCCCACCTTCTCCCGGATCGCGGCGTCGCCCAGCCGCTGGATCGTCTGCTGACCGAGCGACGGACCTGGCCGTTGCGCGGAGCCGCCATGACAGTTGGCGCAGCGCTGCGCGAACACCGCTCGGCCCTTCGACTCGGTCTCGTTCAGCGGAAGCGGTGCGATGAACGTCCGCATGTCGTAGACCGTTCGCACGACGGTCGGGACTGTCGAGTGAGCTTCGCCGTTCTGCTGGGCCTCGACCCATGAGACGACGATGAACGGCAACAGCGTGACGAGCCCCGCTACGCACCGCAAAAGCATGCGGTTCATCTACTTCAGCTCCTGGATCTGCTGGGCCGTCCTGAACTGCAGGCGAATCACGCGGCTCGTGTTGGCGCAGGGCACCCACACCTCGCCACGGACCGGGTCGAACGAGATATTGCGCGATTCGCAGCGGCTCGGCAGCGTGTAGTAGGTCCACTGCTCAGAGCGCGGATTGAACTTGCCGACCTTGGCGTCGATGAACAGGTTCGTCCACACGTTGGAATCTGGGTCCACCGTCACGAAATAGGGGTGGCCTTCGACCGGGTAGTACTTCGTCTCGAGCGTGTGAATGTTGATCTTCGCCACGTTACTGGCCGCGTTGTTCGGCACCCACACGGAGTCGCCGCGTTTGTCCGCCCCGAGCCGGCGCGGCTGCTGCCCGTACGGCACCGTGTTGATGTTGCCCCACGTCATCACGCCCATCGATCTGAACCACTCGCGATCGGCCGGCGTCGTGGCGTCTTCCTTGTCGAGCCAGGGTGGCCGTATCACGACGTCGTAGGTCTTGCCCGTCTTGGGATCGCCCTTGACCACGCGATCCGAGGTGTACTGCGTCCACCAGCCGTTGCCCTCGGCGTCGCCGGCCGTTCCGTACACGAAGTTCCGGCTGAAGGTCGGGCTCTCGAAGTGCATCCAGGTTTTCGTCTCGGGGTCGAAGCGGTTCGCGCCGCCGTCGGTGGCGCCCCAGATCTTCCCCAGACCGTCCACATCCACCGTCGTCAACTGGCCGCCGCCCATGTTGAGCGGCGGCGAGAACATTTCGAACGACTCCGTCTTGGGATCGAGTCGGCCGAGCGCGCCGTCGCCGCCGTCGAACCAGATGATGCCGTTGCGATCCTTGGTGATCGAATGCGATCGTCTGATCGTCTTGCCGTTCATCACGCTCAGGCCGGTGACCTGCCCGGTCTTGACATCGACCTTGAAGAGCGTCATGTCGGCCGGGCCGCGATCGCGAGTGCCCCAGGCGTTGCCCTCGTTGTCGGCGACGACGTCGTGAATCCAGCGGGCACCCATCGACGCGGTGGGCCAGCCTTGCGACCAGTCGCTGCCGTCGTTCCAGGCCCGCTCGGCGCGTGCGCCGGCTAGCGGAACGTCGAATTCGGTCACCAGCACGCGCGCAGCCTCGCCCGTCGGCCGCGGCTGCAATTTGAACTTCAGCGGAGGAGACGACGGTCCCCGTACCGACGCAAGGTACCGGGCCAGCTCGTCGCGATAGTGCACGACGGTCGTGTGCCGGTTGATGCCCCCGGTGCCCGTGTTCTTCTCCATGAACATGATCACTGCGCGCCAGCCGTTTTCGTCGAACCGGTTCTGCAGCGGGTAATTGGGACCATGGCAGGCGGTGCAGTTGGAGCGGAAGATCTCTTTCATGCGCCGTTGCTCTTTGGTCGCTTCGGGAAGCGCGGCCATCCATTCGGACCCCACGAGCTGCGGCGTGACGTCAGCGATCGGGTTCAGGCTGAACGCCTGGTGCGCCGGCTGCGTCGCCCCGATGGTGACGTCGGCTCGCGCCGTCGCGTATCCGACGGCTTGTGCCCACACCTGATAGCGACCGCCGTCGAGCGGCGGAAAGACGTACTCGCCACGGTCGTCGGTGAACACCGACGTCGTCACGCTGCGGTCAACGGCACGTGCCGACACGGCCACGCCCTCGAGCACCTTCCCGTCCATCGCGTGCGTCGTCCCGGTCAGACTCGAGACGGCGCGCGCGCCGTCAGCTCCCGCGCCGGGCGCCTGCGCGAACACGTTCGGCGCGGCGCCACGCGACAGGCTGCTCAGGCCGAGAGCAGCCGCTGCCAGCATCAGCATTCCGATTCGTGTTGTTGTCATGGTCGCCTCACGTCACGCTCTTCTGGTCGCGTCTGCGACGATGCGAGCCCTTCGTGGCGGCTACTCTACGCCCCACTGTTGGTCAAGGCAAGCAAACGCCTGACCTTGCCGCTCGACGAGGGCGTCTGCCATGCTACGCCGCCATGGAGACCTTCGACCCGGGCCTCGGGCCCCGGTGAACCGGCCCTGAGTCCGGACGCCCTGCGTGCAAAACGCCGAGGCCGAAGGGGCTTCACGTTAGGGACGAGGACGCAGCGGCGCCCATGCGTCATCGGAGGTGCGATGCGGATCCTGCTCCTCTCGCTGCCCGATTCATTCGAGCACACCCCGACAATCGCCATGCGGATGCCGAATGGCGCGCTCGCCTCCCTCGCCGGGAACGTTGACGAGAAGCACATCGTCGCGATAGCGGATCTCATCCTCGTGCAGCGGGATGTTCGCCGCACCGTGGAACGCCTCGTTCAGTCGTGCCGCCCCGACCTGGTCGGCCTGTCGGTCATGACCTTCCAGCGTCGCACGGCGCGTCGCCTCATCTCCCTCGTGCGGAGCCTGGCGCCACGGGTCCGGATCGTCGTCGGCGGCTACGACCCGAGCCTGGCGCCGGATGGCTACACACATGCCGCACTCGGTGTGGACGTCATCGTCCGCGGCGAGGGCGACATTACCTTTCGCGAGATCGTGCGCGCGCTCGACGAGGGCGGGTCGCTCGCAGGGATCCCCGGCATCTGGTTCCGAACGTCAACCGGATTCTGTAGAAATCCCGCTCGGCCGGCAGCCGCGTTACACGACGACGAGATCCGGCCGCCGCGACGTGCGGGCCGTGTGCTGTCCGGCTACACTTTTCTCGGCCGCCACATCGATGTCGTCGAAACCTCGCGCGGGTGCACGTTCGATTGCAGCTTCTGCTCGATCATCGAAATGCGCGGCCGCAATTTCCATCGCTTCCCTCTGGAGCGGGTGCTGGCCGACATCGCCGATGCGCGGGCACGTGGAGCGCGTGTCATCTTCTTCGTGGACGACAACATCACCATCGACGTGCCGAGGTTCGAGGCGCTGTGTCGCGCGATCATCGACCGCGGCTTCGATGACGTGGATTACCTCGTACAGGGCATGACGGCGCCAATCGCGGAACACGGCGCGACGCTGGCGCCGTTGATGAAGAGGGCCGGATTTCGGTACGTGTTCCTGGGCATCGAGAACATCCTCGAGCCTGATCTCGCATTCCTGAGGGCGAGTGCGAAGAACAGCCGCCGGGAACATGGACATCGGACGGGCAATGCGAGCATCGACGCCATCGACATCCTTCATCGCAACGGCCTGTTGGTGGTCGGCGGACTGATCGTGGGGAACCCGGGCGATACGCGCGACGCAGTCGCCGCGAACCTGGCGTTTGCCCGCACCTACGTGGACTGGCCGTACATTCAACATCCCACGCCGTATCCGGGAACGCCGATGACGCGCGAGTTCTTCGAGCGCGGCCTCATCGCACACACCCGCGTCGAGGAGTACGACGGAACCACCGCGGTGACCGGCGGCGCGCATCTCACGGCCGAAGACGTCGAGTTCATGCGATGGCGCGCGGAGCGCTGGATGAAAGTACGACATATGCCGGCGGCCTTTCGGCACGATCCGGGATTTGTGCTCCGACACGCGCACCGCATGCTCGCGCACACCTTCAGGGGAACGACGGTTCGATCTGCGCTCGGCCTCGAACACGCGCGCGAGGCGTTCCGTCGCTATCGCGCCATACGCAGTCGTGAACGCGAGTATCTCGACTGGCCAGATCCCCTGCCAGCGCGTGAGACCGATCCCGTGGATGGACGCATCGACCTCGACGCCGTGCCCGTCGTGCTTCAGGCTGGACTGCGCCGCACGCAGGACGCCGCGTCAGTGTGACGCGTGAACGTGGCTGGTGCGTCACCGCGACCACAACGTCAGCAACGACGACCCCGGCTGCTCGACGCTGCGACACCGTTGTGTCGCCGAGGGCAACACCCCTCAGGTCCTCACCCCGCCTTCTCGAAACGCTGGCCCGTTCCGGGGTGCGCCTTCGCGGGATGGGGATGCAACGTCTCGAGACGCGCGAGTCGAATCCGGGTCTTGGCCCGTTCATAGGCGGCCCAGTCAACCGTCTCCGCCGTCTCGAACACATCCTGCAAGGCTTTCAGTTCGGCGGCGGCCAGGTAGATGTTCGGCGTTTCGCCTCCCTGCTGGCGACTCGCGTCACCGTCAACAGGCCGCGCATAGGTCCCGTCCTGGTTGACGCACAGAAACTTCGCTTCAACCAACGTGTCGAGCATCCGCTGACAGAGCCCACGCTCGACACCGCAGCGGTACTGCGCCTGTTCCAGCGTCAGGCGTAAACCCGGCATCTCCAGAAACTCCGCCCGAAGGCGCCTGAGCAATGAGTCTTGCAACATATATCAACCTCCACGCTGACACGACGACCCTTTCAACCGAACAGGGTGTTCGGGGGAGCGCGCGGGACTCGAGGTGGGGAGTCTGAGGACGAACGATGAGTCGACAAGGCGAGGCGAACGCGGGCTTCGCCGGCGGCAGTGCAAAGCCACGATTCAGCCGGAACGGCGACGGGATCGAGGCGCTCTCGAAAGGTTGCGTCGCGCGAACGAGGGGTGGCACGACACACAGCGTCGTAACCAGCGCTGCGATGCACAGGTGAACGTGACGGGCGGTCGTGTATGCGGAACGCATCGCGCACCGAACCTGCCCTTCACGGCCGGTCCGGTGGGCCATCGACGATGGCTCGAAGGGGCAAGCGGTGAAGCGGGGCGCATCCTACCACCTTCGGGCACCCGAGGGAACGTCCCCCGCGCACAAACCTGCGCAGCGTTCGGATAATTTCCTAACCGCTCGCTCGCAGCGTTGGGGCTAGACTGGCACGGTAGGTGCTTTCACCCACCACCACGCGCGCCGCGATTGGCGTCGCTGCGCTGAGAGGATTGCTTCCATGACGCTACCATCCATCTCGACACGGCTTGCGGCCGGCATCATCGTCCTGTCGTGCGCGGGGACGGCGTTCGCCGGTCAGGATTCCACGGCGTCGAACAGAGGTTCAGCGCTGTACATCAACTATTGCGGGTCGTGCCACGGACCGCAGGCCAAGGGCGACGGTCCAATGGCGGCGGCGCTGACGAAGAAGCCGTCCGACCTGACGGCCATCGCGAAACGAAATGGCGGCAAGTTTCCTCCGGACATCGTGTTTCGGACGGTCGACGGACGAAACCCAGTGCTTGGACACGGCGGCCAGGAAATGCCGGTCTGGGGTAATGCCTTCCTCCGCGAAGGGGGAGCGACCCCCGAGGCGGTCAGGGCCAGGATCGAGGCACTCGTCAGCTATCTCGAGTCGATTCAGCAGAAACCCTGAACGATCGCTTGCGAGCCATGTTCATGCGCCGCTGCTCGTGGGTCGCCTCGGGAAGTGCGGCCATCCATTCGGACCCCACGAGCCGCGGCGTGACATCGGCGATCGTAGCCGCCGCCGTCGAGCAGGGGAAAGACGTACTCGCCCCAGCTCACCGCGGCAGAGTGGGTGGCGTGATCCTCACGTGATCGCCCTTGTCCGGCCTTCGAAGATCGCGATAGCTGAGCTGCGTCGCACTCAATCGCGCGCCAGGTTTGTCCCAATACACGGTGGAGCCCTCAAACGCTCGGAGGACGTCGGCCGTGGGGCCAGCGCCTGACAGGATCACCGAATAGGTTTGCGTTTCCGCGGCCGCAATACGCGGAACTTGCCATACGGCAACGTCGCCGGTCAGATCGGGCTTCGGACGCTCGGGGATGTCCAGCGTGAACGCGCCCGGCGCGACCGCCAAGGCCGGTAACAACCCCAACTGCGCGAACGGGCGCACTCCCTTGTATCCCGTGCCGGTGGCGCTGACCACCGTGGCGCCCTGCGGGACCCGGACGGCAATCGTGACGTCCTCGACCGCCGGCCCCCTGGCCCGGCCGGCGTTGGCAACGGTCAGCGTGTAGGTCGTGTTGGGGCCTTGCGGCGCGCCAACCGCGAGCGCGGCCTCGATCCGTACGCGCAGCCCGGCATCGAGCATGAAGCGATAGACCTCGCGCAACAGCACTTCCGGCAGCCGGTCTCTCGAGAAGTTCCCCATCGTGCCCTTCGGGTACTTCTCACTGTGGTCGTAGACCATCTTCGCGAAATACGGAAAGCCCGCGTCCTTACTCACGCCGAATTCCTCGTCCGATCGGGCGCCGGGTCGATCGTTCGCCAAGAGCCACGCGCGAGGCACCAGCATCTCGGGTCCGTGGCATTGTCCGCAGCCAAACGTGCTCTGGATCCGCTGACCCGCTGGCGCGTCGGGCGGCGGATCCCGCCAGCGCGGCGGCGCGGGCTTGGCAACCCTGGGCAGGCTGGTGAGATACGCCTGAAGATCAGCGATCGATTGGTCGCTCACCTGCGACTCGGCATACGCAGGCATCAGGCCCCACGGCTGACGGAGCGCGCGACTGAACTGCGGGATTGTGAGCGCGCGGCCGGCGAGATCGGGTCCCCAGCCCCCTTCACCCTGCGGACCGTGACAGAAGGCACACATCTGCCCTTGCCAGAAGGTCTTGCCCGCATCGACCTTTCCCGCCGGGGCCGGTTCGGCCTGCAGCATGGAACCCAGCAGAAGCGCGACCAACCATGCGCTCATGTTCTGACCTCTGTGAGATGGACGCCGCCCGGTCGGCCCTCATCCTGCGCCAAGGGCCCGTGGAAGGCAAGCAAGACCTCTGGACGCGTAGTACCAAGTAGGTGTATAAGCCACGGCACTACATAGGCGTTCTTTCCCTGGAGGGTACCGAGCGAATCACGGGGGGCATCCACACGTCACGGTCGTCGTCGGCTCATTCGTTGGTGGCGCAGTCGATCTGGCTTTCACAGAGAGATTGACGGAAGGAGAAGCACCGATGGGACGCGGACCTAGTCGAGCGTTGGTTGTCATCGCACTCCTCACCCTGCCGGCCTTGGCGCACGCGCAGGAAGCCACACTTGGTGGCATCGTGAAGGACACTACCGGAGGCGTTCTACCTGGAGTCGCCATCCGAGCGGTGCACGAAGCGACGGGGACTCAGTTCGAGGCGTTCAGCGACGAGCGCGGCGTCTTTCGGCTCCCGGTCCGCATCGGCACCTTCCGAATCACCGCCGAGCTCGCCGGGTTTGCGACTCTTCAACGAATGGGCCTCGAGCTCCTAGTTGGCCAGCAGGTCACTCTGAATCTCGAGATGTCGCCGTCGGGTCTCGCGGAAACGCTGACGGTGACGGGAGAAGCACCGCTCGTCAACGTGACGTCTTCTCAGTTGGGTGGGAACATCGATTCACGGCAGCTGTCGGAGTTACCAGTGAACGGACGAAATTTCCTGGACCTGACGATGCTGGCGCCCGGCGCGCGCGCGAACCACACCGATCCCGGAGGCTTGCCGGTGACCACCGCGCTCGGAACCGTGCAGCTCAACGTCGACGGCCTGCAGGTCACGAACAACTGCTGCGGCGGCTCGAACCGGCAGCCGAGCTTCGGCCGCGACGCCATCGCGGAATTCCAGTTCATCTCTAATCGCTTCGACGCGACGCAGGGCCGCTCCTCCGGCGCACAGGTGAACGTGATCACCAAGTCGGGCACGAACACGCTGTCGGGCACACTCTCCGGGTACTTCCGCAGCGACAGCATGAACGCGAGCGACTTCGTGCAGCAGCGAGTACTGCCCTATTCGAACCAGCAGGTCAGCACCACGTTCGGCGGACCGATTCGGCGTGACCGCGTGCACTACTTCTTCAACTACGAATACGAGCGTGAGCCGTCTACGGTGACGCACAATACGCCGTATCCGAGCTTCAACGTGGACCTGTATTCCGTCCGTACGCAGCACAAACCGATGGGACGGGTGGACGCGCAGTTGTCTCCCCAGACGCGTCTGAGCGTCTCCAGCTATGCGTGGCGGGACTTCCAGCCGATCGACGGCACCCAGGCGACGATCGGCGGCGCGACGAACCATCCAGCGAACGCGATCAGGTTCGACAAGTCCGCCCAGGCGGTCCAGGGATCGCTGACCCATGTGCTGGGCAGCCAGGCCATCAACGAGTTGAAGATCGGATGGGCCTCGAACCATTGGACGCAGGACCCGAGCACGAAGTGGCCCTCGACGACCGGCCTCGCCACGGCGCGCAACCCGGTCGCCAACCAGCTGCAGCTGCCGCCGGTCGTCACCCTTCGTGGCTTCAACATCGGCGGCGGGACGAACT
>Ga0184628_10001182_pt1 | contig 13008 bp, 19 predicted proteins | sample PLM4_5_b1_FD_133149 | JGI IMG/M metagenome (GOLD analysis project Ga0184628, IMG submission 133149) | Groundwater sediment microbial communities from an aquifer in East River, Colorado, USA - PLM4_5_b1 | ecosystem: Environmental > Terrestrial > Soil > Riparian zone | place: USA: East River... | reverse complement strand
TAATTTTACACCGCCATCAATAAATGTTGATGATGAATATAATACAATCCAAGTACAAACAATATCTTGGAATAATAAATATTTTGTTGATGATGAATATTCTGCTCAACTTAAAAATTTCTATTTGTTAGATGAACATCATGATATCTATACTACAAAAACTGTTTGGACACCATTTGCATACACTGATGATGTAATATTAGTTAATGGTACAATAGTAAATGTTATAATATCTGAAGGTGGTAAATCTGGTGATATACTATCTACAATTTTGAATGGTATTGGTATTATTACTGATACTGGTAAAGCTGGGGACACACAAAGAGGTACATTTACAACCAATTTACTTATTACAGATGGTGGTATAAGTGGTGATACAAATACTTTAACTATAATTATTAACAGCATAATAAGTGAAGGTATAAAATCTGGTGATACATTAAGTACAATTGCTTTTCTAATTGCTTCAATTTTAGAAGGTGTTAAGTCTAGTGATACTTGGACAAATAATATTATTTCAACATGTCATTTGATTGATGGAGCAGTTATAAAATATATCTTAACACCTGACGGTGGTATACAATTAAACTTAGATATTGATACTAATGTATTTATTGATTCTGAATACGATACAAAATTATATGTTAATTCTGAATATGAAACGAGGATTAATTTATGAGATTATTTGTCAATCAAACAAATCGTGTCCATACTGATCCTGTTATCAATAAGTCAACTGGTGATTTATTAAATGGAGCGAATGTAACAGTTAAATTGTTTCAAGAAGATGGAACGACATTAATAACAGGTTCAAATCAAATATTAGCAGAAGAGGGTTCAACTGGTGTTTATTCTGTAGTATTAGGTGTTTTAGCAGTTGTTAATAAACAAAAATGTAAAATAGAATTAGACATAAAACAAGGTTTGACTTCTGTTTGGTATTTTAAAGGACCATTATTAGCTATTATTCGAGATCAATTCTAGGTGGTTTTTAACTGCCTAGATTTATTTGGGCATTTTAAAATCCTCTGGAGATTAGAATGAACGGTACACTTGTTAGTTCGAATTCGACTAGTGTTACAGTTGCTCACGTAGAAGAGAAAAATTATCCTGTTGGTAGATTAGCTAGTGTTACTTTAAATGGTAAAGAAGTAAAATTAACTGAATTAATGAAAGGTGATGAACTTGTATTTTCTGATGGTTCAACAATCACATTTTTAACTGCGAGTCGTAAAGTGAGTAAAGTAATTGCTCTTGACAAGAATAATGTTACTATCCAGCGTAATGAAGGACGTGATCCGAATGTAACATATCGTCTTTCGGATACTGTTGGTGTTACTCTTAATAGTGAAGTTGTTAAGTTATCAGATTTAAAGATTGGTGATGAAATTAGTTTTGAAGGTGATCCAATTCATAAGATTTCTATTACACGGGAACAAAGTTTAAGTCATAATTATGAAGGTACATTTGTAGGTGTTACAAACAATACTTTAAATGTTTCACATGTTGGTAAAGATAATACATCAAATCTTATTGCTGTTAATCCTATTATTACTTTGAATGGAAAACCATCAAAACTAGATGAATTAAAACCTGGTGACAAGTTAAGTTATGTTGCTGATCCAAATGTAACGTCGATTGTTGCTACTCGATAAGGGATTGGTTTATGCGATTTGTTGTTGCTTTTTTGTTTTTAACTTCATGTTGCTATGGACAACATTTTCGTAAATCTTATTATTACCCACAAACATATTATGCTGCTCCAATTTACGCTGCTCCAGTTGGTTGGAAAACTGAATTACTTAGAATTGCAGAAGCGAAGGATAAGTATCAGCAACAATTAAAATTACAACTTGATGATAATAAGGTTTATTTGGAAGCATTGTCTGCATTAGGTTATTCTGTACCTGTTAAACAAGGATTAATTGCTGAACAAGGAAGTACAGTTTATGGTCTCAAATATTCAGATGTATCTGAGTTATATGGTTCTTCAAGCATTGATTTACATTTTAATCAAGCTGATAATCATGTAAGAGCAGCACAAGACCTAGCTAGTCAAGGTGTTTCTGGTTTTCAATCTCTTGTTCAAGCAGAAGGATCAGCTAAAGAGCGAGTTGCAACAATACTTGCTAAAGCTGAATTAATCAGGGCAGCTGATGTTCCTTCGGCTAAAATAGTTAAATCCACTGAAATTACTGAGACTGTTAACAATTCTGGAAATAACGTAAGTTTTATTGGTACAATACAAAAGAAATGTATGGCCTGTCACAGTGGAGATAATTTACAAGGTGAATTAGACATTACTAAGTATCTATCTTTTGATGAAACTACTAGAAATAAAGTTAAAGCTAGACTTACCCATCCTGATCCTGCTAAGCGAATGCCACTCAAACGAACTCCTGATGGTTTTGCACCGGGCGAACCACTTTCGTTTGATGAACTCGTAACTTTCAAATAACATGCGTTATCTTTTAACATTTGCGTTAATTCTTTGTTCAATTGGAGTTGCTAATGCCCACGGTGGATTCTCCCGTTCCCGACAACGAACTGTCATCCAACGAGAAAGAGCCGTTGTCCGACAACCTATCGTTCAACGAGAGAGAGTCATTGTCCGTGAAGTTGCACCCGTTTACCAGCAAACCTATGTCCAACCAATCGTTGACTGCCCCCAACCAATTATCTCCGGATACTCAGGCTCTCGTCGATTCATCATCATACATTAACAAAGCTGCGATTTTACTTGGTACAAAATCAAATACTGTTGTTGATCCAGGTTCAATTTTAAAGTGGATTGATATTATTAAGTCATTACTTGGATCTTGTCCCAAGAATGCTCCACAATTAATACAAGCTGGACGTGATGAAAGACTTATTCATAGACGAATACTTGTTAATCACATTTTACGAGAATTTCCTGAGATTTCCCGTAATGAAGCATTAAATCGTGCTTATCAAATATTTGAAAGTGCGGCAAAAGCTTCATTGTCTGATATGCAAGCATTAGTAAATGAAATTTAATTTCATTTACGAGATGGGGTGTTGCGGGGAACACCCCATCTTTTTCTTTTTGGTATTTTATGTATTTAAAAAACTTAATTCGTCATGCTTATGCTTATGACAATTTTAAATCTTGTGGCTTTGAGAAGATGCCGATTGAATGGCAGAAAGAGTTTCTTAAAGTTATAGGAGTAACAGAAGATAAATTAGAAAAAGGTAGATGGGATGGCAATCGAACAAAAATTAATAAAAGTAAAGGAGCTTGATGATCCTAGAAGGTGCCAAGCTCCTGGTGCTATGGGTGAAGGACAATGTGAATTTTTATCTGTTGAAGGGTTTAAATACTGTGAAAAACATGGTGGTACTTCACAAACTACTATTGCTGAGAGAAAGAGAGTCCATGATTATCGTTTAAAAGCATGGCAAACTCGAATTGATGAATTTGCTGAAAGTAATAATGTAAAAAATTTACGTGGTGAAATTGCAGTTTTACGACATTTACTTGAAGAAATACATAATCAATGTTCTGATTCTACTGAATTGATACTTTATTCTGGACGTTTATCTGATTTAACTATGAAGATTAATACATTAGTTGTAACATGTCAAAAATTTGAAGCTAATGCTGGTTTAATGTTAGACAAATCTGCTGCTTTATTACTTGCTAGTAAAGTTGTAGAAGTTATTGGGCAACATGTAACTGATGCAGAAGTGATAGATAAAATTTCTAATGGGATCATTGATATCATTTCTGAAATAGGAAAATAATTATGCACTATCGAAATGGTCGTGAAGCTAAGAATGGTGATATTATTGTTCAAATTGGAACTAATGGAAAACTTACACAATTTGGTGTTTTACACAGTGCTGCACCAGGTAATGATTATTGTAATGGAGTAATTGCTCCCGTTCAAGATATTCGTTCTGGTGCATGTATGTGTGATTGCCTTCATGTTGATGATTTAGCAGAAATATTAAAAGAAAAGGGACTTGATAAGCGACCAGATGGAAAGTGACATTCGACATTATTTTTTAGACCAAATACAATCTAAGTTACAACGTGGGTCAATTGGGACATGTTCTAGATGGGCTGAGAAATATCGTAAAATAAAAGATCCTTTAACTGATCAATTAGGTGATTGGACATTTAATTATCATCCTTGGTTACTTGAAATGCATGATTGTCCTGATCGGATAATCATTGGACAAAAAGCAGCACAATTAGGATATACAGAATGGGCATTGAATAAAGCATTTTTTAATATTGATATACATGCTTTATCCGTACTTTATATTTTACCATCAGATGATGATGCTTCTGATTTTTCAGCTGATAGATTTGGTCGAGCATTAGAATGTTCGCCTCATATTACAAAGATGTTTGATAGTGTTCGAAATGTTCAACACAAACGTGCTGGATATGCATCTTTATATGTAAGAGGTTCCAGAAGTCGTTCGAAACTCAAATCTATTGACACTGCTTTAATTATCTTTGATGAACTTGATGAAATGAAGCAAGAGAATTTAGCTCTTGCTGAAATGAGACAATCTGGTATTCGTGAAGATGCAATACAACAAATAAAGTTATCTACACCAACAACTCCTGAGACTGGTATCAATGTAGCTTATAGAGGAAGTAGTCAAGACCATTTTTTCTTTAAATGTCCATCTTGTTCACGACTAATAGAACTTGAATATCCTGATTCAATAGTAATAACAGCACAAGATAAATCTGATTTAGGGTATAAAAATAGTTATTATATTTGTAGATATTGTAAAGTTAAATTAAATCATGAACTTAAACAACAATGGTTAAAACATAAATTACGTGGTGGTACATCTAGATTTGTACCTGGACATACAGATCGTGATACACATGGTTTTTATATTAATCAGATGTATTCATCTGTTGTTTCACCTGCTACTTTTGCATTAGCTGCACTTGAAGGTGTTGATGATCCAACAAAAGCTACTGAGTTCGTCAATTCAAGATTAGGTCAACCTTATCTTGTTGAAGGAGCTAAGTTAGCTGAATCCCAAATTTTAAGTAAAAGACGTAGCTATGCTAAAGGTCCAACGTCTGATCCTATTGTAACGATGGGTGTTGATGTTGGTGGAGTGATGCATGTTGAAATTGATTCTTGGACAATTAAATCTGATCGTAATCCAGCATTAGATATAAATGATGAAGCATTTTGTAAAGTTTTATATGAAGGTCGTACATCAGGAGCAGCTACTGATTTTAATGAAGTAGCTGCATTGATGACTGAATACCAAGTTGATTTTTGTGTTGTTGATTCAGAACCTGAACGACGAGCAGCTTATCAATTTGCAACTCGGTTCTGGGGTAAAGTGTATCTTTGTGATTTTATTTTCAGTATACAAGGACGAGCTATTATACCTGGTCCAGAAGAAGAATGTACTGTTAAAGTAAATCGTACTTCTTGGATGGACTTAGCTCTTGGTAGATTCAAAAACGATACAATTATTTTACCAGAAGATGTTTCACCTGAATATGTAAGACATATTTGTGCTCCACAAAGAGTATATAAAAAAGATAAATGGGGAAAAGACTATGGTTTGTATGAAAATACTGCTGCCGACCATTTAGCGTTCTCAAGATTGTATAGTGAATTGGCACTTGTCTTTGCTCCTTGGGCTGGAAGCACACAAGATATTTATGATGTATAAATTCAGGAGAAATAATGTTAAATATTGCAGACATTAGACACCCACAATATATTCTTGACTTTGAAGACTATTTAAAGTTTCGTTTAACTTATGAAGGTGGTAAATGTTTCATTAATGAATATCTTAATAAACTTTCAGAACGTGAAAGTGACTCAGATTTTGCATTAAGAAAACAATTAGCATATTGTCCTGCATTTGCTAGTGCAGCTATCACACGTATTAAAAATGCAATTTTTCAACGTACAACAGACATTCAACGATTAGGTGGACCTGAATCATATCAACAAGCTATAAAAGAATATATTGACTTTGATGGAAATAATATTAATACATTTGTTGGTATGTTTGTACTTGAAGAATTATTAGTATTAGGTAGAGTTGGTGTATTGACGGATATGCCTGATAATTTAGGTTCAACAATACTTGATCGTGGAAATAAAAGACCGTATCTTGGTATTTTTTGTGCTGAGAATATTCGATCTTGGACTTATAAATCAACTTCAACTGAAAAATATCTTACGTCTATTCTTTTACAAGAATTTGTTGATATTGTTGACGAGAAAACAGGACTTGTTGAAAAAGTTGTTACAACTTTTCGTTTAATACAATTAGTCAATGATGGTGTTAAAGTTACATTTTATGATAGTGAATCTACTATTAAAAATTCTATTGTACTGAATCTAAAAAGAATACCTTTTACTCTTTTTCAATTACCTTATAGTTTAATGATGAATGTTGCTGATTATCAAATAGCTTTAATGAATCTTGAAAGTTCAGACATATCATTTGCACGTAGAGCTAATTTTCCTATTTTCTATGAATTTGTTGACCCAAAATCTGAACAAATATACAAGAAACCACCAGGACCACCTAATACTGCTGATGGTACTGCTGCTATTCAAGGTAAATCAAAGGATAGAGAAGTATCTGTCGGTATGTCAAAGGGTCGAAGATATGCTCTTGGTGTAAATGCACCTGGTTTTGTTTCACCTGATCCAGAAGTTTTAAGAGTATCAATGGAGAAAGGTAATCAGTTAAAAGATGATATTTTTGAACTTGTCAATTTAAATGTTTCAAATTTATCAGCTTCTGCTGAAAGTAAACAAGCTGACCAAGGTACTCTTGAATCTGGATTAAGTTTTATTGGATTAGTTCTTGCAAAGGGTGAAAATGATATTGCAAGGCATTGGGCAGAATTTGAAAATGTTGACAAAAAGGCAACTGTTACATACCCAGAGAACTATTCCATCGAAAGTGGTGAAGAAAGACGGAAAAAAGGTGAACATCTTGAAAAGATGGCTAATAAAGTAACAAGTCCAACATATAAAAAAGAAGTTCAAAAACGCTTAGCAAAAGTTACAATTGGTCCATATGTAAAAGAATCTGATTTACAAAAAATATACTCTGAGATAGATAATGCTAAGACTTTGACTTGTGATCCTGATCAAGTTATTGCAGATCATGAAGCGGGACTTGTTTCAGATAAAACAGCGAGTATTGCTCGTGGTTATCCAGAAGGGGAAGTGGAACAAGCTCGCAAAGATAAAGCACAAAATATCAAAATGACAATGGAAGCTCAAGGGGGACCACAAGGTGCTGGTGCAGCACGTGGTGCTCCTGCCTTTGGTGGTGCTACTTCTTCTTTGGAAAAAAGAGGTAAGAAGAAACGGGGAACAGCTGATAAGGTTATAAAGGATGAAAAATGATAATTGCACTGTTATTAGTACAAATTAGTATTTCTCATGCAGTTTGGACTGTTTTTGGTTTGATTATAGGTGGTTTAATATTTTCATTACTTTTATGGTTAATTGATTATTGTGAAACACCACAGCCATTTAATAAATTAGCTAAAATATTACTTGCTATTTTGGCTGTTTTTGTTTGTATAGGTATTTTACTCAGCTTATTAACAAACACACCAATATTTAAGCCATGAGTGGTACAGTTCAGATGAGTGATATGGTTGAAATTATAAAATTAATTTTAGCAGCAATTACACCAATTCTGTTAGCTTTAATTCCAATTCTATCATTGTATATTGCAAATAAACAAAATAAAAAATTGGAAGAAGCTGCTGAAAAAGTTAAAGAAGTTAAAAGTGATTTAAAGATAAGTTCGGATAAACAAGATGAAAAAATGATTGTTTTAAGTAAAGTTGCTGATGCAACACATATTTTAGTCAATAATAATATGGCTATTCAACTTAAATTAAATGCTGAATTGTCAAGATGGAAAGCAAATGAAACTAAAAATGAAGCAGATATACAAGCAGCTGATAGAGCAGAACAGTCATTAAAAGAACATGAAATGAAACAAAATATAGTTGATGGGCAATCAAAATGAACCAGTATATTGATATTTATAATGCCGATACTTATTTTGAAGGAAGATACAATTCACCTTTATGGAATCCTCAGTTATCTGATACTGTAAAAAATCAACTTTTAATTACAGCAACAAGATTGATAGACTCATTAAATTTTGAAGGGACTAAAACTGTTATTACTCAGACATTAGAATTTCCTAGAGATAATGATGTTGATATTCCTCAAGATATTAAAGATGCTTGTTGTGAAGTAGCTTATGGTTTATTAGACGGTTTTAATCCTGAACTTGAAGCACGAAATCTTTCATCCCCGCAATTATCATTTGATAGATCAAGAATTAATACTAATACACAATCTTTACATGAAGCAAGAGTACATGGTATCCCAAGTGTTGTAGCTTGGGACAAGCTCAGATGTTATTTGCGAGATGGGTCAACGATAACTTTGAGTAGAGTTGATTGATGTTAATGTATCTTAATTGTGAAGTTAAAACAGAAATTGATGAAATTGATTTTGATCATTTAAGTGGTTTTGAATTTATACTTTCTGATTATGGTTATCTTAGGACAACGAAAACATTAGAAGAGCGATTTTTACATAAAATTATAGCTAAAAGAATGGGATTAGACATTTTTTAAAATAATAGATCATAAAGATCGTAATAAATTAAATAATCAAAGATATAATTTGAGAGAAGCAACGCACAGTCAAAATATATTTAATTCAGATTTAAGATCTAATAATATAACAAACGTAAGAGGAGTATTTTTTGATAATGAAAGACAAAAGTATTTAACTAGAATTATGATAAATGGACAACATAAATTTTTAGGTAGATTTAATACAATTGAAGAAGCTATTGAAGTTAGAAGAAAAGCCGAAATAAAGTATTTTGGCGAGTTTGCAAATAACTCTAATTAAGAGTGGATTAGCCATCATGGCGATGTTTTTTAAGAAAAAGGTATGGCACTGGGTTGGTGATGGTGAAGATGCTGAGAAAGCAGCTGCTGAGAAAGCAGCAGCAGATGAAGCAGCACGAAAAGCTGCTGAAAACAGTGGAGAAGAAAAGAAATTTACTCAAAAAGATTTAGACCGTGTTATTAATACTAGATTTAAGGCAGAAAAGACGGAAAAAGAACAATTAATCAAACAACTTGAAAATCTTAAAGAAAAAACTGGTCTTTCGGAACAAGAAAAAACTGATCTTCAAAAACAAATTGATACTTTGAATGAATCAGTAAGAACAAAAGAAGAACAATCTCAATTTGAAAAGAAACAACTTGAGACAAACTTCAAAAAGGAAATTGAAGTTTTGTCAAAAGATAAAGACACGTGGAAGAGTCGTTATTATGATTCGACTATTAAACGTGCTATAACTGATGCAGCAGTTTCTGCAGGTGGTGAATTTCCAGATCAATTTGTATTGATGTTCTCTGGAACTACTCGTCTTGAAGAAGAAAAAGACGAGGGTGGTAAACTTACTGGTAACTTTATTCCAAAAATAAAGTTTCAGGGTATGGACCCAGAAACGAAGAAAAGTGTAACTCTTGATTTACCTGTTATGGAAGCATTTCCAAAAATGCGTGAATTAGGGATGCATAAAAATCTCTTCAAGCATGGGGCTAATTCTGGCACAGGACAAGGTTCTAGTGGTCAGAATGGTGGTCAACGTGATGAATCTAAGCCACCAGATTGGAGTACTTACAATGGCGATTCAGAACGCTATGGTAAAGACTATCAAGCATGGCGTGCTAAGTATGATCACGATGGTAAAGCAAAACAAACTTCTAAGTAAAAGAAAGAAGCAATGTTAGTTCAAGACAAATCTTTAGGTCGTGGTTATCGTAAGGTTTTTCGTTTTGCACACAAGAAAAATCTTTTTGAACGTTTTTATGGTAATAATACTACAGCGTTTATTCCAGAGATGTGGGCAAATGAAGCTGTTGCTCTTCTTTGGGAGAATATGCTTTATGCAAGTCTAGTTCATACAGATTTTAAAGATGAAATTGCAGAATTTGGTCGTACAGTTCATACTCGTTCTATTGGTAATTTTACTGCTAAGCGTAAGCAGAATGACTTAGATGATGTTGAGGATCAGGACATCACTGCAACGGATATTGCAGTTGTGTTGAATCAAAGAGCTTATAATAGCTTTTTGGTTGGTGATGGTCAGCGTAGTTATGCATTCAAGGATTTGATTGCTATCTATCTTGAGCCAGCTATGTTGGCTTTGGCTAGATTACTTGACCAGGTTGTTGCAGGTCAAGTTTATCAATTCTTGGCTAATCGAGCAGGTGGTCTTGATCAATTAACATCTGTTAATGGTCATGATTTCTTGTTAGATTCAAGAGAAGTGATGAATACTTTGAATGTTCCTGAAGAATTACGATGGATGGGTCTTGCAACTCGTTCTGAAACATATCTTCAGAAAACTGACTTGTTTAAATCAGCTGAACGTCGTGGTGATGGTGGTCGTGCTTTACGTGAAGCATTATTAGGTCGCGTTGCTGGGTGGAATAATTTTTATAGCAAAAATACACCTAGTGTTCGTGGTGCTACGCTTGCTACTACCACTACAACGACAGCTGCTGCTTTGGCTGGTTCTAGTACAGTTGTTGTTGCTTCGGCAACTAACTTAGCTACTGGTGCATATTTCACTGTTGCTGGTGATTATACTCCATTGCGTGTTAGTGCTCTTAATACTTTAACTATCACTACGACTCGTCCTCTTTTACGAGATGTAGCCAATGGTGCAACTGTTACACCAGTTGCAACAGGTCTTATCAATCAGGGTTCTGCTATTGCTGCTGGTGATTTTACATTATCAGCAGCTACTGGTTATCCTGCTGGTTGGATGAAAACGATTGTTGTTGATGGTACTGGTGTTCCAAAGGTTGGTCAACTTGTTGCTTTCAAAACAGCAGCTGGTGCAATTCATACTGCTGAATATTGCATTGTGCAAGTTATTAGTGCTACTGAATTTATGCTTGACCGTCCCTTGGAGCAAGCTGTCCTTGACAATGATATTGTTTGTTATGGCCCGAGTGGTGATTACAATTTTGGTTTTCGGCGAGGAGCTATTGCATTAGTTAATAGACCTATTGCTTTGCCTGAATCTGGAATTGGTGCTCGTGCTGCTCAGGCTATTGCCAATGGTATGTCGATGCGTGTTGTTATGACTTATGATGGTAAGAAAGAAGCAACACGTATTAATGTTGGCTCTTTGTTTGGTATCAAGACTCTTGATGTCAATCAAGGTTTGGTAATGCTTGGGTAATTAAGGTTTCCTTTATTTATCAATTGGGCTGTGTTCGGGGTTCTTGCCGACACAGACCAAACGACAGGATGTGATGAGCACTGCACCCATTGATAAGTAAGGAATAAACATGAATCCAACAGAACGAGCAAAGCGGAGACATATCCGTCAAATTCTGTATGAATACCGATTAAGATATGGTGTACCAGCAGAATTGTATTTAACGTCTGTTGGAGACATTAATATCGAAACTGGTGATAAAGCTATTACTTTTACTTGTATACAAATACCACAATTGATAACTGAATCAGTTGATTTAATTAAAAAATTTGAGTATGACATTTCATTTATAAAAGCTAATAGTAATTTTGCTTATGGTGCTTTCTTTGAAGTAGGAGATAGATTCGCTATTCTTGATTCTATCTTTTTACCTAGTGAAGATACACAAATAGGACAAAATGATTATTTTGTTTATAACTCTAGACGTTATGATCCAAAGAAAATTCAAAAATTAGATGGTGATACTGGCTATCTTTTACAATTACGAAGTATAAGTGGTACAGAATTTAATCAAGTATATAATAAGTTTGTTCGATCATCTATCACAATTGAACAGGAGATAGATGGTGAACTTTAATGTTAACTGGGATCGTTGGATTAAATCATCTGTTGCAAAACATTTTAATGATGAATCTTTGATTGGTATAAATGAAAATCAAACAGTTCTTTTTATTGAAGGATTTGAACGTAATACTGATGGTAAAAAAGATTGGATAGAATTCAGACTTGATGGACCTTATTATGAAGAAACTACAAAAGGACATTGGAAGATAGAAATAGAAGTTAATATACTTGTTGTTGTGAATGAACAGAAAAATCCATATAGACCAGAATATCTTAAAGGACGAGTTGTACAATTATTTACTACATGTTTTGATGTTTTTAAATATGGAGAATCAGAGGAAGATGATAATTTAAAATTAGGATGTTTTACTTTAAAAACTTCTGGTCGTGAAAAAATATTAACAACTAACTTCGGAAAAGTTAGACCTGATACTCGTCAATTACAGTCTAGTGTTGAAGGTCATTTTGTAATGTATCTTGATTAGGAAAACCAAATGAGAATTTGGAAATGGGTAGGTGCACCACCTACTAGTTCAATAGATTTGAAAGATTGTACTATCAAGTTCAGAGATGGTACTTCTCCAACTCCAAATGAACTTGAAATTAAAGTTGATGAAGGTAATCTTACGTTTGAAGAAAAACGTAATGTTGAAGTGAAGAAAGATAGAGGTGAACTTGATTACCTTAAAGAAGGTGATGAAGAGCCGTTAACAGTTAGTTTGGATATGCGTTTTGATACTTTAAAAGCTTCATCTGGTGATCCAGTAACACCCTATGAATTTTTAAAGAAAACTGGTGGAGCATCAGCTTATGCTTCAACTAGTCCTGCATGTCAACCTGATACAATTGATATTGTTGTTTATATTAGTCATCTTTGTGGTACAACTATTGAAGATGAAATACATGTATATCCAAAATTTGCTTATACTAATCTTCCTGGTGATTATCGTGCTGGTACCTTGTCGGTATCTGGTATTTGTAATGCTGTGGCTCCCACTGTAACACGTTCAACATTCCCGTAAACTATGAAACTTAAAGGTCAGGTTATCCCCGCACCTGCACCCGTTAAAATAAAATTTTATCGTGGTAAAGATGTATTTGAATTAAATATTG
>Ga0184628_10001181_pt1 | contig 13012 bp, 15 predicted proteins | sample PLM4_5_b1_FD_133149 | JGI IMG/M metagenome (GOLD analysis project Ga0184628, IMG submission 133149) | Groundwater sediment microbial communities from an aquifer in East River, Colorado, USA - PLM4_5_b1 | ecosystem: Environmental > Terrestrial > Soil > Riparian zone | place: USA: East River... | reverse complement strand
ACGGAGCGTGAGACAATTGATCTGCGGAAGGCGTAGGCGATGCGAATTTTATTCATCGGCGACGTGGTCGGACGCTCCGGGCGGACAATCGTCAACGAGCGCCTGCCGGGGCTGATCGCCGACTGGAAGCTCGACCTTGTCGTCGTCAATGGCGAGAACGCGGCCGGCGGATTCGGCATCACCGAGACGATCTACAACGAGTTGGTCGATGCCGGCGCCGACGCCATCACGCTCGGCAATCACGCCTGGGATCAGCGCGAGGCGCTGGTGTTCATCGAACGCGCGCCGCGGTTGATCCGGCCCATCAATTATCCCAAGGGCACACCCGGGCGCGGCGCTGCTTTGATCGATACCAAGAACGGCAGGCGCGCGCTGGTGATCAACGCCATGGGCCGCATCTTCATGGACGCGATGGACGATCCGTTCGCCGCGGTCGAGCGCGAGCTTTCCGCCTGCGCGCTCAAATCGGGCGCCGACGCCATCATCCTCGACATGCATTGCGAGGCGACCAGCGAAAAACAGTCGATGGGATTTTTCTGCGACGGCCGCGTCAGCCTGGTGGTCGGCACCCATACCCATGCGCCGACCGCCGATCACCGCATCCTGCCGGGGCGCACGGCCTTCGTGTCGGACGTCGGCATGACCGGCGATTTCGATTCCTGCATCGGCATGGTCAAGGACGAGCCGCTCAACCGTTTCCTGCGCAAACTGCCGGGTTCGAAATTCGAGGCGGCGACCGGGCCGGCCACGCTGTGCGGGCTGGCGGTCGAGACCGACGACGCGACGGGCCTGGCCCTTAGAGTCGGCGCGGTGCGGCTCGGTGGCATTCTGGAAGAAGCAGTTCCGGTTTTTTGGAAGTAGATTAATCACGCCGCGCCGGGTTGACCGCGACTCGCCGCAGTGATTCGGTAGGTCAAGGTGATTCGCCGGTTTGTGCTTCGTCCGGCAAGGCACAAACAAAGGCGGCGATGGCCAAGACCAAACGCAAACCGGCGTTCGAGCAGGATTCCGGTATCGCCCACCGGCCGCTGGCGGCGGCATCGAACGCAGCCGCCGAACGCGCGGCGCAATTCATCCCGGCCGGTTCGCGCGTGCTCGATCTGAGCAGCGGCAAGGCTTTGGCAAAACGCCTGCCGATTGGCTGCGACTATCAGCACCGCGACGCCAGGGCGAGCAGTTTCCCAGCCAAAGCCGCGGCGCAATCCGACATCATCGTCATACTCGGCGCGCTCGAACAGATCGCCGATCTCGAGAGTTTGTTCACCCATTTGCGCTTCTGCAAGCAAGACGTGGTGTTGAGCTATTGCGCCACCGATCTGATGCCGGATCGCGACCGCGCCGCGCTCGATTTCGTCAACCACTTGAGCTACTACGATCTGGCGCTGCTATTCGACCGCTATGGCTTCCGCATCGAGTGCACCACGCCGGTCAACGACACGCAGGTGCTGATGCGGCTGACGCCGACCGAGCGGATGATGGCGGTCACGCCTTGCAGCGTCGCGGTGGTATCAAGCATAGACGACGGCAATTTCGGCGACCGGCTCGGCTTTCACATGATCAACGCGCTGCTGCCGGGCGAGGCGGAGGTGCATCATCTGACCTTCCGCACGCTGCGTGAGGCGCGCGCCAAATACGACCTGGTGGTGCTCGGCATCGGCACCAGCCTGTTTCAGCCGCTGCTCGGCGACGACGTGCTCGATATCGTTGGGCGCGGCAAAGCCTCGATCGGCATTTTCGGCACACAATACCGCGAATTGATCCCGCGCCCGGCGATTGACCGCCTGATCGAGCGGTTCGACACCTGGTTCGCGCGCACCGAGGACGACGTGCTGATGTATGGGCGCGGACGCAACAATGTCGAGCATCTCGGCGACTGGCTGATCGACCAGTTTCCGATGAGCAGAGCCACCGATGATGCGCCGCTACAGATCGGGCCCGAGACCGGGCAGGTGCTTCCGCTCGACCACACCATCCAGATCATCCAGCGCCACAAGCAGGTCTATTCGGCGCGGCTGCATCCGCTGCTATGCGCGCTGACCTCGGCCGAGCTCACGGCCTATGCCGAGCAGCCCTCGGACCAGATGCCGGAAATCGTGTCGGGCAAATTCCGCAGCACGCTGATCGATATTTTCGGCCGCAGCTATCCGGAGAAAGAATTTTTCATCGTCGACCGCGACGCGGTCACCCGCTACAAAGCGCGCGTGCATCGCAACGTCGCTAAGGTTGGCGAGCGGATCAACACCCTGCTGCGTAACGCCGCGGTGGCCGCCGCCTGACGCGGTTATTTCTTGGCGTCGCAGCGCACCAGCGAATTTTGGCAGAATTTTTGCCGGGTCTTTCCGGCCGTGGCGACGCAGCGCGACAGCGCCTCGCTCTGGGCGGCTTCCGTCTTGTCCGCCACCGCCCAGCCGAAGCCGGGCGTTCCGTCTTTCGGATCGAGCGAAATCGCCACGCATTGATCGCGGAAACTCAGGATCACGGCGCAGGTATCGCGCGTCGCCTTCGGAGCGTTGGCGAATCCGTGGCACTCGTCGAGCGCACGTTTGCGCGCCTCTTCCTTGTCGCCGTAATTGCTGCTCAACCCGATCGCCAGGCCGGATTTAGCGATGTCCTTCATCTGGCTAAAGGCAAGCGCGCCCTCGGCGCGGGTTTGCCCGCTCGTCGCAAGAAGGCCAAGTCCGACGACGGCCAAGCACCACGCCCGCCGCGCCCGCGAAGTGCAATCAAATCTTGTGCCCATTTTGTCCGCCCCGTTGCCCCGTCACCTGAGCGGTAAGCTAGCAGCGCGCACCGGCCGCCACCATAGGGTCGGTCCGCAGCAACGCAGCCTATTGTGCGGATCGCTCGGGTCATCTTATAAGGCCGCCATCCCAATCAGCACGCACCAAGTGGCAAGTTCTCCATGGCCGGACATTCCCAATTCAAGAACATCATGCACCGCAAGGGGAAGCAGGACAAAGTCCGCTCCAAGCTGTTCGGCAAGCTCGCTCGCGAAATCACGGTGGCGGCCAAGATGGGTCTGCCCGACCCGGCCTTCAATCCGCGGCTGCGCGCCGCGGTTCTGGCGGCGCGGGCCGAAAACATGCCGAAGGACAATATCGAGCGCGCCATCAAGAAGGCGTCCGGCAACGACGCCGAGAGCTATGACGAAATCCGCTACGAGGGCTATGGGCCGGGCGGCGTGGCGGTGATCGTCGAGGCGCTGACCGACAATCACAACCGCACCGCCGGCGAAGTGCGCGCCACTTTCACGAAAAACGGTGGCAATCTCGCCACCACCGGCGCGGTGTCGTTCCTGTTCGATCATGTCGGCGTGGTCGAATACGACGCCAAGGCGGCGAGTCCCGACGCCATGCTGGACGCCGCCATCGAGGCCGGCGCCGAGGACGTGATGTCGACCGAGGACGGCCATCAGGTCTTCACCACGACGGAGACGCTGCGCGACGTCGCCAAGGCGCTGGAAGCGAAGTTTGGCGAGCCGCGCAAATCGGCGCTGCTGTGGAAGCCGCAGAACACCGTGGCGCTCGATGACGAGGCCGGCGAGAAGATGCTGAAGTTGATAGAGCTGCTCGACGACAATGATGACGTGCAGAACGTCTATGCCAATTTCGAGGTGTCGGACGCGCTCGTGCAGAAGATGAGCGCGTAAGGCTCAGCTGATCGCGAACAGCGCCAACGCGGCGGCGGCCACCAACAGACCGGCGCGTTTTCTCAAATTCAGAGTTTCGTGAAACATCATCGCGCCCAGCAGTGCGGTGAACACGAAGCCCATTTGCGCCACCGGCACCAGCACGCTGGCGGGCCCAAGCGCCAGCCCATGCATCAGCAGCACGAAGGCGACGACGAGCGCGACCGCGGCTGGCGCCGAATAGCGCCAGGCATGGGGCGTCAGCCGCAAGCGCCGGTCGCGTGCCAGCACGAATAGCGTCGCGGTCGATGAGAAGGCCCAGGCCTGTGCGGCCACGACGGTTTCGGGCAGTGCGCCCTGCTGCAGGCCGACCTTGTAGAAGAAATTGGCAAAGGCCATGGCCGCGGTCGCGATCAGCACACGGGTCAATGACCGCAGGCTCGGGCGCTGCGGCCCAGCTGGCAGGCCCGGTGCGGCCAGCAGCAGCCACACCGCGACCAGTGCGCAGACGAGGGCGACCGCCTTTGCCAGCGTCAGCGTCTCGCCGAGCAGCAGGATCGCCAGCGCGGCGGTCAGGGTGAAGTTCAGTCGAAAGATCGGCGCGTTGGTGCTGACCGCGCCGTCCTGCAGGCTGCGGGCGAAGTTGGTGAAGGCGACGAGCGAGAAGAGTCCCGCCAACGAACCCCAGAGCGCCGAGAGATGCGGGTCGAGCGTGCCGGTGACCCAAGCATAAAGCGTGATGCCGGGGCAGAATACCCAGGCCTGCAGCATGATGAATTGGCTGGCCTCGATGCCGGCCGCCGCCGCGCGCTTGTAGATGAGATCGCTGGCGCCAAAGAGCAGCATGGCCACGAGCGCAAAGCCGAGACCGGGTGTCATGCGAAGTTCCTTCGGCCTCAGCCCTTGAATTCCAGAATATAAAGCCCGGCATTGTAGTCGGTGGCGTAGATCAGCCCGGCCGCATCGACAAACACATCGGCCGACTGGATCACGCGGGCGCGGTTCGGCCGCGTGTCGGCGAGGCTCAAAGGCTGTGGCGGCACCAGGCAGCCGACCTCTTTCGGCACGAACGCATCGGAAATATCGAACACGCGAATACCGGCGTTCTGATAGGTGGCGAAGATCAAGGTCGAACTGACAAAGCTGCCCGGCCGGTTCTCATGGATATTATGCGGGCCGAAATGGCCGCCCTTGGCCTTGTAGTCGGCCTCATCTGGCGTCGGACAGGTTGCGATGCTCACCGGGTTTTCCGGCACGCGGTTGTCGAACAGCCAAATTAATTTGAGCCCGTCCTCCTGATGGTCGAGCACGGCCTCGTCCAGCACCACCAGCAGATCGCGGTCGGACAAGGGTAGGCAATTGTGCGTGCCGCCGCCGAACGGCGGCGACCAGTTCCTGTGTACGATCAGCTTCGGCCTGGCGCGGTCGGCGACGTCGAGCACCACCATGCCGGCGTCGCGCCAGGCGGCGTAGGCGGTGTCACCATGAACGATCGGATGATGCAGTCCGTAGCGGCGCGCGGCCGGCCATGACGGCGTTTCGCCGGCGGCGATGTTCATGCCGGGAATCCACCAGCGGCCGGCCTCGCGCGGGTTCGCCGGGTTGCTCATGTCGATGGTCATGAAGATGTAGTCGGTGAAACCGTCGAGCAGCACCGAGGCATAGGCCCAGCGCCCGCCGGTGTACCAGACGCGGTGAATACCGCCGCCCTCGACCACCATGAAGCCGATGCGGCGCGGCGCCTCCGGCTTGGAAATGTCATAGACCGCAAGTCCCGCGGTCCAGTCGCGTGTGCGTTTGGCCTCGGCCGTGCCGACGGTCTTGCCGAGCGCGCCGCTGTAATAAGCGCGTTCGTCGGCGAATTCGGCGGCCGCGAACATGTCCTTGGCGTTGATCACCAACAGCAGATCGTCGTGAATTTGCAGATGGATGTTCCAGGTGTTGGCTGGCGCCGCGATGTAATTCACCGCGCGCGGATTTTTGGCATCGCGCACGTCGATGACGGAAAAGCCCTTGGAGAACATGTGGCCGACAAAAGCGAAGGCGCGATGCACCATCACCTGCACGCCGTCGGGCCGGCCGCCCTGATCGGTGTGGCCGACGACGCGCATGTTGCGCGCGAAATCCGGTCTCGGCAGGTCACTCATCGATAGGCGTCAAGAAAATTCGGCACGGCGATCCAGTCCAGCATGGCGCCGTCGCTTTGCAGCAGCTCATGCATTTTCCGGTCTTCCTCGGTCTTGAGATTGACGCCGAGATGGGTGCCGAGCTTGCGGCCGTGCATGACAATATTATTGCCGATTGGCTGGCGCTCGGCATTGTAGGCCTTCAGCCCGGCGTCGACGTCGTCGTGGTCGCGCAGCGCGCGCGCCAGCGCCTGCGCGTCGCCGCCGGCCTTCGCCATGCCGAAGCCCATATGCGGGCGCGCGTTGGCGGCGGCGTCGCCGACCATGGCGACGCGGCCATAGACGATGCTGGGTGACGTGAAGTCGTAGATCGGTGTGACGAAGGGCTGCTTTATTTTCATCAACGCGTCGAGCAGCGCCGGCGGCAAAATCTCACGCGCATCTTTGTGCATGCCGGCGATCAAATCTTTTCGAATGAGCGGCGGCGGCACCGAATAGTCGTGCTGCTTGCTGTTCTCGTCGACGCACATCTCGCGCATCAGCGCGGCATCGGCGACGCGGTACCAGATGAAATTGAAGCGCCGCTTGCCGGGCGTCAGATCGTTGTTGAAGCCCGAGATCGGATAGGTGATCACCTGCTGGCGTTTCGGCAGATAAAATGTGAACAGCGGATAGATCGTGCGCAAAGTCTCAGGGGCGAGGTCGGCCTCGTTCGGCGCGCCGCGCCAGATGTAATAGCCGGCATAGATCGGCTGCACCTCGGGCGCCATTTGCCCCCGCACAGTCGACCGAATGCCGTCGCCGCCGACCAAAATATCGGCGTGCTCGATCTTGCCGTCGGCGAAATGCACTTGCACGCCGCTGCCGTTCTGCTCGACGCGCGTGAAGGCGCGGCCGAGATGGTAATGCGCCGGGTCGATGGTGCCGCGCAGGATTTGCTGCAGCCGGTCCCAGGAAGTCAGGATCTGCCGCAGCGGCCGCTCGTCGGTGATGCGGCCGTCGCGGTCGATGGCGATGCGTTTGGGAACCTCGATGCCGAGGTCCTGCGTGCCGGCGCCGCTGGCTTCCAGCGCTTCCAGCAATTCCGGATGGCCGGTGATGCCGGCGCCGCGCCCGACCAGTTCAACGCCGGAGCGCTCATAGACGTCGACGTCCCAGCCGATCTGGCGCAGGAACGCGGCGGAAAACAGCCCGGACATCGAGCCGCCAATGATGACGGCCCGGCGCTTCTTGCGTTGGGGGGAGGCAGGAGAACCCGGCATGGCGCCGCGATCCTAGTTCAACAAGACTACAGTTTCCCAGCCCGTTTCGGTCGTATCGGGCATGGCGGCCATGCGCATTTCCGCCCAAAAAGCCGGAGGATTTTCATCATGGGCAAGCTCTAGGCGGGGCGCTGGCCCGGGGTTATCAACGGGCCATGGTCCGGCAACCGATTCGCATTCTCGGCATCGATCCGGGCCTCCGCCGCACCGGCTGGGGGCTGATCGAGTCCGACGGCAATCGCCTGATCCATGTCGCCTGCGGCTCGGTGGAAACCAGCGAGCGCGCTGCCCTTGGGGACCGGCTGGTGGCGATCCATGACGGTCTGATCGCGGTGATCGAGCAATACGCGCCGCAGGAAGCCGCCGTCGAGCACACTTTCGTCAATACTAATGCGGCGGCGACGCTCAAACTTGGCCAGGCCCGCGGCATCGCCATGCTGGTGCCGGCCCGCGCCGGGCTGACGGTGGCGGAATACGCGCCCAATTTGGTGAAAAAAACCATCGTCGGCACCGGCCACGGCGACAAGGCGCAGATCCGCATGATGATCGGCGTGCTGCTGCCGAAAGCCGATCCGCAGAGCGAGGACGCCGCCGACGCGCTGGCGATTGCAATCTGCCACGCGCATCATCGGACCAGCGCAGTGCTGAGGGCGGCGGCGTCATGATCGGCAAATTGAAAGGCATCGTCGACAGCTACGGCGAGGATTACATCATCGTCGACGTGCAGGGCATCGGCTATCAGGTGCATTGCTCGGCGCGCACCATGCAAGCGCTGCCGGCACCGGGCGAGCCAGCGACCTTGTCGATCGAGACCTACGTGCGCGAAGACCAGATCAAGCTGTTCGGCTTTACCAGTGACAGCGAACGCGAATGGTTCCGCCTGTTGCAGACGGTGCAAGGCGTCGGCGCCAAGGTCGCGCTGTCGGTGCTCGGTACGCTGAAAGTGCCCGAGCTCGCCGAAGCGATCGCGATGCGTGACAAGGGAACGGTGCAGCGCGCGCCCGGTGTCGGCGCCAAGGTAGCCGAGCGCATCGTCACCGAACTCAAGGACAAGGTGCCGGCTTTTGCCACTATCGATCCGGCCGCGGTGCATCTGGCTGGTGCGCTCGACGAGAAGCGCGCGCCACGGCCGGTGATGGATGCAGTCTCCGCGCTGGTCAATCTCGGTTACGGCCCGCCGCAGGCGGCCGCCGCGATTGCCGCAGCATCGCGCAATGTGGGCGAGGGCGCCGACACGGCGACGCTCATTCGGCAGGGGTTGAAGGAGTTGGCGCGATGAGCACCACGCCCCGCCGCCTGGTCATGGCCGAAAAACGCGACGACGACGTCGATGCCTCGCTGCGCCCGCAGCGATTGAGCGAATTCATCGGCCAGGAAAAGGCCCGTGCCAATCTGTCGGTGTTTATCGAGGCGGCGCGCTCGCGCCAGGAAGCGCTCGACCACGTGCTGTTCGTCGGCCCGCCCGGCCTCGGCAAGACCACGCTGGCGCAGATCGTGGCGCGCGAACTGGGTGTGAGTTTCCGTGCCACCTCCGGCCCGGTGATCGCCAAGGCCGGCGATCTGGCGGCGCTGCTGACCAATCTCGAGCCGCGCGACGTTTTGTTCATCGACGAAATCCACCGGCTCAATCCGGCGGTCGAAGAAATCCTTTATCCGGCCATGGAGGATTTCCAACTCGACCTCATCATCGGCGAGGGGCCGGCGGCGCGCTCGGTCAAGATCGATCTATCGCCGTTCACGCTGGTCGGTGCCACCACGCGCGCGGGGCTCTTGACCAATCCGTTGCGCGACCGCTTCGGCATTCCGGTGCGGCTGAATTTCTATTCGGAGGCCGAGCTTGAACTGATCGTCAACCGCGGCGCCCGCGTTCTCGGCATCGGCATGACGCCGGACGGCGCCAACGAGATCGCGCGCCGCGCCCGCGGCACGCCGCGCATCGCCGGCCGCCTGCTGCGCCGCGTGCGTGACTTCGCCCATGTCGATGGCGCGAAAGCCATCGACCGCAAGATCGCGGACAAGGCGCTCGGCGAACTGGAAGTCGACAATGCCGGGCTCGACGCCATGGACCGCCGCTATCTCACAACCATCGCCGAGAGTTATGGCGGCGGGCCGGTCGGCGTCGACACCATGGCGGCCGCCTTGTCGGAGCCGCGCGACGCTATCGAGGACATCATCGAGCCGTTCCTGATCCAGAAAGGCTTCCTGCAACGCACGCCGCGCGGGCGGCTGTTGACCGGCCAGGCGTTCAAGCATCTCGGCCTAGCGGAGCCCGCGCGCGACGCCAGCCAGTTCGGGTTGTTTTCGGGAGACGAGGAATGAGCGAAAGGGTCATCAGCGTGGTGGCCGCGCTGATCCGCGATCCTGATGGCCGCGTGCTGCTGGTGCGCAAGCGCGGCACGGCGGCCTTCATGCAGCCTGGGGGAAAACGCGACGCCGGCGAGGACGATGTCGCGGCGTTGTCGCGCGAGATCGTCGAGGAATTGGGTTGCCGCGTCAGGGACAATAGCGCGCAGGCGCTGGGCGTATTCGATTGCCAGGCGGCGAACGAGCCGGGCTTTAAGGTGCGCGCCGCAGTCTACGCGGTCGATGTCGAGGGCGCGGTCACGCCGCAGGCGGAAATCGATCAGATGGTCTGGGTCGATCCGCGGGCGCTGCCCGATCTGCACTTCGCGCCGCTGACGCGCGACCATGTGCTGCCGCTGGCGCGGGCGCTGTGATGGCCGCGGCGTCACATATCGACGGCGAAATTCGCGACGGCAAGCACGTGCAGCAAGTCCGCGTCTATTACGAGGACACGGATTTCTCCGGCGTGGTCTACCACGCCAGCTACCTGCGCTTTATGGAGCGCGGCCGCACCAACTATCTGCGTCTGCTCGGCGCCGACCATCGCGCCATGTTCGAGGCGGCTGAGAAGGAGGCGCCGGGCTTTGCCTTCGTGGTGCGCCACATGAGCATCGATTTCAAAAAGCCCGCGCATATGGACGACGTGCTCGATATCGTCACCACGCCGGAGGAAGTAAAGGGCGCCTCGATCACGCTGCATCAGCAGGTGATGCGGGGGCCGGAGCTGTTGGTCGAGGCGCATGTGCAGGTTGCCTTCGTCTCCGGAGGCCGCGCGCGGCCGATCCCCAAGCCGCTGCGCATCGCCATGAAGGCCGATCAGGAATCGGGCGGCGCGGCCTGACGGCCGGTGTTATATTGGCGGCATCATGCCGGAACTTGAATTTACATTGTTCGACACGGCCATTGGCTGCTGCGGCATCGTGTGGTCGGCGCGTGGCGTCGCCGGCGTGCAGCTTCCCGAAGCGAGCGAGGCTGCCACGCGTGCGCGGGTGCTCAGGCGCTTTCGCGCTGCGCAGGAAGCATTGCCTCCGCCTGCGGTTAAGCATGCGATGGACGGCATCATGGCGCTGCTGCGCGGCGAAGCGCGCGATCTGAGCGACGTGACCATTGACGACGAAGGCACGCCGGAATTCAACGCTCGTGTCTACGCCGTCGCGCGCAAAATTCCGCGGGGCCAGACCATGACCTATGGCGAGATCGCGGAACGGCTCGGCGACAAGCTGCTGGCGCGCGAGGTCGGCACCGCGCTCGGGCAGAATCCGTGTCCGATCATCATGCCATGCCATCGCGTGCTGGCGGCCGGCGGCAAGACCGGCGGGTTCTCTGCTCCGGGCGGCATTGTCACGAAACTGCGGCTGCTGACCATCGAGGGCGCGCAGCCCGGCGGCCCGACATTGTTCGACCGTCTGCCATTGGTCGCGCCGCGCCGCCGCAGTCGATGACATCGACCTGCGGGCCGGACTCATGTTAATGCCTTTTACATGAAATGGGGCAAAGGCGGCGGCCACGGACCGCGCGGCTATCACCACGGCAATCTCAAAGAGACCCTGGTGCGCGCCGCGCTGGAGCTGATCGCGGAGAAAGGTCCGGCCGGATTTACCTTCGCCGACGCCGCGCGCTGGGCCGGCGTTAGCCCGGCCGCGCCTTATCGGCATTACCGCGACCGCGACGAATTGCTCGCCGATGTGGCACTGCGCGGCTTCGAGCAATTTGCCGCGGCGCTGGCGAAAGCCTGGGACGACGGCCGGCCCGATGTGATGAAGGCCTTCGACCGGGTCGGCAAAATTTATCTCGATTTTGCCAAGCGCGAGCCGTCCTATTACTCGGCGATGTTCGAGGCGGGCGTTCCGCTCGATACCAACCCGCAACTGCGCGACGCCAGCGAGCGGGCCTTCGCGGTCTTGCGCGTTGCTGCGGAAAGTCTGGTGGCGCTGATGCCGGCGCGCGGACGTCCGCCGGCGCTGATGGTGGCGCTGCACATCTGGTCGATGACCCATGGCATTGCCTCGCTGTTCGGCCGCGGCGATGCGGCACGGCGTGCGCTGCCGATGCCGCCGGAGGAACTGCTGGAAGCGGCCGTGCTGATTTATTTGCGTGGTCTCGGCCTGCCGGGCGATGGCTCAGCGCCGCACCGCTAAAGCCACCCGCTTGTCCCCGCCCGATCCGGCCCTACTTGACAAGGCGGCCTGCCGGATTTATCTATGTAAATGTTATTTACATTCACACGAGGTCGACAATGCCAATCACCGCCAAGCTCGATGAACTCGGCAAACCCGCCTGGATCGCCCTCATGGTCCTTGGATTTATCGTCTGGTGGCCGCTTGGCCTTTGCATCCTCGCCTTCACGATCGGGAGCGGACGAATGATGTGCGGATATCGCGGCGGCTACGGCCATTGGCAGAACAAGATGGAGCGCATGCAGAACAAGATGGATTGGATGCGTGCCAAGATGGGCGGAACCGGCCCGTGGACCTCGGCACCGTCGAGCGGCAATCACGCATTCGACGAGTATCGCAACGAGACCCTGAAGCGGCTGGAAGACGAGCAGCGCGAGTTCCGCGACTTTCTGGAGCGGCTGCGTTTTGCCAAAGACAAGACCGAGTTCGATGCGTTCATGGCCGAGCGCCGCAACCGGCCGGAGCCGCAATCGCCGCAACAGGCTTGAACGTTTCCCCCCATAAGCCTCTGCGCAAGGCCGCCCCCGTTCGGGCGGCCTTTGCATTGTGGAGACACCGTCATCGGCCAGTAACGAATCCTTAACCACAATCAGCGCTGTTTAGCGGGCTAACTCGGGGCTTAGCGCCCTAAAACGGTCAAGTTTCGCGGGAATTTCGTTCACGTCTGCCGGTCGTGGGACGTGACGGGTTTTCGCGGGACAAACGATTTTCGGTTGCGCGCGTGTGCGGATCGCCGGACGCGATTCTTTGCCACAATATTTATGCGCCGCGCCGGGGATGACCGACGATACCGGATAGCGAAAAGGACGTGCCCATGAATCCTGCCGATGTGGCACAGTCGGTGCTCCCGCTCACTTCCTCAGATCTGTCGCTGTTCACGCTGTTCTGGCACGCCCATTGGATCGTCAAAACGGTCATGATCGGGCTTCTGGTCTGCTCGGTCTGGGTCTGGGCGATCGCGATCGACAAGACCGTGCTCTACACCCGCAACGGCCGCGCCATGGACCGGTTCGAGCAGGCGTTCTGGTCCGGCCAGTCGCTGGAAGAACTCTACCGCTCGCTGTCCTCGAAGCCGAACCATGCGATGGCGGCGCTGTTCGTGGCGGCGATGCGCGAATGGAAGCGCAGCTTCGAGGGTACGCCGCGCTCGTTTGCAGGACTTCAGATGCGGATCGAGAAGGTGATGGAAGTCACCATCGCGCGCGAGGTCGAGCGGCTTGAAAAACGGCTGCTGGTGCTCGCCACGGTCGGTTCGGCCGGCCCCTTTATCGGCCTGTTCGGCACGGTCTGGGGCATCATGACCTCGTTCCAGTCGATCGCCGCTTCCAAGAATACCTCGCTGGCGGTGGTGGCGCCCGGCATCGCGGAAGCGCTGTTTGCGACCGCAATCGGCCTTGTCGCCGCCATACCGGCGACCATTTTCTATAACAAGTTCGCGGGCGAGGTGAACAAGCAGGCCCAGCGCCTGGAGGGGTT
>Ga0184628_10001180_pt1 | contig 13018 bp, 13 predicted proteins | sample PLM4_5_b1_FD_133149 | JGI IMG/M metagenome (GOLD analysis project Ga0184628, IMG submission 133149) | Groundwater sediment microbial communities from an aquifer in East River, Colorado, USA - PLM4_5_b1 | ecosystem: Environmental > Terrestrial > Soil > Riparian zone | place: USA: East River... | reverse complement strand
CATGTACACGCACACCGTGCACCCGCTGCACATCGTGCAGGAGGCCATCGACAACGCGGTGGACGAGGCGCTCGCCGGCTTCGGCAAGAAAATCACCGTGCGCGTGCGCAAGGACGGCTCGGTCGAGGTCGAGGACGAGGGCCGCGGCATCCCGGTAGACATGCACCCCGAGGAGAAGAAGCCGGCGGTGGAAGTCGCCTTCGGCATGCTGCACGCGGGCGGCAAGTTCGCCAAGTCGGGCGAGGGCGTGTACCACATCTCCGGCGGCCTGCACGGCGTGGGCGTGGCGGTGTCGAACGCGCTATCCCGGCGTCTCGAGGTCATCGTCTACCGCGACGGCGGCAAGCACGCCATCGCCTTCGAGGGCGGCGAGCTGAAAAACAAGCTCAGGTCCGAGAAGATCAAGGACAAGCGCACGGGCACCGTGGTGCGCATGTGGCCCGACCCGAAATACTTCGACTCGCCCAATATCCCGCTCGCGGAACTCGAGCACCTGGTGCGCTCCAAGGCCTACCTGCTGCCCGGGCTGAGCACGGTGCTCGAGGTCGAAGGCAAGGAGAAGAAGAGCTGGAAGTACGAGCGCGGCATGGCGCAGTACTTCGAGTTCATGCTCGCCGGGCGCGAGCTGGTGGCGCCGCTGTTTGCCGGCGAGCGCCACTTCACGGAGAGCAATGTCCCGGAAATCGAGCCGGGCGAGGGCGCGGCCTGGGCCATCGGCTGGGTGGCCGAGGGCGAGATCTTCGCCGACAGCCACGTGAACCTGATCCCGACGCGCTCGGGCGGCACGCACGAAGCGGGTTTCCGCGCCGGCATCTACGACGCGATCAACGCCTTCATGGACGCGCGCGCGCTCGCGCCCAAGGGCGTGAAGCTGATCGCGGAGGACGTATGGGCGCGCGCCTGCTTCACGCTCTCCGCGCGCATCGTGCGCACCCAGTTCCACGGCCAGACCAAGGAAAAGCTCACCACGCGGCACGCGGCGAAGCTGATGGAACTGTGCGTCAAGGACGCTTTCGAGTTGTGGCTGAACGAGCATCCCGAGGAGGGCAGGAAGATCGCCGAGCTCGCCATCGAGCAGGCGCTTGCGCGCCTCGCCAAGGGCAAGAAGGTCGAGAGGAAGAAGTCTTCCGGCATCGCCACGCTGCCCGGGAAACTCGTGGACTGCGCCTCCGGCGACGTGACGCGCAACGAGCTGTTCCTCGTCGAGGGCGACTCGGCGGGCGGCTCGGCGAAGGAGGCGCGCGACAAGGAGTCACAGGCGATCCTGCCCCTGCGCGGCAAGGTGCTCAACACCATGTCCAAGGATTCACGCACCGTGCTCGCCAACAAGGAGCTGCAGGCGATCGCCACCGCCATCGGCGTGGACCCGCACGGCCCCGAAGAGTCCCCCGACCTGACGGGATTGCGCTACGGCAAGGTGATCCTGATGACCGACGCCGACGTGGACGGCGGGCACATCCAGGCGCTGCTGCTCACTTTCTTCTTCATGCACGCGCCGAAACTGGTCGAGGCAGGGCACGTCTATGTCGCGCAGCCGCCGTTATTCAAGGTCGAGATCCCGGCGCAGGGCAAGGGCAAGCCGGCACGGCGCGCGTACTGCCTGGACGACGACGAGCTGGAAGAGACGCTCGCCGCGCTGAAGAAAGACAAGGTGAAGGAAGGCTCGTGGGAAATCTCGCGTTTCAAGGGCCTGGGCGAGATGAGCCCCGAGCAGCTCTGGGAAACCACCATGAACCCGGACACGCGGCGCCTGGTGCGCATGCAGCTCGACGCCAGACAATTGCAGAAGGCGCGCGCCACCTTCGAGCTGCTGATGGACTCCGGCGAAGCCGAAGGCCGGCGCAACTGGATGCGAGAGCACTGGAAGACTGTAGAGGCCGATGTCTAAGAAAAAGCCCAAGCCAGTCTGGGAGCGGGCCTACAAGGGCCACGTGCTCTGGCAGGGGAAGCAGAAGCTGGGAAAAGTAACGCTCGCCGGCGAGGGCCGCTACACCTGGGAGGCCTCGGGCAGGGTGGGCGCGAGCGACGACCTCGACAAGGCGAAGCAGGCCGTCGAGCTCGCGGTGGCGGTGGCTGACAAACAACTCGACCTCTTCAGGTGACCATGGATACGCGCACGCCGGACCTCTTCACGCCCGAGAACGGCGACGACGCCGCACCGATCGAGCGCCACGCCTCGCAGGCCTACCTCGGCTACGCGGTCTCCACCGTCAAGTCGAGGGCGCTGCCCGAGATCGCCGACGGCCTCAAGCCGGTGCAGCGCCGCATCCTGTATGCGATGGGCGATGCCAGCACGCAGGGATTTGCCAAGTGCGCGCGCTACGTCGGCGAGGTGCTCGGCAAGTACCACCCGCACGGCGACTCCTCGACCTACGAGGCGCTGGTGCACCTCGCGCAGCCTTTTTCCATGCGCTACCCGCTGATCGACGGCCAGGGAAACTTCGGCAGCCGCGACGGCGACTCGGCCGCGGCCTACCGCTACACCGAGGCGAAGCTCTCGCGCTACGCCGAGATGATGCTCGCCGAGATCGGCGAGGGCACGGTCGATTTCATCAAGAACTACGACGGCAAGTTCGACGAGCCGGTGCTGCTGCCGGCGCGGGTGCCCTTCGGCCTGCTGAACGGCTCCTTCGGCATCCCGGTGGGCTTCTCCACGCGCATTCCCTCGCACAACCTGAAGGAAGTCGCCGCCGCAGCCGCCTACGTCATCAAGCACCCGCGCGCCAAGGTCGCGGATCTCCTCGAAATCATGCCGGGGCCGGATTTCCCCGGCGGCGCGCAGATCATTTCGCCCGCGGAGGAAATCAGGCAGGCCTACGAGACCGGCAGGGGCTCGATCGCCATGCGCGCGCGCTGGAACGTCGAGCCGCTCGCGCGCGGCCAGTGGCGCATCGTGGTCACCGAGCTGCCGCACGGCGTTTCCTGCCGCCAGGTGCTGGAGGAAATCGAAGCTCTGGTCAATCCCAGGCCCTCCGTGGGAAAGAAGGAAGTCAGCCAGGAGCAAAAGCGCCTCAAGCAGTTCGTGCTCGACCAGGTCGAGGCGGTGCGCGACGAATCGGATCGCAAGTCCAAGCTGCGCCTGGTGATCGAGCCGCGCAGCTCGCGCCAGAACGCGGAAGAGACCGTGGCGGCGCTGATGGTCAACACCAGCCTCGAGACGCGCTACGCACTGAACATGACCTGGCTCGGCCTGGACGGCCTGCCCGAGACCAAAGGCATCGTCGAGGTCCTGCGCGAGTGGGGCGGGTGGCGATTGCAGACGGTGCGCCGCCGCACGCAGCACCGCCTGGACAAGTGCGAGGAGCGCCTGCACATCGTGCTCGGGCGGCTGCTGGCCTACGCGCGCATCGACGAGATCATCAAGCTCATCCGCGCCGCCGAGGACCAGGCCGACGCCAAGGCGAAGATGATGGCCAGGTGGAAATTCACCGAGCGCCAGGCCGAGGACATCGCCAACATCCGCCTCGGCCAGCTCACCAAACTCGACGGCGTCAAGCTGAACGACGAGAGGAAGACCCTGGAGGCGGAGAGGAAGGGCCTGAAGCAGATCCTCGGCGACGAGAAGCAGCTGAAGAAGCTTGTGGTGAAGGAGCTCGACGCGGACGCCAAGCTCTATGGCGACGCGCGCCGCACGCTGATCAAGACGGAGGAGCGCGCACAGATCGAGCGCACGGTGGTGGAGGAGCCGATCACGGTGGTGCTGTCGCAGAAGGGCTGGATCCGCGCGCGCACCGGGCACGGCCTCGACCTTGCCACGCTCACCTTCAAGGACGGCGACGGCCTGCTGCAGGCGCTCGAATGCAAGACCACCGACCCGGTGATCGTGCTCGCGGCCTCGGGCAAGACCTTCACGCTGGACGCCGCCGGCATCCCGGCCGGCCGCGGCGACGGCTCGCCGGTGAACACGGTGGTCAATTCGTCGTCGGACGACATCGTGTGGATGGGCACGGGCGATGCGGAGCAGCAGCTGCTGATGAACTCCAGCGCCGGCCTGGGCTTCATCTGCAAGCTCGGCGACCTGGTGTCGAAGACCAAGCAGGGCAAGGACTTCATGAGCGTGTCGGAGGGTGCGCGCGCCCAGGTGCCCGCGCCGGTCAGCGCAGGCAAGTTCGTCGCGGCGCTGTCCGCCGACGCCCGGCTGCTCGTGTTCGCGCTGGATGAAGTCCCGGTGCGCCCCAACGGCGGCGTCGGCGTGCAGCTCATCGCGCTGCCGGAGAAGGTGGCGCTCGCCACGGTGGCGCTCACCGACGGGAAGGCGCTCGTCGTCTCGGGCATCAAGCGCAAGAACCGCGCCATCGCAACGATGGACGCGAAGATGCTGGCCGGGTACCTGGGCAAGCGCGCGCAACGTGGAAAAGTCTGCGACGTGGGATTCAGGCCGGACCGTCTTGGTTCCTAGCGAGCTCAGGCCGGTCCTCGCGCCCGCGGCGATCCTGCTCCTCGCCGCGCTGACGGTGTGGCTGGGTCCGGGGCTGCCCGCTTCCCTCGCCGGCCTGCGCAGCCTCGGCCCCTACGTGATGCTCGCGCTGGGGGTGCTATTCGCGCTGCGCTTCAACCGCGGGCGCGCGCTGATCCTGCTCTCGTCGCTGCTCGCCGCCTACGCCGGCTACCACTACGCGCAGGGCCTCGGCGGTTTCGCGGCGAAGGCCGTGTACACCGCGCTCGTGGTGCTGGTGCCGCTGAACGCGCTCGCCGCCATGGCGCTGCCCGAGCGCGGGGTGCTGTACTACGGCAGCTACCGCTGGCTGGTGCTGCTCGGCTTCGAGGCGCTGCTGATCCTGTGGATCGCTGCCGCGGGCAGGAGCGAGCTCTCGGGCCTCGCCTGGCAGGGACTGCTCGAACACTGGCTGTTCCGCTCGCCGCCCACGCCGCTCGCCGGCAGGCTGATCTTCACCGCGGCTTTCGTCGCCGCGGCGTGGCGCGCCTGGCCCAAGCACACGCCGCTCGACATCGGGCTCGCCTCGGCGCTCGCCGCGTTCTTCATCGCCGCCGAATGGGCCGTGTCGGCGAGCGTGTTCGGCGCCTTCATGACGGCGGCCGGCGCCATCGTGCTGGTGGCCTTCGTGCAGGAGTCGCACCGCCTGGCCTTTCGCGACGAACTCACCGGGCTCCCCGGGCGGCGCGCGCTGGAGGAAGCACTGCGGGCCCTGGGCCCGCACTACGTCATCGCCATGGCGGACGTGGACCACTTCAAGGGCTTCAACGACACGCACGGCCACGACATCGGCGACCAGGTGCTCAAGCTGGTCGCCGCGCGCCTGGCGGAGGTGGGCGGCGGCGGCGAAGCCTTCCGCTACGGCGGCGAGGAGTTCAGCGTGCTGTTCCGCGACAAGACGCTGAAGGAGGCGCTGACCTACCTGGAGCGCACGCGCGGCTCGATCGAGCGTTACAGGATGGCGGTGCGCGGCGAAGAGCGCCCGCGCCAGCAGGAGGCGGGCATCCGCCGCCGCGGCGACACCGCGCCCATGAAGTTGCTCTCGGTGACGATCTCGATCGGCGCCGCCGAGCCGCAAGTCGAGCGCCAGCCGCCCCCACAGGTGCTGAAGGCCGCCGACGAGGCGCTGTACCGCGCGAAGAAGGGCGGCAGGAACCGCGTCAGCACATGAGCTGGGATCCCGCCCAGTACCTGAAATTCGCCGGCGAGCGCATGCGCCCGGCGGTGGACCTGCTCTCGCGCATCGCGGCGCAGTCCCCGGCCACGGTGTTGGACCTGGGCTGCGGCGCGGGCAACCTCGCGCCGCTGATCCTCGCGCGCTGGCCGCAAGCGAAGCTCACGGGCGTGGACAGCTCGCCCGAGATGCTGGCCAGGGCGCGCGCCGAATTCCCGCAGGCGGATTTCGTGCAGGGCGACATCGCGCGCTGGCGTCCGGCCGCGCCGGTGGACGTGCTCTACAGCAACGCCGCGCTGCACTGGCTGGACGGCCACGACCGGCTGATACCCGGGTTGTTCGCAGCGGTGAAGCCCGGTGGCTTCCTCGCCATCCAGATGCCGCGCAATTTCAACGCGCCCTCGCACACCACGATCGTGGAAGCGATCGAGCGGGGGCCCTGGCGCGCGAAGCTGGAGCCCATCCTGCGCCGCGAGCCGGTGGCCGCGCCGGGTGAGTACTGGCGCATGCTCGAGGGCGGCGCCGCGCGCCTCGAAATCTGGGAGACCGAGTACCTGCAGGTGCTCCGCGGCGAGAACCCGGTCGCCGAGTACACCAAGGGTACCTGGCTCAGGCAGTTCCTCGAGCGGCTCGACGGGCCGGAGCAGGCCGAATTCGAGGCCGACTACCGCAAGCGCGTCGCCGCCCGGTATCCGCCGCAGGCAGATGGCCGTACACTTTTTCCGTTCCGGCGCCTGTTCATCGTGGCGCAGCGGGGTAGCTGAGATGTGGTTCGCATTCGCGGCGCTGGCGCTGCTGCTGGTCGCGGGGATCGCTCTCTACAACCGCCTGATCGCCGAGCGCAACCAGGCGCGCCAGGGCTATGCCGACATCGACGTGCAGTTGAAGCGCCGCGCCGACCTGGTGCCGCAGCTGGTGGAGGCGGTGAAGGGCTACGCGGGCTACGAAAAGGCGCTGCTCAGCACGGTGACCGAGCTGCGCGGCAGCGCGCTCGCGGCCCAGGGCGGCGCGGCGCGCTTCGCGCTCGAGCGCCAGCTCGGAGAGCGGCTGCAGCAATTGGTGCTCCTGCAGGAGAACTACCCGCAGCTCAAAGCCGACGCCAATTTCCGCGACCTGTCGGCGAAGCTGGTCGAGGTCGAGGATCACCTGCAGTACGCGCGCCGCTTCTACAACGGGGCGGTCAAGCAGTACGTCACGCGCCTGGAGAGCTTTCCCGACGTGATCGTGGCGCGCCTCTTCGGCTTCCAGCCGCTCCCCTTCTTCGAGACCGACGAGCGCGCCGCTGTGAAGGTGGCCCTGTGAGGCGCCTGCTTCTTGCCCTGCTCGTTGCCGCGGCGCCGGCGGCGGCGCAGGAGCGCGTGCTCGACTTCCACAGCGACATCCGCATCGGCGCCGACGGATCGCTGGCGATCACCGAGCGCATCGAGGTGCAGGTGGAAGGCCGCGAAATCAAGCGCGGCATCCTGCGCGATTTCCCCACCGATTACCGCGACCGCACCGGCGCGCGCGTCAGGGTGCCCTTCCAGGTCGTCGCCGTGAGCCGTAACGGCGCCACCGAGATGTGGTCGGTGACGCCGTATGCCAACGGCGAGCGCATCCGCATCGGCAACGCCGCCGTGCTGCTGCCGCCCGGCAGGCACCTGTACGAGATCACCTACCGCACCTCGCGCCAGCTCGGCTTTTTCAAGGAGCACGACGAGCTCTACTGGAACGTGAACGGCAACGGCTGGACCTTCGCCATGGAGCGCATCTCCGCCGACGTGGCGCTGCCCGCGCCGGTGAGCGCGGACCGGCTCAAGCTGGAGGCCTACACCGGCGCGCAGGGCGAGAGGGGCCGCGATTACCAGGCCGAAGCGCGGGCGGGCGGGGCGAGCTTCCACACCACGCGGCGGCTTGGCCCCAACCAGGGGCTCACCATCGTGGTGATGTTTCCCAAGGGCATGGTGAAGGAACCCGCGTTCCTCGAGCGCGTGGGCTGGTGGGTCGGCGACAACCGCAGCGTGTTGCCGGGCGCCGTGGGGCTCGCGGTGCTGTTCCTGTTCCTCTGGTGGCGCTGGAACCTGGTGGGGCGCGATCCGCGCGCCGGGCCCGCCTTCCCGCGCTACGACGCGCCGCCGGGCATGGGGCCGGCGGGCGTGCGCTACGTGGACAAGATGGGGTTCGATGACCGCTGCTTCGCCTCGGGGCTCCTTGGCCTGGGAGCACGCGGCTACCTGAAGATCCAGCAGTCGGGCGAGGGCTTTCGCGTCGAGCGCACCGGCAAGCAAGTCGACCTGCTGCCGGGCGAGAACACGCTCGTCGCGCTGCTGCCCGCGGCGCACAGCAGCGTGACCCTCGGCAAGACGCACAACCCCGCCGTGCAGACGGTGCGCGGCATGCTCGAGCGCGAACTCTCGCTGCAATACGACGGCAAGCTGTTCTCGCGCAACAGGGGTTCCTGGGCCAGCGGCGGCGTTATCGCCGTCGCCTCCGTCGCCCTCATGTTCGTGCTGGATGCGCCGCTGGTCGCGGTCCTCGCCTGCGGCGCGGTGATGGCGGTGCTGCTCATCGTCTTCGCGCGCCTGCTGCCCGCCTACAGCGTCGAGGGCAGGAAGCTGCAGGACGCGATCCAGGGGCTGCGCCAGTACCTGAGCGTCGCGGAGAGAGACGACCTCGCGCGCATGAAGGCGCCGCCGCAGACTCCACAGGAATTCGCGCGGCTGCTGCCCTACGCAGTGGCGCTCGACGTGGAGGAGACCTGGGCCGACCGCTTCACCACCCTGCTCGGCGCGGCTGCGGTGACGGCCGCGGTGGCGGGCTATTACAGTACTGATTCGAGCAGTGGATTTTTCGGCGGCAGCGGGCTGGCGAGTTCCATTGCCGGGATGGACGGCACCATCAGTTCCGCCGCCACGCCGCCCGGGTCGAGCTCGGGTGGCTCCGGCGGCGGCGGCGGGGGCGGATCCTCCGGCGGCGGCGGCGGTGGCGGGGGCGGCAGCGGCTGGTAGGCGTATACTGCGCGCCTCGAAACTGCACGGGAATTTGCATGGCCAAGGAAGAAATGCTGGAGATGGAAGGCGTGGTGCAGGAGGTGCTGCCCAGCACCCAGTTCCGCGTAGAACTCACCAACGGCGCCACCGTGCTCGCCTATGCCGGCGGCAAGGTGCGCAAGAACCGCATCCGCATCCTCGCCGGAGACCGGGTGACGATGGAGATCTCGCCTTACGACCTGACGCGCGGGCGCATCAGCTTCCGCCACAAGGACGAGAACCCGGTGGCGATGGTGCGGCGGCGGCCGATCTACAAGAAGCGCTAGCGCATGGCGGGGGCCGTTCCCACGATCCCCGAGCACGAAATCGAGCTGCAAGCCGTGCGCGCGCAAGGCGCGGGCGGCCAGAACGTCAACAAGGTTTCCAACGCGGTCCACCTGCGATTCGACATCCGCGCCTCCTCCCTGCCGGAAGACCTGAAGCAGCGCCTGCTGCAGCGCGGCGACAAGCGCATCTCGCGCACGGGCGTGGTAGTGATCAAGGCGCAGCAGCACCGCAGCCTGGAAATGAACCGGGAAGAGGCGCTCGCACGGCTGCATGCGCTGGTTGCCGCCGCCGCCCACGTGCCGAAGAAGAGGAGACCCACCCGGCCCACGCGCGCTTCGCGGGAACGCCGCATCGAGGGCAAGTTGCGCCGCTCAAGGGTGAAAGCGCTGCGCGCTCGGGTGCGCGAGTCGTAGGGTGGGCCCTGGCCCACGCCATGGTGGGCCTGGGCCCACCCTACGCTAGAATTTGCGCATGGACCGAGCCGGCATGCGCAGCAGAGCCATCGAGGCCGCCGTGGCCGACATCCGCGACATCGAGAAGCGCGAAGGCGTGACGCGCGCGAGCCTGGAGAACATCAAGGCGCGGCTGATCAAGCTCGCCGCGCGCACCGACTTGTTCGAGCTGAAGGATTACCCGCCGCCCGAGCCCGAGCAGAAGCAGCGCTCCCGTCTTTACCGATTGTCGGAGGACGCGAACCATCGCTTCGCGCTCTACGCCAATGCGTCGTTGGGCGGCCACGGCACGCCTGCGCACAACCACACCACCTGGGCGGTGATTGTCGGGGTGGCGGGCGAGGAGCTGAACAGGTTCTACGAGCGCGCGGGCGGGGGCGTGAAGCAGACGGGCAGCGACGTGGTGCGCCAGGGCACGGGCGTCGCGTTCCTCCCCGAGGACCTGCATTCGATCCACATCGAAGCGCCTCTGCTCAACTTCCACATGTACGGCCTCGGGCTGGAGCAACTGCACAAGCGCGAGTTCTACCGGGAAAAAGACGGCCGCTGGGACGTGTTCCCGGCACACTCGGACATCCGCGAAGCGCGCACGTGACGCCCGCGGCGCTGCGCGAGCGCCTGCTCTCGGGCGGGGAACTCGCGCTGCTCGACGTGCGCGAGCAGGGCGTGCACACCCAGGGCCATCCGTTCTTCGCCTGCTCGCTGCCGCTCTCGCGGCTGGAAACGATGGTGCTCGACCTCGTGCCGCGCTTCGACGCGCCGCTGGTGCTGCTCGATGGCGGCGGGGAAGGCCTGGCGGAGCGCGCGTGCGCGAAGCTCGGGCAGCTCGGCTACACCGACGTCCAGATTCTCGAAGGCGGCTGCGCCGCATGGAAAGCCACCGGCGGCGAACTCTTCAGCGGCGTAAACGTCCCGTCCAAGGCCTTCGGTGAATTCGTCGAGCACCACTACGGCACGCCGCGCATCCCGCCTGCCGAGCTGCAGCGGTTGAAGGCAAGCGGCAGGAAACTCGTAATTCTCGATTCGCGGCCCTGGGAGGAGTACCACCGCATGAACATCCCGGGCGGCATCGACGCGCCGGGGGCGGAACTGGTGTACCGCGTGCAGGACCTGGCGGACCCGGACACGCTGGTGGTCGTGAACTGCGCCGGGCGCACGCGCAGCATCATCGGCTGCCAGTCGCTGCGCAACGCCGGATTGAAGGAGGTCGTGGCGCTGAAGGATGGCACCATGGGCTGGGAGCTCGCCGGCTACCAGTGCGAGCGCGGCTCGGAGCGCGTGGCGCCCGAGCCGACGGCCGAGGGGCGCAGGAAGGCGTACAACGCGGGCGCGCAGGTCGCCGCGCGCTTCCAGGTGAAATTCGTGCGCGCGCCGCATGTGCGGGAGTGGATGGGCGATGCCTTGCGCACGCTCTACCTGCTGGACGTGCGCTCGCGCGCCGAGTTCGAAGCGTGCCACATCGCGGGCTCGCGCCACGCGGCGGGCGGCCAGGTGGTGCAGGCGGCGGACGAGTACGTAGGCGTAAGGAGCGCCCGCGTCGTGCTCATCGATCCGCAGCGGGTGCGCTCGGTGATGACCGCCTCCTGGCTCAACCAGATGGGCTGGGACGACGTGCATGTGCTCGAGCCCCAGGGCGAGGACGGTTTTGGCGGCTGGGCGACGCACAGTGGGCCGCGCGTGCCGGAGATCCCCGGCTTCAAGCGCTGGCGCAGCATCCGGCCGCAGCAGCTCGCGCCCGAGGCGACCGTGATCGACCTTGCCACCAGCCTGCGCTTCCGCGCCAGGCACGTGCCGGGGGCGTGGTGGGCGGTGCGCTCGCGGCTGGCCGAGGCGCGCGCGAAGATTCCGCAGAACGACGACGTCGTCCTCACCTCGGAGGACGCCACGCTCGCGCACCTCGCGGCGCCCGAGGCGGCCGAGCTCTGGCCGAGCGTGAGAGTGCTCGAGGGCGGCAACAACGCCTGGTTCGCGGCGAAGCTCGCCACCGAATCAGGCATCGCCAACACGACGACGATGCTCGACGACGTCTGGTACAAGCCCTACGATCACGAGCAAGAGAAAGACTACGAGAAGCACGCGCGCGCCTACCTCGAGTGGGAAGTGGCGCTCGTGGAACAGATCCGGCGCGATCCCGCCATCCGCTTCCGCAGTTACCCGTAGCGTGGGCCCTGGCCCACCCTACAATAGGCGATGGCGCGCAAAATCCTCGAAGAGAACAGAATCCACCCGGAGATCCGCGACCGGATCGCCAACTACCGCAGCGAGATCGTGAAGGAAGTCGAGGACGCGGTGGCGGGCAACGCCATCGTGGTGGTCGGCATGCGGCACAACCCGTTCCCGAAGAAGGCGCGCAAGCTCCTCGACGCGGCGGGGTTCAAGTACCGGTACCTGGAGTACGGCAGCTACCTGCGCGACTGGCGGCGGCGCCTGGCGATCAAGATGTGGGCCGGCTGGCCGACCTTTCCCATGGTGTTCGTGAAGGGCGTGCTGGTGGGCGGGGCGAACGACCTGGAGAAGCTGATCGCGAGCGGGGAGCTGAAGCAGAGGGTGGAGTAAGGCCTTCGGTCGGCGCACGCCGATTGTCGTATAATAAGGCTTCCTTACTTAAAGGAAGTCGTGCATGCTGGCCAAGCTGACCTCGAAGAACCAGCTCACGCTGCCCAAGGCGGTGGTGAGCCAGTTCCCCGGCACGCGCTATTTCGAAGTGCGCGCCGACCAGGGCCGCATCGTGCTGGTGCCGGCGCGGGTGTCCAGCCTCGAGGGCGTGTGGGCGAAGATCGAGTCCCTCGGCATGGGCGAAAAGGATGTCGAGGACGCGGTGCGGTGGGCGCGGAAAAGGAAGTAGAGCGCGCCCTGCGGGTGGTGCTCGACACCAACGTCGTGGTCTCCGCCCTGGTGTTCCGCGGCGGGCGATTGGCGTGGCTGAGGCAGGCTTGGGCCGGCGGCGAATTGGTGCCGGTGGTTTCGAGGGAAACGCTGGCGGAGCTGGTGCGGGTGCTCTCCTACCCGAAGTTCGGCCTCACGGCCGACGAAACCAAGAGCCTGCTCGCCCACTACATGGAGCATGCGCAAGCGCTCGGCGAGGTGAAGACGCGGGCGCGTCTGCCGCGGTGCCGGGATGCGGATGACCGGGCCTTTCTGCGCCTTGCCTACGCCTCGCGTGCAGACGCATTGGTCACGGGGGATGCGGACCTGCTTGCACTGGCAGCGCAATCACGCATCCCGATTCTCACCCCGGACGCCCTGAGGCAGCGGTTGTCATCCGGGACGAAATGAAGAAGCGTCGCCGCGCAAAGCACCATTACAACGTCTACGTCATCGAGCTCGACCCGAGGGTCCTGAACCTCGTGCGCTTCAGGAATGCCAACCCGAACCGCGACATGCTCATGCCCTGCGTGTACATCGGCATGACCGGGCTCACGCCGGAAGCGCGCTTCGCGAAGCACAAGGCGGGGATCCGCGCCAACTCCTATGTACAGCGCTTCGGCCTGCGCCTGCTGCCCAAACTCTACGCCTACGCCAATCCGATGCCCTACGAGGCCGCGCGCGACATGGAAGTGGAGCTCGCCATCGCCCTGCAGGAAGAGGGCTACGCGGTGTGGCAGGCGTAGGGTGGGCCAACGGCCCACCATGGCGCGGGCCGTTGGCCCACCATGGCGTG
>Ga0184628_10001179_pt1 | contig 13025 bp, 13 predicted proteins | sample PLM4_5_b1_FD_133149 | JGI IMG/M metagenome (GOLD analysis project Ga0184628, IMG submission 133149) | Groundwater sediment microbial communities from an aquifer in East River, Colorado, USA - PLM4_5_b1 | ecosystem: Environmental > Terrestrial > Soil > Riparian zone | place: USA: East River... | reverse complement strand
GTGGGCGCGCTGTGCCCGCACGCGGAAAGCGGCGTCGGCGCGCTCTCGACCCAGGCGCTGATCAACCCGCATTACGGCAGACAGGGACTGGCGCTGCTGCGCGAGGGCGTTGCCGCAGCCGAGGTTGTGCAGCGCCTCATTGCGCCCGACGAGGGCCGCGACCAGCGCCAGCTCCACGTGATCGACGCCGCCGGCCGCATCGGCCAGCACACCGGGGCAAAGTGCGTCGACTGGTGCGGGGCCACCCATGGCAACGGCTTCTCGGTCGCCGGCAACATGCTCGCCAACGAAAGAGTCATTGAGGAAACGGCCAGAGCCTACGAAGCCTCGCATGCCCTGCCCTTCGCCGAGCGGCTGATCGCGGCGCTCGAGGCGGGCGAAGCCGCCGGCGGCGACAAGCGCGGCAAGCAGTCCGCGGCGCTGATCATCCATTCCACCGAGGAGTACCCGGAACTGAGCCTGCGGGTCGACGACCACCAGGAGCCGCTCATCGAGCTCAGGCGCCTGTATGAAAAAGCGCACGAGCGCTTCATCCCGTTCATGCGCTGCGGGCCGAGCAAGGAGCGGCCGTGGGGCGTCCTAGATCGCGAAAGCATAGAACAACAGATTTCCGAGCATGCGAAATCCCGCGGCCGCGCTGCTTGAGGTGCGCGGGCTGCAAACGCATTTCGCTTCCGAGCGAGGCGTGGTGCGCGCGGTCGATGGAGTCGATTTGCGCATCGAGCGCGGCCGCACCCTCGGCATCGTGGGCGAATCGGGCTGCGGCAAGAGCGTCACCGCGCTGAGCATCATGGGCCTGGTGCCGCAGCCGCCGGGCCGCATTCCCGCGGGCGAGGTGCTGTTCGAGGGCGAGGACCTGCTGAAACTGCCCCCCGGGCGGTTGCGCGACCTGCGCGGCGACCAGCTGTCGATGATCTTCCAGGAGCCGATGACCTCGCTCAACCCAGCCTTCCCGGTGGGCGAGCAGATCGCGGAAGCAATCGTGCGCCACCGCGACGTCTCTCGCGCCGAGGCGCGCGCGCAGGCGATCGAGATGCTGCGCCGCGTGCGCATGCCGTCGCCCGAGCGGCGCGCCGACGACTACCCGCACCAGCTCTCGGGCGGCATGCGCCAGCGCGTCATGATCGGGATGGCGCTCGCCTGCAACCCGAAGCTGCTGATCGCCGACGAGCCCACCACCGCGCTCGACGTCACCATCCAGGCGCAGATCCTCGAGCTGATGCGCGCGCTGCGCGCCGAGCTCGGCACCGCGATCATCCTCATCACCCACGACCTCGGGGTGATCGCCGAGCTCGCCGACGACGTGATCGTGATGTACGCCGGGCAGGTGATCGAGCGCTGCGCGGTGCCACGGCTTTTCGCCGAGCCGCAGCACCCGTACACCATCGGCCTGCTCGGCTCGATTCCGCGCCTGCACCTCGAGCAGGAGCGGCTGAGCGCCATCGAGGGCTTCGTGCCAGATGCCGCGGCCATGCCGCAGGGCTGCCGCTTCCATCCGAGGTGCCCGTTCTCGGTCGAGAAGTGCCGGAAGGAAGTGCCTCCCCTGGCCGAAATCACGCAGCATCATTTTGTTTCATGCTGGAGGGCACCCTTGTGAACGCTCCGCTGCTTCGCGCCGAGCGCCTGGTCAAGCACTTCAAGACGGTCCGGGCGGTCGACGACGTGAGCTTCGAGCTCCACGCCGGCGAGACGCTGGCGCTGGTGGGCGAGTCGGGCTGCGGCAAGTCCACCGCCGGGCGCCTGGTGCTGCGCCTGATCGAGCCGACCTCGGGCAGGGTCTGGTTCGACGGCCGCGATGTCTTCGCCCTCCCCGAGCGCGAAGTGCGCTCGCTGCGGCGCGAGATGCAGATCATCTTCCAGGACCCGTACGGCTCGCTCAACCCGCGCATGACCGTGGGCGACATGCTGGCGGAGCCATTGGCCCTGCATGGACTTGCAAGAGGAAAGGAACGCCAGAGGGTCGCGGAGCTTCTGCGCCTGGTCGGACTTTCCCCGGAGCACGCCTCGCGCTATTCCCACGAGTTCTCCGGCGGGCAGCGCCAGCGGATCGGCATCGCGCGCGCGCTCGCGGTCGAGCCGCGCCTGATAGTCTGCGACGAGCCGGTGTCGGCGCTCGACGTCTCGATCCAGGCCCAGGTGATCAACCTGCTGCAGGACCTGCAGCGGCACTTCGGCCTCGCCTACCTCTTCATCGCGCACGACCTGGCGGTGGTGAAGCACATCGCCAATCGCGTGGCGGTGATGTACCTCGGCAAGATCGTCGAGCTCGCCGACAAGAAGGCCTTGTTCGCCCGGCCGCGCCACCCCTATACCCGCGCACTGCTTGCCGCGATTCCGGTCCCCGACCCCTCTTTCAAGAGAAACCGCGTGCTCCTGCAGGGGGACGTGCCCAGCCCCTACGACCCGCCTTCGGGCTGCCGATTCCGCACCCGCTGCACCTATGCCCGGCCGCGCTGCAGCGCGGAAGAGCCCGTGCTCGGGAGCGATTTCGTCGCCTGCCATTTCTGGCGCGAGCTCGAGCCCTTTGGCGCCGCTTCCAACTTTGCCGCGGTCAATGAGAGACTGACGCGGTTGCAGGCAGCTTTCCACGCTTCGGGAGGTCCCCCATGAAACGGCTTGCCCTTGCCCTTTTGTTCCTCGCAACTTCTGCCAACAGCCAGACGCTGCGCATCGGCCTGGCCGAGGATCCCGACATCCTCGACCCGACCATGGCGCGCACCTTCGTCGGCCGCATCGTGTTCGCCGGCCTGTGCGACAAGCTCTTCGACCTGGACGAGAAGCTGAACATCGTGCCGCAGCTCGCCACCTCGTACCAGTGGTCGGGCGACAACCTGTCGCTCGTCATCAAGCTGCGCAGCGGCGTCACCTTCCACGACGGCGAGAAGATGGACGCGGCGGCGGTCAAGTACAACCTGGAGCGCCACAAGAACATGAAGGGCTCCAACCGCCGCGGCGAGCTGGCGGTCGTGTCGAGCGTCGACGCGCTCGACCCCTCGACCGTGCGCATCAACCTCGCCACGCCGTTCGCGCCGCTGCTCGCGGTGCTCACCGACCGCTCCGGGATGATGGTGTCGCCCAAAGCGGCGGAGGCGGCGGGCGAGAAATTCGGCGCCAATCCCGTGTGCTCCGGGCCGTTCCGCTTCGTGGAGCGCGTCGCCCAGGACCGCATGGTGCTCGAGCGCTTCCCGAACTACTGGAACAAGGGCCAGATCCACTTCGAGCGCATCGTCTACCAGCCGATCGTCGACGCCACGGTGCGCCTCGCCAACCTGCGCTCCGGGCAGCTCGACTTCATCGAGCGCGTCGCGCCCTCCGACATCCCCAGCCTGCGCAGCGACGGCCGCTTCAAGGTCGCGCGCATCGTCGAGATCGGCTACCAGGGCATCACCATCAACGTCGGCAAGAGCGACATGGCGCAGAAGAACCCGCTCGGCAGGGACGCGCGCGTGCGCGAGGCGTTCGAGCTCTCGCTCGACCGCGACGCGATCGTCAAGGTGGCGATGGACGGCGAGGCCCAGCCGGGCAACCAGTGGGTGGCGCCGAGCAACCAGTACTACGGCAAGAGCGCGCCGCTGCCCGGGCGCAACGTCGAGCGCGCAAAGCAGCTGCTGCGCGAGGCGGGCGTGCCCAACCCGAGCTTCACGCTGATGACGCCGACCACTTCGGACGCGCAGCGCATCGCGCAGGTCGTGCAGGCGATGGCGAAGGACGCGGGCTTCGACATCAAGATCCACTCGACCGAGTTCGCCACCTCGCTCAACCTCGCCGACAAGGGGCAGTTCGAGGCCTACGTGCTCGCCTGGAGCGGGCGCGCCGATCCCGACGGCAACCTGCACACCATGCTCGCCTGCAAGGGGCCGACCAACTACGCCGGCTACTGCAGGGAAGACGTGGAAAGCCTGATCAGCCAGTCGCGCACTTCGCTCGAGCCGGCGCAGCGCGCCGCCGCCTACGACAAGATCGCGGTGCAGGTGGCCAGGGACCGGCCGATCGTCTACCTGTTTCATCGCCACTGGCTGTGGGCGCACAACGCGAAGCTGAGCGGCCTGCGCACGGTCCCGGACGGCATGGTGCGCGTGCAGGGCCTGAAGATGAACTAGCAGGTGGGCAAGTACCTGCTGCAGCGCCTGGCGTCGATCATCCCGACGCTGTTCTTCGTCTCGGTCCTGATCTTCGGGCTGCAGCAGCTCCTACCGGGCGATCCGGCGATCGCGCTCGCCGGCGAGGACCGCGACCCGAACGTGGTCGCCTACCTGCGCGCCAAGTTCCACCTCGACGAGCCGCTGCCGCTGCGCTACTGGTACTGGCTTTCCGGCGTGCTGCAGGGCGACCTCGGCGAGTCGGTGCGCATCCAGAAGCCGGTGCTGGAGCTGATCCTCGAAAAGCTCCCGGTGACCATCCAGCTCGCGGCGATGGCGATGCTGATCGCGCTCGCCATCGGCATCACCGCCGGCGTGATCTCGGCGGTGAAGAAGGACACGGCCTGGGACTACGCCGCCAACGTGTTCGCGCTGTGGGGACTGTCGACGCCAAATTTCTGGCTCGGCATCCTGCTGATCCTGCTGTTCGCCGTGCAACTCGGCTGGCTGCCGGCATCGGGGTACGTGAGCCCGTTCGAGGACCTCAAGGCGAATCTCGCGGCGATGATCATGCCGGCGTTCGTCCTCGGCAACGCGATCGCCGCGGTGCTGATGCGCCATACCCGCAGCGCCATGCTGCAGGTGCTCAGCTCGGACTACGTGCGCACCGCCCGCGCCAAGGGGCTCAACGAGCGCGTCGTGGTGCTCAGGCACGCGCTGCGCAACGCGCTCATCCCCATCATCACGCTGGGCGCGCTCGAGTTCGGCACGCTCCTCTCCGGCGCGGTGCTCACGGAGCAGGTGTTCTCCATCCCCGGGTTCGGCAAGCTGATCGTGGACGCGGTGTTCAACCGCGACTACTCGGTGGTGCAGGGCGTGGTGCTGTTCACTGCGAGCGTGTACATCACGCTCAACCTGCTGGCCGACCTCGCCTATTTTCTCGTGAACCCCAGGATGCGCGGGTAATGGCAGCCGTTGTTTCCGCTGCCATGGAACTCACCCCGCGACGGCGGGCCGCACGGCGCCTGCTGCGTCGCGGCGGCGCCATGTTCGGCCTGGCGGTGGTGCTGTTTTTCGTGCTGGTCGCGCTGTTCGCGCCGTGGATCGCGCCGCACGACCCGCTCGCGACGAGCTGGAATGCGGTGCGCCAGGCGCCGGGCGCGGCCTACCTGTTCGGCGCCGACGAGCTCGGCCGCGACGTGCTCTCGCGCATCCTCTGGGGCACGCGCGCCTCGCTGCTCGCCGGGGTGGTGTCGGTGTGCATCTCGGTGGCGTTCGGCGTGCCGATCGGCATGCTCGCCGGCTACCTCGGGCGCTGGGTCGACGCGCTCATCTCGCGCATCACCGACGCGATGCTCGCCTGCCCGTTCCTGATCCTCGCCATCGCTCTCGCCGCCTTCCTCGGCCCGAGCCTCACCAACGCCATGATCGCGATCGGCATCTCGGCCACGCCGGTATTCATCCGCCTGACGCGCGCGCAGGTGCTCTCGGCGAAGTCCGAGGACTACGTCGAAGCCGCGCGCGCGCTGGGCAACCCGCACCTGCGCATCGCGCTGCGCCACATCTTTCCCAACATCCTGGCGCCGCTCATCGTGCAGGCGACGCTCGCGATCGCCGCCGCGGTGATCGCCGAGGCGAGCCTCTCCTTCCTCGGCCTCGGCCAGCAGCCCCCCGCGCCGAGCTGGGGCAGCATGCTCAATACCGCGCGCAACTATGTCGACCAGGCGCCGTGGATGGCGATATGGCCGGGCCTGTCGATCTTCCTGCTGGTGCTGTCGTTCAACCTGCTCGGCGACGGATTGCGCGACGCGCTCGACCCGCGGCACAAGTAGGGAAAACACTCCCGCCCGCCGCGCGCGCGGCTCAATCGCCTTGCGCGAACACCCGCTCGAGACCCTCCATGTCCGCGATGGAGACCTGCTTCTGCTGTATGTCGATCAGCCCGTCCTTGTGCAACGTCGAGAACACGCGGCTCACCGTTTCAAGTTTGAGGCCGAGGTAGCTCCCGATCTCTTCACGCGTCATGCGCAGCAGGAAATCGGACCGTGAATAGCCGCGGCGCAGGTAGCGCCTGGACAGGTTGATGAGAAACGCGGCCATCCGCTGCCTGGCGCTCATCGAGCCAAGCAGGAGCATGAGGCCGTGGCCGCGTACGATTTCGCGCGCGAGCACGGAGTGCAGCCCGCGTTGCAGCGAAGGCACGTCCCGCGCAATCTCCCTGAACATCGAGTACGGCATCGCGCAAACGTAGCTGTCTTCGAGCGCGATAGCGCTGTTCATGTAGTGGCCGCTGCCCAGTCCGTCCAGGCCGAGAGGCTCCCCGCCCATGAAGAACCCGGTGACTTGCTCCCGGCCTGCGCCGTCGGAAATGCTGGTCTTGAAGAAACCTCCGCGAATGGCATAGATGCAGGTGAACCTGTCACCTGCATTGAACAGGCGTTCACCGCGCTTTATCCGGCGACGCGCGTAGACGATGTTCTCGACCTGCTCGAGGTCTTTGGCCGGTACGCACCCGGAAAGGCAGGATTCGCGAAGATTGCACTTCGCACAGGTGATTTCGGGCGTGCGCACGCCGGGGAACGGCTCGCGCTGCTGCAAGAGGTCCATCTTCGCTGGCGCCGCCCGAGCGTCCGCGAACATCACTGCCACGACATTGGCCCCCTGCCGCCGGCCGCTCCGTGCCCCGGTCGGCGCAACCGAAGCTCTCGTGCCGCGCACGCTCCCATTCATGCCAATCCTCCTCCGGTCGACCTTCAAGGATTGCGTTACCCCTCGAACCGTTTACAGTCAGCCGAGCGGGCCTACCGTGCGGTAGCGCACATAGCAACTTCGGGGCGTCGGTCGTTGGTACGCAACGGAACACAGCGACATCACGCTATGCCCTTGAAAACGCTAGCCGTCGTCCTTTCTATTGCTAGAATCCGACGCAGCGCCATCCCGGCGCAACAAGAAGGAGACGCGATGGAGCCAACCCGTGCGCTTACGGTGCACTTCACCGACGGCAGCAAGGTGTCGTTCGGCTTTCCCAACCAGGCCGCCAACGCCGCCGCCAGGCAGATACGGCTCGAGGAGTTCCTGAAAAGCCCTTACCTGCTGGTGGTCGCCGACGGCGTGCTGACCGCGTTTCCGGTGGCCAACATCAAGGCGATCCAGTTTCCCGTCGACGACGAATTGATGAAGGGCGTGCCGCTGCCGCAGCACGTGATCCAGGGCGCCACCGTCACGCGGGGCGAACTGTAGAGCGGGCCGCCCCGAGCGCTGAGGGCTAGCGGTTCGCGCTGCGCCCGCGCATCGACGCCGGCTGCCCTGGCAGCGTAAGCGATTTTCCCGTGTTGACCAGCCGGTCGCCTTCGACCTTCAGGATCGAGATATCACGATCCATGTAATTGCCGACGTAAAGGTACTGTCCGTCGCTGCTGAACACCGCGCCCTCGGGCAGCCCGCGCACCTCGACTTCATTGGTGCGCGTGACCTTCTTGCCGTCGATGCTCAGCGCCACCACCGACGAATTGCGGTTGTAGAACCATGCATTCCTCGGTGCGTCCGCGCCCTTCAGCAGCACGGCGACCGCGAGCTTCCCGGTTGGACTGATGGCAAATCCCTCGGGCGCGTCGCCCACCACGATCTTGTCGATCACGCGCGGCGGATTGGCTTCGAGGTCGATCACGCTTACCGTGTCCACGTGCCCGTCGGACCTGCCGCCGTTGCCGTTGTCGGCGCTCAGCGCGAGCTTGCCGTCGGGCGTCACATCCAGGTTATAGGGCCACAGGCCCACAGTGATGTCCTGCTTGGCGTAGGTCACCTTTTCACCGTCAATCTGCAGCACCGCGACCTTGTGGCCGGGGAATTTCCCGGCGAGAGCGCGCTTGCCGTCGGGCACGAACACCACGTGTGCCACATGCTCGCCGATCGCCACGGTGTCGATCAGCGTCACCTTCCTGCCGGCGATGCGCAGGACACTGATCGAGTTGTCAGCCCGGTTGGCGGTCAGCGCGAGGGTTCCTGCCCGGTTGATCGCCATGCCCGAGGGTTGCTTGCCGACGGTGACCGTGTCGATCAGCGCCGGCGGGTTCGCCTTGAGGTCGATCACGTAGAGCTTGTTGTCCGGTACCGGCTTCCAGCTCGAGCCATCCTGCTGCCAGTCCATCGAGTTCGCCACCAGGGCGAGGCTTTCGTCCGGCGTGATCGCGAGGTTGGTCGGCGGCCCGAAGATCGAATTCATCAGCGGCAGGTTGGCGATGATCTTCGGCGCCAGCGGATCGGTCCCGATATCCACGATGGAAACCGTGTCCTTGCCCGGCGCGGCAAAGACGAAACCGCCGTTGTCGACGATCGTCTTCTCGTCGTTGCCGACGATCATCAGCTCGCGCTTGCCGGGCGTCGCGCCCATCTGCGCGCAGGCGGCGAGCGCGACGACTACTGCAGCAGCAACACCCAGGCGTGCATAGTTCATTTTTCCTCCTCCCAAGAGAACGACGGAAAGACCACCCACGAACAGCGCAAGCTCACCGAGTGTGCACCGCCCTCTCCTTTCAGGCAAGCGCAGTGTGGTTCAACTCCGCTACCATGCGCGCCATGCGCATCTCAGTCCTCTTCGGCAGCATGGCGCTGTTCACGGGTCTTGCCGCGGCGCAGACCCCGCACACCCACCAGCACTCGTTCAGCGACGCCGAGAAGTGGTCGCACGTCTTCGACGACCCCGAGCGCGATGCATGGCAGAAGCCGCATGAAGTCATCCGCGCGCTGGCGCTCAAGCCCGATGCGCGCGTCGCCGACCTCGGCGCGGGCACCGGGTACTTCTCGGCGCGCCTCGCCAACATGCTGCCCAAAGGGCGGGTCTACGCGGTGGACATCGAGCCCGACATGGTCCGCTACCTCGAGGCGCGCGCGAAGCGCGAAGGCCTGCGCAACCTGACCGCGGTCGCGGGCGCGCCGGACGATCCCCGCCTGGCTGAAAAAGTCGACCTGGTCCTGCTGGTGGACGTCTATCACCACATCGAGGATCGCGAGCGCTACTTCCGCAGGCTGAGCACATCGCTGCGTCCGGGCGGCCGCATCGCCGTCATCGACTTCAAGCTCGATTCGCCGCAGGGACCGCCGCCCTCAGTGCGCATACCGCCGGAAACCGTCAAGGCCGAGATGAAGGCTGCGGGCCACGCGGTGGCCGCCGAGCATCCGTTCCTTCCGTACCAGTATTTCCTGATCTTCCGGCCCGCTTCCTAGCCCCCACGTGAGCGCCGAAGCAGAATCCGGCTATGCCTGGCTGAGGCTCGCTGCATCGCTCGCGTTGATGATGCTGGGCGCCGCGGGCATGTACACCGTGACCGTAGCGCTGCCGCCGGTGCAGGCAGAGTTCGGCGTAGCGCGCTCGGACGCCTCGCTGCCTTACACGCTCACCATGATCGGCTTTGGCCTGGGCGGCATCCTCATGGGCAGGCTCTCCGACCGCTTCGGCGTCATCGTCCCGGTTCTGATCGGCACGTGCTGCATGGGGCTCGGCTTCATCGCGGCGGGGTTCGCGGGCAACCTTTGGCAATTCGCGCTCGCGCAGGGTGTGCTGATCGGCTTCCTCGGCTGCTCGGCGACCTTTGCGCCCCTCGTCGCCGACACCTCGCTCTGGTTCAACCGCCGCCGCGGCATCGCGGTGGCGATCTGCGCCAGCGGCAACTATCTGGGGGGCGCGCTGTGGCCGCCGGTTGTGCAGCATTTCTTCGACGGCGTCGGTTGGCGCCAGACCTACATCGGCGTAGGCGTGTTCTGCATTGCCGCGATGCTGCCGCTGTCTCTGGTGCTGCGCCGCCATCCGCCGGCGCTTGCGCCCGCTGCGCCGGGAGCGGCCGCCTCCGGCGCCCCGCGCGACCTCGGCCTGCCGCCGGCGCTGCTGCTCGGCCTGTTGTGCACCGCCGGCGTCGCCTGTTGCGTGGCGATGTCCATGCCCCAGGTGCACATCGTCGCCCTGTGCGGCGACCTCGGCTTCGCCGCCGCGCGCGGCGCCGAGATGCTCTCGCTGATGCTCGGGTTCGGCATCGTCAGCCGCCTCGCCTCGGGCTGGATCTGCGACCGCATCGGCGGGCTGCGCACGCTGCTGCTCGGCTCCACGCTCCAAGGGGTGGCGCTGGCGCTGTTCCTGCCCGCCGAGGGCCTCACATCGCTGTACGTCGCCTCGGCCATGTTCGGCCTGTTCCAGGGCGGCATCGTGCCGTCCTACGCGATCATCGTGCGCGAGTATTTCCATCCGCAGGTCGCGGGGACGACGGTCAGCATCGTGCTGACCGCGACGCTTTTCGGCATGGCCCTGGGCGGCTGGATGTCGGGCGTCATCTTCGACCTCACCGGCTCCTACCGTGCGGCGTTCCTCAACGGCATCGCCTGGAACCTGCTCAACATGGCGATCGCCGGTGCGCTGCTGTGGCGCGCGCGAAAACGGATATAGTCTTCGCAGGGAGGCGAACCATGGACCTGAGCGAGAAACTGCTGCGGCTCAAGCCCGCAGCGATGGGCGATGAGGAATGGCAAGTGCGGCTCGAGCTGGCGGCGCTGTACCGCGCCTTCGACTGGCTCGGCTGGACCGAATCCATCTACAACCACATCACCGCGCGCGCACCTGGCGCGGAGCGCCTGTACCTGATCAATCCCTACGGCCTGAACTACAACGAGGTCACCGCCACCAATCTGGCCAAGGTGAATCTCGCCGGCGAGGCGGTGGACGGCTCGAAGACCCCGGTGAACAGGGCCGGCTTCGTCATCCACAGCGCAATCCACGCGGCGCGCGAGGACGCGCACTGCATCATCCACACGCACACCACCGCCGGCAGCGCGGTGGCCACCAAGAAGGAGGGCCTGCGCTACGACAACTTCTACAGCGCGACCCTCTACGGCCAGGTGGCCTACCACGAGTTCGAGGGCGTCACCACGGACGTGGCCGAGCAGCCCCGGCTGATGAAAAGCCTCGGCGCGAAATCGATCCTGATCCTGCGCAACCACGGACTGCTGGTTGCCTGCCCCAGCGTCCCGGAGGCATACATGATTTACTGGACCTTGCAGCGCGCCTGCGAAATCCAGGTCGCCACGGACGGCATGCGCGGCGACAATCTGCCCATCGCGCAGCGCGTGCTCGACGAGACGCCGCAGCGCGCGCAGGCGTTCCGCAGCGGGCCGCGTCCCGGCGGATCGCCCTTCGATGCCCTGCTCAGGCGGGCGGGCATCCGCTACGAAGACTTGATCTGAACGGAGAAAAGCCATGGACAAGCGAGGCCACAAGGAACGGTTCGACCAGGGATTGAAGACGCGGCGCGAAGTGCTCGGCGCCGAGTACGTGGACAAGGCGATGGCCGCCGCCGACGATTTCAACAAGCCCTTCGTCGACCTGCTCAACACCTACTGCTGGAACGACATCTGGAACCGGCCGGGCCTGGAGCGCAAGACGCGCTCGATGCTCAACCTGGCGATGCTCTCAGCGCTGGGCAAGGAGCACGAGCTGAAGCTGCACATCAACGGCGCGCTGAACAACGGGCTCACCAAGGAGCAGATCCGCGAAGTGTTCCTGCAGGTGGCGATCTACTGCGGCGTGCCCGCCGCCGTGGTGAGCTTCCGCTGCGCCAAGGAAGTGTTCAAGGAGCGCGGCGCCTGATGGTGGTCGGCTTCATCGGCCTGGGCCGCATGGGCGAGCTCATGTCGGCGAATCTCGCTCGCGCCGGATTCGAGATCCAGACCTGGGACAAGGCGAACAAGGGCAACCGCTCCTCCGCGCGTGACGCCGCAGCCGGCGCCGACGTGCTGATTACCATGGTGCCGGACGGCAAGGCCGTCACTGACGCGGTCACCGCGGCCCTGCCCGGCCTCCAGCGCGGCGCGGTGGTGGTGGACATGAGCTCCTCGGATCCCGCGACGACGCGCAAGCTGGCGCGCATGCTCGCGGCGAAGGGCATCGCCATGGTGGACGCGCCTGTGTCGGGCGCCGTGGCGAAGGCCCGCGACGGCACGCTGTCGATCATGGTCGGCGGCAATGAGGCCGACATCTCCCGCGTGCGGCCGGTGCTGGAGAAGATGGGCAGCGAGATCTTCCATTGCGGCGAGCTGGGCGCGGGCCACGCCACCAAGGCGCTCAACAACTACCTTGGCGCCGCCGGAACCATCGCCGGCTTCGAGGCCCTGCTGATCGGGAAGGCCTTCGGGCTCGACCCGAAGACGCTGGTGGACGTGATCAATGCCTCGACCGGGAAGAACAGCACCACCGAACGCAAAATCCCCCAGCAGATCTTTACCAAGGCCTTTGCCTCGGGCTTCAAGCTCGCGCTGATGTCCAAGGACGTGGGCATCGCGGCGCGGCTCTCGCAGGACACGGGCGTGCCGGCGCCCTACCTGAAGCAGACGCTGAAGCATTGGCGCGACGCCGAGCGCTCGTTGCCCGCGGGCGCCGACCACACCGAAATCTACAATTACCTCGAGCGGCTCAGGCGGCGTCGCGCGCCGCCTCGCCGAACTCGCGCTCCATCTCGCGGCGCAGGCGCACGGCGCTCACGTTCCCGTCCACGGCGACGTCGCTCCACCTGACCGGCTGGCCGGCGGCAACCGGCTTGAGCACCTTCCAGCCGTGGGCGAGGCCGAGCGGCAGGCAGCCTTGGGCGAGCGAATCCTGCGCCGGCATCAGTTTCCCGACCACGGTGTAGCCGCCCTCGCCATCGAGCAGCTCGCCGGGCTTGAGCGGCCTTTTCGCGGTAGCGACCGCATCGGCGCGAAACCCGGTGGCGCAGCCGGTGGGTTCGCCGCGCAGGCCTACCGAAGCCACTGAAATGCCGACTTCGAGGCCGATCAGGTGCCAGCGCTTGTAGAGGCACGCATAACGGCCGCTGTCGTCCGTCTGCACGCCGTACTCGGCGAAGCAGCGCCGGATGTACTCGCTCTCGCCCTCGAACGCGACCCACACGCCGAAGCGGATGTCGTAGG
>Ga0184628_10001177_pt1 | contig 13052 bp, 10 predicted proteins | sample PLM4_5_b1_FD_133149 | JGI IMG/M metagenome (GOLD analysis project Ga0184628, IMG submission 133149) | Groundwater sediment microbial communities from an aquifer in East River, Colorado, USA - PLM4_5_b1 | ecosystem: Environmental > Terrestrial > Soil > Riparian zone | place: USA: East River... | reverse complement strand
TACATTGGAATTGATCCCGGTGAACAATGGTGCGGGTTCTCTGCACTCGAGATGATGGGCGATGGCATGGTCCGCGTCGAGGCCCGCACGTATGACATCAAGCGCCACGGTGGATACCTCGGCATGGCGCACGACATCGTCCTTCCGCTGCCACATGCCAAGCAGACGCACATCGTCATCGAAGACTTCCGCATCCGTAAGGCTGGACACCAGAAGTTCAATGCGGGGAACACGCTCCGGTTCATCGGTGCGTTGCAGTTCGGTATCCAGACCGTTGACGCGTTCTCGCACTCGGTCATCCCACCGAGTGACAAGGGAATGCAGGAGTCGCGTCAGTTGTTCGGTCGGCTCATCAAGAGCTACTGGTTCCAGTGGCCGAAGCATCGTCACGCGGCATGGGGTCATTGCATGTCTGCATGGCGTGTGCTCGGTCATCATCTCATGAAGAACGATAGGGAACTTCTGCTTCAACTCCACCGCCACAAGAAGAGCCATCGCTGTCCGCAGTGGCTTCCGGCACTCCAGAAGGATGGCGATCACGTCGCGCCATCGGCATGGTGGATGAAGTAGGAACTGCGCCGTTTTCTGCGAGTAGGGAAACGGCGCGAACCCTGTTGGCGATCGACTGAGGACTGCTCGACCCTCGCTTACCCGACTGCGCCCTGTCCCTTGTGAGTCGTTGTCTCTCCGGCCGCGATCACCGGATGATTCGTGAACAATGAAGTCCATGTGCCCAATCCAACTAATCCGTCGGCCGGAAGGCCGCGGGATAGTTGATATTCCTTGACGGCAGCTTGCGTGTTCGGTCCGAAGTAGCCGTCAGTCACGACGTCGATGTTCGATGCTTTCAAATGCATCTGGAGTTGAGCAACTGCTCCTCCCTTCTCGTTGAGGTCCAGCAACGGCCACATCCTCTGGTCATCCTCCGAGAATGCCGGAATGGAGAAGCCGATCTTCACGTCCTGTGGTGTGCAGATCACTTCCCAATGCATCGCGTCGTAGTTTGAGTTCTTCGTTTCCGGCCTCCCATCCCAATCTCCGCCCCATCGCACCGCCCGCACACCCGCGTCATTCTCGAGCATCTGCATCTCGTGCACCATGTCGGGCGGCATGTCCGTGATGACCCGGTCTGTCCGGTAGGGATTCGTATCCCAATTCTCATCGAGGGCGATTCCTTGTGCATGAGCGCTGAGTGATGTGCCTCCCGTGATCGCTCGGCAGTTGTAGCATCCGGTCACGCCAGGACGAACCTGATAGCCGTGCTTCCGCTGGATGCGCCCGAGCGCGCGCCAGACCCGGATAGAATTCTTGTGACACTGAATCTTCGGCCCGCCGATCATCCAATACGCCGTGATGATCGCGCCATCCTTGTTGCATCCCGGTCCCCAATACTGCGCACGCCACTCACTTGATCCCGGCGTCATTGGTCTTTCTCCTGTGGTGTTTGCTTCGTATCCGATGCGCGCCGTTGCGGTGATCCAGGTGGATCAGGTTCGACCACCAAAGGGATCATGATCTCTTCCGTGTGATGCCGCTCCGAACCCACAATCTTCATCGCGTCGCTCTTCCGTCGACCGAGCTTGAACCCGACTGCTTGAATAACCTTGATGGAATTGTCGACCACGAACTGCGTCCCTTCCTTCGCGCTCTTCGGCACAAGCGTATACCATCCACCGAAGATGAACACAAACGCAATGAAGATGTCCCAGTGATTCGGGTCGATCTTCTTGTTGGTGAACGCCATGTACCAATGGAGTCCGATCTCCGCCAACAAGATGCCCGCCCCGATGGCGATGAAGATACTTCCAGCCCACTTCTGGCCGCGACCAATGTGTGTCATGGTTCCTAATGTTAGGGGCAGCTGAAGTATTCGGTGTTCGTATCCTCGATGAGAATCTCGACGAGCACTTCGACCCAGTCGCTCACATCCGTTACCGAGAACGCATCAACCTCTCGGCGCACGCGCGCGTGGAACGTGGCGACCATCGTCCCGCCGATGGGGATGACGTGGTCTTCGAGATTCCGATCGTGAGGCGTCGTCGCCCCGACATACTGCGTGACATAGACTCCTTCACATGCGAAGTCATCTTGGAGTCGAACGATGTCGCCATCCGCATCCCACTCAATCGTGTAGAATGCGAAGTCGGTATCGTCCGTCGTAACATCAACCGATGCGGGCACAGCAGGTCCGGCGAACACGGACACCGTATTGCTGACCGGACCATCAAGGAATCCAGCGGTGTGCTTAGCCGTATAGTCGTGTTCCTCCGCGAGAGGGGGATCCGTATCCACAAAGAGCACAGGATTCACGTGCGGTGCAGCGACTACGCCAACCGACACGCCGTTGCGGAAGATCCGCAGATCCACGCCGAGGTCATCTGCATTCACCGACACTTCGATCTGTGTCGTCGATGAACTCGTGCGCGACCATGTGGCGGAGTTGACCACTGGCGCATCCGCACCGACCAATGCACCCGGAGTAAACTCGCAGCGTGATGACTCCGGCCATGAGTCAGGATTCGCTGTGAGATATCCGGCGCGATACCGTCCGTCACGCTTGAGCCGTAACTGCGCCACGTAGTCGTCACCCTCGACGAGTGTGAGGATAACGAAATCCTGATGATTGTCAATATCCGGTGCAATGGGTTGCGTCTGGTTCAATGCCCATGCATCCGTCTCGTGCTTGAGCCAGAGCTCACAGTCTTCGTCTCCAACGAAGTCACTCAGCGTTGCTTGGAGCGTTACGTCACGCGACATACGGAATTCCTCGGTTAGCTTTCTTCATCAGAGAGAACACGCAGAGATCCTTCACCAGAGCCCGGCTCATCATCCACCTTCTCGAGCAGCGTGACAATCCCTGGATTGCCCGCTGATGTGGATCCTTCTTCGAGCACCAACAGACGCCAGACACAATCATCATCGCGCATCGAGACAATCTGTGCCGCGGTCGCTACACTGCCGCGCAGTCCCGAGTCACGATCCGGTAACCATCCGAGTTCCCACGGCACCCAGTCGCCAACTTTCACGAATGGAATACGCGATCGTCGCACACTCACCGGGAAACTCTGCACGCCGGAGCGATACCGTTGGAGCACATCGAAGTTCGCGGCTTGTGCCAACATGTTCCCGGTCTCCAGCTGACCCGGAATATTCAGTCCCTCTTCATCGCCAATGGCGGCAAAGGCAGAGGCATCGTACTCCTCAAGCGCATCGCCGTATCGAATTCGGGACTCGGCATCTTGGAAGCGGACTTCAACATCGCGCTGGGCCAAGCCGTCTGCCATGACCTCAATACCCGAGTCGAGATCCGGGAGGAAGTATCGCGGATACGTGTACGAGATTTCAGAAACAGTACGCTCACCGGTCCCCCAATTCGGGCTCGGTACGACGACTGCATCTTCCAGCACCAACGAACTATCCACCGTCGTCGGTTGCGCGCGTGACACTGGCGCGATGCGCAAGTCCGCATCCAGCGTTGGCATCCAACCACTTGGGGCATACAGCTTCTCCTCTGTCCATGCCCGTGCATCTGGGATGGCGCTGGTCTGTCGGAGACAGACACGCTCTTCCATCGCTGCGAGTGCATCCGGGTCGTATTGAATCCGCGCGACGAACTCTTCGGTCATTGCATCGAGTTCGGCTGGATCGTACAGGAAACCGTTCAGATCGGCCGTCGGCGCCAGTGAGAAGACGCCATCGTACAGGTCCTTGAGTACTTGGCCGAGCGTGCCCTCTACATAGAACGGATAGTCTTCGCTCGCGGGCCCGCGGAACCGAACGATGACTTCGACTTGATCGCCCGACGCGGTAGGAAATCCGTCCGGCACGTCATCAGCTACGAACAGAGTGACGTAGTTGATCGCTTGCAAGACTTCATCATCGACGAGCACATCCGAGCGCCCGACAAATGGCTGACGGAATGACGTCGGCGTCGTGGGCCGCGCCACGTTCCAGTCGGTGTCGCCAACGATACGCCACAGAACATCAGCGTTGCGAGCGCCCCAGACATTCGCGAGAAGCTCAGAGATCTCGATCGCCTGTTGACCCGCCTCGTCGATTACCATGTTGGGATCATCAATCGACGGCGGATCTGATCCTTCTCCTGGCGTGTAGTGCGCAGCGAAGTTGACGACGCCGAGTACGAGGTCTCCGGCGGAGCTCAGTTGAAATTCGCCAACGACTGGCGTGTCCAGTGTCGACGGGAGTAGCACGTGATCACCATCATCATCGGTGTACGCACCGAATCCGTAGATAGATCCTTTCGGGACGATAGACGTGACGCCACCAATGGCGAAAGCGTTCATCTTTCGTTCTGTTTCGCGCGTGTCCCGAATCGTCCAGCGATATGCGGAGTAGGATGAGTCCATCTTGGGCGGACCTGCCGGGCCATCGGCAATGGTCACCCATCCGGTCACATCATCGATGAACCGACGCAGTCGGCAGCGCCGTCCCAGCATGTCATGCACGCGCGCTGTCATCCATCCGCTGCGCTGGTCGCCATCCACCGTCGGCACGTCGATCACTCCGACTTCCACCGTGCCAATGGATGCGGTGCAGCGAATGGGATCAATCTCCTGCTCGGCGTAGTTGCGCGGTGCGAGCAGATATGGGAAGAGATGATCGGGATCCGTTGAGACTTCCCAGGCGAGCTCCGCCTCGGCCTCTGGATCATAGATAGAGACGGGCTCGAATACTTCCAACAGTAACTGACAGGGCGCCAGTGATTCTTCGGTCATGTGTCTACCATGTGGAGTACTTCGCGCGAAGATACTTCTCAAGCGTTGCTTCCGAGCCATCGCGAGTCGCCGCGTAGAATCCCCACTCGGCAATCTGCGATGTATATGCGAACCCACCGTTGTAGAACATGCGGATATCGTAGTTCACTGGTACGCCGCTTGTTCCCGGGATGGGATGTGCAGCAGTGGTTGATGCGATTTGAGTCTGCACGGACGCACCGTTTTCGCGCAGCTTCATGTTCATCGTCGTGCTGACATTGTAGTAGTGGACGACGAGAGTCATCCACCGTCCGGACACGTTGGCAGTCGGTGTCACGCGACCATCGATCTGCCACTTGTTCGTCGGCTGATCCCAATAGAGATGCAGATCCGTTGGATCAGCAGGTGACGTGCCCGGAGCGAAGAGATTCTGATACGCGGCAGTTGAGGTGATCTTGAGCACCGCGAAGAATGTCAGCGCGCCTTTGAGCGGCAGGGTCTTCTGGGAGTTCGCCGTCATCGCGCCGACGAATGATGCCACTGGATTCCCTGCCAACTGCGAGTACTGTTTGATAATCGAACCGGAGCCCGGAGTGAAATGACGACCGCCTCCGCTCTTGTCTGCGAAGATGGTAATCAAGCCATCGTTGGGATCCGGAATCGTATTTGCTGGATTGTCGGCGGAATACCACGCCACGAGATCCGCCACATCAGTGAGTGATGCTGGAGAAACGATTCCACCTGATGCAGCCACGACTTCGCCATGCACGAACGCGGTTGTCGCGATCTGCGTCGTGTTCGTTCCTGCAGCAGCGGTCGGCGCGAGCGGTGTTCCCGTCAGTGATGGACTGGCGAGAGGAGCCTTCGCCGCAAGATCCGCCGTGAGTCCGGTCACATCAGCTTCGGCATGTGTGTGAACTGTACTCGCTTTCCCCGCAAGATCAGCGGTGAGTCCTGTGATATCTGCTTCGGCATGCGTATGTGCTGCCGCTGCAAAGAATCCCGTATCGTGTGTTGCTGACGTGCCGAGTCCAAGTGTCGTCCGTTGCGCAGCTGCGTCCGCGTCATCAATCAACGCACGTCCTGCCGCCGTACAGGAAATCTCCTCCACGTTCCCTGCTCCTGCCGTGCTGCGTCCCAACAAACGATCCGTTGCCGACACGTTCTGAATCTTCGCGTAGGTCACTGCATCGTCGACAATCTTCGCGGTCGTTACCGAGTTGTCGTCTGGTGTTCCGCCACCCGGTTCGCTCTCGATATCATTGATCGCCCCGGCCAAGACATTGGAGCGCCGTGCCAACTCTTTAATCGCTGCGCGTTTCCCTCGATCCGTTTCGGTCGAGTTCATTGCGTCGAATGAAATGGTCATGCACCCGTCTCCGCTCCGACGGCATAGAACGTTGCCGGATTGAATTGATTGTTGTACGATGCCTTGATGTCACTCGCCGAGCGATCAATCTTGCTGAGGCGCACGTTGTCGATGCGACCATCTTCCGCCGCGCCGAGCAGGAACGCCGTGCCTGTCGGTGCCTTGAGTGACGCGACTGCAGTCGTGGCTTCGAGCACGCCATTCAGGTAGATGCGCAGATTCGCGCCGTCCCACGTGACGACGATATGATACCATGTGCCACCGACGACCACAGTCGTCAGCTTCGCTGCGAAGTACACGCTCGCCGCGTTCTGCTGATAGGCCGCGCGCAAGAACGTCGCGTTGTTGTGTGACCACGACAGACCCGCGGAATCCGATGTCGTACCGATACGAACGAATTGCTTCGGCGCTCCACCAGGATTGTTGTCCGCTCGCCACCACAGTTCGTACGAGTACTTCGCCGCAGCGACGATGCCGCCGAGACCGCCCGACAAGCTCTTCCCGACACCGACCGTGACGCCTCCGCGGATCTGTCCGGCCACCGCTGTCGCGCCCGCGTTCGTCAGATTGTTTCCGTCGCCTGACTTGTCGGTGACCGACACGACTGCCGACGAACCGAATGGCCATATGCCTTCGGTGTTCGCTTCGTATGTGCCGTCCGCATCGGATTGATCCGTGGAGATGCCCGTGTTCCCGTAGTAGAGCCGGATGACGGAGTCCACCGCGAAGGTCAGCAGCGGAACACGGATCCACGCGGTGATGTCCCCGGTCGCACCGTCCCATGCTTCAATCCAGAAGTCGAGCAATGCTCCGGCAGCACTGCGGAAGACGATATCGAATCCATCGGCGCGTTCGACTTTCCCACCGTTCGCCAACGTCTTGAGGTACGCATACGTTCCGGTAAACAGCATGACAAAGTCCGCGGTATCCGCCGTGCCGCACTTCGTTTTGTCAATGGTGAGCTCGCGGTAGTATCCCGGGAATGCATCCACAGTGAGCAGCGCTCCACCCGCAACGCCACGCGATGTTGCCCGCACGGTGACCGTGCCGAAGGACACGGCGGTGACGAGACCATCACCATCCACGGTCGCATGGCTGTTCGTCGTCGACCATGTGACTTCGTAGTCGAGTACGTTGTCATCCGCATCGTACACGACGGCCGTGGCTTGCGTCGTCTCGCCCTCTTCAATTTCGCTGTCGTCGAGTGTGACGATGATGTGATCCACCGGAGTAGGCCCAGTCGGCGGCTCTTTGAAGTACTCAAGATCCCACGGCTGTCCGTCCACACGCGTCAAGCTGATGCCGAGCGTCATGAGCCACGGCAAGCTGCCATCACGCTGCGGACGAATGCCGTCACCAACACGAGGCGCGTCGAGATAGACTTGGATAGGAGTGAGCGGATCCATGAATGCGATGTCATCGCCAGGATACCAGTCAATCACTCGGAAGAACTGTCCATAGTCGATCAGTGAGCGCACGCTGTCCCACTCGGTGTCGAGGAATCGCAGCGTGAGTGACAGTACATCCTTGCGGAGTCTCAGCACGGGACCGGGTGTGCCCGTACCGGACTTCCGTACCGAACCGACCGTGCGTGCTCCAGGACTCCAGCGTGTCACCGGATAGGTGAGCTGGAGGTCTTCCTCTCCAAACACGAAGCGCGGAATCCAGCGCAGTGCCGTGTCAGTCATCAGTCAGGATACTCCGTTCGTGTCCCGCCAATCGCGATGATTCCGGTTTCCATCCGGTACTTCACAATCACGCATCCGCCCTCGCCATCCGCACCATCAGACATGAGTGCTTGCCCGCCACCCTCGCCTCCATGTCCAGTATATCCTCCGGTGAAACGACCCGGGCCACCGTTGCGCGAGTCACCGCCACGTCCATACTCGACATCGATCTCGTCGACGTTGGAGATATCGTGAAGGAGACCCGCTCCTCCGGTACCGAGAGACCCAACGAGGCTCGCTCCTCCGCCACCAGCTCCCACAGCACTCCCACTATTCGTTCCGTCACCGCCATCGTTTCCGTAACCGTCATCGGCTGTCGAGGCTCCGCCATCAAACGGACCCGCATCGCCAGATGAGGCACCACCACCTCCAGATCCACCGTCTTTCCCTCGCCGTTGAATGGTGATGTCTGCTCCACCTCCGCCTCCTCCTCCGTGTGCGGTGAATCCTGCGAATGTTGTGTTGCCGCCGCTCACGCCAGCGAACGCACCGAACCCTGGAATCGTGTGATCCGCATGCGGCGCGTTTCCGCCTTCGCCAACAGAGATCGGGTACGTGCCCGGTACGAGCGTGAGATAATCGAGATCGTGGATGACATCTGGCATGACGATAACTTCCCCGCCTCCGCCACCGCCACCGCAAACACCAAAGCCATCAACGCTGCCGCCGCTTCCTCCGCCACCAACGATCAACACGTAGGCTTGTCCGGTGCCGGAGATGACCACGAGATTGTCGGTGAAGACGTTCTCGAAGATGTGAATCACCCATCCTGGCGGAGGCAATGGGGCCGGAGGCGGCTCTTCATCCGTCGGCGTGCGGTCAATGTACGGCGGCAGAACCCACGGCGTGCAGTTCGGACGGACGAGCGTGATCAGCAGCGTGAGCACGCGAGGATAATCAGAATCCGGTTGCGCGGCATACTGCGTCCCGACTGCAGGAGATTCGAGATAGCAGACATGCGCGGCATCCTCATCTTGGTCAGGATACCACACGACTTCGCCACCCGCTTGCGCGGCATCAACGAATGCTTGCACATCCGGCCATTCTTCTTCAGTGAAGCGGAGGAAGAAGGAAAGGAATTCGTTGTTGCACACAATGAACGCGGCGCGCATGCCGGAGTCCGCTTCAATATCGCCGCCGACTTTCTCCACCGTGAAGTTCCACGGCGTGATCGGTAACGACATCTCTAGCGTCGATGTTCCGTAGACAAATCGGGAGCGGAATGGAAGTGCCATCACTCACCTCTCGGCACGACACGTACCCGAGCGTTCGGGCCGTATCGTTCGGCAGCTTGCTGACTCGCTCCCCAGACGACGCGCTGCACCGTCGGGTTCACTGCATCGAATCCCGGGCCCACCATGTAGATCGATACTTCGGCGCTCGGCTGTGACGCCGTGGCCGATGACCGTTCCGATGATCGCCGTGCATTAGTCACTTCCGTTGCACCGCTCGATCCACCAGATCCTGCAGTCGGTACCGTCGTCGCTCCACCGCCTCCACCCTTGTGCGATGACAACGCAAGCGCTCCCCATGCCGCCGCGACTGCGCCATACTGTGCAGCGAGGACGAGTGCTCCGCTCGCGTGTGCGAAGTCACCAAAGAGCGCGAACGCGCCCGCGCGCACGAGCATCTCCGCTGCTTCAATCGCATTCTGTTTCGCTTTCTTGGATGCTGCTGCGCCCAGTCCGCCTTCCAGTGCCGCGCCCATCGCTTCGGCGAGGAAGTCGGCAGCAGCCGCCTGAACTTCCATCGCTGCCGTCTGTTCCTTGATGGCATCGGTGGTCTTCTTGTAGCGTTCAGTCAACCGCTTGAGGCGTTCGTCTTCTGGAGCAATGCCCGCAGTGATCAACTTGCGAATCGCTGTCTCCAGTGCTTTCTGCTCAGACTGCAGACGCTCCAGCGATGTTGCGCCATTGATCGCGGCCAACTGCATGTCCTCGTTCATGGTGTCGCTCAATTCCTTGAGCGCCATGTTCGCCGGAGTGGTCGCGTCCTTCAACAAGCGCAACTGATTCTGCAAGTGCTCAATGTCCGTCGTATCACCCGCGTTCTCTGCGAGGACCTCGAGCAGCTTTGTTGTGCGATCAATCTCGGCGCCGATCTCATCGAAGTCGTCGCCGAGTGCCTTCTTCATGGCAGAGATGCGGAGGCCAGCCTTGCCGAACTCCTCCATCGCCTTCTGGATGTTCTCTTGCTCTGGGGTCAACGTTCCGGCAGCGAGCAGCGGTGCATTCTCTTCACCCGGAGTCTTCTTCTTTCGTCCGGATGGGCCTTGGAAGTCCTTGCTCGAGAACAACGGCGTGCTCAGTACACTGATCCCTGCTTGGACCTGCTGCGTGCCGAGTGCTCGCATGGATTCTCCCCATGCGTCGAGCGCGTCGGCTTGATGCTCCAGCACTTGCGTTCCCGCGTTCATCTCCTCGCGCACCGAGGTCTCGCTCACCTGACCGAATAGCTTTCGTTTGGCTTCGATCAGGTTCGTCCACCACGAAGGATTCGCGATGTTCGAACGCTGGAGGGCCGCCATGCCACGGACCAACAGCGCGAGCCCTTGTGCCGCGAGACCGAGCGACGTGACCAGACCACCCGATAGGATGCGCGCCATACCATCAACGGCACGGATGAAGACATCCGCCGCGTCAATCGCAAAGTTCACGCCCTCTGTCACCCAATGTGCGATGGCATCTTGGTTCTCATCGATCCAGTCAGTCAGATGCTGGACGACGTTGCGCAAGACAGTCAACGCACTGGAGGTGCCATCACTCTTGATGATGGCATTGCCGAGCAGCTTGAGCATGTCGTTCCATGCGTTCTCTAGCTGCTTCGTCTGTCCAGTGAACGTCTGTGCCTCACGCGCGGCGGCACCGAGCGACCGCTTCGACAGGATATCCAGCGCTTCCTGAGCCGTCTTTGCGTGGATGCCCATCTTCTGGAGCGCTGCCGTATTTCCGTTCATCGCTTTCGCGACGAGGTTCGTAGCGGGCTCCAGTTCGCCGTTGAAGAATTGCGCGGCGACGTTGGCGATGAGCCCCATGTTGTTGAGCGACGCATTCACATCGCCCGTCAACGAGATCACACGCGCGAGGCCTTGAGCAAATTCATCGTCGTCATGAATCGTCGCATCCTGAAATGCATCGGCCGTCGCGTGAATCTGATCAGCCAACTTGTCGAACGATTCTCCTGTTCCATCGATCGTGCCCTTCAAGTTCGCCCATGCCGCTTGTGCGCTCGCCGCTTCGCGCACAGCCGCCTTACCGAAGTCAATCACCTTCTTCGTGAGGAAGGCTACGCCAAGATAGCCAGCGATGCGAGCTGCCGTGTCCTTCCATGTCTTCTCGACTCCTGCACCAAACTGATCTATCTCTTTCTGCGTCTTCGTTGCGGAGTCCTTGTTGAGGACTAACGCAATGATTCGCTTGACGATGTTATCGGCCACGTGGAACCTCAGTCATGCGAGTGATGTCCCGCTGCCACTCTCTCCAGTCTTCCGCCGCCTCTCGCGACATTCGGTGCGCTTGTGCGCGATGCAACTGATCTCGCATTTGCGACCGCGCAATGTGCGCGAGCCCGTACTGATAGTGCTGCCACGTCAACGGCCATCCCTGCTCGTTCACCCACGCCGGACGTTTCTCCACGAAGAGCTGGAGTTCGTCTAGTGCGTCTCCATCTGCATGGCCGGAATTTCCTCCGTCGAATATTGGACGGATGACTGTGTCCGGCCACGTAAGAAAAAATCAGCCAACTCCAGCAACTCGAATTCGGTGGCGTTCTCGAACACGTTGCGTCCGAGTCCAATGGTACGCAGGAAGCGAGTGAACTTCCCCATCGGGAACGAATTCTTGTTGAGAAACCGTTTGATCTTTTCCAGCTTGGCGTAGTACTCCTTCTCGTGTTCCTTCTCGCCCGTCTCCGCGAGCAACTTCATCAACGCTCGCGCGCGCGTGTAGAGCTCGAACAAGATCCGTCCCTTCTTGTAGGACAAGGGCGGTACGCCAATCGCACGGCGCCGGAAGCGACAATACCGCGTCTCGCCCAACTGCAGGATCGTGTCCACGTTGTGAACGACCGGAACACGCGTGATATCCGGCCGAGGTTGTGATCGCGGAATCGCGGAGGACGCCACCGAGCGCGTGGCCCGGTGACGTTCCCCTGCTTCGCGATCCGACACGTAGCGAAAGCTAGACATTACGACATGCCGTTCAGGTCGATCTCACTCGCGAACGGATCGCCCGTCGTGTAGATGTGATGGCCCTCCGGCAGATCGCCATGATGCATGGCGGTCGCCGTCGCCGTTTCGATGTTCTTCTTGTCATCGCCTGCGCCACCGCGGAACCGACGCGTCGGACGCGTGAAGACCGCACGCCACAGCCAGAAGCTGACGTCGAGCAGACGCTGCTGCTCATCGGTCAACGCTTCATCGTTGAATGTCCACACGCCAGCGTTGTCGAACGCGACAGTGTAGTCGGACACGATTCCCGCATTGTTAGCGAGCAGGAAGATCGCTTCCGGAATCACCATCAACGTGTACTCCTTGACCGGGCCACGACGCGACCGACCCGCGTGTGCCGACCCTGACGGAGACACGATGGCGATCAGCGCGGGATCCGCGAGGTACAGCGGAATCTCGACTTGCGGATTCTCGCCCTGATAATCCATCTCGTGCACGGCCGGACCCGTCAACTCCGGCAGCGTGAGTCCCGCCGTGGCCGCGTTCGGCGTGACCGTGATGTCTCCTTCCGTGATGCCGAGCTGTGTCATCACGAGTGGACCGTTCGCCGGAACCCACTTGTCGGCGTAGAACACGACGCCGCGTCCGTAGGAGGCGAGCACTTCTGCCACGGAAAGCAAGGTAAGATTGGACATGCGCGTGCAACTCCTCGAAGAAGGTTGTCCTACGGAGCGTGCTCACGAAGTGCATACTGCCGACGCATCGGTGTGAGCTGGAACCGAAGCGCTCGCCCATCAGATCCATGTCGATTCGGTGAGGCGAGTACCGAACCCTCGAGATACTGACTCCACATACGGAACTCGCCGAGCAGAATCTGCAAGTCGCTGTGGAGCATAGACCGCAAACGAAATTCCGCACGTCGTGCATCATCCGACTTCGCCGTCCAGATATCCCACTGGATAATGCACGGCGCCCAGAGTTCGTTCTCCGTGTCTCCGATCAAATGCCACTCGAGTCCGGGGATTTGAATGTCGCCCGTTCCTGCGCGACGAATCGCATCGCCAAAGATACTG
>Ga0184628_10001176_pt1 | contig 13057 bp, 26 predicted proteins | sample PLM4_5_b1_FD_133149 | JGI IMG/M metagenome (GOLD analysis project Ga0184628, IMG submission 133149) | Groundwater sediment microbial communities from an aquifer in East River, Colorado, USA - PLM4_5_b1 | ecosystem: Environmental > Terrestrial > Soil > Riparian zone | place: USA: East River... | reverse complement strand
TGCTCACACGGTGGTTCGGTTGTAGTGGGAGGAGATGTGGTCTCGGTCACCGTAGTTGTCACCGTAGTCGTGCAGCTCACTTCTCCAGTCGGTGCATCGGCAGTAACCGTTACCGTCTCGGTGATCGTCGTTGTCACCGTTCCATTCGGACAGGGACCCCGAGGAGGAGGACAACTAGACGGATCTGGTTCGGGTTGTCCAGTGTCTTCGACCAAGACGATCGACTGTCCTTGCTGATCCGTGAACTCGTCGCCGACCAGCTCCGAGGCTTCGTCCTTCGCAGGGTTGTCCTTGTCGTACGACGGGATGGAGTTCACGGACACAGAGATCGGGTTGTCACCCGTTTGCAGCCTCTCGTCCACGAACGGTGTCCCGACGTACTTGCAGACGAACACCTTGCCCTGAGAATCGGCCGAAGCCGTGGTGCCGATGGCAGCGAACCCGACGAGTCCTGTCGCTACCACCATCAGTGCTACTGCGATCTTCTTCATCCTTTTCCTTCTCCTTCTGCTAGCAGGTGTTTTGCAAGATCACGGAGACCTTAGAACCGCTGTGTCCACCAGGAGATGCGGTCCCGCTTGTCTCCGTTCGATAGTCCTTGTCGCAGTTCCATGGTAGGGTCGTCGAAGCGTCCGTGAAGAAACAGTTCGTACAAGGGTCATTGACCGTTGTCACCGTTGTCCATGTGCTTCCGTTTCCAGGACGACGCTGTGCCTTCACCGTGACACTCATGTTGTCGTGTGGTGTTCTCAAGCAATCGTAGTCTCCTGAGAACAACACCGACCCTCCATCTGATGTCCGATTGACTCCGGAGTGAGCATTGCAGCTGAAGTGCGCTGTCGCCGGAACCGTTGACATGATTCCAGCCAGCAGAATCACTCCGATGACTGCAATGATTCGCTTCTTCATCCCTTCTCCTCTCTTTATGCGCAGTCTCCCTGATCCCACGGTCCGTATCCACTAGTAGTCACGAACCGAACGGTTACAAGTACCTGCGCTCTTCCGTTGTAGATCGAGGGAACGTCCACGTGGCGCGCTCCCCAGTTCGGATTCCAGAGACGGCTGGCTGCCGACTCCCATGTGTCAGGATGATACTGGAAGACACCACGAAAGGGAAGATTGCCTGTCTCATGCGAATCGAGACCGGACTCACAGCTTCCCATGAAGATGACTTTCCCTGTGTCTCCTCCCCACTTGTCTGTAGCGCATTCGATCATGTTGCGAACCCGAGACGACGTGTACGGCTTCTCCGTGTTACACACCTGGATCTGCCAGTTCGGCCTGTTCTCGGCTTGCGCGTGAACGATCGATGCCATCATCATGATGTACAGACCCATGAAGATGAGACCGTATGCTACCCATCTACGCATATGGTTCGCGCCTCCGATCGTGTTGGGAAGTCTCACGGTCGGTTCCGGCATGCTTCGACATCACCCACCTAAGTCGGCGAGAGGGGAGTGGAGTGACGGCAATCACTTCTCCCCTCTCTGCCGACGCTTGACTATCGTGGCCGGAAGATCTCCATCGTCTTCCTCCACGCGAGGCGTTCTCTCAGCGGCTTCAGCCGTGAGATCGCTTGCCGCCTCCCGGCGCCCCCACGAGCAGGAACATTACCGCGAGAACGGCCAGCACCATCACCAGTCGGATCACTGGTGTCTGGCTGTGGAACCACGCCGTCAACCTCATTCCTCATCACCTCCCTCCTTTCTCTTGATTCGTGTCGCCGTTCCAGGTCTCACAGAACTGGGCGGCAAGTTCTTCGTCCTTGAACTGAGCGACGACCTCAGCCCTGGAAAACGGTTCGGGTGTCTTCCGCTTCGCGTTCGAATCCTTCAGGGCGTGACGGGGAGGCTTCGCGACGATGACCTGCCACTTCAGCGGCTGATTCGGGATCGGCCCGACGACGAGATACTCGTTCTTCTCGATTGTCATGATCTGCTCCTCTGTTTCTTCTCGCTGCCTTTGCATGGACACTGACAAGGGACGAGGGCGTGTCTCATCTCTTGAGGAATCCACTCCTTCCTGTTGCCGGTGCATCTCGGGTGATCGGACTGCCACGTATCGTTGCATGCCGAACACCACTTCGGATTGCCCATCTCACCCCTTCCTCATCTCGGCCTTGATCTTTGACTCGACAAGCTTGTTGACCTTCGCGATCACCTTCACGTCTCGGTGAACCGCATGGAGATGCGACCCCGCATGATCCTTGTTCAGGATGCACTGTCTCACGCCGTATGCATCCTTCTTACTCTCGACACAACGCTCCTTCACGGTGCCGATCGCCTTCGCCGGATCGTAGCCTCTCACCGCTCGATCACCACCGCATGATCCTTCGTCGCTGACCAGACGACGTGTCCATTCCCTGTGTTGACCCTCTTGCACGTCGGCCATGCACATCGCAGAGATCCAGCTTGCGTCTTGTACATGAGATGCGTGTGTCCCGGCTCGCTCTCCTTCTTGGCTGTCATGCGATTTCTCCTCACGCGTAGCGTACGTAGGTCAGGTGCTTTGCTGGCAGTATTCTACACCCAACCTTCCTTGATATGACTGAGATCTTTCTTTTCTCTTGGTCCGGTACTTACCACCACCCTTCATGACCTACGTACGCTACTCGCGTATAGGTCTGATCGTCATCTCAGTATCTCGGGATGGTATTCCTCGAGATGTTCCCAGAAGTTGCCTGGATCATCCGCATCCAGCGAGAAACCCTCTCGTCCGCACAGACGACAAGTGGCTGTCCGTCGATATCCTGTCGGGCTAAGAATCCAGTTGACAAGGCGATTCCACTCGGCCCTGATGCGATCTCTCAGACGTAGCTTGTCTTCTGGGTTTCTCACGTCACTTCCCTGTGGTCGTCGATGCTCGTCGCGCCGACGTGTTGATGAGAACCCCACGGACCACCATGTTCATGTTCGATGACCACCTTGTACGTGATCGTCAGCTGACCGTGAAAGTCCATGTAGCACTCGGGCTCCGAGAGGAAGTAGGTTCCGGGCGGAAGGTCTCTCGGACCCTCTACCACCGTTGTGATGCCGTACCGCATGACCTCTCTCCTTTGCTAGTGGGCCGTGCGGCGACCCATCCGTCCCAGGACCGATGCTGGCTGAAAGCCGAGGGCTTGGGGCTCCGGCCTGGCCAAACGCGATCCTGGGTCTTCCTGTGGCGTGTACGGGTGACCTATGCCTACCTGAGCAGGTGGCTAGGCCCCTAGGCTGAGATCGACCTTCCAGTCCATCCTCTCCATCTCTTCCAGCGAATACGCTGGTCCTTCGTGTGACCCGATGGTGATCTGGTAGAACTTGACGTCCGGAAGGTTCTCAACCGTGAAGTGGACGGTACAGATCAGATCATCTGTGCTGACGTTGCTTCCTGTAGTAGCCGCGCCGATCAGATGGTCTCCCTGGTCCCGAACATCAACAGACGCATGTTCGACGTCATATCCCCCGCCGCATGGATCTCCGGTGCCGAGGGTCTCGATGTCGATCACGGTCAGAGTGCCCTTCATGGTGTTACTCGTCTCGCCGCATGCCGTGAGGGCCATCGCGACCAGAGCCAGAACAACGATGCTCTTCTTCATGTTGGTTTCTCCTCCTACTTATGCCATGCCAGCCAGAGAGCCAGCGTGGTCGTTGCGAGCGATGCGACAGTCCTCATGACCGCCATCGCCAGTTCCCACTTCTTGCGGGTACTCATCTCTCCTCTCCTTCTTAGTAGCTGACTATACTGACCACACGCTTTCTGAAGTCGCGAACTGCCTTGACCAACTCCAAAGCCTGCGGTGCATCCTTGAAGATCTCGTACTGATCTTCCTCGATGAAGGAGACCAGAGCATCGAGATCATCGGGATGGTATGTCTGTACGCGTCGTGCGAACACAGCGATAGCGTCCGACAAGGACATGATCGCCTTGAGACTGCTCTCGGTTGATGTTGCCACCTTCCTCTCCTCCTTAGTACAGCCGCAGCTTGCGCTGGTTCAGGATTCGCTTGTTGATGCGACCCTTGAACCCGGTGACCTGACGAATGTACTCCTCGATCGTACCCTTGCTTCGGACGTAGTAGATCGTGACCTGATGCATCCGACTGGCCCGGTGTACCCGGTCCTCGACTTGTTCCTGGTCGTCAGGGTTCCACTTCTCATCGAGGATGAACACCGTGTCTGCCTTGTCCAGTGTGATGGAGACGCCACCTGTATCGGTAGTCATCACCAACACCTTCGTGTCACCTTGCTGGAATCCGTCCTTCACCTCCTTGCGATCCTTCGTTGCCCCAACGAGAAGAGACACCGGGACGCCCTTCTCCTTGAGATGCTCGTACACCATCCGCGCCATCTTCTCGAACTGGCTGGCAACGACGGCTTGTGCATCCGAGGACCCGTCCATGATTCCCAGCTCGTCCAGCTTCTCAACGAGAAGATCCAACTTAGGGCTGTCCTCGGTCGGCACGAGATTGCCATCCTCGAACCGCTGAACGGCATTCGAGAACTGCTTCAGTCGGGTGTAGATGGCCAACACGCTTGTCGCGGTCAGCGTCTCATCACCCAACTCGATCTCGGCCATCAGTGCGAACTTCTTGTACTGCTTCTCCTGCTCTTCGGACATGTGGACCCACAATTCGTGAGAGTCCTTGGCGGGGAGATCGGGCAGTACCTCGGTCTTCATGTGCCGAATCATGATCGGCGCGAGATGTCGGTCGAACTCCTTCTGCATCTCCTCCTTCACGTCACCGATCATCGTACCGTGTGACTTGCCCTTCTTGTCCACGACAGCATCCAGTTCCAGCCATCTCTCTGCCCACTTGTACTTGGACGGAAACTGTTCGGGATACAGCCAGTGGAGAATGCCGAAGAGGTTGATGGGCTTCCCGCCGAGAGGTGTCCCGGTGAGACCGATCTTCTTGCCGCCCTCCTTCAGCTGAAGGCCGAGAAGGCCCTTCGCGGTGATGGATGCGGGGTTTCGCATCCCGTTCTTGTGGACTTCATCGACGATGATGTTGTTCCACTCGGTCTCGTGGAGGAATGGGAACTCGGAGAACAGGTTGTCCTTGACCAACTCCCCCTTGGGATCGATCTTCTTGTATCGCACCATCTCAGGGTTCAGAACAAGCCAGAACGCCTTGCCCATCTCGATGGCTGTCTCGGCGTCCCGAAGCATGTGCATTCGTCCATGTCGGGTGAGACCGTACCCAGATGCCCGAATCACCGGGATCTTCTGGTGGATCTCTAGCTCCTCTTCCCACACCGAGTCGAGTGATGTCTTCGGTGCGATCACGAGGTTCGGCCCATCCTCGGTACCTGCTTCGTAGATGCCACCGATAGTTTCGATGGTCTTCCCGAGACCGGGCTGCGATGCGTTCAGCGGGTTCTCAACGGCGGCGTTGTATGCAACGACGACGCGCTGATAGGGCCGCATGAACTTGTTGAGAGCAGGGAGAACCTTCGGCAACCGCTCTAGCTTCCAGTCGGTTGCGTTGAGGATCTCGGTGACCTCCTTCTCGAGATCTCGGACGGCCCAGGCCCAATCGCCCAGTGCTTCTCCGAGATCTAGGTTGTCCTTGCCGATGGCCAGTGCGAGATCCTTCGCAGCGAAGAAGTCTACGCCAAGACGCCAGTGAGGAACCACGTCAGGTCCCAACTTGGCTGCCTTCTCGGGGTTGATGAACTTCGCTCCGATCTGGTGCATGATCTCCAGCCACTTCGGGGACGGCTTGAAGTAGACCTCGATGAACTTACCGTCCTCAGATAGTTCGGCGAACACCGGCTTCTCAGTCTTCACCTTCTCTTCTGTTTGCATCATGACCTCTCTTTCTAGTGGGCTCTCCGCCCATCTGAGACGAGGAGCATACCCTCGTCGATCCAGTGCTGAACCGAGAAGAGGAACGTTGTGGCCTTCCGCTTCTTGCCACTCCTCTTGAGCGATACCATCAGCATGTCTTCGCTCTCGCTCTTCGCTTCCACTCGGTAGTGGTAGCGTCTGTTCTCCGAAACGAACACGATCTCTCGTCCGATCCGGAGCTCGTTCCACCCTCTCACCCTTCTCAGCACGTGACCTCCTTCCCTACGTGCCGTGCTGGCAGGCACCTGGAGGCTATCCCCAGGGCATGCCCACTGCGCCGACCCTGCCGACCCGTGCCAGATGTCCTAAGGTACCTGAGCACCTACCACCAGGCCGTGCCTGTACGACGATCCTGGGTCTGCTACGTAGCCACGCTGGTCCGCATGCCCACCACGCACGTAGGCCAGGCACACTGGCCAGGCTAGGCACGTTCTCGCAACCTACGCCGGTCGCTGCCGTCATGGCCTGGAAGACCCCTGTCGAAGCGGTCTCGCCAGTCCCAGTACAAGATGCAGCATCCCAGCAGAGCGAGACACGCCCCTACTACGAATGGACCCCACTCGTTCACCCCTCCTCCTTCCATCATGCACCCGCCAGGATCGACGCGCATTCTGGGCCGAGACCACGGTACACCGATGTCGGGACCGTTAGCTTACGGCTGCATCGGTAGCACCGACTGGACTTGACCGAGAACACGTACCCGGCTTCGCCCTGCTTCTCGGCACTGGCATTCGCTAGGTGATGGATCCCCATGCCGACCCGGCTTGGAGGCTTCGCGAACGCATTCCACACGCGGTACCCATCCGGTGTCCAGTTCGCACAGCGACGGTAGTCGCTCGTGTTGTCTGGGCCGTACAGGTACTCGACGAGTTGGGTGCCGACCCACTTGCCGTACTTCGGCTGGCGGAACCGCAGAGTGATGCGGTCATCGCTTTCCGCGTCGAAGACCACGGTGTACGTACCCTGCGGGACCTGAGCCCCGACCACGTTGGCCTTGAGATCCACCGCTACGTTCTCTGTCTTGGGTGTCTCGGCCTTCTTGGCTAGTAGCCGGGTGATCTGTACGCTTGCCTCCTTCTTGGTCATCCCTTCGATGGGCTTGGGTAGATCCTGGTCGGTCTCGCCCACCTGTTCCATAAGCGCCAGGATGTACGACTCTTGCCTGTCTGTCAACAGGTCGGTGTACGCTGGACCCGTAGGTGCCACGCTACGGTTCTCGGCTGCACACTGCTTCACTTCAGCCACCGTTCGGTGGTCATGACCGTGACGACATTGCATCGTCAGTTCTCCTTCCGTAGTTTGTTTGGGTGATGGGGAGCAGCGACGTTCTCAGCCGCCACTCCCCACCACATCCTAGCCGCGGATGCCCGTGATCTCACGAGAGGCCACGAACCTGGACTTGCCGTCGGCGTCGGTGAACTCCACCATCCGGCCCATCCTGGTACTGACCTTGACATCCTTGACCGCCTTCACCTTGACGTCCTGGGAACGGAGACCCTCTCGCTCGATCGTGATAGTCTTGCCCTTGAGGGCTGCCTTCACGTCCGCGTTACTGGAGTCGTGATCCCAGATGACATCTCGGAGGACTTGCGCGTTTTGATCCCTAAGCGCTCTTCGTCCTTTTGGGCGGCCTGCCTTCTTGGCGCGAGACCCCTTGGTGGCGGCTGCCTCGTTCGCCTCTGAGAGCGCTTCGCTTGTGGACTTGCGCGTCCGACCCTTCTTGACCCGGGTCTTCTTCGCGGTCCCCTTGCGGGTACGGTCTCGCTTCGTTCCCTTCACGGCCGACGCCTTCTTGCGCCCGGTCGTCTTCTTGGCTGTGGACCTCGTCGCGCCGGAATCACGCCAGTCCTTGCCCGACGACTCCTCGTACAGGCGACGGACGGTGGCACCACCCAGTCCGGTGCGAACCCTGATCTGCGGCCATGAGACGCCTTCCTTCCGCAGCTTCACGATCGTGGCACCGATCTCGGCGGTATTTCCGACGATGCGGTCCTTCGGCTTCAGCTGAGCCGCCATGACCAGCCGCTTCGCCTTCGAGAAGGACACCCCGAGGATCTCTGCGATGTCCTTGACCGACTTGCCCTTCTTCAGCAAACCGGCAACCTTCTCGATCAGCTTGGCTTCGTCGGCCGACTTGGACGACCTTGCCTTGGCCTTCGTCTCACCCTTGGCTTCTCCCCGCTTGCGCCCGGCTCGTGCAGCCTTGCGATCGGTTCGGGTGCGACTGGCAGTCCTCTTCTTCCTCTTGATGATGGCGGTCGGCTCCTTGGTGGAGACCCGCTTCTTGGCCTTCGGCTTCTTGACAGCGACCTTCTTCTTGGTGGCTGTCGTCTTCTTCCTTGCTGGCATGTCTGCCTTCCTTCCTATCCGACGTCTGTCTGGACTGATCCGTACAACCGCGTCCTCTCTAGCGCGGCATACCGCCGGGATCAACGGCGACGTTCTTCTCATCCGCCACGAACAGCAGGTGGCGTTTGATATCGAGAGCGCACTGGGTCATGTCGCTCGGCGAACCGACCACACCATCCCGTTCCAGCTGACCCAGCCGGAAGAGAAGTTTGTTCGAGTGGTTGATCGCCTTCTGCAGACGCCGCATGTCCCGACGTCGCATGTACGGGTTGCTCTTGTTCTTCTTCATGACCTTCTTGAGATGCTTGGTCTTCACGCCACGACCTCCTTCTTGTCCTTGCACGCCGGACAGTCCGAGAACCCAGGATCCTCCTTGCGATCCACGTTGTTGATGACCACTGCTTCCTTCAGCGTCTTGCCGCAGATCGTCGTGGCGTTGACACCCCAGTTGGAATCCGGACTTACCGTGTTGAAGACCGACCTCTCGATCGAGTGAACCCGGTTGCTTCCGGGAGAGGCGACGTCCACGAACATGGCGTTCTGCATCCGCTTCATCTTCGCTTCGATGTTCGACGAACTGTTGATCTGGCGGATGATGTAGTTGTGGAGATGGAGAAGCCCACCTTCCACCTTCTTGGGGCGATGGGTCATACAGTACCCGAGAAGCTTGACTACCGGCACTTGCGCTCTCTCAGCCGGTACCCATCGCATCTCGGTTGTCAGTTCGACGTGGGTCATCTTCATGGTACAGGTGTACCGCTGCGACCCGTTCTCACCGCCGACGAGAGCGCAACACCCTGTCGGCAGGTCCTTGGGTTCAACGAACCGTACCGTCGTTCCTTGTACGTGTTCGTACATGCTTCGTCGGATGACCCGCTTCGTCTTGGGTCCCGATATCCTCCATGGTCTCTTCGGCACTAGTGACCTCCTTTGGTCAGTTGTCTTACCAACGAGTGAGACGGACGAACGCTGAACCGGCCTGTCGCTCGTTGTCGTTGTCCATCTGATTGTTGATCAGTTCCTTGGTCACCTCCTCCTTCACCCTGTTGTATGCATCGACGATGTTCAGGACAACGTACTCTCCTCCGATGTACGACTTGTCCACGGTGAACATCTCGACCCGACGCCAGTGCTTCGCGAGGAGAAGGGTGTATACCGCGCTGTCGAGATCCGACGTGAGAGCCGTCAGTGCATGCTTCTCAAGCCGGGACCTGAACGCCGCGACCACCTTGGTCTCTTGGTCGAACGCTTGTTCCATGGCCCGCTTGATCTGCTTGCCTTCTGCGACCTGGTCCGGGTTGACACCGATCTCCTCGGACGCCAACTCGTCGATGCACTTCTGACAGTAGAGCCAGAACTTGTCGCTCTCGTACCGTTCTGCGAACACCTTGCGGTCCTCTCCTTCTCCGTGCAGACCATCTCGGTGTTCACGTTCGACTTGGATCAGTCGAGCGGCTCTCTCTTCCTGGTACGCCGAGAGATGCCGATTGCACAGCGTCAGAGCCAGTGGCCCGATGCTGTAGTTGAGACGGCGGTTCTGACATGCCCTACCGCCGCGAACCGTCACTGCACAACCCATCTTGGATCCTCCTTCTCAGTGGCTGCTCTCAGCCAGATTAGCGAAACTGGACGGTGATGATGGCCTGTCGGCGTTCGCTGCTCTCGCTCTCACCGTCACCGACCTCGAACTTGACGGCCTTGCGCCAACCGACGTGGACCTTCTTGCCGTTGATCGTTCGGTTCAGCTCTCGGGTGCTGGCCCCAGTGAAACCGACGGTCTCGTACTCCATCAGCTTCTCCTCGAATTCGGCTAGTGCATGACCAGCCGCACCCCGGAGTTCCTGGGTCAGCTTGACCGGGGTCTTCAGACGCTGAGAACGCTTGCGACCGGTCCCCGCTGTACGCCGACGGCGACGTGGGGTGGTCTCCTCCGTCTCTTCCTCGTCCCTCTCAGGTGCGGCCTTCTTGGCAGGGGCCTTCTTGACGACCTTCTTCTTGAGAGTCTTCTTGACCATCTCGTTCTCCTTCTGTCTCATGTTGCCCGACGAACCCACCGTCTACTACGGGTTGATCTCTGTGTCGTTAGACCTCCTCTCGGATGTCGAAGCCCAATCCGCGAAGCTTCTCGATAGCCTGTTCCTCGGTGACCCCATCCAGTGCGAGATCGATCATCATGTCCTCGAGATGCAACTTCTCGGACAGCCGGATGGTAGCCCGGTTCGCACAGTGCATGAAGAACAGGTGATCGGTCCATGCGCTGTCTCCAGTTGAGACCGACGCACTCATCGATCGAATGTAGCTACCGTTCTCTGTCTGCGGCTTCTCGTCTTCGATGGTGATTGTGATCTTAGGCATCCTAGACCTCTTCCATCTCGAGGGTCTCGACGATGGCCCACAGATCACTGTCGATTGCCCTGAGATCCTTGAGAGCCGACCGAAGTGATGTACCGACGGTCTCATCCAACCCGTCCTTCTCGGCCCAAGGACCAAGCTTCTCAGCCGCTTCTGCGATTGAGAATGCGAAACTGCGAACCTTCTCGTTGTCATGAACTGCCATTCTGTGTTCCTCCTTCTAGGTGGCTGTTCTCAGCCAGATGGTCTAACCGTTGTAGACGTACTTCGGTGCATGATCCAACTCGAACTGGAAGCATTCGCATCCTCCGACGGGCGGATGCTGGTGGAACAACTCGAAGACCTCCCACATCGCGGGAGACTGCCGAGATTCCGCCGACACCATCAGGTTCCATGTTGCCTTGGCGCTGATGCCTCTCATGGTGTTGGCGAACTGGTTCGTCTCGATCAACGCGCCATCGATGATGAGATGTACCTCGTAGAAGCTGTCCATCTTGACCTCTCTCTCGTAGTGGCCTCTATCGGCCAAGGACGGAACGACGGCGATCTTCCAGCCGCTTCTGTAGCGCCTTCTCAAGCTTCTTGCCCTTCGGGTCGTCCTTGGGGCAGACGAGACACGTTGCGATCCCGTCGGCGTTGAAGTAGTTCCGATCACCCTGCGGCATGTCTCGGCCACACAGGTAGCACTCATTGATTCCACGCATCTCATTCTCCTTCTTGTTTGTAGTGGCTTCTCAGAAGCCAACGACGGTGTAGCATCGGCCGCAGATGTCGTCCTTCTCAACCCGCGTACCGCAGCTCGGACAGTGATTGATCTCAGGCCCTGCCAGCTTCTCGATCTCCTTCCTTGCTTCTGCCGCGCTCTCTGACCAGACCTCGTAGATTGAGAGCATGACCGGCGGTAGACCATCTGCCGCTTCTTGGATGTCCTGGTCCTTGCGAATGCGAAGAACCTTGAGACCCTTCGTGCCGTCGGCATAGTGATACCGACCGCCGATGAACCGCTTGCTTCCTCTCATCGGTGACCTCCGATGTTGGTGACCGGGTGCATCTCAGCTGTGATGCCGAACTTGGTCTTGAGATAGTCGACCAGAGCCAGTGCTCCGAGACGGCTAACCTTGTGGATCTCTTCCTTGCGATCTCTGACGTACCGAACTTCGTAGAGCTGTGCCATTTCGTAACCCTCCTGGGTCAGGTGTCTATCGGACCTTGCGAACTACGATGTCGGCCAGGTATCCCTCCTTCTGGATCTTGTCCTTGCGGATGAGAGCGTCCTGGCTGTTGTCCCAGACACTGTCGATGGACTCGAAGCCTTCTCGGACGATGTAGACCTTGCCCTTGTTCATGATTCCCTTGGCTACCATGTTCGTGACCTCCTTGGTCAGTTGGTGTTCTCTGTCTCATGCTAGGTGGTGCAGAACCGGGCGGTGGCATACCCGGTTCTCAGAACCCTTGGACCTCGACCTCGGTACGGCTGGCTTCTTTTTCTCACCTACACCTACCGCCGTTCATCGTGGCATTACGAACACCAGAGCTGTCTAGGTGGTACTGGACTTCCCATTCCTAGATGTCGTTAGCGTAAGGTCAGACGGCGTAAGACCGAGATGCTCGGTTCATACGTTGTACTTGCCAGCGGTACTGGACTTCCCACTCTGGCTCCGTCTCACATTTCAGACAGGGGCTTGCTATCGGTAGCGGAACCGGATCGCACATCCGGCTTCTTCGGCCTAGCCGGACCGCGTACTGGATTTCCGCTGTCGTCCTGCTAGCACCGGGCTGTCCTTGCACCTACCACCGACCCACCGTTTGCCCACCGACGACGCCACCTGACCGCCGGGTTCACCCCTAGCAATGAGCCGTTGATGTCACCGGGTTAGCAATGCTTGACCGGAGAGCCGACACCCGTGGATTCTAACCACGAGAGAACTTAGCCCATATGCCACTGGGGCGGAGATGAGAGATGTGAGATGCAATCTCAACCTACCCGCTGCCGAACCCCGTAACGCGCTTGGTCGGTGTCCCCGCCGACCGGCGTACCTGCCGGGCTGTCTGCCTGGAGCGCCACGCCCCAGCACGGCGAACACTACCTGCCAGGCCAGGCCACCGCAAGCACGCCCCAGCCGGATCGGTATATACAGGTATAACCCGGAGCACGTTCCACGCTAGGGTGACCCACGGAGCACAGGGAGACCCAGGGTCGCCGTAAAGGGAACCTGGAGCCACCACCTACCTACCCTGGAGCCCAAAAACGATCCTGGGTCGTTACAGGGAGCTCAAAAAAAAGTGTGTCAAACTTTAGGGATCAAGTTGCTCATGATGATCGTTGATCCCTGTTGAGGCGGTTTTTGAGGCATCTGATCCGTAGTGAATGGGATCGGCCTGATCCCTATTGATACCGTTCAAAAACCTCACCCGCCCCTGTGCCTAGTGAGAACTAGTTCTCAGGGGTCTCGCGGCGCTGGTGCAACCGTGCCTTCCGGTGCCTTCTCACCCGAGCCCTTTTTCTCTCGTTCTCTGAGAGACG
>Ga0184628_10001175_pt1 | contig 13057 bp, 8 predicted proteins | sample PLM4_5_b1_FD_133149 | JGI IMG/M metagenome (GOLD analysis project Ga0184628, IMG submission 133149) | Groundwater sediment microbial communities from an aquifer in East River, Colorado, USA - PLM4_5_b1 | ecosystem: Environmental > Terrestrial > Soil > Riparian zone | place: USA: East River... | reverse complement strand
CGGCGAGAACGAACGGGGCGTGGGAATCATGACGCGTGGTCACCACGACGGCGTCGATGGTCGGGTCGGCGAAGACAGACGCGGCATCGGTGGTCGTCGCCTCGAATCCGAACTTCTTTCCGGCATGGACACCACTCACGCCCTTGCTCGAGGCCACCGTGACGAGTCGTGCGCCGGCGGCCTTGAATGCCGGAATCAAGATCGCTGTCGCATAGTTCCCGGACCCGACAAACGCGACTGCCGGCGCCGACCCTGAGGCTGGCTGGCGCGCGACGGCCGACAACGGCACGCGCGAAGCCAACGCGGTTTCGTCAGACGCCTGCGCCGCCGTCGAATACTCGAGCACGATACCCAGCGACGGCTCGCTGCCACTGACCACATCGTAGGCCGCCTCTGCGTGATCCAACGGAAAGCGGTGCGAGATGAGCGCGCTCACGTCCAGGCGTCCCGCCGCCATCATGTCGAGTACGGCTTCGAAATTCCGTTGCGCCGTCCAACGCACATGACCGACGGGATAGTCCTGGCCACCATCCTCGTACGCGGGGTCATATCGTCCGGGCCCGTAGGAACAGGACACCTGAAACGAAAGTTCCTTCTTGTAGAAGTCGTCACGAGACAATTCCAGTCCGGTAACGCCGACCAGGACGATCCGCCCGCGAATGCGACACATCTGCGCGGCCTGACTAATGGGCTCACTGCTCTTCGTGGCCGCCGTCACGATGACGGCATCAACGCCACGGCCACGCGAGAAGCGCATCCCCGCCTCGACCGGATCTTCTCCCGCTGCGAGGTTGACCGTCTCTGCGCCGGCTCGACGCGCCAATTCCAGTTTCTCAGGATCCATGTCAATCCCGAGCACCCGGCAGCCGTTCGCCCGGAGCAATTGCACGGCGATCTGACCGATCAGCCCAAGGCCGGTGACCACGACGGCTTCGCCGAGCGTGGGTTGAGCCAGCCGAATCCCTTCCAACGCGATCGCGCCGATGACAGTGAACGCCGCGGCCTCGTCCGACACCTCGCCTGGGATCCGCGCGCACAGGTTCACAGGGACGCTCACCACCTCGGCATGGTTGCCGTTCGATGCCACGCGATCGCCGTGAGCGAAGGCGGTGACACCGGGGCCGACGTTCAGCACACGACCGACGTTGCAGTAGCCCATCGCGATCGGCTGGTTCAACTTGTGACGAACCGCCGCGATCGTCGGCAGCACGCCGTCCGTCTGGATCTTCTCGAACACCATGCGGACTTTGTCCGGCTGTTGACGGGCCTTCTCGATGGGGTTGGCCCTGCCGAAGTCGACCAACATCCGCTCGGTGCCCGCCGAGAGGAGTGAGCGGGTGGTCCGAATGAGCAGGTGCCCGGGCACCACGCGCGGGCTCGGGACGTCAACGACCGTCGTCGCGCCTGTGTTGAGGTGTTGCAGAACTTGCTTCAACTGAGAAGTCCTTCCAACTCCGTCACGATCCGCTCGGCGGCATGACCGTCCCACTTCTCGGGAATGCGGCCTTGCTTCCAGCGGCCAGCCATGAGGCGCGCCAACGCGGGCGCCAGATTCGCCGGATCGGTGCCAACGAGTTCGTTCGTTCCGACGGTCACGGTTTCTGGACGTTCTGTGCTGTCTCGAAGCGTCAGGCACGGCACACCCATCACCGTGGTCTCTTCCGTGATGCCGCCCGAATCGGTCAGGACGCCCTTTGCGTGCTTCACCAGATAGTTGAACTCAAGGTACCCCTGCGGGTCTACACAGTGCATGTTGGCCACTTTGCCCTTGAGGACCCCGAGTTGCTTCGCGGTCCTGGGATGCACGGGAAAAATAACCGGCATCCCCTGCACGCCCTCGGCAATCGCGTCGAGCCACCGCCGCAACTGCGGTTCGCTGTCGACGTTGGCCGGTCGATGCAGCGTCAGCACGCAGTACCGCCCCGGTTCGAGACCAAGCGTGGACCAGAAGGACGGCGGCCGCAAGTGCGGCATATGCGCCATCAGGGTATCGATCATCGTGTTCCCGACAAAGAAGATGCGATCGGCCGTCACACCCGATCGGCGCAGATTCTCGTTGGCGCCCTCGCTGGTGGTGAAAAACCAGTTCGCGATCGAATCGGTCACCACGCGGTTAATCTCCTCCGGCATCGTCCAATCGCCCGAGCGAATCCCTCCCTCGACGTGTGCCACGGGAAGGCCCAGCTTGCGGGCCGCGATCGAGCAGGCCATCGTCGATGTCACGTCGCCAACCACCAGACACAGCGCACTCCGCTGCCGCAGCAGCGCCTGTTCATAGCGCACCATGATAGCGGCGGTCTGCTCGGCCTGCGTCCCGGAACCCACCTCTAAATTGATGTCCGGCTGAGGGATCCCGAGCTGCTCGAAGAAGTCCCCGGACATCGCGCGGTCGTAGTGCTGGCCCGTGTGGACGAGCCGGTAGGTCAGCGCGCTGCCCCGGCCTGCCGCCGCCCGTAGCGCATTGATGATCGGCGCGATCTTCATGAAGTTCGGGCGCGCGCCGGCGATCAAATCGATAGTCTTCATGCGGCAATGAACTTTCGGCACCAGATCTCGATGCTCATGACTGACAGCAGTGTGTAGGCGGCGTCGATTTCGCCGCGCTCGTTGCGGTCGATCAGTCGATGCACCGCCGCCGCGTCAAAGATGCCGCGCCGCGTGAGACTTTCAGTCGACAACATGTCTGCCAGCAGCGGTCGCAGCGCTCCTCGCATCCAGCGGCGCAGCGGCGCGCCGAAGCCGGTCTTCGGTCGATAAATGACATCGGCGGGCAGAAACGGTTCCATCGCTTTCTTCAGGACCCACTTTCCCACTCGCCCACGTTGCTTCAGGCCCTCCGGAATGCGCGCGGCAAAATCGACCAACTGCAGGTCGAGGAAGGGTACGCGGGCTTCGACGCCCGCAGCCATCGACATCTTGTCGGTGTAAGTCAAATTGTGGTCTGCCAGGAAGAACCGTTGCTCGAGCGCAAGCATCCGGTCCAGATCGCCCGTTGCGGCGGGCAGCCCTTCCAGAAACGACAGCATCGGCTGGTCGACCGCTTCGGCGCTCGACGCACCTCGAAACTCGGGGCTGTAGAGCGCCTGAAGTTCGGGCTCCCGTATCCATCGGAAGTAGTTCGTCAGCCGGGCCCCGCCTTCGATCCCGGCGCCACCGAACAACTTCCCCACCCGGCGCAGGACGGCGTTGCGCTGGTCCAGACGTCCCGTCATGCGATCCATGCCGGCGCGTACGCTATGCGGGAGCCAGCGCCAGTAGCGTTCGTAGTGAAGCGCGACATGGCGACGGTATCCAGAAAACAGGTCATCGCCACCCGCGCCGGAGAGCAAGACCTTTATCCCGTGGCGCCGCGCCAACTGACTGATATAGAGAACATTCAGCGGCGCGGGGTCCGCCAGCGGTTCATCCAGCTGCCAAATCATCTGCGCCAAGTCGTCCACCATCGCGCTCGCATCGACGGTGACGACCTCTAACGGTACACCGAGGTGCTTCGCAACGCGCCGGCCATACGGCAAATCGTCGGTAAACCCGTGGTCCTGCTCGCCGACGTTCTTGATCGTGAAGCACCGAATGTCGGGCGCCTGCTCCCTCGCGAACGCCACGACGGCGCTCGAATCGAGACCGCCGGATAGAAACGCGCCAACCGGCACGTCAGCGACGAGTTGCCGATGCACGGCGCGCCGGAGATGGCTGACCGTGCCGGAAACCGCCTCTTGTTCGCCGACATCAGGACTCGCGGGACGGAAGTACGGGAGTTGATACCAGGACCAGCGCCGTTCGATCGCTCCCCCACGGATCCGAAGCGCTTCTCCCGGCAGAAGCTTCCGCACCGCGCGAAGCGGCGTTCCTTCGCCGGGACACCAAAGGAATGTGAGATACCGATGGAGCGCGACCGGATCCAACTCCCGGAGCTCAGGAACCAGGCGCACGAGAGCCTTGATTTCACTGGCGAACGCAACGCCGTGGTTCGTGGCTGCGTAATACAGCGGTTTCACACCCAGGGCGTCGCGCGCCACCAGCATCGATTGAGAACGGCCATCCCAGAGCGCGAGGGCGAAGATGCCGTTCAGGCGCGACAGCATCGCCTCACCTTCTGCCAGGTAGAGTTGCAGCAGGACTTCCGTGTCGGAATGGCCGCGAAAGGTCGCGCCGCGGCCTTCCAGTTCGCTCCTCAGCTCGCGAAAATTGTAGATCTCGCCGTTGAACACGATGACGACGGTGCCGTCGGCACTGGACATGGGCTGAGCGCCCAGCGCCGAAAGATCGATGATGGAAAGGCGACGGAATGCCAGACCGATTCCAAAATCATTGAGATAGATCCCGGAGTCGTCAGGTCCCCTGTGTTCGATGAGGGACCCAGCCTCACGAAGAGACTGCTCAGTGAACGTTCCGGAAAAGCCAGCAAGACCGCACATGATCTAGTCTGTCGTTATCTAGTCTGTCGTTCTATACAGCACGCGCATCGCGCGCTGTCAATTGTGGCCGAACACAGTGCGGTGCGCGCGGTCGTACAAAGACATGCATGAGGCTCCGATTGAGATCCTTCGCGGGGGCCAGGCCATGTGCGAGGTTACTCGAGCCGCACTGACGAAGAAAATGCCGACCCATTCGTAGAAGGCCGTGGCCGAGCTGAAGGTCCAGAAGAACCCGGTAAAGAATGAGGTAATCGCGACAGCCGCGATTGCGACCCCGAACGGCCCGACTGAGCCCTGCTCCCTGCGCAGCACGATTCTGATCCCGGCCGCCAGACCCTGAACGACATAAGCGAAGAGCAGCAACGAGAACACTCCCGACGAGGCGAGGTGAAGCGAATAACCGTGTTCGGACTTGGCTCTGGAGGCACTGACCTCGACCCGGCGCCGCGCCTCCACGGCGCCCTGACCGAAAACCGGCGAATCGCGGAACGACTGCAGGTTCGTCATCACCAGAAAGAGACGCCCGTTTGTGGCGTCGACCCCCGGATCTGAGGAAAGGAACGCCGACACGCGGAGGCGATCCGCGACGCCGGACATGGCGGCTGGCCAGAACGACAACGACAGCACCCCGACCGCAGACACCAAGAGGAGACTTCTTCGCGCGTACCGAAACATGAAGACCAGAGCCACCAGCATCAGGCTGAAGATCATGGTCCGGGTCATCGTGCGCAGCGCGAGCGCGGGGATGAGAGCCGCCGTCACCAGCGCGGCCAGGAAGCGAACGCCCGGTCTTCGCCTCGTCAGCACCATGACGGCGAGCGACAGTGCAAACCCGTAGTGCGGCAGCACATGGAAGAAGAAGAACTCCGCGCGTGCGGTTTGGGCGAAACTGGGGCTGAGGTCATTACCCCAATTCACGGAGTCCTCCAGGGCCAGGCCGATCACCAACCCGATGACCAGTGTGGCGACCATCGTCCACCAGATGCTGCGCAGGAGCGGGACTGCACGGCGCGGCGAGCTAATGACAACCGCCGCTAACCAGTCAGCAGAGAGGAGCATGAGAATCATCGCCCACGAGCGAAGAGCTTCGATTGGCGGGTTGGCACGGAATGGGACCTGCAGCGCCAGATAGAGGCAGTACAGGAGGAGGGGCCAGGAGCGGTAATGGCGCAGCCGTGAGGATCTAATGAGGACGACCACCGCCAGGATCGCAGAGTACAAGAAGACGTTGACGATGATCCCAATCATGCTGGTATCGAGCGTCGTCATGTCATTGGCGGATCGTCCTGCCGGAAACGGGTACCAGCGCAGCAGATTGTTGAAAACGATGCCTGCGCAGACCAGCAAGATGAGAATCCGCCAGATCGGTACAGATAGTTCAATGTGCCGGCGGCCGCCAGCCTCGTGGACGCGGCCAGTCATGGCTTGAGCGCCTCCAACTCCACTTCGATGACCCAGATGATGCCACCTAGGTGACGTGCGAGCAGCGTAAGGACCCACTTGAGCGGCCCCCAGGTGATGCGGGGATAAGGGAGGCGGCCACTCACGCGAATGAAGAAGGTCCGCTTTCGAATGCGAAATTTTGCCGACGAGTAGTACGCGCGTTCCCGGCCGTGTCGCGTCGTCGGGTCGAAGAAGTCGAATGTCACCTCGTTGAACCTGGACTTGTGCGTTGGATCGCTCGCGAAATCCGGGGAATTCCAAAAGGGCACCCGGATAGTGAGGCGCGCTCCCGGGGCCGAAATGCGATGCAGTTCTTCCATGTTTCGGACGATGTTCTCGAGATGTTCGAGGACATTGATCATGATGATCTCGTCGAAGCGATTCGCGGGAAATGGCCACGGGAGACTGGAGAGATCGTGAACCACATCCACACCTGGCAGGGCGGCCACATCAAGATTCACCCAGCCTGCCCGGACATCGTGGCCGCAGCCAACGTTGAGCTGACGCGGCTCTCGCACGGAGCGCTCAGACATGTCGGGCTCCTTTTCCCGCCGCTGGTTCTCCAGAGGCGGTTGCCAGGCTCGACCTGGCGGCGACAACATACGCGCCGGCGCTGACGACTTCACCGGCGATCACGGCTGCGGCCGTACCTATGGCTCCCCACTGCGACGTGCCTGCGACCCAGACCAAGGTGGTGACGACCAACGCCAGAAGATTGGTCCAGACCGTCATGCCCACTCGATCGCAGGCGACCAGCACGACCCCAGAGAGCGTGCTGATCGCTCGGAAAGGTACCGCCACCAACAATAGCAACAGAATTGGGGAGGCTTCCCGGTACGATGGAAAAAGAAGATCGACGACCGGCCTCGCCAAAAGCGCCGCCGCGCCGGCCAAGACGAGCGCCACTGCGATAATGGCCCCGCCAACACGACGCACCAACGCATGCAGCGCGACGGGATCGCGCGTCCTGGCCACCATTCGCGGCAACGCGATACTGGCGAGTGATGTCGGCACTATTGAAAGCGCGATCAGCACGAGACTCGACAGCCCAAAATAGCCGACAGTGGTGTCCGGCGCGCCTGAAAAGACGAGCAGGTAGAGACCCGCATTATCCATTCCCGTGCGAATGAGCAACGAGGCAGCAATCCCGCTACCTGCGCCTAGCAGCGACCGCACGCGGTGCCCCCCAGGGATCCCGCCGCTCAGGCTCAGACTTGACCCGACCCCCCAGAGTAGCAACGCGAGAAACAGGACTTCTGTCAGGTAGCGGCCAATGACCCACCCATTCAAACCGGCCTTGATGACGGCGACGACAACAATCCCAAGCGAAATTAACGAGAGCGCCACCATGTAACCGGCGACCCGCTGTACCTGCAGGCGACCCTGGAAATAATTGAGGGTTGTCCGGGATGCGGCGGCCAACGGCAGCACCCACACCATGATCCCAAGGTAGCGGGCCTGCACTGGCGCGAGCACCCCGGAGGCCAGAAACGTTAGTGCGGCCGTTGCCAGCCCCCCCAACACGGCGAGCGCGACCAGCGAGCCCAGCATCCGCCCCTGCGCCCGTTCGTCGGCGAGTCCGGCAATTGTCGTGACCGCCAGCATCGGCATACCCAACGACGCTGCGACGAGCAGCACGTTCAGGGTCGCCTCCACGGTCCGGACGACCGCGAAATCCTCAGGTCCGACAACACGCGCAATCATGAACTGATTCAGATACGCGACGCCCTGCACAGAAAAAATTGCGGCCACGTAGTGGACAACGCCGACCCTGCCGCCCGCGTGCAACGCGCTTTTGACGGCGAGCGCCAGGCGAGTGGTTGAACCAGGAACAAAGACAGGCACAGGCATGCACTCGGGTGGCGGTTACCGCGCCCAGGTGTTCTCATCTGGCTCAACCACCGCGACAACACCGGGGGCGAACGCAATCCGTCCGCGGAGGCAACAAGCCCGGCTCACGAGTCGATCTTCAGACGGCGCCTGCGTCAAGCGTTACACCGGTCGTGTGGAATGTTCAATGTGATTGGTGGCATCTTGGCGATCGATCATAAGACGATCCGGCTCCGTCTTATTTTGGGCGAGTATGCCATACCTGCGGGAGTATTTAGGCGCCCTTCATACGGACTATCATCGTAATCATGTCGTCAAGGTCTGGGGTCTCGCTGGTTTTCAAGGCGCAACGGCAGATGGCCGCGCGGCAATTGTCGGCATGAGCTCGAGGGCGTGTTTTTTTGTCGAGGGCGTTGACAGAGCCGCGCTGCAACGCGTCGAGTTCTACGCGCAGGACGTGCAGATTCTCCAGGACGCCGGCTACGAGATCGATTTCGTATCAACGCTGCAAGGTCTTCGGCCAGCCGATCTGTTCTTCGTATGGTGGTGGACGTGGGCGCTCGCACCGATTGCATTCGCGAAAGCGCTCCGCCGGCCGGTTCTCGTCACCGGCGTGCTGGATATCAATTACTACGAGTCGCGTCCGTGGTGGCATCAGGCCGGCATGCGTCGCGCGTTTGCGTTGGCCGACGCGAATGTCTTCACGTCGGAGCACGAATTCCTCGACCTGCCGCAGCGTTTTCATGTTCGGAATCCGTCGTACGTGCCACTCACCGTCGACGACAGGTCGTACAGCCCAGCCGGCTCGCGAAGTGACAACCTCGTGTTTACGGTCGGCTGGTTGCAGCAGCCGAACGCAACGCGGAAGTGCCTCGCCGAGGTCATCCACGCCGCCGCGCTCGTCCATGCGAAACGGCCGGACGTGAGATTCGTGATGGCGGGGGCGAAGGGCAACTTCGCCGATGAAGCGGCCGCGCTCATTCAAGGCCTGGGCGCCGCGACGTACTTCGAGCTTCCAGGCGTGGTCTCGAAGAGTGAGAAGATCCGCTTGATGCGCGAGTGCGCCGTGTATCTTCAACCGACCCGCTACGAGGGATTCGGATTGGCCATCCTCGAGGCCATGAGTTGCGGCGCACCGGTCGTCACGAGCCCCTGTGGAGCGGTTCCAGAAGTCGTCGGCGATACCGGGCTAATGGTCGACGGAACGTCGCCCACGAGCATTGCGGACGGAATCCTGCGATATCTGGAGAACCCGTCGTTGCGCGAGACAATGGGCGACAAGGCGCGCCGTCGCGCCGGCGACCGCTTCCAGTACTCCGAGCGCCGCGACAGGATGGTCACGTTGATCGAGCGGCTCCAGAAAACCTAGACAGGAAAGAAGCGGATGGCCACGACTGCAGACGACGAGAAGCGTGCCGTACAGGAGTTCTGGAATCGCGAGTCATGCGGCGAGGTCTATGCCGTTGGCGACAACGCGGCCGAGCAACTCGACGCGCAGGCGCGCGCCCGCTACGAGCTCGAACCGTACATCTTCGACTTCGCGCGCTTTGCAGAGGGCCGTGGACGCGACGTCCTCGAGATCGGCGTGGGCATGGGGGCGGATCACCTCCAGTGGGCGAAGTCGTCGCCGCGATCGCTCACCGGCATAGACCTGACCCCGCGGGCCATTGAACATACGCGCGCCCGGCTGCAGGCTTACGCCTTGTCCTCGACGCTCCAGTGCACCGACGCCGAGCACCTCCCGTTTGCCGATAACTCATTCGACATCGTGTATTCGTGGGGTGTGCTCCATCACTCCCCGGACACACCGCGGGCCATCAATGAAGTGCACAGAGTGCTGCGGCCGGGAGGCATGGCGCGCATCATGATCTACCACTACTGGTCGATCACGGGGTACCTGCTCTGGCTTCGCTACGGCATGTTTCGAGGGCGTTCGCTGACGCACGTCTATGCGAAATATCTCGAGAGCCCAGGAACGAAGGCCTACACGGTCGCTCAAGCTGAGGATATGTTTGGCCGCTTCAAGTCGGTCTCCGCGCGCTCGCAGCTCTCGTTCGGCGACCTCCTCGAAAGCGAAGTCGGCCAGCGACACCGCGGCCCGCTGCTGAGTCTTGCGAAAACACTCTGGCCGCGCGCGCTGATCCGCCGGGTGCTATCGCGCCACGGACTCATGCTGCTCGTCGAGGCTCGCAAGAACCCGGCGCCGTAGCGTCATGCGCGTGGCGAATCGCCCTGGCGAGCGCCTGCCTCGTGTCAGCCGGCCCGCAGAACGAAGCGAAAGCGTGTGTCGTCCCCAGACCATTGGATGTAATTGGTTCCCCACGCGTTGTTGTACAGGTTGAAATGGATGCCCTTGGCGATGTCGGGTTGAGCCATTGAATACGCGAGCGGCGACAGTTCTCCGAGAGCCACGACCGGTGCATCCAGAGGCTCGATCGCCAGTCTGCCCCGGGCATCCTGGTAGCTGACGGCGCCAGAAACCGCGTGCATTTGCCGATTCCCTCCGCGCACTACGTCAAACGGAGATACTTGGTGGCCGACCTTTTCCAGCGACCATCCCAGGGGCTCCGGGGCGTCGGGAGCGAAGCTGAGCCACATGGCTTCGGGAAGCCGGTTGGCCGGCTTGGCGAAGCACAGGAAATCTACTCTGATGGTCGGCTCGGCCTCGGGAAGGAACACGTCGAGAAACATGTTTCCTGGCCACGCCACCACGCCGGATTTCTCCGCCGTGGCGTCGTCAATACGCATTTGTGCCAGGAGTCGATGGCCACCTGGGACCTTCCCGGACCAGCAATCTCCTAGCGCGGGAATCCAGACGCGACTCTGCGCGCCAAAATCCTCGATCTTGGGCTTGCCGAACGACGTCGCAACCCAGGGTTCCTTAATGACCATGTAGTCTGCGAAATAACGATCGTAATCAGCCTTGGACAGAGTCTGGTATCTGAACAATGCCAGCGGGCGTGCCTCGGAGGCCCATTCGCGCCTGGTGCGTTTAGCGCGCAATCTCCGGATAGCGCCGGTCTTCGGATCAAGCGCAATGACCCAGTGAGCGGTCTCAATCGCCGACCCGGCGGAGTGTCGCTTGAGGCCGGCACGGTCAGGTGCGACGGGCTGCACGGCTCGCAATCGCTGTTGGGCCTCGCTCCGCATCGGCTCCGGAAGGCTGGCAACGGCATCGTCGATGTTCTTTCGTTTCTCGGCCCAGCTTGCTTGCACAACACGGAACTTCGGCGAGTCGAGTGCCGCCAGCAAGTCTTTGGGCGTGTAATGTTGATAGTCCTCCAACATCCCGGCGTGGAGGCCCCAGGTGTGTTCCGCACAAAGGGCTAAACGGCGCAACAACCCCCGGTCGATAGCGTCACCCGCACGGAAACTGCGTCGGTCCAGCCATTCCCTGCGCAGCCGGGCCACTTCGCGATAGCGGGCCACCTTCACGGGATCGCTGGGGACTCCGTATATCCAGGTATCCCCGATTTCTTGGGTCACCACTGGCAGCCGTTCGCGGTGGGGTTCAATCGCCGCCGCAATCTCACTCAGGCTCGCGGCGGCAACGTGAGCACGGGGAAATTGTTTTCGCAAGTCGGCGTAAATCAAATTGACGTCTTCTACCGAATGCGGGCCCGTGTTGTCGCCCCGCATCCTCACGGCCACGGCGAGCGCGGCATCCGGCACGATTACGATGCCCCCGTAAGCTTTGTGGTGATACATCATGATCAGCGAGGCGCCGTCCGGGGCCTTCCAAACAAACAGATCCGGTACCTCTGGTGCAGTGCTGGCTTCGTTGACGCCTATGTCCAGCAGTTTCACGCCGTTCGCTGCCAAGGGGCTCACCAGTCCGCGTGAATGGCCGGGCACATCGGACATCTTGGCGCCGGTGGTGATACGGCCGAAACGCCGGTCGAGCGACTGTGAGAAACCCAGGGCGCCCTCGATCATGGACCGATCCATCGTCTCGCTCTGCCAACTGAAAGGCAGCGCGTGCCAGGCCAAATCCCCCGCACTTACTGCCTGTTCGACGCGCCGGCGCTGGTCGCTCGAGGCTTGCTCGAGATACTCGTAAAGGAGCCATGACCCGGTTGTCCAGACATACCTGTCGGTGCCCGACTGGCGCAGGGCCGCAGCAACCTCCATGGCTCGGGGGAAATATTCGTCGAAGTACTTGCGCACGACGGCTTCCTGTGTATCGGTAAACCCCACGTCTAAGTGGGACTTAAAGAGCACCAGCACACGCGTGACCTCCTGCGCATCCGGGGCCGCAGCGAATCGCAGGAAATCAGGCTGGCACGAGAGCGTACCGCTCGCGGCCAGCAGGGTCTTCACAAAGTCCCGTCGTCGCATGAGCCTCCACTCCATCGTTGACCCCACCGCTCCGTACCTGTACCGAGACGTGACACAAAGAATATCCGCAGTTTACGACGCTGATCTATACTCCACCGAGGCCGTGAATACTTCTCCGCATCGACAGATCGGCCTCGGGTTTCTCGAAATCCCATTGCTCCGTTCGGTCATCGTGCTGTCTCTCGACGTGATGATGGCCGTCGTCTCTCTGGTACTGGCGCTGGTGCTCCGATTCGAGGGCCGGTTCGATGGCCCGATCGAGCGCCAATACTGGGACCTGCTGCCGACCTATGCCATGGTCCTGGTCGGTGTTCGCCTCGCCAGCAACCTGTCCTTCCGGCTGCACAAATGGTCGTTCCGGCTGTCTGGCTTGCATGACGGCGTGCGCGTCGTCGCGGCGGCGGCGGCCGGCACCGGTGCGTTCGTCGTGATCCTGTTCATGGCGCACGTCCTCATCCCGCCACGCTCGGTCGTCGTGCTCGAACTACTCGCGACGGCTGCGGCGATGACGGCGTTACGTTTTGCACCACGTCTCGGTCTGACGTACCTGACGCAGTTCAACCGGGTGCGGCGCGGTGATTCGCGGCGGACGCTGATCGTCGGCGCCGGCGCCGCGGGAGAGATGCTCCTTCGCGACCTTCGGCGATCGCTCGATCACCGCTACCGCGTGCTCGGTTTCATCGACGACGACCAGGCGATGTGGAGCAGCCTCGTTGGAGGCCGCCCGGTGTTCGGCGGCATGATGTCGCTCCGGCGAAAGGTCGAAGAACTGCGCGTCGACACCTTGCTCGTTGCCATCCCGCGATCGTCGGCCAAGATCGTCCGTGAAGTCGTGGAGAAGTGCGCGGGCCTCACCGTGCAGATCAAAGTGCTGCCGGTGTCCTACATCTACTTCCAGGAGCGGGGCGCGGCGAGCATGCTGCATGATCTGTCGCCCCAGGATCTCCTGTCGCGTGAACCGGTGAGATTCACCGCGCAGGAACGGTCCACGCTCGCGGACCGCCGGGTCCTGGTCACCGGCGCAGCCGGAT
>Ga0184628_10001173_pt1 | contig 13062 bp, 15 predicted proteins | sample PLM4_5_b1_FD_133149 | JGI IMG/M metagenome (GOLD analysis project Ga0184628, IMG submission 133149) | Groundwater sediment microbial communities from an aquifer in East River, Colorado, USA - PLM4_5_b1 | ecosystem: Environmental > Terrestrial > Soil > Riparian zone | place: USA: East River... | reverse complement strand
GCGCCTCGTCGCCGTCTTTAGCACGCGCCCCAACATCGACACGCTGCTGCGCGCCTCGCTCCAGCTCAGGTACTTTCCGGCGCCGCTCGACATCGCCGTCGGCGAGCCGGTACTGGCCGCCTTCAACGAGTGGATACTGGATTTGGGCGGCATCCCGATTCCGCCGGGCGGCTACTATGCCAACAGCGCGCCGCATCTCTATGTCACCGTCAAGGCCAAAGCGACGGTCGCCAGCGACGACATCGCCTTTGACTGGGTGCAGCTCTTTCCCAGCGGCAGCGGCCGCTACCGCGTGCTGCGCGCCTTTAGCAACGTCTCGCTGGCCGACGGCGAAAGCATCGTCGATGACGGGGCGAATGGCGGCGTCTACGGGCTGAGCGGGACAGAGCAGCTCCCTATCTATCGCCCCTACTTTATGCCGATCCATCTCTACCCGAACAAAATCAACCGCCTGCGCTTTATCCTCGGCGGCGTGACGATGGAAGCGGGCAGCGCCTGGCAGGTGCGGATGAGTTACCGACCGCGCCGCTTGAGTATCTGACCCATGCCAAGATTCAGCGTCCAGCTTGAAAAAGACATCCAGTACGGCAACCGCATCCAGACGCTACCGCGTGATTTGGTCTTGGCGCCGCAGCACTGGTCGGCCAACGACCGCGGCGGCTGCGAACAGGCGAGCATCGAGGCCATCGGCAGCGCCGAAAGCCTGGCTTCGCTCTGCGGCTGGCTGGGCGACAAGGTGGAAATCTTCAACGAGTTTGGCGAGTGCGTCTGGTGGGGCGACCTGTGGGACATCGAGCTGAATCTGGGTAATATCAGCATCCACATGAGCCTCGACGAGGTACGCAACCGGGTCAAAGTGACCTATCCGAGCATCCTGCCTGACGGCTCCGAGCAGAGCAACGAGACGGGCTGGGCGCAGGACAACGACAGCGTGGCGCGCTATGGCAAGCGGGAGATCATCTACGGTTCGACGCGTGGCAACGCCAACATCGCCGCCTATATGCAGGCGACCATCCTCAAACGCATGAAGCTACCGCAGCCGAACGTGACGACCAGCGACCAGAGCAGCTATAGCGCCACGCTGACGGCGCAAGGTACATGGTACAAGGCCGACGCCCTTTACTTTGAGAACCTGGATGGCTTAGAAGAGCATGGCGACGAAAGCGGCGTGCAGGTATTGGGCGTCTATATGACAAGCAACCAGATTGGCTTTGGCATCTGGAACCCTGCCGACCATAGCGAGGGCGCCATTGAATCCGACGAAATGCAAATCTATGGCGGCGGCGACTTTTTGCCGCTCAAGCGCGACGACACCTTTACCGTCTCCGGCGCCGTCGAGGAACTGGAGGGCACGACCAACAACGGCACCTACACCGTCGAGAACATGGATCACCCCTATCAGCTCGGCGTCGGCGACGACCTGATCCCCGAAGCGCCGGGGCCAACGATCCGCATTTCGTTCGGCGAGCAAATTGCCGCCGACAACATTGCGACAAAGTTCTGGCTCGACACGCCGTGGACGGTGACGCGCGTTGGCTTTATCGGGCGCAAGATCGGCGAACCGACGGATTTGCTGCGCGTCGAGATCAACGCCGACACGTTGGGCGTTCCCGGCACGATGTTGACGGCGGTCGATATCAGCGGCGCCAGCCTCTTCACCGAGTTGAACTGGACGGAGGCGCCGGTGACGCCGGTCGAGTTGGCCGCCAATACGCCCTACTGGTTGCACATTCATCGCCTCGGCGCCGCCAACATTGACGACGGCTACGAGATTGCGGTAGATGAAGAGCAGGGCTATACCAAGTTTGAGACGCCCGGCTCGCCGCTCTTCAACGTGCTGCTGGCGACCGGCGGCGGCTGGGTGGCGCGATCGCCTGTCTGTGATATGCCCTTTCGCATCATCGGCGAGATTAAATCGAGCGAGCAATTGCGTAAGGCCATCGCCGGCGTCGAGAGCTACTACAACACGATCATTCACGTCGATAGCGGCATCATGGTACGCCAGTTCGATGACCGCCAGATGACGGTGATGGATGTGATCGACGAGCTGCTGGAGATGGGCACCTCAGCCGGCGACAGGATGATCGCCTACGTCACGCGTGACCGCAGCGTGGTCGTCGATTTGGCGCCGCTCTCCAGTGAAGAGGATTACGTGCTGGGCATGGACGGCCGCCTGCGCCATCCCAACGGCTCGAATATCCTACCCGGCAAACTGGTCTACGGGCAGAGCGTCGGCATCGACTCAATCCTGCTGCTCGACGGGCTGGGCATCCGCCAAACGCGCGGCGCTGCCGTCTACATCCGGGCATCGAGCTACAGCGCCGAGAGCGATAGGCTGACCGTGCAGAGTGAAGGGTCGCCCGACCCGTTTAGCGCTTTGAAAATTGTGAAAGGTTAATATGCCGAGTAACAAAGCATCCTCACAGGCTGACCTGCTCTACCCCTATTTGCTCAAGCGTTTCCAACGTTCTTTTGGCAACGGGCATGGCGGCGGCGGCAGCGCCGTTAGCGGCGGGCGGCTGGGGACCTTGCAGGATGTCAACCTCGGCACGCTCAGCGATGGGCAGGTCTTGACCTATGACGCCACCACAGCGATGTGGCGCAATGAGGATGCGACCGGCGGTAGCGGCGGTGGGCCGACGTATATTGCCGGCAACGGCATCGACATCAGCGGCACGACGATCTCGACCAAGCAGGACGCCGACGGTGGCGTTGGGGCGACAGGCGCCGGGCTGTATCTCAAGAAGCCATCCGACAGTGGCCTCATCCTCGATAGTACAGGCGTCAAGATAGGGGCGGGTGTCGGCCTCGATGTCTTGGGCAACTTTGTCAGCGTTGATGCCACCGAGATCACCGACACGACGCGCGGCCTCGGCGTCAACTCCAACCTAATCTATGTGCGGACGGAGACGGGCGGCGGCATCGAGTTTGCCGGCGACGGTTCCCTGCGCGTCGATGAGGACGCCGACTTTTTATGGACGGGCACGCACCAGTTTAACAGCCCTGTGCAGATGCACACCGACATCAACTTTATCGTCGCCGACCGCCAACTGACCAGCAGCGCCGGCATCGATGTCACCTGGAATCTGGGCGGCGACCTGATGCTGGAATCGGCCAAGACCGAGCGCAGCACCGATTACCTCGACGGCATCCCGATTAACGGCTATTCCTTGCATATCAACAGCGGCGGTTTCCGCCAGTTGACGACGCACGCCATCAAGGCCGACGAGCTGCACGTCCGCACTTTTATTGCTGATACCGTACGCGTCGATGTCGGTGAAGAATACTGGGGAAAGTCGATGGGGATCGTCTACCAGGACTTTACCGTGCCTGCCATCGGCGCAACCGTCGCCGTCACCTTTGAGGATTCGGTGGCGCTGGTCGGCGCGCTCTTTGCCAATAACGACTGGATCATGATCTCCAGCGTCGAGGTCGGGACGGGGCTTGAGGTCAACCAGCTATGGGGACAGGTCAGCGGCTACGTGGCGTTGGCGGCCGACATCAACGGCATTACCCGCCAGCGCTGGACGTATACGCACCGCGCAGGGACGCCGGGCATCGTCGTCAAGAAGGGGCGGCTGGCGGTGGACTTTGGCGTCAGCGGGCAGGGCTACGTCCATCTCAGCACGCTTGACAGCGCCGACGGGCCGTGGATTCGTATCGGCGACTGGACGGGAGCGAACCCGTACGCTTCGGGCAACAGCCACATCCGCACACAAATCGGCCTGCTCGACGGCATCGGCGACGCCGACCTCAACCCCACGGGCTGGGGCCTCTACAGCGACAACGCCTATCTACACGGCATGTTACGCACCGCCGAGACGGTGCTGGACGACGACGGGCTGGCGATTCTGATGCCGACCTTGCCTGGTGGTTGGGCGCCGGGCATTCACTCTGAGATTGCCTGGTGGTTTGATGTACTGGATCGCAGCGCCAATCCTCCCGCCAGCATTGCCGGCTATCAGCTCGATACCGGTTCGCCGCCCGTCTCGAACCGCCTTGAGCTTGAGGTCAGAAAGACCGATGACGCCGATTACTCCTACCTGAGCCTCAACGCCACCGATGCCGGCGGGCCGATTGGCTCTACCAATATCCGGCTGGTCAGCACAGGCAATATCTATGTAGAGGCCGATCTTGGCGTCATATTCGAGGGCGCGGTGCTGCCTGAGTTCGATGTGACCTTTGACCTCGGCAGCGCCTCGAAACGCTGGCGCAATCTGTACATTGACCATCTCTTTGTCAGCGGCACGATTGCCGGTGATACCCTGTCGGGCGCCGAGTGGGAATATCCGGGCAGCATGATCATCGATGCCCACGCCGCCACCTCGACCGTGGTCAGCGTCACCAATCAGGGGACTGGCACAGCCTCGCTGGATGTCGAGGGCAACATCACGCTCGGCGGCACGGTCGATGGCATCGACATCAGCGCCCATGCCGCCAACCCCAACGCCCATCATGCGCTGGCGACGGCCGGTGACGGCCTGCTCATCACAGGCCAGCAGCTACGCGTTGACCCGCTCTTGGCCGGCGGCGGCCTGACCTATACGGCGGGCGGCATCCTGGCCGTCGGCGCCGGTTCCGGTATCGTCGTGGCGGCCAACAGCATCGCCATCGACCCGACCTACGCCATGCCGACCACGCGCCGCGTCGATACCGCTGCCCCGCTAACTGGCGGCGGCGAGTTGAGCGTTGACCTGACGCTGGGCTTGACGGTTGCGCCGACGGGCGGGCTGGGCATCAGCGGCGGGCTGGGTTTGGCGCCGACAGTGGCCGGTGACGGCCTGACCTTGACGGCGGGTATCCTCAATGTCGGCGCCGGCGCCGGGCTGCTGGTGGGTGCCGCGTCGATCACGCTCGACCCGCTGCTGGCGGGCAATGGCTTGACCTTGACAACGGGCGTCTTGGCCGTAGGCGCCGGCGATGGGCTAGTCGCCAATGCCGATACGATGGCGCTCAATCCGCTGGTCGGCGGCGCAGGGCTGACCTATACGGCGGGCGTACTGGCGGTCGGGCAGGGCGCCGGCATCCAGGTCAACGCCAACGACATTCAGATTGTGCTGGCATCGCCCTCCGGCCTCAACACGACCAGCGGCCTGGCGGTAGACGCCGCGCTTGCCGGTGCGGGTCTGGCGCTGAGCGCAGCCAAAGCCTTGAGCGTCAACGCCGCCAAAGGCGTCAAGATCGGCGCCGGCGCTGACGTGGACAACGTGATCGTCGATACCGCCTACAACTTCACATGGAGCGGCACGCACCAGTTTGACAGCAACGTCAAGGTCAACGCCGGCCTCGACTTTATCGGCAGTACGCGCAGCATTACCTCGCCGGCGGCTACCAATCTGAGCATCATCCCCGGCGGCGACCTCATCCTCGACCCTGGCGGCTTCAACGTACTGCCGGGCGGCGGCACGCGCACCGACTTCGGCGACTACAACCGCAAATGGGCAACCATCTACGCCCGCGAACTCTACGTCGAAACGCTGGTGGCATCGAGCGTGATGGCGACGATTGGCGGGCGCATCATGGTTACGCCGACCAGCAGCCTGATCAGCGACATCACGGCAGGGCAAACGACCATCGACCTCAAGCACAACGTCGCCAGCTTTACGAGCGGCACCTATTTATATTTGGAGAGCGCACCGGGCGGCGTGGCGCAGATTGAGGCGATGAAGATTACCAGCGCCAGCCCAAGCGCCGTGACGGGGCCGCCTGCCGGCTGGCGCTATACGGTCACGCGTGGGCTGAATACGAGCGGGGCGAAGACCTGGCTGGCCGGCGATGCTGTGGTCAGCTTGGGCGCTGCCGTCAGCGAGGGCTATATCGACCTGGCATCGGTGCAGACGGTCAAGCCGATTTCGCCGACGGTGCAGAAGGTCGGCCCGACGATCACCATCTATTCTCGCAGCAGCACGAGCAACTGGGATGACCTCGTGCCGACGGTGACGATGGGCAATCTGACCAGCTTTGTCGATTACAGCAGCACGCGCTACGGCTTTGCCACCGGCAACGATTTGACGCTGGCGCCGGATGCCGGCTTTAGCGGGCTGACCGCCGACCGTGCGCTGGGCGTGCGCCTCTTTAACACGGCGCTCAACCTCTACAACGTCGGCAACGCCATTCTCAGCATCGACAAGACCAACGGCATTAGCTTTGAGTTTGGCACGGCGCTCTTCAACACGATTGGCTGGTATGAGGATTTGGGCATCCCACCGGCGTCGCCGGCCGTCTCCAAGCTGCTCGCTACCGTCGGCGTGGCGCGGGCGACGCTCGGTTATACCGAACTCGACCTGGTGGCGCAGGGCATCGCCGGCAGCTACACGGTCGGCGCGGTCAAGCTGCGCGCCATCGATTCGACGGCGGGCCAGTATAACGTCTGGGTAGACAGCAGTGGCGCCTACTTTGGGTCGGGGTCGGGCGTGCGTTCGCAGACGGGCGGCTTTATCAAGGATGCCGTCCAGTATTTGAGCGGCAATGTCGGCATTGGGGCGACTGACCCCTATAGCACACTTGAAGTTCACTCGACGAGTACGGCGGCAGCGCGTGGCTTGACGGTCAACCAGAACAGCGGCAACAACGCCAGCGCGCCGATCCTCCAGTTTCAGAAGGCACGCAACACAAGGGCGTCAAAGACGATTGTCGCCGACGGCGACTTTCTGATGTCGTTCGGTGCTGCCGGCTGGGACGGGTCGGCTTGGCTGCAATCCGCCAACATCGTGGCGCAGGTGATTGGCACGCCGGCAGCGGGCGCAATTCCCGCTCAATTGTCATTCCGAACGGCGGCCAGTGGCGCGGCGGTGGAGCGCATGGTCATTAGCCCTGATGGTTTTGTGGGCGTCAACCAATCTGCGCCGGGTGCGCTGATGCATCTCGGCCCCTGGAATCCGACGCTCAACACCTATTCCGGCAACGGCCTATGGATCGCCCCCGGACAAACAACCGCCACGATTGCCATGCGGACTACGAACAACGTCGAAGGCGGATTATTCCTGCACTCCAGCAACAATATGTACCTGGGGACGTGGACGACTCATCCGCTTGTTTTTCGCACCAACAACGCCGACAGGATGACAATCCTAGCAGGCGGCAATGTCGGCATCGGCATCGCCTCGCCCGACCACTCGCTCCACATCTACGACAACTCGACCGCCATTGCCGCCGTTGGCCTCAAAATCCAGCAAGCGGGCGCCGGTGATGCCCGTTTGCAGTTTACGCAGCAGACGACGAACTGGACGATTGGCATCGACGGCAGCGTTGGCGATTCCTTCGCCATCTCGCCCTCAACCGACCTTAGCACCGTGACAGGCATCACCATTGAGACGACGGGTTGGTTGGGCATCAACAACAACAATCCTGGTGCGCTGCTGCATATCGGCAGTGCGGCGCCGACCATCCGCACCGACCCTGGTATCTGGGTGGCGCCGAGTTCCGGCTTCGCCGCCTTGACGCTACGCAACAGTGGCGGCATCGAGGGCGGCCTTTTGGCGGCGACGTCGTCCGTCTATGTCGGGTCGTGGAGCAACCACTCGCTGATTCTACGCACCAACAACGCCGATAGATTGACGGTCAGCGTCGCCGGACTGGTAACGATTCCCGGCGGCATCAACCTCGGCAACACGACGCTCAGCGACTATGCCGAGACGCCCGTCGCCTATACGCCTGTGGTGAGCGCAACGACGACAGCGCCCACAGTTGGCTATGGCGCCCGGCACAGCAACTATACGCGCATCGGCAACATGGTCATGTTCAACGCCTACATTCCCGTTACCTCTCGCACAGGCGGTACGGGCAACATGACGGTTTCGCTGCCGCCGAGCCAACCGGCGCGCGCAGGGTCAACGCAGATTGTCAGCGCCGCTTACTTTGACGGCACGATTTGGAATACGACGAAGGCAACTTTACGCACGAGCGATTGCACCGTCGGCGCTGGCGCGAACGGCGCCGACTTAACCATCACCAATGTATTGGCGGGCCACACAGTCGCCGTATGGGGAACTTATTTTGTCTAGGGGTTCTAATGGCAATTGAAAATTCACGTAGCCGCAAAGGGCGGCAAAAGGGGCAGACAATGGAAGCTGAAGCGACCGTCCACACGATGACAAACGGTGTCGAGAAGGATGCGCCTAGTTTCGAGCCGGCAAAAGAGGATACCATCGCCCTCGCCAAGCTGATCGACAAGCGGGAGAAGATGGTGCAGGGGCTGAACAGCGTGCGGGCGCAGCGTGAGGCGACCCAGCAGCGGCTCAAGGATTTGGAGACAAGCGTCAGCCGCACCGAGGGCGCCGTCTATGCGCTGGAGAGCCTGATCACGGAGATCGACCCGGAACTGTTGCAGCGCATGGCGGGAGGCTAGCATGGGCATCAGCGCCTTACAACAGGCGGCGTTTTTATCCTCGCCCGCCTTCAACGATCAGGTCAACGCAGTCGTCAAAGAGCAGGCATTGGTCAAGGCGACGGCCCATCCGGAGAGCGATGCGAACCTGCTCGCCAACGTCGTCAGGCAGCCGCAGAGCTATGGCTTTACGGCTGCGATTGTCGCCGACGGCGGCTGGCTGCTGACCTACGACCAATGGGCAGCAGACCCGGCCAGCGCCGACTATGGCATCCTGACCAACGTACAGAAGTGGTTTAGCCTGTTGACCGGATACATCGAGCCGGTTGCGGCGCCACCCTAGCCAAATAAGTGAATCCAGAACATGAGCTTGGCGACCTCGATCTTCCAGGCCATGATGATGTAGCCGGCCAGGAGATGGCCGAGCCCCTCCCAGGGATAGGCTTTGACGGCGGCGTTGGCGGCGTCGAGTCCAGGGCCGACCTGGTTGGCCGCAGCCGCAAGAACCGCCACGATGCCGATGATGACGCAGGCGCCGACCAATAGACTGAAGACGAAGAAAATGGTTTTCATACGATAGTTTCCTTTTGTTTTGATAATCTTCCGCATGAGCAGGTGGGACATAGAGACGCAACGCGCCGGGACGGGCATCCTGGCGCGTTGTCTTGTGTATTCGCTACCCGACCCCACCCTGAATGCCACCCTGAATGCCACCCTGAATGCCACCCTGAATGCCACCCTACCCACCACGGGCGGCCCGATATTCCCCTACGCCGATATTCCACTCGCTCAGCACGGGCAGCGCCGGGTAATCGGCCAGCGCTAGGAACCAACTGCGCCGGCTGCGGTCGAAGAAGAAGAGCGGCAGCCCGGCACGTTGGCGGCTGAACATGACGCGCCGGAAGGCATCGGCCTCGCTGGGCGCCAGTCCCCATTTTTTATAACCGGCCTTGCCCCACGGCAGCGGGATGAGTAGCTTGCCGGTGGCGGCGTCTACGTTGACCAGGTGGGCGGCGTCGTCGCGCTCATATGCCAGCACGATCAGGCGGCTATGGGCCTCGTTGATCAGCTCGGTCACGGCGGCGTCCACGTTTCTGCGTGACAAATTGTCAGCCGCCCGCTGGATATTGGTATAACGTTCTGGCCTCGTCGTGCTGATGGCGGGCTTGCGCTCTATGGCGCGGAAGATGCTACCGTTTGCCATAACGGCGCATCCTCTCCGCCTGCTCACGGCGTAAGTAAGACCACGCCAACAGGACGTGTGCCAAGAGCGCACCGTCGGGGCTGATGACCGTGTGAGCGATGTAGGCGGCCAGCCATACGACGCTGAACCCTGCCAGACTCAACAGCAAGGCCGCCACGCTCAATACGGGGATACCGAACGCCGTAATGCCGATCAGCAGCACGACGAAGCCTGTGGCCGCAGCGAGCGGCGCAGTGACCAGCACGAAGCCGCGGCCGCGGTCGGTGTGGCTGGCGTGGGGATACGGCTCGACAATCGGGGCCGGTGGTAGGTCGGAGCGGATAATCTCAACGCGTGGGGATGGTGGATCAGGTGCGACAAATCTTGTATGATTCTGGTCAGTCATTTGGTATGTCCTGTCATATCGAATGATTAGCCGCCGGTCATCTCTGGGGGGAGATAGCCGGCGGCGACTTTTGCTAGAAGTTGTCGAGCGGGCTAGGTTCGTCGTCTACGTGCCGACCACGCCACGCCGGTATTGCTGACGGCGCGGGCAAATCAATTGAGTATGCGCCGCTAATGTTCTCAAGCGCGTCAGCAATACGCTTCAACTGTTCCGCCTGGGCGATGGCTGCGTAGGCCTGGGCGCGTGCTGCATAAGCTGCCACGCCGTTAAAGTCAACATCGCCTTCTGCCTTTTCAACATCCCACTTTGCGTTCTGTAATGCGTTGATAGTCATTCTGACCATATCTCCTATGCCGCTACGCCATTGCGTGCGGGCTGCTTGGCCTTGAGCTTGATCTCAAGATTACGGATGAGGACAGACGCCTCATCTGGTGATAATTCCTTAGTGCTTTTGACGCGGCCGCCAGATGCGTCGTCTACCATGCCGGGACGATACTTATCCCATTCGGCGCCATGCACATCGGCGCCGAGTATGTGAATCTTGGTCAACTGCGCCTGGCTCAACGTGCCGGGCTGTTTGGCCGAAGATGGCTCGCGGGCAAAGACAACATCGCCATCGATGATTTCGCCGGTATCGGGGTCAATGACCATGTTAAGGTTTTCTTCTACCGGGGTGGCGCTAGGGCGTGGCTTCTGCGCCGCCTTTTTTTTGGCGTACCAGGCCGCATAGCGGGTATCGAGTTCACGCTGGCCGGCCTCGGTGATGCGCTTGCGCTGCGGGTCAAACTCCACCCAAACGCTCGGCAGGTCATACAGGAAGCGTCCCAGACCGAACATAGCGCACGCTCTTTTGAAGGCTTGCGCCTCAGCGACAGTACCGGGCATGTTGTTCTTTTCGTCCTGGGCATCATGTTCGCCGGTTGACGAGCGAGTGACACCGGCAATCGTCAGTTCACAAATGATGCGCCCAGCTTCCCAGGGCACATAACGACATGACCAATCCAGGCCGCAGACTTCATCCAGCTTGTCCATGTAGGCGCGCAAATCACCGTAAGCAAGCGCCATGCATTTATTCTCTTTGGTGGCGCCGGGCTTCCAGGAAATATGTTTAGGATCAAACGGCTCGGTGAGCCGTGCTAGTAATTCGTTCATGGTTTACCAACCTCCGGTTCGCCAGAATTCACGGTCTGCGATGTCGTCTTGATATTCTTCCAGTTCCGCCGCTTCGTCAATACTTTGTTGCAGGAGGCCATCCGTGGGGACTTCCACCGCCACCGGCGAGATGCTATAGTGCATCTCGCCTTCCACAATTCTACCAACAAGTAGGATACGCTCGTTTGCCATCAGAAGCCCGCCTTGCTGGCATAGCCGGGCGTGACGTACTCACCCTCGGCGGCATTGGCGGCCAGCCAGCCACGCTTCTGATCAGGATGCTGGCAGGCGCTAAACGGCTGGCGGGCGATGTACAACTGGTATCCTACCGCGAAGTGCTTTTGTGCTATACTCATAATGTTGATTCCTCTTTCTTGACCGAGATGGGATTCTGACCGGGGCCGGGAGCTGTTCAAGCAGCTTGCCGGCCCATCCTCGTTTTATTCGACGGCGGGTAGAGCCTTGAGAAACATATTGCGCCCGGTGACAGACAGCGGAAGGTAGACTTCGCCCGCCGCCAACGTCAACGGCTTGGCGACTTTGGATCGCCCGTACTCAAGACAGAGCAAGCCAACGACCTTAGATTCGACAACGGCCAGCTTGCGGCTCCAGCCATTGCTATCCTGCTTCCAGACATTGCCCACATATGGGAGCGCCTTGACCTTGCCGTCAATCACAAAGCCGAACTGGCAATCCCCATAGATACCTGCTAATTTCACGATTTTATAATTAGTCACTTTTGCCTCCTGCGTGCTGCTTCGCTTGCGCCCGTTGCGCCTGCCCGTTGTTAAGCTACAGTTGTCATTATATCATATCGTGGCAGGTTGTCAATACTGAGATTCAGCGGATGCAAACTATGTCTTGACAATGGCAAGGTATAGATGTATGATTGGGGCATCCTAAAGAAAGGGGACAAGTCGCATGAAAATTGATAGGGAACAGGTGCGCCGGCGTATGCTGCGCCAGGAGATTCAGACTTTCAGCGAGCTGGCTGATAAGCTGGGTATATCCAGGCAAGCATTGTCGGCGTGGTTTAAGGGTGGGCCGTTTGCTTCGACCAGCCTGGCCGCGCTATGCAGAATCCTGCAATGCACGCCAAACGACATTCTCATTCTGGAAGATGGCCCAAATGCGATGGCCCCGGTCACTCGTAAAGCAGAGCCAGAGTTTTCACTAGGCTAAGTCGAGTTGTTGGCGCTGCTGGGCAAGCTCGACCATGAGATCGGCGGGCTGGCGATCCAGGTCGGCAAGATGGATCGGGTCTTGATCGAGGCGATCACCGAGTCGAAGCCGGAAGAGAGCCCCAAGCGCAAGTATTCGGAATTATGAGTTATGCGCCGGAGTGGTGGGCGTGGCTGGCCGTCGCCGTTTGGGCGGCGCTGCTGGTCATTGTGACCGCGATTTGGGCAAGACGAGAGTGGTAACACAAATAATACGCCCCGGCGCCGGTGACAGGCCGGATGCCAGGGCTTACAACAACAAATAATGACTAGGAGAAGTGTAGCATGGGTAGACGAATGTTGGACAATTCATTGTGGAGTAACGAGAATTTTGCGGCATTGCCGCCGCGTGGACGCCTGTTGCAGATAGGCATGATCACCATCGCCGATGACCAGGGCCGGCTCAAGGCGCACCCGCTTTTTCTCGCCAAAGAAATCTTTCCCTATGATCATATAGAGGCAACCGACGTTAGCAAGTGGCTGGCGCTGATGGAGCAAAACGGCACGATCCAGTTGTACACGGTTGACGGCAAACAATACGCCCAATTCCTCAACTGGTGGGATTACCAGTCGTTGCAATTCGCCCACGCCTCCAGCTATCCGCGCCCGGATGGTTGGCTGGATCGCCTGCGCTTTAATAGCAAGGGCAATCAGATGATGGTTAGTAACTGGACGACGCCCAAAGGCGATAGGCTGGTTGATACCTGTGATCAGGAGGGGAAACTGTTCCCTTTCGTCATGGAGCTGCCCGTCAATCGGGCGGCTAACTCGACTG
>Ga0184628_10001172_pt1 | contig 13076 bp, 18 predicted proteins | sample PLM4_5_b1_FD_133149 | JGI IMG/M metagenome (GOLD analysis project Ga0184628, IMG submission 133149) | Groundwater sediment microbial communities from an aquifer in East River, Colorado, USA - PLM4_5_b1 | ecosystem: Environmental > Terrestrial > Soil > Riparian zone | place: USA: East River... | reverse complement strand
GACGACGGGCGCCACGCCTTCGACGACCAGGGTCGCCGTGTTCGGCGCATCGTTCAGGATGTCGTGAATGGTGACGCCCTGCATGCGGACGCGCGCGGTGACCGGGACGCCGTCGATCGTAATCCCGACAGTCGTGTCGATCGGCCCGCCGGGCGGGGTCGTGCCGCCGAGGCCGCCGACCAGACCGGCAAACGCCGCGCCCGCGCAATAGATCCCGCCGATCATTTACGCTAGACTCCCGACATGTTGCGGCACTACGTCCTTGACGGCGACGGCCAACCCTTGGAATGTGACGATCTGCTGGTCTGGGCGTCGTGGATGCAAACAGCCAATCGACACGTCGCACAAGACACGACCGGCGACGTGACCGTCTCGACCGTGTTTCTGGGGCTCGACCATAACTTTGGCGAGCGCCGGGCGGGTCCGGTTCTCTGGGAGACGATGGTCTTTGGCGGACCCTGCGATCAGGAACAGCATCGCTACCGCTCCCGCGCCGACGCCGAGGCGGGCCATCGCGCCGTCTGGCACAAGGTCCGCGAGGTCATCGCGTAAGTTAACCAAAGCGGCGTTATCCGACCCATGACGGTTTCCGCCAGATCGCCGCGAACCAATGCCAGATCGAGGACATGCCGCGCCGCACGTAATCGTGCGGCGGCGGCGGTGGCGCGAATCGTGTCTCTGCGTCACCCGTGATCGTGAGGATCGTCGCGCTGTTCGCTAACCGTTCTAAGGCCGCTAATCGTTCGTCGTGCGACTGCCATCCCGTGATCAGGTCGGGGACATATTTCGAGTAATCGACGCCCCACGGCTGTTTGAGGTGGCCCTCGTCGTCCCGCTCATCCGTGCCGACCGTCACCGCAAACGGCGCGACACTGACCGCCTCTTGCGCGAACACGCCGCGCCCCGGCAGACCGTCATGGTCCCACGTGAAATTGTGAACGATCGTGCGGCGGAGCACCTCGGGATCGTGGTGTCGGCCGTGATCGGTTTTCAGGCGGACATCCGAGGTCGTGTTATAGGCCGTGGTGCCGCCGCTCAGGGCGATCGATCCCGCCAAGACCGCCGTGCCCGAGGTGAAAAAATCCCCGGCCAGCCCCGAGGCGCCGGCCAGCGCCATCCGAAATTGTCCCGTTTGCAGTAACGCGATATAGGACGGGTTCGGCGGCGTCGCCCCGCAAAACACCGTCCCGGTAAACGTCGCGCCGCCCGCGGTCAGGTCGGCGTTGCCGCTATCATTCGCCAGCCGCACCGCCAGCCCCGCCCCGCTCCGCTTCAACGCCGGAAAGGCGTTCGTCGTCCCGCCGAATTGCACCATTGAGAAATCAGACGCGCTGTTATTGGTGAGCAGGAGTTGGGATGGGCCCCCGCGCCGCAGGACCGTGTCCGTATTGCCGGTGTCCAATTTCAGCGCCGACACGACGAGGCCGAGCGGATCGATAAAGGCCGGGACGCCGCCGCCGGACGCAAACGCCATTGCATTCGGCGCGAGCCGGTACACTCCAAGGCCGGGGTCCGAGAACGCGAGTGTCGGCGATCCGACACTCCCGTTCGGGAGTTGAATCAGGGGGAAGTTCACGCCGCTTTCAATGTCGGTGATCGTCTTCGCCGTGATCGTCGCGGCGACGAGATCCCCGGCGACGATCGATCGCGCCGTCGTCGCTTCCTGCGCCCGCGTGATCGTCAGCACGTCGCCGGTGCGCGCCGTGACGCGGACCACTTCGGCATTGACGGGCGTTGGGATCGCCGTCGCCGGCCAGACCGTCGCATTGAACGGCGCGACCGGGAAGCGCGCGCCTTCCCCGACGGCAACCGTGAGCGTTGTCCCCGAGGTCGCCGGCGCGGGCGCCGTCGCGATCGTCGAGACCGCGAGATTGGTATGGGCGTCAAAGGCCATGAGGTTATGCCGTGCCTAACTGGGTGCCGGAACGGATTTGACCCATGATCAAATCACTCACGCGGCGCGCGATGTTCGACTCCGTGTCGACAATGTTAAAGGTGTTGTTGACCGTGACCGGCCCGCCGCCGCCCCCGGCGCCGCCGCCGGCGGACGCATCAAAGACGGCCGCGACGCGCTCTAGTTGGCCCGCCGTCGTAAAGAGCGAGTTTTCATTCAGGATCGCATTCGCGCGCATCTGCGCCGCCATCAGCTTGAGATGCGCCTGCACCTGGGCGGTCGCTTCACTGACCGGCTGCACCATGACCCGATCGAGCTGGCTAAATTCCTGGCCGATGCCCGCGATCATGTCCGGCACGATCGAATGCCCGACGACGGTGTTATAGAGCCAGGTAAAGGCGCCCGCGACCTTTTCGACGGACGCCGTGATGCCGGCGACGAGGCTATTAAACCCGTCCACGAGCCACGTCTTGATACCCTCGTAGAGCTTTTGCGTGTAGCCCACGATCGCATCCCAGTTCTTATAGATGAGCGCGGCGATGGCCACGACCGCGAGCGTGATCCAGCCGGCCGGGCCAATGAAGGTCAGGATCGACGTAAAGGCCGAGACCATCCCGGCGCCCAGGCCCGTCGTCATCAAGAGCGAGATGAGCGACGACAGGGACACGAGGACCGGCGCCAGCACCGTGCCGATCGTGCCGACAATCAGGATGAACGACTGCACGCCTTCGGGCAGGGACCGGAACGCGCCGAGGATCTGCGTCAAGGTGTCGACCAGCACCTTGCCGACGGATTCGTTGAAGTCCGACATCTGGTTTTGCAGGTTCGCCATCTGGCCGTTGTAGGTGTTGAGTTCGTTCTGGGCGGCGGGTCCAAACTTGTCATTGAGCGCCGTCAGCATCTCGGTCGTGCTCATGCCCTCGACGTAGGCTTCGCTCAGCACGACCTTGAGCTTGCCGAGCTGTTCGCCGCCGCTGCCGACCGCCTTCGAGACCATGTTGGCGGCGGTCGCCAGGTCGATCTTCATCCCGCTCGCGAGGTTCGTCACCGCCGTCAGGGCGAGTTCCATCTGCTCGGGGCCGACCTTCCCGATCGTCGTCAAGGTCTGCTGCACGCCGATGATCGCCTCGTCGGCGTATTTCGTCGTCGCCTGGAACTGGGAGGCGAGCGCGCTGTAGGCGGCGGTGACTTCCGGCGTCGCGAGCCCCTGCGCGGCGAGCGCGGTCGTCAAGCCCTCGACGGCGTCCTGCTCTTCGGTATAGGCGCCGATGAACGTCTGCGCGGCGGCGAAGGTATCCTGGGCGAGCTGGCGCGTCTGCCGGCCGACCTGCTCGTATTTCTTCAGCGTCTCTTCCAGCCCGCGATCGACGCCAGGCCCCAGCTCTTCGGCGGTCTGCGTGAAGCCCCGCATGGCCGTGACGGCTTCCTTCGTCTGGTCGATGAACGACGAGAAATCCGCGACGAAACTCGCGCTTAACGGCATGACTCACCGCCGGCGCGCGGCCTTCTCTTGTTCGTCCACGAGGTAGGCGATGAGTTCGTCATAGACGGGTTGCGGTACATCCTGCAGGTCGTCCCACGTCCAGCCCATTACCCGACAGATGTCAAAGTCCTGTCGGGTGCGGGCGCTCCACGGCGTGTTTTTTTTTCCTCGTCGAGCGCCGCCTTCCGCGCCGCCTGATGCGCGTTGATGGCGGTCTGCACTTCGGTGTAGGCGTCGCCGTCGATGGTGTCGAGCGCGGATCGAACGACCGCCGGCGGCTGATCGGCAATGGCGATCTTGCGCCCGTCGGCATCGGCAAACGACCAGTCGAGCAGGTACGCCATCACCATCGCCACGCTCGCCGCGATCGGGTCGAGCTCGATCGTCGTCTGGGCGCCGGCCGCGCTCGTCACCGTGACGGGCTTCGACGAGGCGCGCATCAACTCGCGGAATTCCCCCGCCGTGAGATCCCGTTTGACGACGAGGTAATCGCCGTCGGACAGATCCAGCCGGTCAGTCGCCGGCCGTCGGACACGAATCGACATGTTCTACCTTTCCACGAGCAAGGGGCCGAGCGCCGCCACGACGCGCCCGTTGGCGACCTGCACGGATTCAATCGGCCAGCGCAGCCGGCCCGCTTGCGTCGGCACGACAAAGACCAGCGGGGTCTGCGTCAGCAAGAACGGATCGCTCGTCGCCACGGTCCCGCCCAGCGTCAGCCGGCGCGTCGGCGGGTCGACGACAATCGTGTAGTCGACGACGGTCGCCGCGAGCCGATAGGCGTGCTTGACGAACCCGGCCGCGGCGCCCAGGCCGCGGAACACCGTGCGCGGTTCGTCGAGCATCGATCACGCCGCCGCCGGTTCGAGCGTCCAGTCGCCGGCGCCGACAAACGTGCCCGAGAGCGTCACCGCGCCGTCGGCCGCGCATTCCATCGAGGCGTCGAGATAGGCGAGCCCCGTAAAGAAGTGCGTCGGCGTAATCGTCGAGGGCACGAGCTTGAGGAGCACCGGCACGTCACCGAGCGCGACCCGCAGGAACTCCGGCGAGATGAGTTCATCCCACACGCCGCCAATTTCGCCCTGAATATCAGGGAGACCCAGCACGTACTGCTTCGTGGTGTCTCCGAAGCAAGTCACGTCTTCTTTATCTCTAGCGAGGTCTAAGCTCCACGAATTCAAGGCGCCGACTTCGACGGCCGTCGAGCCGCCGGTCGGGTCCATCATCACTTGCCCTTTGCTGCCGTGTCGTCGTGCCATGATCGCGGTCCTTTCCTAGGTCGGATAACTCATCACTTCGTATTGCCCGCCGTGGTGATGCCAGGTCGCTTTGTTCATCAGATCGATTTCGGGATACGCGACGCGGTCGAGGCGCCGGCAGTCCATCGCGGTATACCCGGCCGCGGTCAGGTCGAGCAGCGCGCCGTGCAGCAAGGCATGAATCCGCGCCGCCGCCTGGCGCGCGGGCGTCTTACTCGTCGAGAAGATCACGGCCTTGACGAGGTAGTTCGTTTTCTCATAGAGCGTGTCGCCGGCGAGCGCCGGCTCTTCGCGATGGTCGAACAGCGCGACAATCACGAAGGCCCCCGGCGCCGGCGACCCGCCGGGTCGAATGCCCCAGTAGACGCCATCGGGGCAGAGCGCCGAGAGCGCGGCATCGTTGGCCAGCACTTCCATCACCGCGGCATCGACGAGGCCACTGTCGGCCATTACCGGAGGTCCCCGCCGACGACGAGGCCGCGCGCTTTCACGCGGGCAATCATGGCCGCGGCAAAGCGTTCCCGGCCGATCCGCATGTTCGGGACAAACGCCGGGGTCGGCGTCGTGTGGGCGGTGCCAAATTCAACATAGTTCGCGTAGGGCGCGGTGACGGTGATGGTCGAAAAGATACGCGCGGGCGAATTCGAATCGAGCCGACTGACCTGGACGCTCGCGCGGAGGCGGCCGGACGCTGACGGATAGGCGGCGCGAATCGCGGCGGCCGTCTCGACGGCGATCGACTTCTGCAGCGTGACGGCCTCGGCCGTGAGCCCGGGGGTCAGCGCTTCGAGTTCCGCCAGGAGCCGCTCGACGCCGGCGATCATCAACTTGGTCCCCAGCATGGGTCAGCTCTGCAAGTCCGCGACGAGTTCCATTTCGCGATCGCGCTCGTCGAGGTTGATCACGCTCGTCACCTGATAGGTGTGCCCCTTAAAGTGCATCCGCGAGCGCGTCGACACGCCGGGATGAAACCGGCCATGCACGATATGCGAGACGTGGGTGATCACCGTGCCGGCGGTCACCTTCTCGGCATCCCGCGCCGTCGCCGGCCGGATGCGGACCTTCCACGTCGGCGGGGTCAGCGGGACGGGGACTTGCGTATAGCCGCCCTCGCCGTCCTCGATCGGCGGCCCGGGATCGTCGAACGTCACGACATGCCGCGCCTGGCCGATGCTGTTCGCCGGGACTTTGGCGGATCGCATTACGCCAGCGCCGGATCGCGCCGCCGCATCAGTAGCAGCGAAATCCCCTCCCAGATTTTCTGTTCGTGCTCGTCGTTGGCGTCGTCGCCGCGATGTTCGAAGAGGTTGCCGAGCATCTTCAGGGTCGCGGCCTGGACATCATCGGGTGCGGTCGTCTCATCCCATGCGGGGAGTGCCTGCGCGCCGATGTACTGGTAGATGAGCGCGCTCGCCTGGGTGAGATACAGCGTCACTTCAGCGTCGCGGGCCGAATCCATGATGCCGAGCGCGAGTTTCGCGTTCTCCAGGCTGGTGAGGATCATCGCGTGCTCTTCCCGTCCTTGCCGCGCTTCACCATCAGTTGCCAGTCGTGCGACGTGCCAGGCCGCGCGGTCGTCATCCGCGCGCAGTAAAAGACCGAGCCGTCATCCGTCGCCAGGTCGCCGGCGTCGTAGGTCTTGCCGGCGACATACACGCCGGAATAGTTGAGGCTCTTGCCGTCGAGGCCGTCGCGACCGGCGGGACCGGGCGGCCCTTCGGGACCGGGCGGCCCAGGGACGGGGTCGCGCGTTTCGAGCACGGCCAGACGCGCCCCGAGGTCGCTGAGCGAGGCGTGGACCCCGTCAAGCACGATGGCTGAGCGCCCGCCGGCGGCCTCGAGCTCAGCGACCCGGAGCGCGACCGGCCCGACCAGACCGCGGATGGTCTGCCCGAGATGCTCAGCCAGGACATCAGGCCGCATAGATCACCGTTTACGCCGGTAGCCGGCGAGCCCTAACAGGCCGCTCCCGAGCAGGAACAGCGAGGCCGGCTCAGGGACGACGGTCTGCTCCGCAATTTCGTTCTGGCCGCGACTGATCAGCGACCCGCCCGCCGTCAGGTTCATGCTGAAGCCCATCGACATCGAGAACAGATTCGGGTCGACACAGGGCGCGCCGCCATTGGTCGAGAACGAGTCGACGCCGGCGCCGCCGAGGTCGCTAAACGACGCCAGCAAGGTGCCGGGCAGATCGGTCGGTGTCTCCCCGCCCTGGCCGTTCAGCGCGTCGCAATACCAGCTCATGTCGATGGTCGACCCGGCGGCGTTTTGCCAGGTCCCGCTCCCGCTGGTCGAGACGAAGTCGATCGGGCCGACAAAGCCGATGCCGCTGACCGCGACCGTCGCGAGAATGGCATTCAGGGTGTTGTTGATGATCGAGAGCGACGAGCTGGTCAGGCTGTTCTGCGTGTCGCCGGGGACGCCGGACGCCGTGTTCATCGTGAAGAGCGAGCCCGAGACGGTGACGCCGCCGAGCGAGGTCGTCGCGAGCGACAAGCTATTGATGGCCGGATCGAGGTCCGGCAACTGCACGCCGTTCGCACAGACGGTGTTGTTATCGGTGGCGCAGAACAGGACGCCGTTCACGGTACCGGCGAGAATCGGGCCCGCAAACGCGGGGAGGGGGACGATCAACAGCAGCGCGAGGACGACGAGTCTCTTCATGCGGGGATGCTCCAGTCGAGGGATTTGGTGAGCGTGTCGAGGAACTGTTTTTCTTCGGCCTCGTCATCGACGGGCGGGAGCGCGGGCGCGGCCGGGGGCGGCGGCGCCGCTTTCGAGAACGGGTCGTCGGCATCGCGCTCGGCCAGGGCCGCGAGCGAGAAGTTCTGTTGCTGCATGTACGGCGTGTTACCGCCCTTGACCGAGCCGAGCCCAAACCATTTCTTCCGGGCCTCGTCGGGGGACAGGGCGCCCGACCCGATCGCCTCGGCCGCGGCCTTCGTCTTCGTCGCCGTGACCATCCAGATCAGATCGTCGATGTCGAATTCCGTCCCGAAGGGGCGATTCAGTTCCAGCCCCTCATCGAGCGACGTTTCGAAGCACGTCATCAACGACTGTAAGCACTGGGAGTGATACTTCACCCAGAGCGCTTCTATGTCCGTGGTCGGCGCGTCGTCGAGGTCGAGGAGCGCGGGCGGGACGTGATAGCACGTGCAGACTTGCTTCGCGGTCCAGTTCAGTTGCTCGATCAGTTGAGCATCGGCCGCGCTCACCGTCATGGCTTCGTACTTCAACCCTTTGCCGACGACGGCGACGCGGCCGATATTCGCGCCTGAGAAGTTCTCTTCCCAGTACTTCTTGATCCGCTGGGCCTGATCCTCACCGATTTCGCCGGGCGCCGTCAGGACGCCGCCGGGATGCGAGCCGCCGCGGAAGAATTGCTCGGACTTCGTTTGGATCGTCAGCCCCTGCTGAGCGGCGAGGCCGCACGCATAGAGCGGCGTCACGCCGACGAGCGGATGGAACAGCGTCACCATCGGGTCATGGATGATCTCGCGCGCCGGGACGACGAGATCCTGGCCGGGCGGGAGCCCGTCACCGATGCCCGTCAGGTCGTCGCGCTTCAACCCGTAATAGATGGCGCCGTCGGGGGCAATCAGGGGCGACACGCGCGCGGGGTCGAGGACATAGAGCGCCGAGACGACGCCGCGATCGTCGCGCTGTTTCAGCACGTAGGCATTGCCCGCCGTGAGCTTCGACGTGATCCACTGCTCGACGAACTTGACGATCGTCTGGTAGCGGTTGGGCTTTCTGAGGACCGGCGAATAGGCCGGGTTGGTCGTCTCGTTCCAGATGCCGTCGGCGTCCTGGGCGACGAGCCGTAGGGCGAGCTTGCCGATGTCGGTCGCGATCAGCGTGACGCAGCCGTAGACGGCGAAATACGCGAGCGCGTTGGCGGCGGTGATCGGCGGGGCGTTCTCCTGCCAGGCGCCGGTGTAGCTTTCGCGAATGACCGGAAACCACCCGTTGCCCATCGTCCCGGCGGGCGGCGAAAGGCCCGCGGCGGTGCGTCGAGCACGGGTGATCTCCAGGCCAAACACTTTCATCCGCGGTCCTAGCTGGCCTTCTTGGTCCGGCCGTTCTCGGCCTCGGCGGCCATCGTCGACATCCCCGTCGGCGCCGGCCAGGCCGTCGCGGTCAGGTACTTCACGGCGTTGGCGTTGGCGCGCTTCCAGTTCGCGAACTGTTCCGCGCGCAGGCCGACGGTGTTGGTCTGCCAGAGGCTGACGTACACCGTCGTCGCATCCGCCGGCGAGGCCGGGGCGCTGTCCATCTGGAGCGAGGCTTCACGCGAGGCATCGATCGAGACGCCGCCATCGGAGGCATAGAGCACGAGCGACGGCTGCAAGGCGACGACGTTGGTCCCGGCCGCCTGGCTCGTGACGAACGTGATGCCCTTGTAGTTCCCGCCGTTGATCGTCACGCCTGGGAATTCCGGCGAGCCGTCGAGGTTCGAGCGGAACGAGAGTGACAGCGCATTCGCGGGCGACATGATGAACGTCACGCCGGCGACCGAAATGTTATTGGTCGCGAAGTGATTGATCAGTCCCATGATGTCGGCCACTGGATTCGTAGTCGCAGCCGCCGTGGGGGCGCCGTTGGTGATCGAGCCGGGGTTCACGCCGGCGACGGCGGCCACGGCCGGATCGATGAACTGCGCATCGAGGAACTGGGCAATGCCCGCGACCATGTCGGCGCGCACGAGCGCTTCGGCCGACGGGTTCGACAAGCGGACCAGCTCCTCGGTGAGGACGATGATCCCCGCGACCTTGGTGATATCGAGCGTCACCGACGAGAAGGCCAGCTTCGTCACCGGCTTCGGCTTGGCTTCACCCACCCACCCGTAGGTGCCGCCGCCGGTCTGCGACGGAACTTTGCAGTTGAACGGGACGTTCCGAAGGCCGGGAATGCGCCCGAGGATCGTCGCCGGCCGTAGGAGCTCAATGAACTCGTTGACCATCGTCTGGTTGACGAGCGGCGCGGCCCAGGCCGCATCGGTGACGGTGCCGGGGGCGATGGCGGCCTTCAGATAGAGCGAGACTTCCGGGGTCGAGTCGTCCCAGCGTTTCGCATACTCGGCGGCCTCGTACATGTTGCCGTTGCAGACCATCTTCGCGCAGGCCATGCGGATAAACGCGGTGCCGAGCGGGACGTTCGGCTTGACCGAGACTTGCCGGTAGCCGGCGACCAGCGGGGCCGACGGCGCGGGCGCGGCCTTGGTCACCATGAGCTGTTCCTGATCGCGCCAGCGCTTCAGGTCGGCGTCAATGCTCTTGATCTGCTCGACGAGCCCGTCGTGTTCGGCGGCGGCCTCGGCTTCGAGCGTCTGGCCGTCGCCGGCCGCGCTTTCCATGATCTCGGTCGTGCGCCCGAAGATCGCGGCGCGCTTGTTTTCCAAATTCTGAATGTGTTCGCCAGCAGTCGCTTTGCCCATGATGGGCCTCGGTTTCGTCACAAGGCCCGAGACGCCGGGCGGGATAGGGCCTGACGCGGCCAGGTGCGGGGCGTCGTACGACTTGATCGTCTGGATCGTCGTTTCGACATTCGCCGGAACCGTCACCAGGGACAGTTCGCAGATTTCGGTCTTCAGTAAGTGCATCCCGCCAGAGGCGAGCGCCTTGACGCCATCGGCCAGCGGCCGGAAGCCGATCGACACGCCGGTAATCAGTCCGGCCTTGATGAGATGCCACGCTTCATTGACGCGCTCGCGCACGAGGCCGGCTTCGGTGATGTCGGGGAGTTGGGCTTCGAAGTAGATCCCGTCGCGCTTTGCCGTCAGCGTGACGCGGCCCACCGGGCGTTCGCGGTCGTGATGCAGCAAGAGCGGGAGCGGGTTCGCGAAGGTCGCGCCGAGCGGTTCGAGGATGTCGCCGCGGCGATCAGGCGTGGGGGTCGACGCCTTGCCGGTGATGATCCGGCGGTCCCCGTCGAGCGCTTTGATCGAGAGGAGCGCGTACGCGCGGTCGAGCACGGCGCCGAGTCTAGCGGCTGGGCGGCGGCTCGTCCGATTTCTGGTACCGTAACCGCGCCGACACGGCCTTGCGGATGTACTCGGGGACGGTCTCGCGCTCCCGGCTCGCGGCGCGATAGATCGCGTCGTAGCGTTTCGCCGGCATCCGCAGCGAGCACTGCACCGAGTAATCGCCGTCGTCGAGCGACGGGCGGCCAGGACGACGGCTCATGTCGGGCCTCCGAAAATATACATTTCGATTTCCGGTTCTGGCGGCGCCTGGTCGCGGTGCATCGCGTCGAGGGCCATCACCAGGGCATACACACCGTCAATGCGCTCGGTCGACTTCGCTTTGGACGGCTGAATATTACCAGCATTATCGGTGTCGACGGAGGCGTTTTGAATGTTCCAGCGGAGGATCGGATGGCCGTCGTGGCGGATCGTCTTTTCGAGGATCGCCTTTTCGAGCGCCTTGCTCGGCGCCGACAGGGACGCCTTGCCCTGGCGCATTTTCACGCACGTAAAACCGTCGACCTTTTCGAGCCGGGAGACGAGGTCGGTCGCATTCCACGGATCGAACGCGATCATACGGACCTGGTAGGCGTCCTGCCACGCCAGCAGCTCGGCGCGGACGCGCTCGTAGTCGACCGTCGGGCCGGGCGTGGCGACGATGAACCCGCGCCGCGCCCATTCGTCATAGGGGACGCGGTCGCGCACCGTGCGCGCCTGGATACGCTCGGCGGGACAGAAAAACTTGGCGAGGACGGTGCAGCCCGGTCCCTCGTCGTCGGGAAAGACCGCGACCGCGGCCGTGAGATCTGTCGTCGTCGATAAGTCCAGCCCGACATAGCCGCGCCGGCCCGCGAGCGCGGCCGGATCGATCTCGGCTTTGCAGGCGTCCCAGGCGTCGAGCGCAATCCAGCGCGCATCCTGTTCGGTCCACTGGTTGAGATACAAGCGGCGGACGACGTTTTCCTGCGCCGGGATTTCCTTCGCGCGGGCGACGGCGACCCGCATCTCGTCGAGCGAGCGAAAATCGCCCAGCGCCGGATTCGCCGCGCGCCAGACCGCCTCGTCGGTCCAGTCGGCATCGATCGGCGCTTCCCAGATCACCGGGAGGAATGTCGGATCGATCGACGGGTCCGCCAGGACGTTCTTGCCGTGCGTGTATAACTCCCAGAGGATCGAGTGCCGGTCATAGCCGGCGGTCGAGATGGCAATCACGAGCGGCTGAGCGCGGGCGCCGGTCGACGAGGCCAGGACATCCCACAATTCGCGGCTGACCGCGGCGTGCAGCTCGTCGTAGATCACGCGCGACGCGCTCAGGCCATGCTTGGTATACGCCTCGGCGCTGATCGCACGATAGACACTCCCGCTCTTGCGATGCACGATGCGTTTCTGGCTGTCGATGATCTCGCAGGCGGCGTAGAGTTCGGCGTCGTTGCGGATCATCTGCGCGGCGACATTGAAACAGAGCGCGGCCTGGTCTTTGTCATTCGCGGCGCTGTAGACTTCGGCGCCGGTTTCCCCGTCGAACAGCAGCCCATCGATCGCGAGCGCCGCGCAGAGTTCCGTCTTACCGTTCTTGCGCGGCATCATCAGCAAACAGGTGCGATACTGCCGGCGCCCGGTCGCCGGGTCGATCGAGAAGAGCGGCCGGATGATCTGATGTTCCTGCCAGGGGCGCAGCTTGAACGTCTGGCCGGCGAATGGGCCTTTCGTGTGCGTCAACTGATTGATCAGCCGGACCTTGTGCGATGGGACCGACTCGCGCGTCATAACAGGCTGCCCCATTTACTCGCCGGTTCGACGCGCGCGGAGGGCAGGCGGGCGACCTTGGCGCGGCCCGACGGCGTCAACCCGAGTTCATTCCACAAGCGCTGACAATGCACGAGCGCGCCATCGGCAATCGCCAGGTGCGGCGAGACGCGCGTGATGCCGTTGACGAGCGTCGTCACGCCGTGACGCTGCAGTTGCCAGCGGGCGGCGAGATACGTGCTCCACTGCTGACAGAGCGCGACGACGGCGCCGCGCTCGGCCTCGCTAATCAGCCCGCAGTCCCGCAGCAGGGGCGCCACACGCTTCCATTCCGCCTGCGCGCGGCGGTCGCCCTTCAGTTCGGGCGGGGGCGTGTCAAACGTGTCGTCGAGCGCGGGCGGCGCCGCCTCGTGCTCGGCATGGAGACGCCGCTTGCCGGGATTGCCGCGCAGGATCTTCAGCGCGGTCGGTTGCTTGCGGCGGCCACTGTTCCAATTGCCCATAAGCAGACGTTCCCCTGACGCTCAGACCATCCCAGCGATCCATGCATCTGACGCATGGGAGATTCGCGCTGTACCACAACAGCACACTAGGGTGACTATCGGCAGCCGTAGAGCGTCAATATTTTGACGTTACACGCGCTTATATGTCCTAAAACGGGCCAGTTCTGGCCTTTTCTGTCCAAAAACAGCACAATTAGCCGGTTTTTCGCGAAAACACGTCCGAAGG
>Ga0184628_10001171_pt1 | contig 13084 bp, 10 predicted proteins | sample PLM4_5_b1_FD_133149 | JGI IMG/M metagenome (GOLD analysis project Ga0184628, IMG submission 133149) | Groundwater sediment microbial communities from an aquifer in East River, Colorado, USA - PLM4_5_b1 | ecosystem: Environmental > Terrestrial > Soil > Riparian zone | place: USA: East River... | reverse complement strand
TAGTGATTCATCCCGTGCCAGATCATGCCAATGATCGGATCCGGTGAATCTTTGGACAGGCGCGAAGCTTCGGCAAAATCGCCACCTTCGAGCGCGGCGAAAAGTTTTTCGAGGGTCTGGGGATCGCGACGGCGGCTTTCGCGCCACCACCAGAAGGTGCGTTCACCAACGACGGCCACAGCGACTATACCGGTTACGAGAATCGGCCACATGATCGGGCCGCCGGATTCAAAACGTTGGATGAGGATGTTGGCAAACATACAGGGTTGTTGGTTGCAGGTCTGACGTTGTCTTCTTTCCTTTAGATTCGGTCAGCGTAGGAAAAAGGCAAAAGGATTATCCACAGAGAATTGGATGTTATCATCGAAGACGGAAAACAATGTCGAGAGTGTGAATACGAACTTCGCCAGGGGCATTGCGAAGCCGGAGATGCTTGCGTGTGTGCTCCAATGCGGCATCGTCGAGGATCTTATAGCCGGAACTTTTCTGGAGTTGCACGTCGGTCACCGCGCCGCTCGGATCAATTGTGATCTGCAACGTAACCGTGCCCTGATAGCCCATTCGTTGAGCGAGTCCCGGATATTCCGGCGTCGGATGCCCACCCCAATCGCCAATGCTGGGCGCATATTTCGTGGCGTTGGCCTGCGGTTTCGGTGGGCTAGAGGGTGGCGGCGCGGCGAAGCGAGTGGGCGCAAGAACAACCGGCCCTTCCACTGGAACTGCAAACGCGGCACTGGCAGGGTTCGCGGCGACGACAGTCGCGACGACGGGTTGGTCAGGGAGTACATCGTTCCTCGGTTCCGGCTCGACGTTTTCCTCAGTCGGCTTCGGCGGAGGCTGCTCATCCGGTTGAATGATTTCCACGGGTACGGCCTCGACCACTTCGGAAAGCGGGCGAATGTGTACTTGAGGCGGTCTCAGCCCGACCATCCCAACGAGAAGAAACAGAAAACAGACGGAATTTGCCCACGCCAAACGACGATTGGCGTCTTTGTATTCCTGCGGGAGACAAAGCTTTGAAAGATCGGACGCTCCGGAAAAGGTACTGAGATTTGCGGTTGAGCTAGAGAATTCCATGTGAAATTAACGGTTTGGCCCCGAAGGAGCGAAGTCTCGAACTATTATCTGACCGCAACAACATAGGAATTTCGCCCGTCAAACCCCACTCTGGAACGGCTCATTTCTATGAAGAAAACTAAAAGGCGAAGGGCGCTGGCGCAACTTTTTCTTTTTCTGCTTGCTAAATTTCCCTTGCAACCCTGCCGGCACGGAGCTAAAACCGCCGCGAAACTCGGTTAAACCCTAAACCTTAATAGTTATGAGCAAACCTTCGCTTCTAACGTACTCCCATCGTGCCCTCAAACTTCTTGGTGTAAGTCTTTTGGGTGCGACTGTTCCCGCCACCAACACACTTGCACAAGAAACCAACCCCGCGCAACTACCAGCGGTCGTTGTCACTGGGTCATTGATTCCAACTGCCGAAACAGTTGGCGCAGCGCCCGTGCAGACGGTTAGTGCTGCTGAAATCGAAAGAGTCGGAGCCGTGGATGTGTTGGAACTCGTCAAGAAAGTAAGTCCTGTGTTCTCAGGCAATGCGAATACAGGCCAGGAAGTGAATAACGGTGGCTCGGGCGAATCTTACCTGGCGATCCGCAATTTGCGAACACTTGTGCTCCTCAACGGTCGCCGCTTGGGTACTTCAGTGTTCAGCGACGGGCAACTGGTGGATCTGAATACAATTCCACTCGCCGCTATTGATCGAGTCGAAATTCTTAAAGATGGTGCCTCCGCCTTGTACGGCTCGGACGCGATTGGCGGTGTCGTGAACCTCATCACGAAGAATAACTACTCAGGGGTTGAGATTGGTGGCCGGTTCGGCACTGCCACGGGCGAAGGCACCTTCACTGAAAGGCGGGCCACTTTGGTCGGCGGCATTACGACTGAAAATGGTTCCTTCACAGCGGCGGCGCAGTGGTATGACCGCGACCCACTCAAGACTCCTGATCGGAAAATTGCCAGCCTGAGCGGGGCCGAATTGGAGGCAAAGAACATTGGTTTTGTTAATTATCTAAGCCCGTCCTTTAATGGCAAAGTCCAAGATACCACCGGCGCGTACGTCCTCCGCAGCCATCCGCTGCTCCAAGAATTTGCGCCGGAGATTTACGACCCGAACGCTCCCTTAAGCCCGCCACGCATTCCCGATGGGTCGGGCGGGTTCAAAACATTTTCGGGACCGACCGCGGTACAAGATTACAACAATGATCCTTTTTGGGGAGGGACGGGGCCGTATGTTTCCGATCCGGGAATCGCGCTCAACACGACTCTTTTCGGGACGCACAGCATTCAGTCCCAAGAGCGCCGCAATTTCTTCGGCAGCGGCGAATACAACCTATTCGAGCGGAGGATGACTCTATTCGCGGATTTCTTGTTTGCGGACATCCGCAGCCTCGGCGCTTTGGCGCCTTCTCCCGTAGTTGGTCTTGGGGCATTCCAAGCCAACATTGATGTTCCCGCTGACAACATTTACAATCCTTTTGGCATTAACCTTGGCCCGAGCGGCGCCGCTACTCCGCGAATCCGCTCGCGATTTGTCGATAGCGGAAACCGTATATTTGACGCCCAATCCGAGTTCTACCATTTCGTAGGGGGTTTGAAAGGTGAGTTTGACGGCGGCTGGGGCTATAACGCTGCCTACAATTACAACAAGTACAACCAGGTGCAATATACCCGCAATGCCGTCAACGGGGCGGCATTGGATTTGGCGTTACAACCCAACGTTGATCCGGCACTGGCGGCACAGGGTTTGAGCCGATTGCTCGGCGCCGCTGGGCCGGTGCCCATGTATAACATCTTCTCGGTGCCGGCGGGTAACATTTACGGCGGCCCGCTCGCCAATGATCCCGCCACCATTGAAGCCATCAAGACGACGCTCTATTCATCTGGCATCTCAGAAGAGTGGGACGCCGGCGGCACTATTCACGGAACGCCTTTCGACCTTCCCGGTGGTAAGCTGGCTTTTGCGGTCGGTGGTAACTATGGATCGGAATCGCTCTTCACCGATTTCGACGGCCTGACCCGCATTGGGAAAGTGCCAGGTCTCAATGCGGCTCTTCCGACGGGCGGTCGCCGCGACAATTGGGCGGCGTACATCGAAGTGCGGATACCAATTACTTCACCAGACATGGAAATTCCTGCCCTTCGGAGCCTCGAAATTTCGGCGGCAGGACGCTATGAAAACTTCGATCCGGGCGGTGACTCGGCCGTGCCGAAAGTCTCCGTTCGATGGCAGCCTCTCGACGAACAAATCACCCTCCGTGGAAGCTACGCTCAGAGCTTTGTCGCGCCATCTACTTTCCAGCTATTCGGCGGCAACGCGGTCAATGTCCCTGGGGTCGGTGTACCGCTCACCAGCGATCCAGCAAGCGCTTTCGCTGGCCTTCAGGAATACACGGCTAATGTTTCGAACTCGGACCTCAAGCCCGCAGACGCCGAAAGCTGGTCAGGCGGAATCGTTTTCTCGCCAAAGTTCGCCCCGGGACTCACCGTCAGCGCAGACTACTATCATATCAAGACCAAGAACGAGATCTTTCGCCTTGGTGTCCAGACCATCGTTGACGATATCAACGCGCAGGGTTCGGGATCCATCTACGCACCATTATTCTTCCGCGCCGATGGCACCCAGATTACCACACCGGCGGTCAATCAGGCGAATGATGCCGATTGGGGGAACCTCTACGTTCCCCTTGCCAATGGCGCCACAGTCGAAACAGATGGAATTGATCTCGCTGCCAATTACCAACTTGATGCCAAGGCGGCCGGCATATTCAACTTCTACGCACACGCCAATCTGCTGTTCAGTTACAGGTATAGCGATCCAGTGGCTGGCGGGCCCTTCCAGTACGCGGGCCTTTATAGCGACATCAACAACGTCGGAATCGGCGGTGAACAAGGAACCCTGCCAGATTTTCAAATCAATACTGGCGTATCATGGGATATCTTCGACTTAACGCTCAATGTCAACGCTCGCTACATCCCCGAAGTTGACGTTTGGTTCGGCTCAGACTTCACCGTGGATGGCAGCCCATGGACGGTAGAAAGCTGGTATGCGATTGATCTGCAGTTAGCTTATCAGTTCCGCGATGATCGCTACCCAACGTGGTTAAAAGGCCTTCGGCTCGCCGTCGGCGTCAACAACGTCACAGACAATGAACCACCGCTGATTGCTTCATCATTTGAAGACAATACCGACAAATCCACCTACGATATTATTGGTCGGTTTGTTTACTTCGAAGTGTCGAAAAAGTTCTAAAACGCAAGGTTTCCCACGGCCGGAATCCAAAAGGATTCCGGCCTCTTGCTTTCGTTCTCCTCGAAATCAGGAACTGCACTTGCAAGAGGATGGGTCAGCGTTAGAGTCTCTCTAAGAACCGGACATCGAATTATGAAAATGACTACCATTGCCATGTTGATGGTGTGCTTGTGTGCCTCCGCTGCGCCGGCCAGCGACGCACCGACCAGCACTTCGAACAAAACAAACACGAAAGCAACGCCTTCGCGCGCGACAGATCAGAAAGCCGATGCCAAAAAAACTACAAAGCTGACTGGCTCATACCTCGCCCGATCGTACCGTCAATCCGGACAGATAACGGACGGCCCGAATCAAGTGCTGGTCATTGACCGCGAATCCATCGAACGCAGCGGCGCCTCGGATTTGCGCGATTTGTTGCGCAGAAATCGCGGACGTTAAGAGTTGATTCAGGCAAACAAATCTTGAACTGCCACCCGTGGTTTCGGTCACTGGCTTCCCACTGCTTATATAAAGGATTGGCAGATCAACCCTCGTGGGTGACGGCTTCGTCCCGGTAGTGATAACGCACAGCGGTCAGCACGAATAGAACGCCCGCCGCCATCATCATGCCGGCGTAGAGATAAAATCGTCCCGAGGAAACGCTTGCGTCACCGTGACCGCCGCCTAATTGCGTTACTGTTGTTACGAGCAGATTGCCCATTGCGACGGTCAACAACCAAAAACTCATGATCGTGCTCTTCATCGAAGGGGCTGCTTGGGTGTAGGCGAATTCCAAGCCGGTTGTGGATACAAGTACTTCACCCGCTGTGAGGATAATATAGGGAAAGCACTGCCACGCGAGACTCACTGTGTTCCCAGCTTCGAGACGTTGTTGCAACCAGGCCACCATCACGAACGAAAAGCCCGTCATCAGCAATCCTGCCGAAATGCGTCGCAACGGAGAGACGCGCAAGCCCAGTTTCTCGCAGAACGGATATGCGCCCCATGTGAGCAGCGGCACGAGGATCATTACGAGCAGCGGATTGAGTGATTGCATTTGCTCCGCGCCGATGGTCAACCCCAAAAACTTGAACGCCTGCATCTGCGCGCCTTGCAAAACCCATGTGGAATTGGATTGGTCGAACAACGCCCAGAATGGCACCACGAAAGCGAACACCCCGAGAATCGGCGCAACGGATTTTGCGGCATTGATTTCGGCGGAGGAATAGCGGCGGCCAGCGCATTGCCAGAAGGCGTCCGGCAGTTCCGATCGATTGAACACGCTCGCGCACAACAGCAAAATGTACCACAATCCAATGCAGCCCACAGATGTCCAACCGACCACTCTCGTCGCGGGTGAAACGTGTTGATGCAACGCCACAAAGACCATTCCAATCATCGCGAGCAACGGGAGCACGGCGGAAGTCAAAACGCTTACCAACGCAGGCAATCTCAGCTGGGTGGCACTACCGCTCAAGTTGCGGAACGCAGCGAGGAAGATCGCGAAAAATCCAGGCGCTCGCGTTTCCCTGGCCGGAGGTTTGCGGACGTAATGCTTCGTCCCCAGCCAAAAAATGAACGTCGCCAATGCCATCAGAATTCCTGGCACGCCAAAAGCCCAGCCATATCCCCAAAATCCTGCGTCCTTGAGTTGCCACAACAATCGATCGAGAAGGCCCGCATCCGCCGCCAATTCCGAAGGCTTAGCTGCGATCCACGGAATTACGAGGAACGAAAAGAACGAACCGAAGTTGATCGAAAAATAAAACGCCGCATATGCCTTGCGAACCAATGTACTGTGCGTGGATTCGAATTGGTCACCCATAAACGCGCTCACGCAAGGCTTGATACCACCCGCACCAAACGCGATCAGGCTCAGACCGACGTAAAGACAGATCAACTTCGCGTCCACCGAAGTGAACAGATCACTCGTAGCCAGAACTCCGTGCCCGGCGCAGTAGAATAGCGAAATCCACAGGATCGTACGATATCGCCCCCAAATGCGATCTGAAATCCACGCGCCAAACAACGGCATGAAATAAACCGCAAATACGAATAGGTGTATGATCGTGGTAGCGCGGTCGTTGGTTTGGATCAGCGCGGTCGTAATGTAGAGCGCGAGGATGCTCTTCATTCCGTAAAAGCTGAACCGCTCGGCGGCTTCGTTGCCCACGATAAACTTTATCTGCGGCGGCCATTTATCAACCGGCCTCGATTCTGTGGAGTTCATTTATTAGGTTCGGGTGACGACGTAACGCGCCTTCCGTTCATATTCACCGGCTTCTCCACTTTCAACAGAAGTCGGCCAATCGGGCAGCAGAACTGCCAAACACTCGAAGTGGTAACACAACGGGAATTTTGTTGAGGTGCATATCGAATCGTGGAATTCCTTCCCCGCACGGTCAAAGGGTCTTTGCCTTTCGATCATTCTGCCTCATTCGTTACTGGCATTATCGACGGAACGGCCTCCAAAAGCTCGGGAGCAGGGGATTCGCCTCGGCGCAGCCAAATGATCAGGCAACCTAGATCTGCGGGCGATACCCCCGAAATTCGGGAGGCTTGCCCAATGGTGGCAGGCCGAATACAACTCAACTTTTGACGCGCCTCCGATCGCAGGCTCGGAACCGTTTTGTAGTCTAGAGTGGGCGGGATTTCTTTCGTTTCTAGATTCTTTAACCGCATAACATCAATCAGTTGCCTATTAATATAGCCGGCGTATTTAATACTCACTTCAATTTCCCTTCGAACCTCAAGGGGCAATTGCTCGTTTGGATTTGGCAGACAATCATACGTCATACTAGGCCGACGCAGCAATTGAGCTAGAGTTTGTGGACCAGACCGCTGTTGATGCAAGCGGGCCATCTCATTCTCAATCAGTTCACGCTTTTCAACTACACGCTGCCAATTCTCAGCTCTCAGGAGCCCTATCTCATAGCCGATTTTAGATAGGCGAAGATCCGCATTATCGTGCCTCAATAGCAGTCGGTACTCGCAACGAGAAGTGAACATTCGATATGGCTCAATTGTTCCTTTTGTTACCAGATCATCGATCAGAACACCGATATAAGCTTGGTCCCGCTCAAACAGAACAGGGCTATTACCCTTCGTCATCCTCGCAGCATTGATTCCGGCGACCAATCCTTGAGCGGCCGCTTCCTCATAGCCCGACGTTCCGTTGATCTGACCCGCAAGATAGAGTCCTCGGCACATCCGCGTCTGTAGGGCTCTGTCGAGTTGCGTGGGGAAAGCATAATCATACTCGACGGCATAGGCAGGACGAACGATCTCCGCGCTTTCACAACCTACGATGCTTTTTACTAGATCTACTTGCACGTCAACAGGCAAACTCGTGGAGAATCCGTTAACGTAAATCTCTTCAGTTTCAATTCCTTCAGGCTCAAGAAAGATCTGATGGCGCTCTTTTTCGGAAAAGCGCACTATTTTGTCTTCGATTGAGGGGCAATAGCGAGGGCCAATTCCCTTGATTCGGCCGCTGTACAAGGGGGAACGAGACAGATTGCGCTCAACTAACCCGCGAGTCGCCGCCGTCGTGTGTGTGATGAAACAACTGCTTTGCTTGCCAGTGCGGTTTAGAATTGAGTTTGGAACTTCAATCGCCGACCCTGATTGTTCCACATGGAACAAACCATTCCACCAATACGAGAACATAGGCGGCGGATCGTCTCCAAATTGTTCAATAGTCATGCTAAAATCAATTGAGCGCCGAAGCAATCTTGGTGGCGTTCCAGTTTTGAAGCGCCCCAATTCAAGCCCCAATTCGCGCATGGAATCTGATAGGGAGTGAGCCGCAGGATCTCCAGACCGTCCCCCGCTTTGGGTCGCCTCTCCGACATGGAGAAGACCCTGAAGAAATGTGCCGGCGGTGATTATGACGGCGGTAGCATAGTACCTAACACCCAGAGACGTCTCGACACCTCGTACAGCACCACCCATTTGAAGAATCTTTGTGGTCTGTTCTTGTTTGATCGAAAGATTCGGCTGCTGCTCACAAGTCAGTTTCATACGCATCTGATACGCCTTTTTGTCGCTCTGGCACCGGGGCGCTTGAACGGCGGGGCCCTTTCTTGTGTTTAACATCCGAAATTGAATTCCTGTCAGGTCGGCGCACTTGCCCATTTCACCCCCAAGCGCGTCTATTTCGCGAACCAAATGCCCTTTTGCCAAGCCGCCAATCGCCGGGTTACAGGACATCTGGCCAATGGAATCCAGATTCATTGTTAACAAAAGCGTCTTGCAACCCATTCTTGCGGCCGCCAGAGACGCCTCAATTCCGGCATGACCCGCGCCCACTACGATGACGTCATATTTGATTGGAAATTCGAACATAAATATTTAAACTATAAAAGACTAGTGCTATTAATGAGAGTGGGATGATTCAACGAGCTGGAGTGAGCGAGCCGCTCATATATATTGTAGATGTGCTCACCATTCGAACTGCAAATCTCTCGACTCAACCTTTCGCAAGTAAGTTGAACTGCTTTATTAGCGGTTATATAATTTAAGACGGTTTTTTGTTATGGAAGCAGTTCTTCTGCGGCCTTTTTCCCTATTTCCACGATTGGTTCGTGATACGCATTCAAGTTGAACAAATCACTTCATTGCTTAGTGACTGCAAAACAATACTTTACAAATCATATGCCCGCTCGGTCGTATTTTCCATTCGCTTCAATTATCCCATTCCTCGTTTCCTTCCCACCTGATTTCGAGATCACGATGCACAACGTCCGGTCCAACTCTGAACGAAGATCGGTTAACACGCGGCATATTCCATCCGAATCCGTGTTATCCAAGAAATGAGGTTTGATTCGGTCTTGATCGGCATCTCCCAAGGCGTGCACTAGGAACTGTGGTCCGAGTGCTGAGCATCCAATGCCAATAAGTAAATAACTCTTGAACGAGCTGCCTGCACCTCGAATCCCGTTCGCATGAACCTCAGCAGCGAATTGTTTCTCCTGCCGCACGGCAATCACAATTCCGGCCCTAATCGAATCATTTGGTGCGAGGTTCGGTGCGCGCAACCAATAATGTCCTACCATGGGCTTTTCGTCGACATTCGCAATCGCGCCAACTTCCAATTCGGCCATTTCAGTAAATGCGCGTTTGAATCGCGGCTCATCGAGCGCCAATCCGGCTCCAGGAAACATGCCGTAATGTTTTTGAAACAATTCCCACCACTCTGCGTTCAAGCGATTCATAAGACTACCAAAGTTTCTCGGATAAGCCCACAACTGTCATTGAGCAAGCAAAATGTCCTTCGATCAAATCGACAAACAGCTAACCTATCATTCACTTCGCTGATTATACCTCCAATGCCGCTCACGAATAAAGCAATCATCGCGTCGTCGAACGTTCTCGATGAAACGATTTATTCTGATCTGTCTCAACTCCAGTTCGACCGGAACCGAGCGCGCGCCATTTAGAGCCTATTCGCGTAAGGAGCGTTTAGTCCCAAGATGCGTAGATCCGTCGGCGACGATTATCCCCAAGGATTGACGCCGCGACGTCGCGGCCGACAAACCCTGTCACGTGCTTCCACGCGACTCCCATGTCACCATTGAATTCATCTGACGCGTTAAGCCTGCGCGCGGCTGAAGGTTGGTTCGAACTCGGGCTTTACAACGAAGCCGACGCGGAGCTCCAATGCATAACGCCGGAAGCGAGACTTCATCCCGAGGTGCTCCAACTTCGGTGGGAAATGCACACAGCTCAGAAACGCTGGGACGCCGCTGTTGAAGTTGCACGCGAACTTTTGCGGATCGCACCAGAGTGCGAAACGAATTGGCTGCATCACGCCTACGCATTGCGCCGGGCGGCTGACGGAGGACTCGGAAAAGCGTTCGAGGCCCTCCAACCCGCAGTCGAAAAGTTTCCTGATGAACCCATCATCCCATTCAATCTCGCGTGTTATACCTGCCAAATGGGACAACTCGCCGAGGCGCAAAAATGGCTCCGGCGCGCGCTTGACGTTGGCGGGAAAAAACAAATAAAACTCATGGCACTCGCGGACGAGGATATGAAACCCTTGTGGAAGGAGATTGCAGAACTCTGATGCGCACGCGCCGACCAGTGCTTTCGGTCGAGCGATTATTCGTCCGCCGTGGTGACGTGGAAATTCTCCTGGACGTCTCGTGGCAGATCGAACCCAAACAACATTGGGCCATTCTTGGCGCCAACGGCTCGGGAAAAACTTCACTTCTCCGCGCGCTCACCGGTTATCTCGCCCCGACGGGTGGAGAAATATTTTTGCTCGGTCGCCGCTTCGGCCACCCAGACTGGCGCGAATTGCGAAAGGACGTCGGCATAGTCAGTTCCGCCGTGCGGCAAATGATGGCGGACGGCGAACCTGCCCTTGAATCCGTCATCAGCGGCAAATATGCGATGATTGATTTCTGGGGCGGCGCGGCTCGCACCGATCGCATCCGCGCCACGAAAATATTGCGCCAGGTTGAGTGTGCTTATCTCGCGGATCGTCCGTGGCGCGTATTATCACAAGGCGAACGCCAGCGCGTGCTTATTGGCCGCGCGCTCATGGCGAATCCAAAACTTCTTATTCTCGACGAACCGTGCGCCGGACTCGACCCCGTTGCGCGCGAACATTTCCTGCAATTTCTCCAACGACTCGGTCGCACCAAAACTTCGCCGACCCTCATCCTCGTGACTCATCACATTGAGGAAATCATGCCCGTGTTTTCGCACACTCTGGTTTTGAAGGCCGGCCGCGTATCGGCGTGCGGAAAGAAAGCTGAAACGCTAACCACAAAACTTCTTTCAAACGCGTTTGGTGCGCGAATGGCCGTGAAGAAAACTGGCGCCCGGTACGCGATGGCGGTGGCGATGAAACCACGCATCGTGATCTGACCCAGTTTTCTTGCTTCACCCTACGTGACTTCATAGCGTTTGCCTGTGAAACTTTCGGTCCGCAGCGATTACGCCGCCCGCGCAGTGCTGGGATTGGCGCGGCGCGTTCACTCGCGCGTGCCGGTGACCGTCGAGGAACTTGCCAGCGAACAGGGCGTGCCGCCGAATTATCTTGTCCAGATTCTCATCGAGTTGAAATCCAAACAAATCGTCCGCAGCGTACGTGGCAAATCCGGTGGCTACCTTCTGGCGCGGCCGCCCGTCGAGATCACGTTGGGCGACGTGTTGCGCTGTGTGCATGGACAGGTGTTCGACACCCCCGCGTTGAGTGATAAGAATTGCGCGCCCGAATTGCGCCGTGCCTGGCTGCATTTACGCGCGAGCTTGGAAACCTCCGCTGACAGCATCAATTTTCAGCAACTCGGGGAAGAATCAGCGGAGAAGATGTATTACATCTGAACGCCCGCGGAATTCATTTCAACAACTCGCTAACTTTCTTCGGGTCATCGGTTGGTGACTGACAGGCTTTGCCGGTGCAGAGATAAACAAGCGGACCAGACTTCGCCGGGAGCGTGCGCGCGAATTCTTCGACCGCGCCGACGTTTCCCAATACGACTCTGTTCGGCTGGTAAATCGAATGCGCTGCGTGAAGCAAATCTTTCCCGCTCCTGTCGCTCGCCTCGCCCGCAATCACCACCCGCCGCGGCTCTTCAATCGTGAAGTCGAGCGTCTGCAACATGTAGGGCGCGGCGTGCGGAATCTTTTCAAGACGGGTCGCGAACATTCGCAACGTGGCTTCAGCGGGTTCGCGAAGGTCTTTCCGGTCCGTGATCGCGGCGAGCTTGAACAGCGCGAGCGTGGCGACGGAATTTCCCGAAGGTTCGGCACCGTCGTAATCGTCCTTTACGCGCAGAATCAAATCCTTCGCGTCAGCCGCGCTTTGCCAGAAGCCGCCGTTCTTCGTGTCGTTAAACTTCGCGATCATTGCCTCTGCCAGCGCGATGGCGAAATCCAGATATTTCGGTTCGAGCGTGGCTTCGTAGAGATGAATCACGCCGTCGAGCAGAAAAGCGTAGCCTTCGAGCAATTGAACGTTGTCGCGCTCGCCGTCGCGCCAGCGGTGAGAAAGAGTTTTCGATTTTTCATCCCAGAGTTTCGCGCGAAGAAACGCGAGGTTTCTTTCCGCAGCTGCCCGATATGTTTCATCGCCAAGGACGGCGTAAGCTCGCGCGAACGCTCCGAGCATGAGGCCGTTCCACGAAGCGAGGACTTTATCATCGAGATGCGGGCGAATTTTGTTAGCTCGCGCGGTGGACATTTTTCCCTTTGCCACTACTAACACTGACGTATCCGCGGCGGAGAGTTTTGCGTTCACAACGCTCAAAACATTTTGCCCCGCCAGCGGAGTCGGATGGCTGTGGTCAACAAAATTTCCTTCCTTCGTAATGCCGAAGTAGTGCGCGGCCACGTTGAATTCTTCCACCGTCAACAGCTTCGACAATTCATCATGCGTCCAGCAGTAGAATTTCCCCTCGTGACCTTCACTGTCAGCGTCCTCGGCGGAATAAAATCCGCCTTCGGGATGTGTCATGTCGCGCAACACGTAACCGAGAATACCTCGCACGACCTCAGCGTGCCGCGCTTCCCCGCTGACGAGAAATGCGTCGAGATAAAGCTGCGCGAGCTGCGCATTATCGTAGAGCATCTTCTCGAAGTGCGGCACGAGCCACCGCGCATCTACCGAATAACGCGCGAAGCCGCCGCCGAGTTGATCGTGAATCCCGCCGGCCGCCATCGCATCACATGTGTGCAAAACCATTTTCGTCACCTCGTCGTCATGAAATCTTTTTCCGTAACGCAATAGAAACGCCGGCTGGCTCGGCTGCGGAAATTTCGGCGCGCCGCCGAAGCCGCCGT
>Ga0184628_10001169_pt1 | contig 13115 bp, 14 predicted proteins | sample PLM4_5_b1_FD_133149 | JGI IMG/M metagenome (GOLD analysis project Ga0184628, IMG submission 133149) | Groundwater sediment microbial communities from an aquifer in East River, Colorado, USA - PLM4_5_b1 | ecosystem: Environmental > Terrestrial > Soil > Riparian zone | place: USA: East River... | reverse complement strand
GGCACTGGCAACGGCAGTGCGCTCGCTATCGGATCTCCAATTTCGCGCGAGCATCATCGAGCATGCGCGGGGGCGCGTGGAAGCGGAGTACGACATCCGGAAAGTGATTCCGAGAATCGAAAGGTTCTATCGCGAAGTGGCCTCCGCTTCATGAAAATGGAGTTGTGTCCCTAGCGGTTCGCGGCAATTCCCCGCGCGGCAATATAGGCTCTCTGGGAACGGCGAATGGATTCATTGGCGACTGGCAGGACAATCTCCATTGGTGCAGATCGCACAAGCATCTCTTCCACCGTTGACAGCGCGATTCGGGCGAGACGATATTCGGATTCTGCGAGACGATCGGCCCGCGCTCCGGCGGCAAGCTGGAGCGCGGATCGGGCCTGAGCCACCAATGCTGGACCAGCGGCAGTCACGGGTTGCAGCATCGAGTAGTCATAGTATCCCACTTCAACTGGCACCAGGGTACGGCGGACATTCTCTGACTTGGGAGCCTGAGTGCGAAAGGCGATGACCGAGTTTGGGTGGTCCACCATGAAGTGGGGCTCCGCCGTGATCAGAATTCCAAATTGATCGAACCGAGTCACCGTATCCAGGCGGCCCCTGCCATCGCTGACTGCCAGCTCTCCAACATTTTCAAATCCACCTTCCGGTGAAATGGCCCACACCACATAGGCGTTCATTGCCGGCGATAGTTTCTGGACTGCCTGCAGCTTGTCGACCTCCACGTGAATCAGAGACAAGGTTGCGGCATGCTCGACGTCCGCCTTTCCGGAAGGCGTCAGAGCGAGACTCAATGTCCCTTTCGCCGGGAGATTCACAACGACCACCTCGGCCGGAGTTCCAGCGACCAGAAAGAGCGCGAAGGCCAGGGTCCCTATAAACATGGCTACGATATGGATTTCTGCGTCTTGACGTACTTGTTCAAGGTGGAAAACGACATCTTCAGTGTTTCCTTATCGACCAGGAATGAAACCGGTGCCTTGAATCCATCGAACTTGATGTAAACAATAACGGACGTGCCCTTGGAATTCGAATCTGAGATTTTCGCGTTAGCAAGAGCCTTACCGTAATAACCGTTTTTACCCCAATCTTCCATAAATTGCTTCATGGAGTAATGACCGTCGGTAACGTCCCAGTTTGCATATGCCGCGTCGTAGTTGCCGTCGCGAACATTTGTGAGGAATCCCTGGACACTGCCTTCTTCGCGATAATTCACAAACTTGTATGCCCCAACAGCAACAAGCACCACCAGGATGGTGATGGACAGCGGAAGCACAATTCGCTGCTTCCAGGGACGCTGCTTCTTTGGAACAACATGATCCCCGTAAATCAGGCTTCCTATAAGTTTTTCACTCATAAACACTCCCTGCGAAATTCTAGAACCACCGATCCAGATCCGGCCGGGAAGCTTTACGTCTCGATTGTATGACCTGGCGCTTCTTCCAGAGCCTCGGGAACTCTCTTATAACGTATATCAACGCCCCGAATGAACTCCACTCGCGAATCAGCACGTATCCGATAACGGCGGCGTCCCTGATGGTGATCTGCAGGAAATTCCGCCAATAGAGCGCTCCGGTCATATTGTTCAGGCGCAGGAGGAATCGGTTTTTCACTCCATGATAGTTGATGATGGCAGAAAGCTGTGAACGGCGTTCCGGAGTCACGCGCCGACGATGCAGTGCAACCGCTGCAGGCACGTAGATGGAAATCCAGCCCATCAAGCGGCAGCGCCATGCCAGATCGGCGTCTTCGCGGTACGCGAAGAAGTCCTCGTCGAAGAACTGGCCATTCACCGCAGTGTCCCGCAACGCTCCAACGCGATAGAGAGCGGCCGCCCCGCTGGGACCAAATATTTCCTCCGGTTTGTCATACTGACCAAGGTCGGGCTCGTCGGCGCCGCGATCGAGATGTCTCTGATTGCGCAGCCAGACGATGCCCGTGGAATCCAGTGTCTTACCGTCCAGCCTCAAAAGCTTTCCGGAAGCGGATGCTGCACCCGGGCGCTGCTCAAGAGCAGCGACGATTATTTCGAGAAAGTCCGGACGAAGAATGGTATCGGGATTGAGAATCAATGCATAGTCGGCGGGAAACGAGCGGATCAAATCGTTATGCGCTTTCGAAAATCCGCTGTTGATGGTCGATCGCACCAGATCCAGGTCGTAATTGGCAATTCGATCGATCGTGTCGTCGACAGAATCATTGTCCAAAATGTGAATGCGAAAATCGTGAAACGTCTGTTGCCGAAGACTCTCCAGGCAATTCACAATGTCTGCGGCGCTGTTGAAGGTGACGATGTTGACCGCGACTTTCACCATTTTCCAAGCGCCCCCGCAAGAACGGTCCAATAGGCGCCCGCACGTGCCGGAGCGGCAATTGTCCGCGCAGCCATTCCCGCCACCATCGAGCATCGTACCGCCAGGCCAGCGGCTCCGCTCATGTGCTTGCGCACATAGCGAAGCTGATTGCGATAGTACGCAGCGGCAAAACCGGCCGCTCCAAGAGCCCTGGCGCTGTATCCACCTTCGTGAAGGAATCGCGCCGTCGGATCGAAATAGATTCGCCAGCCCGCAGATTTCAATTGTTTGCAGAAGTCGACATCTTCGTACCAGGCCGGATGGAAGCGGCTGTCGAATCCACCAACCTCGTGGTATGCGGCACGACGAATCATCAGCGCCGCAGCGGCAGCCTGTTCAATCTCGTAAGGTTCCTGCGCAGGCTGCTCTTCCGAACGCTTCCGGAAACCGAGATTTTCCCGAATCAATGAATGGACAGTTGGAAGCCGGCGTGGAAGATAGTTTTCGCCAATATGACCGCCAAGAGCAGCAGTTGTTGGATGCGCGTTGAGGAAACGCTGCATCCTATCAACGACACCAATTGTAACGCCGACGTCGGGATTGAGTATCAGGACATATGGGGCGGATGTCGCGGCAAAAGCCTGATTCACGCCGCCCGCAAATCCGAGGTTGGAGTTATTGCGAACGAACTTTATCCGATCGCCGGGTCCAGTAACGTCTTCAAGCGAACGGTCCGTCGAGGCATTATCAACAACCACAATTTCAGCAACATCCGATGTTGCCAAAACCGACGCGACGCAGTCTTTCAGCCAGTGTCCGGAATTCCAGTTGATGATGCCAACAGCAATATCCACAGAAGGGCGATTCTACTACCGGTCTGTTATGGTTACTGCCAAATAGTCCCGGAACCGAAGAACTCAACTTGGCACTTCTTTCGCTTCGAATGGATTCGCAATGTGGAGCGATGAATCGAAGATTCCGGCTAATTCCGAACGGCAAACACGAGCATGATATCCAGCGGATTGACGCGAAATGTAATGCGGGAGATACCCAGGCGCTCCGCGTAGTCCTCCAGAGGCCGGAGAAACCGAAAGTATCGCGACAGCCGATTCAGTATCAGAGCGGCACTGGCATGTTTTCCAACCCGGATGATCCGCTCCACTTTGAAACCGCTCTCGGAGAGCAACCTTGTCATAGTGGATTGATCGAAGAAGAAATAATGCTCAGGAATAAACTGACGCCATTTCGCTTTCATGAACCGAAACGGCAGCGAATCTATGTCCGGAGTTTCCAGAACGAGCAGGCCGCCGCGCTTGATTCGTTCGGCCATGGCGGAAACGAATCGTTTTGGTGAATCCACGTGTTCGATCACATGAAAACTCGCAATGACGTCGAATTCATTCCACGGCAGAGTCTCGATCACATCGCGGTGTATTGGAGCGACATCCTGCGCACATTCCGCGAGGCTGGGATTCGGTTCGACTCCCGACACATCGAACGCCTCGCGGGCTACACGCAGAAAATCCCCGCGGGCGCATCCCACTTCGAGAAGCCTGCCCGAGGATCGGAACTCCTTGATCAAATCGAGTCGCCAGCGCGCATTGAGAATTCCCAATCGGTGCTCTTCTTCGAGCCTGAGATTTCGAATGTTGAAATTCGCCGCCTCGACACGCTCGGCAACATCGGATGGAGTTCCCCCTCCTGAGCCAAACGTCAGCTGGGACCGCCGCCATCCAACGTATTGAAGGCCACAGTTCCGGCACTGCACAAGTGGCCCATCGAGTTGTGGAGATTCCAGGACTGTTCGAGGATTATCCGTCCCGCAAAGATCGCATGAAGTCATGAACGGAGGCGGGAAAGCGTGTCGTCGCGATGCGTATACATCCGATCGTAGTAAGAAAGATAAGACGCATCCTTGATCTCGCGCATCCAGTCCTGATGGGACTTGTACCATTCGATCGTCTGGGCAAGGCCCGCATTGAATTCCACTTCGCTCTGCCAATCCCACTCTCGTCGAATCCTGGAACAATCCATCGCATAGCGACGATCATGTCCGGGACGATCCTTGACGTACGTGATCAGCGATTCGGGCTTTCCCAGCAGCTTCAACACAGCGCGGACGACTTCGAGGTTCGTTTTCTCCTGCCCGCTGCCGACGTTGTACACCTCGCCTTCACGGCCACGAGACAAAGCCAGCCAGACCGCACGGGAATGCTCGTCGGCGAAGATCCATTCCCGGACGTTCAATCCATCGCCATAAATTGGAAGAGACCGATCGTTCATCGCATTGGAGATGAGAACAGGAATCAGTTTCTCGGGGAACTGAAACGGACCGTAGTTGTTCGTGCAACGCGTGATGACGACCGGGAATTTATGTGTCCGGAAATAGCTCAGGACCAGCATATCCGCGCCGGCCTTGCTGGCCGAATAGGGACTGCTGGGATCGATGGGCGTGTCTTCGCGGAAAGCACCTTCCGGCCCGAGGCTTCCATAAACCTCATCCGTGGAGATCTGCACAAACTTTGAAACTTTGAATCGCCGGGAATTATCCAGCAGGCATTGCGTGCCGACAACGTTACTGCGCACAAACGGAGTCGAATCTTCGATCGATCGGTCGACATGAGTTTCCGCTGCGAAATTGACTACTGCATCGATCCGATGAGTTTCGAAAACGGCACGAACCGCATTGCTGTCCGCAATATCGCCTCGCACGAAGTTGTAGCGCGGATTTGAAGCAACTTCCTCGAGATTTCGGAGATTGCCCGCGTACGTCAACAGATCGTAATTGACGATTTCAACGCCGGGCTGTGTGCGCAACACGTATCTCACAAAGCTGGATCCGATAAAACCGGCGCCACCGGTAACAAGTATTTTCATCTTCACATTCCCTTCGATACTTTAACTGGAAGCCTTCATATCCTCGAATAACTTTTCATACTGGCTCGTGACCGTATCCCACGAATATTGCGCTCGCGCGCGAGCCTGAGCCCTCTCACGCAACTTCAGCACGAGGGCAGGTTCCTCGATAGTCAGCTGGATCAATCGCGATAAATCCGCAGCATCCTTGTACACCAGACCACAATCGCCGATAACTTCACGGTTTTCCGGAGTGTCGTAAGCCAACACGCAATTCCCCGCGCCCATGGCTTCGATTAGAGCAGGATGCGTTCCTCCCACCTCGGTCGCGTGAATATAAATCGCCGCATGAGATTGCAATTCGCGATATCCGGTCCCATAGACCCCACCAGTGAAGCGGACCCTTGGGTCCTTCGTGGTTTTCAATCGCGCTATATAGTCCTGGGCGTACGGGGCGTCTCCAACAATCAACAGAGGCATCTGGCTGCGGACCGAAGCAAACGCTTCAATCACGACATGGGCATTGTTCTCCGGTTCAAGACGGCTCACGTAAAGCGCATAGCCGCGCGACTTTACCTTCAGCTTGTCCAGCACCTCCGTTGTCACCAGCCGTTCGCAGGGCGTTCCGTAGGCGATCATGACAGACTGCGCCTGATAGCGCTCAAGGTAGTATTCCTGAATCACCGCAGCGTCAGTCACAATCACATGGGGGATAATCGTGGAGAGGTATTCGGATATCCGGTAGTACGTCCTGCCGACAGTTCCCCATTTCTTCCGCTTTCGCTCAAGCCCATCCACATTGAGTGCGACGGGAGTGAAGCATGCTCGAGGAACAGCCGCGAAAATGGCGTTCGCAGCATTGCAGATCAAAATGGCGTCATAGTCGCATGGAATCGCATGAAACACCGATAGGAACGTATGAAACACAGTGTCGAAGTACTTTGTGCCGATGGTTGGAAGTATGACCAGTTCCACGCCTTTGTACTTTCGCCCGGCAAACTGAATGTTGTTGGACCGGCAATAAACGGTTACCGTGTGACCTCGTGCGACCAGCCGAACGGAGAGTTCTTCTGCGAACGTTTCAAACCCGCCGTAGTTTGCCGGAATCCCGCGGGTTCCGAGAATGGCCAATTTCATCTCGCGGAATTATAGACTAGACGCATGAAGCAACTCTTGTCGTACTTGCAGCAGGAACTGCCCGGGGGGCTTCAGCTTCTTGAGCAAATGGTCAATATGGAATCGCCGAGTACGGACAAAGCGCTCGTGGACCGTTTTGCTCGATTTGCCGGATCGCAATTCGAAACGATTGGCGGCACCGTGGACTACATTCCAGCGGAGCGGTTCGGCGATCATCTACGCGTCAGGTTTCGAGGGAAATCTTCGGAGAAGATACTGCTGCTGGGCCATACCGATACCGTCTTCCCTTCTGGCGAAGTGGCAAAACGTCCATTCCAGATTGAGAACGGCAGGGCTACAGGGCCAGGTGTGTTCGATATGAAGGCCGGCATTCTGATCGTGTGGTCGGCGTTACGCGCTTATTTGCAAACCGGCAAACAGTTCGAACATTGCGTCACCGTGTTGCTGACCAGCGACGAGGAAGTGGGCAGTTCCACTTCACGCGCTCTGCTGGAGTCGGAAGCCAGTTCGTCGCGCGCCGTCCTGGTGCTGGAGCCGTCATTGCCCGGAGGAGTCCTGAAAACTGCACGCAAGGGAGTCGGCCGATTCACGATCAAGGCCATTGGCCGGGCAGCTCACGCGGGCGTCGACCCGGCAAGGGGAATTAATGCGATTGAGGAAATTGCACGGCAGGTGTTGTCGCTTCAGGCCATGAGCGATGCTGGTCTTGGTACAACCGTCACGGTCGGCGTGATTCAAGGTGGAACAAGATCGAACGTAGTTCCAGCCGAAGCTGCGGTCGAAGTGGATGTCCGGGTTGCGACAAATCAGGAAGCAGCGCGAATGGCGGCGGCGGTGCATGCGCTTCAACCGCACCTTTCCGGTGCACGATTGGAAATACGCGGCGCCATCAACCGGCCGCCGATGGAACGAACCACCGACACCGTGCGGCTGTTTGAACTGGCACGGACGATCGGGGCTGAATTGGGAATCGATATCGCCGAAGGGTCGACCGGAGGAGCTTCAGACGGCAATTTCACTTCCGCGCTCGGAATACCGACACTTGATGGCCTGGGAGCCGTTGGCGACGGCGCGCATGCCATCGACGAATATGTTGAGATCGCCTCGCTTCCCCTTCGCGCAGCGTTAATCGCGGGGCTGATCCAGCGGATCCATTGACACCATTCTCGGCACCCGCCTACAATGACACGTTGTTTAGCGGTCTGCCGGCGACACGTTCACCCCGGCAAAATCGGGGGCCCCAGCACCTTCTGAAAACGAAGGTGCATTTTTGTTTCCGGCCGTTCTGGATAATTGGCTATGAAGTCGGTCTTGTATGTCGAAGAGGACTTCGTTGCCGGGCTTCTTAAGGAATACTTTGAAGGGAATGGCGACACGGCCACCCTTGTCAGACGCGGGACGAACGGATTACTGGCGGAGAAGGTGTCGAAAAGCCAGGTGGACCTGCTGCTTGCGCAGTCCGAAGATCCCGACAAGCTGATCAAGATTCTTGAGATGGTCCGGCAGCAAGGACGAAAAACCCCAACCCTGGTCCTGACTTCGCTTACCGACGAAATCCCCGCACAATACAAATCATTTGCTCACTTTGTTTCCCTGCCAGAGCTGCTGGAATCCAATCTCCGCTGGCATATTCGACTCGCCATGACCATGCGCCGGGTTGAAGAAGTGCGCACTCACTTTGAAGATGCCGAGTCCGTTGCGATTCTTCTGCAGGATGATCCGGATCCGGATGCCATAAGCAGCGGTCTTGCTCTGCGCCAGGTGCTGGGCCGGAACAAGCAGACCGCGCCATTGGTCTCTTTTGGCCAGGTAACTCGGCCTGAAAACATCGCAATGGTCAAACTGCTGGAAATTGAAATCGAGAAGGTCACCGAATCGAGCTTAAAGGGATTCGATCGCCTTGCCGTCGTCGATCTGCAACCGCCCCACCTGCTGCATCCACCGGAACAGATTGACCTGGTTATCGATCATCATCCGGAGCAATTCAACTATCGATGTCACATAAAAGACATACGTCCGCGCTATGGAGCTACGGCGAGCATCCTTCTCGAATATCTCGTGTGCGCCGGAAGCAATATCGGCACGCGCATCGCAACGGCGATGCTATATGGGATCAAGACCGATACGTTCATGCTCACAAGGGAAGTGAATGAATGGGATGTGGAAGCCTTCTCGCGTCTGTACCCATTCGCAAATCAGAATCTCCTGCGTCGTATCGAGCGGCCTGAACTCCCTCCTGCGGCATTGGATGCCCTGGGCTGCGCGCTCACGAACCGCCGCATCATCGACAGGGTCGCTTTCGTCCATCTTGGGCACGTCGAGCGCGATGATCTAATTCCTCAGATGGCCGATTTCAGCCTCTCATTCGAAGGAATCGAGTGGGGATTCGTTACCGGTGTCTACGATTCAAATTACATTATTTCAGTTCGAAATGTGGGTTATGTTCGCGGGGCGGGAAGGGTACTTCGGGGCGCATTTGGGGATATCGGATCCTCCGGTGGCCATGGTTCCATGGCGAAAGCAATTATTCCTCTCTCGGAGTTCTCGCGAAAATGGAACATCGATCCGGGAAACCTCGGTCAGGTTAATAACCAGGTTCAGATCGAGTTTCTGCGGTCCTTGCACTCGGAAAAGTAGCTGAAGAACTGGCCGTCGTGCGATTTGCAAAAGCAGCCTGAGGGATCGTCGCCGGAGTCACTGGCTTAACCGAAGCGATGTGTTCGAGGAAGAGCAAAGAGGCGTCGGGAGTAGCGAGCAGATAGTTGTAGAAACTCCAATGGCAGGCCGTAGCGACGGGGTGCATGGGACTGGCCAGCCATCCGCGAACTCTTCCAGAAGTACGATCTTCTGCCAGCGGCTTTGGAACATCGGGTGACCAGGATGCCAGATTCATTGACTCCAACGCCATGCAGACATCCCGTTGTGTTTCAATCCAGACAGGTTCATCTTTTGCCGTGGCGGAGTACCAGAACGGGCGCGAAGGCGCATCGTACTTCGGCAGATCCGAAAGATCCGCGCCCACGTTCAAGGCAGCTCGGCCTTCGACAATCTGGCGAACACGGTGAAAACGGCGCCAGCCCAGATTCTCTTCCGTCGGAGTAGAGCCGGAACGATGAATATCCTGTTCCGCCAACTTGGCCAGGATCGCATCCCAGTGAATTCCAATTTTGACTGCAGTCCGAATCGCGCTCTGGAACGGAATCGCACCGGACCATACCAGACTCGACAACAAACCAGTTCCAATGACATGAAACTGCAGAGGCCGATCTGCTGCACGAACGGTCAGCCATTCCATCAGGGATGCCTGGATCAACAGATTTTCGACAAGGCGTGGTTCAATCCGGTGGTAGTCAAAAGCCGCCCCAAACCGCTTGCGCGTCTCCGAAATGGCCTCCAGATTCAGGGCTCCTTCATTAAGCCAGGTTTCACGAACTGCCTTAATGGTCGAATCAAAATAAGGATCGAGATTATGGCGGGTGTGGAAAGTGAAAACATCCCACCCGATCAGCTTGGATACGAGCATGATCCGGTGACGGATTGCGGCCAGAGAATCGATCTCGTTCAACCAGCCGAGAGCCAGAACTTCTGCAGGCATGCAGTTGTACAAGGCTGGCACCACAACAGTGACGGGTCTGGCCGACTGCGGCCGCCTGTCCAACCGCTGCAATCCATGGAGAGCCGAAGCTTTCCACTGAAAGCCCTTACGTGAGGGATTAGGTACGACGTAAGTGCGTTCCTTCCATGCATACCGGCGGTTTGCGCCAAGTGGCTGAAGAGAACCGGGATCGCTCTGTTTGTAACCTTGGAAATGCATACGTTGCCCACCGACTTCTGATTGCAGACTTTCCTTTGCAATTCAGAAGCCAGACCTATTCATGTTGGAATGGCGCCAACAGTGTCCAAAAGACTTCATGAATCGAAACCTTTTGTGACGGAATTTGCGTAAATGTTGTGGTTATTCCGCTCCGGAGACCACAGCAAGTGGAAAAGCCCAACCAAGTTCATTATCATTCCGGCCCATGCGTCCACTTGATGACATGTTCGTCGTCGATCTTTCACGAATCCTTTCCGGACCTGTTTGCACGATGATGCTTGCCGACATGGGGGCGCAGGTGATCAAGGTGGAACCTCCGCCCTGGGGAGACGACAGCCGTCAATGGGGCCCTCCTTTCGTCGGCGGCATCAGCACCTACTTCCATTCGATTAATCGAAACAAGAAAAGCCTCGGCCTGAATCTTCAGACTGAAGCGGGACGTCAAATCCTGTGGAAATTGATCGATCGCGCCGACATCCTTATTGAAAATTTCAAGCCGGGAGTCCTGGATCGATTGGGATTTGGATTTGAAGCGGTCTCGAAGCGGCGTCCGGAGATCGTCTATTGTTCCATTTCCGGTTTCGGGCAGACCGGCCCTTACCGGTCTCGGCCGGGATATGACGTGGTTGCCCAAGGCGAGTCCGGTCTCATGGACCTGACGGGCTTTCCGGACGGTCCGCCGGCAAAGGTCGGAACTTCGATATCCGACATCGTGACCGGTCTGTATGCCACGCAGGGAATCCTTCTGGCGCTGCTGGCGAGGGTTCGTAGCCACAAGGGACAGTGGGTGGACGTCAGTTTGTTGGACAGTACCGTTGCAACGTTGACGTATCAGGCACAGAGCTACCTCGCCACAGGGCGCACACCGGCACGGATGGGAACGCGCCATCCATCAATTGTGCCTTATGAATGTTTTCGGGTTCGCGACGGCTTTGTAAATATAGGAGTGACGAATCAGAAACAGTGGGTCAATTTCTGCAATGAGCTTGATCTCACAGAACTGATTGAAGACCCTCGCTTCTCCACTACGGATTCCCGTCTAAACAATTACAGCGATCTCAAACCGATTCTCGATCGCGCCCTCGGCGAATTTACAAGGTCCGAAGTATTGAAAATGATGTCGAAGTCGGCAATACCGGCTGGTCCGGTCAACACCGTTGCTGAAGTCCTGGAAGATCCTCAGATCGACGCTCGCGAAATGATCAAAGACCTGACACATCCGGAATACGGCCCGATTCGTGTACTGGGCTTGCCGATCAAATTGTCAGAAACACCGGGAATCGTCGAAGGCCCACCACCAATATTGGGGGAGCACAATCGAACCGTACTCCTGATGTTGGGGTATAGCGAGGAAGCAATCGGAGACCTGACAAGGGAGGGAACCCTGGTCTCGCGAAAAGAGGGAATCTGATCAATGTTCAATGCTCAATTCTCATCCGAAGGAAACCCGGCCCTATACGCTCGGATGACAATTGAGCATTGAACATTGATCAGATCCTCGGAAGGATCAGTTCCCCGGAAGGATTGCCGGCCCGAAAACGATATCGTCGGCTGCGCCAAGATCGGCAGGAACAGGCGTTGCATCCCATCTTTTAACGATTCCGTCCTGGTCGACATAGAACTTCATCGGTGCGCCACCCAGACCATCGAAGTATGTATAGACACTAAAGTCGCCCGAAGGCACCACGTTGACGGGGGGGCCTAGTCTTTTGATGAGTTCATTGGAAGAGATTCCGACCCACCGCTGGCAGGAATACAAAGCCAGGCAGAAAATCAGGACCGCAACGACGCTGAGGACTCGCCTCATAGTTAGCGCCTATTGGGCTGCACCGCCATCGCCAGCCGAGGCATCGCCGGCATCACCCCCGGTAGTCCCACCGACTGGAGCTCCGGTCCACTTTCGAACGATTCCCTGCTTGTCGACGAAGAAACTGAGCTGGCCTCCGCCCATCGGGTCTCGATAAACATAGACTCGGTAGTCGCCAGAATTCTGGATCCTCTGGGGCGGACCTCCCATTTTCTTTGCCAGCTGCGTTGTCGTGATGCCAGTCCACGGGTGGCAAGCCGCCAGTACCACGCAGCACAGAAGCAAAGTCAGAATCCTTTTCATAGAGTCTCCCTGGGAGTGTTTAGAGTCTACGTTGCACGCACTGCAGCGTCAAGCCGCAGCCTCTTGATTTCGAAGCATATAACTACTATTCTCAATTGCTGGCCTGAAGGTCGTGCCGGCATCCGTGACTTATGGAAGAACCAGCAGAAGAACTCACCGAAGAACGCAAGCCCACATCTCTGCTTGTTGCGCAGTTCTTTCTGTTTCCTCTCATCATCATTGCAATCTGCGTTGGAATATTTCTGCTGTTTGGATATCTGACCTACGATCAGCGCAGTCCTCGTGAGTATTTGAATGCGATTCAGTCCGGATCGGACGCGCAGCGCTGGCAGTCTGCCTATGAATTTTCCAATTTCGTTTCTTCCAGGAAGGAAAAGCTGGATCCAGAACTGATAGGGGATGTGATTGCCGCATATCGAAACTCGCAAAACGGGGATGTGAGAGTTCGACGATATCTGGCGGTGGCAATTGGACGCATCGGTGATAAGCGCGCTGTGCCTTCGCTGATTGAAGGACTGGAAGACTCCGATATAGAAAATCAAATTTACACCTTGTCGGCATTGGGCTTCATTGGCGATAATTCCGCCGTCCCGGGTGTGGTTAAGCAATTGAAACACCCCGACCCCTCAGTTCGAAAAGTAGCGGCTTACGTGCTTGGGGCGATCAAGGATCCAGGGGCCGCGCATGACCTCCAGATTGCATTGAATGATGTGAAGGACGAAGTGCGCTGGAATGCGGCAATTGCTCTGGCGCGGATGGATGATCCTGCAGGGGCGGACCTGCTGGTCAAGCTGATGGATCGCAGCTACGTGGACTAGATCCAGGACATGACGTCCCAACAGAAAGATGAATTGGTAGTGAATGCCGTAAAGTGGCTGGGACTTCTGAAGTATCCGCCGGCACG
>Ga0184628_10001168_pt1 | contig 13118 bp, 13 predicted proteins | sample PLM4_5_b1_FD_133149 | JGI IMG/M metagenome (GOLD analysis project Ga0184628, IMG submission 133149) | Groundwater sediment microbial communities from an aquifer in East River, Colorado, USA - PLM4_5_b1 | ecosystem: Environmental > Terrestrial > Soil > Riparian zone | place: USA: East River... | reverse complement strand
TGACGATTAACTTCACAGGTTCATCCACCGCAGAGTTCAGTTCGATGACGGAACCGATACCCAGCTTGATGACGTCTTCGAGAAGCATTTCCGTTTCGCCAAATCGAATGGAAACGGCGAGCTGCACGTCGAGCAGCGCCGCGAGGTTCGCCATGTTGTCGCCAGGCTCATTGGGTTTATCGACCGATGTGTCCACTGAACTCCTCCTTGTTTGCCTGACCGGTAACTGAAAACGTCTTACGAGACGCGTCGAACTTTGCGCGAGCCAGGTGTTTCCGCCGACCCGCAACCTTGATCTGCATCGGCCACTCGGTCCGCTGGTCGAGCACAAGCGTGTCTCCGACTTCAAGCGATAGAAGCGATTCGGCCGGGAAGTGCGTCTCTCCGGTTTCGATGCTTATATCTACGGGCACCTGCCGCAGCTGCGTCAGCAGGGATCCGTCCTGCGTTACCTTCTTCCGGCTATTCCAGTCCTGGTCAAAGATGTGAATGATCGGCTCGAGCACCAGGGTCGGAAATGCCAGGTTCACCTTCGACGTCATGCCTTTCATGCGCAGTTTGAATTTGAAATGAATCACCATTTCATTCGGACCCACGACGTTGACCATGTGAGGACGCGTTTCCATCGACGTCGTCGCAAAATCGATCGCAAAGATCGGCTTCCAGCTCTCCTTGAGGTTCTCCACAATGATTTTCAATACGGCCTGGATGACCCTCTGTTCGATTTCGGTCATCGGGCGAATATTGGCGATGCTTTCTCCCGATCCGCCAAGCATGCGATCGATCATCGGAAACACCGTGTCCGGACGAAGCTCCAGTGCGGCAAGTCCATCGAGCGGCTTCAATGACAGCGCGGCATAGCAGGTGGGATCCGCCGCATTCGAGAGAAATTCCGTATACGTGACCTGTTCGATGCTCTCCAGCGAGATCTCCACGATGGTTCGCAGATACGCGGAAAGCGAAGACGATGCGTTCCGTGCAAACCGGTCGTGCACAAAGTGCAGCGAACGAATCTGGTTCGTCGAAATACGATCCGGGCGTCGGAAGTTGTAAGACTGAACTTTTCTTTCCATGACCTGTTTGTTTACCTGTTCATCAGCTCGACGGAGCCATCCATGTTGGGTGCGAGCTTGCCCAGCTTTGTTCGCAATCGAATTGTTGCCTTCGTGTGGATCTGCGATACGCGCGACTCGTTGACCCCGAGCAGGGTTCCGATTTCCTTCATGGTGAATTCCTCGTAGTAGTACAGCGACAGGACAAGCCGTTCGCGTTCCGGCAGGCTGTCGATGGCTGCCCCAAGGATGGAGGTGAGCTCACTGGTTTGAAAACGTGCAAAGGGATCGTTGGTACCGTCGTCCGGGTAGTAATTGATTTTGCCTTCGCCCTTTTCGTCGGGTTCACCGCCGGATTCAAACGAACCGACTGTCAGGCCATGCAACTGATCGACGAGCGCGTGAAAGTCTTCGAGGTTTCCACCGAGTGCGGCCGAAGCCTCTTCGTCGGTCGCGGGCCTGCCGAGCTTTTGTCCAAGTTCGGCGTAGACGCGTTCCAGATCCTTGCTCTTCTTGCGAAGCGAGCGGGGCGCCCAGTCCAGGTCCCGCAGGCTGTCGAGGATGGTGCCGCGAATGCGCACTTCGGCGTAGGTCTTGAACTTGACGCCCCGTTCCGGTTCAAACTTGTCGACGGCGTCCAGCAGACCCAGAACCCCGGCGTTGATCAGATCGTGCATTTCGATCGTTGCCGGAAGCCGCATCATCACCTTGTGTGCGATGTGCTTGATCAGGGGAAGTGTGCTGACAATCAGCTCTTCCCTTTGTTCCGCCGTCATCGTGACGGACTTTTCGTTATCGTTATTCAACGGGTAATACCCACTTTGCCATTTCACTCGCCGACGGATTCATCAGGTCTTCCGGCACCCGCTGACCGTTCGTGAGGAACGTGATTCGAACGTCGCTTCGCAGCAGGTCCCCGACAACCGCACTGCGAGATTCGGTTTCGTCCATTTTTGTAAAGATGACGCGCTGGGGAGATAGCCGCTGGAATCGGGTCAGGATGCGGCTGACATCCTCCGAACGTGTCGTTGCAGCAATGACAAGGTTGACGCGCGCCTCTGGAAGCTTCAGTACTTCCTCGAGTCTTGAAAGCAGCGCGAGGTCCGACGGGCTGGCGCCGGGGGTATCGATGAGAATCAGGTCGCGGTCATCCAGGCTTTGAATCAGGTTCGTCAAAGTCGAAACGTCCGAGCACGTGTACGCCGGAACATTCAACAGGGCACCGAATCGCGACAACTGGTCCTGGCTGCCGACTCGCCGCATGTCGGTAGTGATCAGGGCAACCTTCTTGTTGTATCGGGCGACGGCCTGGCCCGCAATCTTCGCAATGGTCGTGGTCTTGCCGACTCCGGTTGGTCCAACAAACACGCTGATCATGCGGGCCTTTGCCTGCAGCTCCGCAGGAGGATCGATGACGATCATTTCCGCCAGCATCCGCCGCACACGGTTTCGGGCTTCGCTCGGAGATGGATCCCCATTGGATGTCGTGACGATCAGATGGTCCGCGGTTTCGGGATCAATGCCCTGGCTCACCAGTTCACCGTACAGTCCACCGCTGGGATCCGCCTTTGACGGAAGAGCCTTGCCGAGGCTGCGGACGGAACGTTTCAAGTCGTCCATCTCCTCCAGCAACATGTCGATTCGCCGGTCCGGCAGTGAATTGCGGCGCGATCTCTCTCTTTCGAGATCCATGTCGAGATTCATCGGCTCCACTTTCAGCGAAGCCTTTGGAAGTGGTGCGAGAAGTGAAAGTGGATTCGCGCTCGACGACTCCGCGGACTTTCGAACCTTTGGTGTCTTCAGCGCCGGAGCAGCTGCCGTTGTGGCTTCCGTCACGACGGGCTTCTGCGCAGCAGTGGCAGAGACTTCCCACTTCGGCTTTCGAAGAAACCGGGCTGGCCGGACTTCACGCGTGCTCAGGATGAGAGCCTCGTTTCCAAGATCACGCTTGATGTGATCGAGTGCTCCCTGAAGGGACCTGGACTGATAGGTTTTGACGTTCATTGTGAAACGACTCCAATCGAAACGATCTGCAGGTTGGGCGGAATGTCATTCGGCGAAATTACGGTCAATTGCGGAATGAACCGTTCAATCAGCTTCCTCACATGAAAACGCAGCGTGCTCGAACACAACAGCGTCGCGCTCGAGCTTGAAACTTTCTGACAGGTATCGGTAAGCGACTGCACCAGCCGCTCGAAAGACTTTGCGTCGATGCCGAGGTATGTGCCGGCATCGCTTCGAGTGAGCGCCGCCGAAAGCTGCGACTCCCATTCCGGCGAAAGCGTGATCACCGGCAGTTCGCCCTTGTCATTGACCAGGCCTTTGGTAATCGACCGGCACAACGCAGCACGCGTCATTTCCGTAAGCGTCACCGGATCCTTCGTTTGTGTTCCGTAGTCCGCCAGCGTCTCGAATACCGTGACCAGGTCACGAATGGAAACGCGCTCGCGCAGCAGGTTCTGCAGTACTTTTTGAATTTCGCCGACCGAAAGCGTTTTGGGAACGAGCTCCTCGGTGAGCTTCGGATGCGTTTCCGCGACAAAATCAATCAGCGCCTTCACGTCCTGACGACCGACGAGTTCGTAGGCATGGCTTCGGATGGTTTCCGTCAGATGTGTCGCCAGCACCGTGGCCGGATCCACAACGGTGTAGTTCATCAACTGGGCGCGCTCGCGCTTGTCCTTGTTGATCCACACCGCGGGCAGCCCGAACGTCGGATCAATTGCCGTGTTGCCTTCAATGTTGCCGGAGACGTTACCGGGATTGATGGCAAGCAGGCGATCCACCATGAGCTCGCCGCGGGACATTTCCACGCCCTTAAGCAGAATGGCGTATTCCTTTGGACCCAGCTTGAGATTGTCGGAGACGTTGACCGGAGGGACGATGATTCCCAGTTCCTGTGCAGTTTGTTTTCGAATCGATCGGATGCGGTTCAGGAAATCTCCACCCTGCTGAACATCCACGATGCTGATGAGGCCGTAGCCGATTTCAACGGCAAGGCTGTCCATTCGAAGAAACGACGTCGCCTTGTCCGGAGTGACGACTTCCTCTTTCCGGGGAACCGATGCTTCACGCGCGGCAGCGCGGTTTCGCTCCTGTGCGGCAAGCGCCATGACGTATCCGATGAATCCCAGCGTCGCGGCCAGCAGCAAAAATGAGAACTTTGGAAATCCGGGAATCAATCCGAGGCCGGCAACAATGCCGGCGCCGAAGTAGACAGGCTTCGGATTGGAGAAGAGCTGTATGGAAACCTGCTCTCCCATGTTCTTGTCGGAGGCAGCGCGTGTCGTAACGAGACCGCCGGCAATTGAAATCAGCAGCGACGGTATTGCGGTGACCAGCCCGTCTCCGATTGTCAGAATCGTGAAGGTCGCCAGCGCAGAGGTCACTTCCATGTTGTGCTGAAAGACGCCGATGAACAAACCGCCGACGATATTGATCAGCGTGATCAGTACGGAGGCCATCGCGTCGCGCTGCGTGAATCGAATCGCTCCATCCATGGATCCGTAGAATTCCGCTTCACGGCTGACTTCAAGCCGCCGCTCGCGCGCCTGCTGCGGATCGATGATTCCGGCGTTCATGTCGGCATCGATCGAAAGCTGTTTGCCGGGCAATGCGTCCAGGGTGAACCGCGCCGTGACTTCGGAAATACGAACCGCGCCGTGATTGATCACCACGTACTGGATCACGATCAGGACCAGGAAGATCACGATACCGACGGCAAAGTTTCCGCCGACAACAAACTGACCAAACGCCTTGATGACATCTCCTGCAGCGCGCATCCCATGGTGGCCGTCGAGAAGGATCAATCGCGTTGATGCGATGTTCAGGGAGAGTCGGAACAGGGTGCTGATCAGAAGGACCTGGGGAAAGACGGAAAATTGAACCGGCTTCAGGATGTAGACCGCCGACAAAAGAATCACTACAGACAACGCAATGTTTGCCGATATCAGTAAATCGAGAACGATCGTCGGCAAGGGGATAAGGATTGCCCCCATGATGATGACGATCGCTATCGGTACTGTTAGATGACCCTTCATAACGGTCTCTGTTTAAGCAAGCCTCGTGCCATCAGGAGACGGTCCGGGAAATGTGGGGACAGACCCCGAATTTCAACCTCCTGCAGCAAAGTAAATTCGGGGTCTGTCCCCACATTTCCCGATCCTTTTCATTGATTTAATGGGGTTTACGGGTCCGGTAGACGAAGGCCAGGACCTCGGCCACGGCCTTGTAAAGTTCGCCGGGAATCTCCTGATCGACCTCCACGCTTCCGTATAACGCACGCGCCAGAGGCACATTCTCGACGGTGGGGATGTCATGCAACCGTCCCTCTTCCTTAATCCTTTGGGCCAACCACTCGACACCTTTCGCGAGAACCCGCGGGGCTCCCATCTCCGGTTTGTACTGAAGAGCGACGGCGTAATGCGTGGGATTCGTGACGATGACGTCGGCTTCCTTCACACGGGCCATCATGCGCTGGCGCGCACGATCGCGCTGTATGGCGCGAATCTTCCCCTTGATTGCAGGATTGCCTTCCGTGGCCTTCATGTCTTCCTTCACTTCTGATTTGGTCTGCTTGATGCTCTTCTCGAAACGCAGACGCTGAAGGAAGAAATCGCCTACTGCCAAAATACCGACAGTGATTCCCACATAAGTCACCATGTGGAGCAGCATGGAGCGCATGAGGCTGATCGAAGCTCCAGCGGTGAGACCAGGTGAGGCGATTATCTGGGGCCAATAAAGAAGATACGTCTTCCACAGGACCACGCCGGAAACCAGGACCAGCACGAGCATCTTGCCCCATTCCAGAGGGGAGAACTTCGTCTTGAGCCGGGATAGTCCCTGCATGGGATTCAACCGCTCGAACTTCAGGCCGGCGCCATCCTTGGCGAATACCGGCATGCCCTGCGCAAAGTTGCCAATGAGGGCCGCACCGACGATGGTTGCAAACACCGGGGCGACAATCATCAGAAAGTAAACTCCGGACTGACGGATCGTCACATCGAAGGCGGTGTCGGTATCCGCGGTGATCGCGGTATGAAGCATCCGCTCGAAGAAGGCACGGAAGCCCAGGGGATTCACATACAGGTACGACAGGATCCCGATCGACGCAAATAACGTCAGCGCTCCGGTCACTTCCTGGGAATACGCAAACTGACCTTCGTCACGCGCCCGCTGTCGGCGCCGGGATGTCGCTTTCTCTGTCTTATCTGAAGCCATCGCTATTTGTGCAGGATCTGCATATTCATTGCCGCCTCAAAAACACGCGGCAGGTACGAAAGAGACGCTCCAAGTACCGTCATGCCAATCAGCAATTTGAGCGGCGCCGTCACGATCATGGAACTGAGTTGCGGCTGGCTTCGCGAGATCAGGCCCACCGTCACGTCCACCAGAAGCGTTGCGATAAACACAGGAAGAGCGATTCGCCATCCGATTACGAAAATCTGGCTGGTGGCTTCCATCAATGCGCCGAACCATTGACTGGTTTGAATGACGGCTCCCATCGGGAATGCCGCATAACTGGAGGCGATTGCCCGAAGCATGGCGTGATGCTGGTCCGACGCCAGTATAAGAACGTATCCGAGCAGCGAAAGAAAACCGGACATCAGTGTGGATCGGTTCTGCGTATTGGGATCAATCGACTGCACCTGCGAGAATCCGAGGTAGTAACTCAACAGCTGACCGCCCATATGAAGCCCGGCAAATGCGATTCGAATGCTCATTGTGAGCAACATCCCGATGAGAATCTCGGCGGGTATGGCAAGTCCCGGGTTCTGACTGATCGCCGGACTGACGGGAACAATGGCAGCGATTCCGACCGACAACGCAAACACGAGAAGAATCCGAAATGTCTGCGGAATACCGGGATAACCCCAGATCGGTGCAAATAGAAGCGCAGCTCCCACACGGATCGAAATCACCATGACGTGTGCGAGATAAAAGTACGGTATCGCCAGCGAGAGTGCGCCATCCATGGCAGAGGTGAACCCCTAGTGAACGTACGGTTCGAACGATGAAAACAGAACGGTGGTATACGTCACCATCGTCTTCATCATCCAGGGGAACACAATCAGGAACACGATGAACGTCACTACGATTCTGGGAACAAAAGCCAGAGCCGTGTCGTGAATCGATGTGACGATCTGTATCACGCTGATGATGATTCCCACTATCAGGCCGGCTCCAAGCATCGGAGCACTCACCTGCAGTACCGTTTCCAGAGTTTGTTTCGCGAGAGTCGTGACCATTGCTTCAGACATAACTTTTCACCAGTGAACTCACGATAAGGCCCCAGCCATCTACCATGATGAAGAGCAGCACCTTGAAAGGCAGGGAAACCATTGCCGGAGGCAGCTGCATCATTCCCATGGAAAGAAGCACGGAGGCGACGACCATGTCGATAACCAGGAATGGCAGAAAGAGCACAAACCCGATTTGAAATGCGGTTTTGATTTCGGAAATCATGAACGCCGGAATGACCGTCATCATGGGCAAGTCTTCCGGAGTCTTCGGACGAGGAGCCTTAGCCAGATCCACGAACAGCTTCAGATCCTTTTCGCGGGTCGTTTTCATCATGAACTGCTTCAGCGACGCGGAACCCTTCTCGATGGCCTGGGTCTGGTCGATTTCGCCTTTGCTCCAGGGCGTGTACGCGTTGTCGTACATCGCGGTGAGCGTGGGATTCAGGATGAAGAACGACATGAACAGCGCCAATCCGATCAGAATCTGATTCGACGGGGCTTCCTGGGTGCCTAGCGCCTGGCGCAGAAAATGAAACACGATGATGATTCGCGTGAACGACGACAACGACATGACGATTGCCGGTAAAAACGTCAGCAGCGTCAGCAGAATCAGGATCTGAACCGGCATGGTCATCTGCACCTGGCCGCCGCTGCCGGTCATGTCGATCTTGACGGCGGAATTCTGAACCGCAGGAACAGCCGCAAGAAGGAGTGCACTCATGCTCATGATTGTGGTCCCAGTGTGTCGAGTATCGTGATGTGCTCTCGCGTCACGCCGATGAGGAGTTCCCTGCCCCGAACATTCACCACCATCACCCGGCACCGATCGCCGAGATGCAGCTGATCGGTCACCGAAAGATCGCGAGGGCCCGCCATCGAAGGGACATATTTCTTGAGGAGCCGCATGGTCACCAGGAGGCCGCCCAATATGAGGATCAGCGATCCGATGACTTGAACGTAAATCATGAAGTCACCGGCGGTTTCAGAACTTCCACGATGCGCACACCCGAACTTTGCTCCACCATGACAACTTCCCCGCGCGCGACAACTCTTCCGTTGATGGCGATTTCAAACGGCTCGCCGGCAATTTTCTTGAGATCCACGACGGATGCCGGGCCGAGGCGAAGAAACTCCTTCACGGGAAGTTTCAGACGTCCCACTTCAATGGTCACCGTCATGGGAATATCGTGCAGGGCGGCAATCTCCCGGTCCAGCGGGCCGCCGGTAACCTGCGCGATCTGCATTTCCTGCGGTGTGCTCATAGCTGAATCACAAACTCGGTGAACATGACGTCGTTTAATTTCGGTGCTTTAAAGAATGGGCCGACCTCGTCCTGAATTTCCTTCCGGAGTTTCTTCTTGCCTTCGTCATGCATGAGATCCTGCGAGGTCTTCTTCGTGAGGGTCTGAAGAATCACGTCGCGGACTTTCAGCTGCAGCGCCTGGTTTTCCTCGACTTCCTTGACCTTGGACTTGTCGTCGACCATCAGGCTGATCTTGATGCGCAGATAGCGGGCAACATCGGCGTCGGCCAGGTTCACCACAAAGGGCTCCAACGGAACAACAGCGCTCTTCTCCAGCAGCTCGGCCATATCGACATGCGGGTCGCCTTCTTTGCCTTCGGCGTGCTTGCCTTCCTCGCCCGGTTCGACCACGGCTGCCATGGCCCGGCTGACAAAGAACCAGGTGGCTCCGGCCCCCAGTGCGTTGGAGAGAAGTACGATGACGACCATCATGATCAGGGAACCGGAATTCGAAGAGTTCGATTTGGATGCGGGCTCGGCTACCGGGGTCTCTTCAGCCACTTTGGGCCTCCTCTAAGAAGTTCAAACCTTAACGGTGGTCCGAAATGCACACGGGATACCAACGATGGGAAAATTCTGCCGAGTGGGCACAAACTGCGTCGTTAAAGCTATTTAGAACCGCAGAGAACGCATTGAATTAGGGGCAGAACGACGAAATACCGTCAAGGCGCTGACAGGGGTTGGGAAAGCAGACAAGGGGTTGACGGAGTGGAACTGGGGAAATGGAAAATGGAAAGTACACGATTCCAGAATTTCCAATCCGAAATTTAAGGTTTCAAATCCGAGGGCAGACGGGGCCATGTCTCCGTCCGATCGGATTTGAAACTTTAAATTTCGGATTGGAAATTCTGGAATCGTGCACTTTCCATTTTCCATTTCCCCAACCCGTTAGCGGTACCTCCTCACGCCACAAAACTACCTGCAAACGAAGTTCGCAGCCTCGTTCGTACTCCCGCTACCTTTATATACGGCCGTCTGGGGATAAGGACACAGCGGCCGGGTCTTATCGACAGCCCCACCACGCGGCTGATGCGATGCGGCAATGGAGTCCGGCGCCTTCCCTTTCTCCACCCATTGATCGATCGCCGCAACTGCATCGAACCGATCCGTCCCGTCGCCGCCGCTGCAGTGTCCCATTCCGGGAACCATAAATAGCCGAATGGACTTCGATGCCTTTTCGGCACCGAGCTTGTCGACCACGCTCTCGTAGTAGTTCACGCTGTTGCGCGGTGAGATTCCCGGATCGGCCCAGCCGTGGTACATCAGCAGTTTCCCGCCGCGATCGGTGAACGGTTTGAGATTCGGATCCATGGCATCCATCAAGGGACCGATGGTTTTTTCAGCAAGCGGAATGTCGGTATCCGCATTGAATTTGGCGAGAGTCCAGGCGGGATCCTGATGTACGAGATATCGGAACGTTTCCACGCCCAGAGCCATCGGTCGCGGACCCGATAGATTGGCCCATCCCCTTTCGCTTCCCGGTTCAAGCCCGGGAAAGATCGATTTGCCGGTCACCGAATTCGTCACTCCGCTGTAGACCTTCCTTGCTACTTCCACCTGGGGTGCAGTGAGGCAGGAAATGTTGTCTTCGGCAGTACACAGCAGCACCCTGGGATCGAACTTACAGACGCGGGGATTTTCGATGACACGATCGCTGACGCCATCGAGCGCGTCACACGCATTCATCGCTGCGGCCAGCAGTGCCGGATACTTCGTTGCGGGAATGTATCCGGCTTCATCCAGATGAGTGATCTGCCCGGTCCAGGCCTGGTTTCCCTGCAGGTGTGAAACATTCATCGCCGGAGCTCCGGCAACAACACCGTCGAAATCCTTCGGATAGCGTTGAACCGCGGTAAGCGCCTGTCGCCCGCCCGTCGAGCACCCATTGAAGTACGAGAATTTCGGAGCATCTCCGTAGTACGCACGGATGACCGCTTTGGCGGTGACGGCCATTTCGTGAACGCTTCGGTACGCGAAGTCGATGACTTTCTCCGGATGTCCGATGGTAAACGTGGCGGGATTTCCTCCGGTGTGGCCCGTATCGGTACTGGTGCCCGCATAACCCGCGCGAACCGCCGTGGCGAGAGCCGAGAAGCTGATACTTCCCGCCCATGCCCCGTTGCCAACCGCTTCCATTTTTCCGTTCCAGCCGGCTTCCGGCAGCCAGACTTCAATCTTGATTTCGGAATCTTTTACGGGCGTCAGTGTCGCCGCAACTCTGCAAAACGCGGGTACATCCTTATAAGACACCGGCGGCGGTCCACCGCGGCCTCCGCCACGAGGTGGAGTCGCGGGCGCACCATCCGCATCTTCTGCAGGCGGTGGCGCGGGCGCCGTGCCTCGAGGAACAACCGGAGGAGTGAATTCACCGGCGGCGACTGTCTGCGCCATCGTGATCGTGACGTTCTTCATCGCGAACCCCTTCAAGCTCTCGCATGGAACTGCTGCATGCAGACTGCCTGCTGAAACCGCAACGAATACGCCGATTCCGGTTATCCAGTTTTTCATTCCTGTTCTCCTGGCGACTGAATGGACGCTAGGTGTATACACTCATTCTCAAATCGATGCCAAGTCATCGATGAGCAGTTTCCGATCGCCGGCGTCGTTAACGGTTTCTGCCAGTCGAGCGGATTCCGTTTTGTATTTCGTCATGAGGCTGGAATTACCGGTAACCTTCTCGGCGCGAGCCATCGCTTCGTAGGCATAAGCGACGAAAAACGGCGCCCCTCCCTGGCTGTGTTGCAGGCATGAGTCGGCGTATCGCTTTGCATCCTCGGGCCGGCTTGCAAGCGCATACACGCGAGCGAGCAGCCAGTAGCCGATGGACAGCTTCTCGCTGTTACAGTCCGCTCGATTGGTCCAATGCCACAGCGACGCCTGCGCGAGACGAAGCATCTGCTCGTCTTCATCGCCTGTGCGATTGGGTTTTTCAATAAATCCCCAGGTCTTGTTGAAACAATCTGCAGCGAAGTATCGATGCGCCAATACAGTGTCGAAACACGGATCCTTTCCCATAGTCCTTCCTCTCTTGTCGATTCAAAATTTCGTTTTACAGGAAAGCTTCCTCGGAAGTCCAGACGAACGGAGTCGGCAACGAGAGAATTTGCTTTTCCAGGGCGCGTTATTGAGTATTCTTTTCGAACTCGGAGGTCTGCCCTATGCGGCTTGTCGTCCTTGTCCTCACTGTTGGTTTCCTCATCACGTGCGTTGTCGCCAGCGGATCGTCATCCGCGCAAACCGGTCGTCTTCCCGATCAGATCAGCGACCAGGAGTTCTGGCGCACGGTCACGGAGTTTTCCGAACCAACTGGGAATTACACCGGCGACAATTGGATCTCCAACGAAGCGAGCATCCAGAACGTGATTCCGCCGCTGCGGCAGCTGACAAAGCCGGGAGGCGTCTATCTCGGCGTCGGACCGGAGCAGAACTTTACGTACATGTGGGCGCTGCAATCGAAGCTGGGATTCATCGTCGATATTCGCCGTCAAAACATGCTCACGGTGATGCTGTTCAAAGCTCTTTTCGAGATGTCGACGGACCGGGCGGATTTCGTATCACATCTCTTTTCCAGACGGCGGCCTGCGGGACTCGATGCAAATACAAACATTAAGGCATTAATGTCTGCTTTTGAGACGGCCCCGAAGGAAGGACTGGCAGCCAACACGGAAGCTGTCCACGCCATTTTTGCAAAGCGTGGATTTGCGTTGAGTGCGGACGATCTTTCCACAATCGATTTCGTTTACTCGATCTTCAACCGCGGTGGCCCGTCGATTACAGCCGAGTTTGCCAGCCCCGGCTCACCGGGTGGAGTGCCTGTTACGTACACAGACTTGATGACTGCCACCGACAGGAACGGCGAATCCTGGAGCTACCTTTCCTCGGAGGCGGCCTACCGCTATATCCGGGACCTTCATGGCAAAAATCTCATCATCCCCCTTGTTGGAGATTTCGCGGGCCGCTCGACCCTGCGAAAACTTTCCGACTACCTCAAACAGCGGAACGCGAACGTCACCGCATTTTATGTTTCAAATGTGGAGAATTACCTGTCCGGCCCCGGAGTCTTGAAGAACTTCCACGCGAACGTCGCTGCCATGCCCATTGATGCATCGAGTATGTTCATCCGATGGGCTCCCAGACCGGCAATACCAAACGTGCCGTGGTATACACCCGAACTGGGTGGCGTGTGGGGCGTTGCCACATCGCTGGCCCCGATTGCCGAACTCGTCGATCTGATCAAGGCCGACCGTGCACCCGCCAATTACAACGATACGTTAAGGATGTCGAAAGACCCGATGTTGCTGGCCGCATCGAAGCAGGATCCTTCGTTGCGACGGATTGCCGGGCGCATCAGCGGAATGGCAGGGCTCAAGCCGAACGAAACGGTTCGCGTCGAGTTGATTGAGAACCTCCGCGCTGGTGGGCTAATTATCAGCGCCGAGGTTGCGGCCGACGGCTCGTTCGCTCTCGGCAATGTTGCGTCCCGAACGTATCAGGCCGTTATCCTGAGATCGTGCAGAGGTT
>Ga0184628_10001166_pt1 | contig 13125 bp, 13 predicted proteins | sample PLM4_5_b1_FD_133149 | JGI IMG/M metagenome (GOLD analysis project Ga0184628, IMG submission 133149) | Groundwater sediment microbial communities from an aquifer in East River, Colorado, USA - PLM4_5_b1 | ecosystem: Environmental > Terrestrial > Soil > Riparian zone | place: USA: East River... | reverse complement strand
GTTCGATTGCACTGATGTCGCTCATGGTATCGGGCCGCTGCGATTCACCCTGCAGTTCCTCTTGTTTGGTGGAACCTGCGGCAGGCTGTTTTTCCTGTCCCAGCGATCCGACCGGCCAAAGCAGGCTGGCGATGATCACGAATAAGAGAAACAACCCTCCAGAATGTTTGCTTCCTTCGAGCGCATGAACCGAAGACTGGAAGAGTTTACTTCTGGGGTTGAGTTTGATCGACAAGAGATACCAAGAGGGATCCATGACCGCTGTCATGGACCGTTCCGTCAGCTGATCGAGGTCAGTCACCGGCAAGCATAAGCGATGGCAAGGTGAGTTCGGCAAAGAGATCAGCGGAAGCAACAACTCAGCAGGGCGGGTAATTCAGAAGAGCACGCTTAGAATCAGACCTCAACCTTGACCACCATTTTCCATGGTCACTAGATCGTTTCCGGAACTCAGCTAATCTAACACGCGGGCTGGCTCAATTCAAGATTGCCCCGATGCTATGCTTCTGCTAACATCGCTCTGAGTGCGGGTTTGCAGACGGCAACCGCAAACCCAAACGTACCTGCCTCGAACCAGCCTCCGGGTTTCCATGAATTGTCCCACATGTGGCCTGCTTAACTTACCAGCCGCCAAGTTTTGCATACACTGCAAGAGTCCCATAGACTTGACGGCCCGCGCATCATCACCCGCGCTCGGGAATGTCATCGAGCTAAATCGAGTCAAGGCGCCGGCTGCTTCTTCAGGAGGTGCCCAAGCTCAGCGGGCGCCAGCCCCACAATCTGACTGGCGTGAACAGCTCAGTTTGAAATTGGAGCGCTTGAAAGAGAAGTCTGCAGAGGCCTCTGCACCTCGGTCTGACCTGCTCGATGAGGATTTCCGTCAGCGGGAGTTTGTCAGGCCCGGGCTACCGGAGTCGGAAAGTGTGACAGATGTTACGATGCGCCCCGTGTATCATCCGCTGGCGGAGAGAGCTCTGGAGAAAATTGACCGTGCGAAAGGGAGTTCAGCCGAAAGTGTTCTTGAGATTCCTGCAGAATTGAATTCTATAGCTCCGCCCGAACCTGAAATATCAAGTCGGCGGCGGCGTACTGCGCGCAGGAGCGAAAAGGCTGAGCGGATCGAAATCGACCTCAACCAACCCACGCTGCCCTTCGAGTCAACTGAGAGCCCGGGTTCCACGTCGCAGGAAGATCAAGTTCAGAAGGGCCTGTCGGCAGCGGCTCTTGCCCCAAGGGCCCGAGCCGGAATCATTGATGCTCTCTTCATCCTCGGTTGTTTCCTGATTTTTGTGCTGATTGTTTTTTTCGTTCCCGAGTTTGCGCTCTTCACCCGGTCTTCAATGCTGGGGATGGGCTCTGTGCTATTGCTCATTTTCCTTTCCTACATCGGCACCTTCACAACTCTCGGTGCCAGGACTCTAGGAATGGATCATGAACATTTGGAAGTGGTCAGTTATCAAGGCAACCCCATTACAGTTCAAGAAGCTCGCCTGCGTGCCTTTGGCTATGTTGTATCACTTGGATGCTTTGGCCTCGGTTTTCTGTGGGCACTCTTCGACCCTGAACAACTTACCTGGCACGACAAGATTTCTAGAACCCTGGTCGTGCGGAAGCCTGGCAAAGCTGATCCACCCACATAGTTTTGTACTGAGTACAGGGGCGTAGCCGAACCGAACTGACTCTAGCCTCGACCAAGAGTTTGTCTGAAGTATTCAATTGTTCTCACTAGTCCTGCGTCGATGTCGATTGTCGGGGCCCAGCCGAGCTTTTCCTTTGCGAGGCTAATATCCGGTTTGCGCCTGACAGGATCGTCCGAAGGCAAATCCTTAAAGACCAGCTTAGATGGCGAAGTGGTCATCTTGATGACCTTCTCAGCCAAGCTCAGGATCGTGAACTCCCCTGGGTTCCCGAGATTGACGGGACCCCGGAAGTCAGCCACATTCATCATCGCAATCAGTCCTGAAACTAAATCTGAGACATAACAAAATGAACGGGTCTGTTCTCCCTTCCCGTAAATCGTGATGTCTTCACCCTGCAACGCTTGAACGATAAAGTTACTGACGACTCGGCCATCATTCAGCGCCATGCGAGGGCCGTAGGTATTGAAGATTCTGACGATTCGGATGTCTACGCCGAACTGCCGATGGTAGTCCATCATCAGGGCTTCAGCGACGCGCTTGCCCTCGTCGTAGCAGCTCCGCACGCCGATTGGATTCACATTCCCCCAATAGTCCTCTCGTTGCGGATGGATAGTCGGGTCGCCGTAGACTTCTGAGGTTGATGCTTGCAGGATCCGCGCCTTGGTTCGTTTCGCCAACTCAAGCATGTTGGTAACACCGAGTACATTGGCTTGAATGGTTCGGACCGGGTTGAGCTGATAGAAGACAGGAGACGCAGGACAAGCCAGATTGTAGATCTGATCCACCTCAAGATCGATCGGGTTGATAATGTCGTGACGGATGACTTCAAACCCCGGCCGACCTAGAAGTGGATATACGTTCTTTTTCGACCCAGTGAAATAGTTGTCGAGACAGATGACTTCATGATTCGCCTTGACGAGAAGCTCGCAGAGATGAGATCCGATGAATCCCGCTCCACCTGTCACCAGCACGCGCATAGTTGAGATCTCCTTAAGTCTACCGCCAGCCCGTTGACCTAATGTTGACAAGCACTTGAGTCTAGCACAAAGCTATCAAGCATGAATTTCTGAAAAAAGGGAGCGCTCTTCCACCACTTCCGTCATTCAGAATTGTATTTGTGCCCCCAATTCGCTATATTCTCGCCCCTTATCTTGCGAGGATGATTGTGCATGACAATCCAAATCAAAAAGAAGCTTGAAGACGAAATCAGAATTCTTGAGTACGAGCTCAAGAATAACCTACCCAAAGAGCTTAAGAAAACGGCGGCACTGGGAGATCAGAGTGAGAACGCCGAGTATCAAACGGCAAAGCAGCGGCAGGAAATTGTGAACGCCAAGCTCGCGCACCTACGAAAGCGCTTGGCTGAAGTGGCACTGATCAACTTTGACAAACTTCCCACAGATAAGGCCTCCTACGGATCGACGGTTGTTCTTTACGATCTTCAGAAGGGCACCGAGATTACCTACAAGCTGGTATCTGTCGAGGAATCAGACCATCAAAAAGGGTTGATCTCCACAACATCGCCCATCGGCAAGGGGCTCCTCAACAGCCAGGCGGGCGATACAGTCAAGATAACAACGCCAGGCGGCGTCAAAGAATTCGAAGTATTGAAGTTGATCACGATTCACGATCAGCCTGACACCGCAGAGTGAAGCCATGTTTAGTCAGATCATAGGCAAAATCTGCAAATCAATTCTGGATCTGATTGTAGCCGGAGCCGCGGCGCTGCGAATCAGCCCCAACATCCTGACCTTGGCAGGATTTCTGGTCACGATGGTCTCAGCAGTCTACTTGGCGCGTGGAAGGTTCTTTCAAGCGGGCCTGATCATCATCGTCGCTGGAATTTTCGACATGCTCGACGGCCGGGTTGCCAGAACTACGAATAATGTGACCCCGTTTGGGGCATTTTTCGACTCGGTTCTTGATCGATATTCGGATATCGCGATGTTCTTGGGACTGATTGTCTATTACTCGAAGGGGCAACGGCTGGCCTACGTAGTCCTTTCAGGTATTGCACTTGTGGGTGCGGTGATGACTAGTTACACCAGAGCCCGAGCGGAGTCTCTAATCCCACTGTGCAAAGTCGGATTCATGGAGCGTCCCGAGAGAATGGTACTGCTGATCCTCGGAACACTCACCGATCGGATGGCCCCGATTCTGTGGGTGATCGCCTTCTTCTCCAATCTAACTGTGGTTCACAGAATTGCGTACACTTGGAAAGAAACTTCGAAATTGAAGGCCCTTGCCTCCTCCCACTAGAACGTCCTCACCCGCATTGCGTCCTGTTTTTCCCTTGCAGATCCCTACTTGTTTGATATAAATTCCAGAAACCGATCAAGTTGGAAGTGATTCTTTTCCTGCGAGTTGCAGAATTTCATGGAAAAAAACATTCTTTCGCAGCTTGAGTTTTTCGAGCTCCTGAGTGAGTCCTTTGACCAGCTGATTTCTTGGCCGACTCGCATTGGAACCGAAGGAATGTTTTTCAAGAAACTCGTAACTGATAATAAATTAAAGAGTTCCTTAGACGTTGCCTGCAGCACAGGATTCCACGTCATCATGCTTCGCCGATTGGGATTGGATGCCTCGGGAATCGACGCCAGTCCAAAAATGATCCAGAAGGCCAGAACCAACTCAGTCACCTGTGGTGTCACCGTCGAGTACATCTTGGGCGACTATTTGAACATGTCCAAGAGGTTCTCTGAGGGGTTCGACCTGATTACCTGCCTCGGCGACACCATAGCCCACGTTAGGTCCGGCCAAGACCTCAGGAAGTTATTTCAGGAAGTTTATAAGAGTTTGAATCCAGGTGGTTTGTTTGTTATTCAGGCCAGAAACTATGACTTCATCATGAAGCACGGGGCTCGGTTCACTCCCCCGACAGGTTCCAGAAATGGGACCGAAGAGACGCTCTTCTTTCGCCTGTTGGACTTCAACCCAAAGACTCTCAACCTCAGCATTGCCAAGTTTCGATGGCATGAGAACCGATGGGAATCTTCTGTCTATACCACCGAAATCCATCCGTACATGAAGAAGGAATTGGAATCGGCTCTTAAATCAGTTGGTTTTGCTAAGTTGGATTCTTACCGGAACTACAACTTCGAGGACTACGATCCCAACGGTTCAGATGTCATCTTGATTGCTCAAAAGAAAGGAGTCCTGAAATCCAAGAACTCTTCCCGACGCGAAAAATTCGCCGCCTCGAAACTGGAACCTACCCCAAAGCCCGTGAAAAAGGACCTTCCTGCAAAAGCGGCAGTGGCTCAACCTTCCAAAGCGAAACCAACCAAGCCGATTGCGAAGAAGTCAACCAAACGTAAGAAGTGAACTCTCGGAGAGCGACAGGATACGGTTCAAACCTGCTCTGCGATGCTGAACCCAACAATGCATTCCCCAACGCCTTCAATCTTAACTACCTTAGCTCGCTTGTTGTTTTCAGTTGAACTGGAGTGAATGGCCCGCAACATGGCGAAGGAAGCCAAAACGTCCTTGTAAAGGGAGGTCACCACAAAGACTTCTCCCGTCTGCTCGCTCTTCCACATTTGTCCCGCTGAAACCTTCTTGGTAGTCATCTTCGGTCTTTTCCCAGTTTGTGAGGTCGTCCACGTGGCGAAATCGCTCAGACGATTATCCATCGGTTTCTTCAGAGCACTGGATTAGAGCTTTTTGTCGCCTTCACGCAAGATTCGGTCACCAGGCATTCAACCCGCTTGAGACAACCTTGCTTGACAAAGGCGAGTCTAATGCGTTGGTCTATGAACTGGGTTGAAGTCTCTCAACGCACCGATTGGCTCGTATCGGTCCCTTCCATGCTTGACACAATCTAGGAACAGCGTTTTTTCTAGGAGAAATAGAAGCACTACGGTGCTAGCATGGATGCATCAGAGAAATGCCTGAGGAAGGAAAGGAGTTCTGACATATGAAGAAATTGAAACAACTAGTCACTCTTGCTTTGGTCTCTGCTCTTTCCCTCTCTCCAAGCACTCTCATATTTGCCGGCGACAAGAAAAAAAACTCCGATGTCGAGGAGATAGGGAATCGGGACATCAACAAAGGCAATTGGAATATGATGTCCATCGAGAAAGAGATTGCCTTGGGCAAGGGCTTGGCTCAGGAGATCGAGAGGCAGGTGAAGCTAATCGACGATCCGGAGATCAATGAGTTCGTGAGTCGGGTAGGGCAGAACCTGGTTCGCAACTCGGACGCGAAAGTGCCGTTTACGATCAAAGTCGTAGATTCGGACGAGATCAATGCGTTTGCATTGCCGGGCGGTTTTTTCTATGTGAATTCCGGCTTGATTACTTCTGCTGATGAAGAAGCCGAACTAGCCGGCGTTATGGCCCATGAGATTGCTCATGTTGCTGCACGCCATGGCACCGAGCAATACACCAAAGGCACAATTGCCAACTACGCCACGTTACCACTAATTTTTCTAGGTGGCGGGCTGGGCTACGGTCTCTATCAAGCAGCGGGTTTTCTGATTCCACTCAAGTTCCTGCAGTTCAGCCGGTCAGCCGAGACGGAAGCGGACTTTCTAGGACTCCAGTACGTTTACAAGACGGGATACGATCCCACCGCGTTCGTGTCATTCTTTGAAAAAATTCAGGCTCAAGAAAAGAAGAAACCCGGTAAGCTCTCTAAGGCGTTCTCCACCCATCCACCGACAGCAGATCGTATTGAAAAAACCCAGGCAAGCATCTCTACAATCTTGCCAGAGGGTGATCAATACGTCATTAACACTTCAGAATTTGATCATATCAAGGGCAAGCTGCTTGCATTTGAAAACCGCAAGCGTCCTGCCGAAGGTGAGAAGTCAAATCGGCCATCACTGAAACGCCGAACCAGCGGTGAGACAGAGGATGCCTCTGACGAGCCAACGCAAAAGGATGAAGACCGCCCGACGCTAAAGCGGCGGACGAACTGAGTCTTCGTGGATTCGAACAACAAAAAAGGCCGGCCCAATGGGCCGGCCTTTTACTTGGACCCCTAGAAACCAACCTAGAGTTTCTTCACCTCTTCAGCATAGTACTTTCGATACAGTATGTCCCACTCCAAACTGCCTTCCGGAACCGTCTTCTTTTGAGAAGCAATTTTCTTTCGTGCTTCCTGATCTAGGGTCTCTTCCCTCTTCAGCTCTTCGTTCAGGATTTTCACAACTTCCAACCGTATGGTGTTGCGATCCTCGATGAACTCGAGGTTATCCAGCCTGACCAGCTCTTCGGTAACCAGATGCGAGAGTTTGTTGACTTTTTCACGACTCAAGCGCATGCGTCACAAAACCACTTTCTTATCCTTGACAAGTTTGTTCTTCACAACTTTGAACATATCCTGATACGAAACGCCAGTATTGCGCATCTCGTCTGCATAACCTTTCAAGATCTCTCGAACTTCCTCGTTAATGCGGTCCTCAAGGCCTAGTTCAGCTTCCATCACCGCCAGAACTTTTTCTCTGAGCGACACCACTTCTGAAGTTTCAATCATCTCGCGCCGGATGAGTTCGTCCACAACACGGCGGGAAAGATGGTGAACGTACTCTTTCTGAAGACTCATTGCTGGGTGAGGGAGTGGCGGGGCCGACGGGACTCGAACCCGCGACCTCTGACGTGACAGGCCAGCGTTCTAACCAACTGAACTACGACCCCGCATCATTAGGCTAAACAGTGGTGGGCGGTACTGGGTTTGAACCAGTGACCCCATCCTTGTAAGGGATGTGCTCTCCCAACTGAGCTAACCGCCCAGAAGGAGCTAAAACCGGCAGAATATACAATGCCCCATTTTAGGCTGTCAAGGACAAAGGCCCCGCAGGCAGTTTCAACGTCCGCATCTCACCATCTGCAATCGACCGTTCCCGAATTCATTTTGCCGTTCTCAGGTCTGGACAAGCTTCTACCCATTCAGTGATATTCTTGTTCCAGGTTTTGGTCTGCCTGCGATTCGAATTTCGGTTCGATCTCGCTTCACTGACTCGGTTGCAAGGATGAAACCGACGACAGTCGCCAGATCAGTACGATCTGATTTGACCACGAAAGGATACCGTTTCATGCGCCATTTAAGCAGGTACCATCGAGCAAGTTGGCTGCTCCTGCTTCTTCTCGTTCGCTCCGTTCAGGTCGCGGGTCAGAATGCTGCCCAGGCTCCTGCTAAGAGTTGCCTATGGAGAGTTACTTCAAAGGACAGCGCCGTTTATCTTCTCGGCTCGGTCCACCTTTTGAAATCCGACGCCTATCCGTTGAGCCCGGCAATCGAGCAAGCTTTCGGCAACTCGACCAAGCTTGTCTTGGAAGTGAATCTGGACTCTCTGAATTCACCAGACGCTCAACATATGGTCCTGTCTAAAGCCTTGTTGCCCGAAGGCAAGACGTTGAACGAAATCCTCTCACCGGCAGCCTACCAGGCCGTGCGACAAAAAGTGGATTCCATGGGGTTGAATTTCGAAGCTCTTAAACGAATGAAACCCTGGTTCTTATCGCTCTCCCTGATCGCCATGAAGATGCAACAGTTGGGCTACGACGCTCAAAATGGTGTTGACCGGCACTTCTTTGACCGGGCAACGAAAGCGAACAAAGAAGTACTGGGACTCGAAACGGCTGAATTTCAAATCGATCTACTGGATGGCTTGCCCGCCAAAACACAGGAGGAATCCTTGCTGCAGACACTGAAGGAACTCGATCAGTTTGAGGCGGAGTTTGAACAGTTGGTGCGTGCCTGGGCTTCTGGCCAGGAGAAACAATTGGATGATCTGCTGTTGCAAAGTTTCAAAGAGTACCCGGACGTTTATGCGAAGCTCATCAGTGAAAGAAATCGAAACTGGCTCCCGAAAATCGAGAGCCACCTTCAGGGTGGGAACAAGACTCTTGTCGTCGTGGGCGCGGCGCACTTGGTCGGGCGCGACGGCGTCGTCGAATTGCTCAAACGTAAGGGATACTCCGTCGAACAGCTGTAGTAGCGAGAGGCCATCGAAATGCTTCGAGTTGCTTTAGACAAGTCGCGCATCACTCCTCTTCTGTTGATCCTGCTGGCGGGTACCAGCCTTTTGCCTCCTGCGGCAGCACAACTCAAAATCAGCACTGTTGCAGGGACGGGTCAGCGCGGGTATTCAGGCGATGGTGGCCCTGCTTTGCGTGCGCAGATCAACAATCCTTATGGCATCGCGATTGGACCCGATGGTGCTCTGTACATGTGCGACACAGACAATCACGTGGTCCGCAAAGTTTCTCGCGAGGGGACCATTGCTACAGTTGCTGGAAATGGGAAGCGCGGCTACTCGGGAGACGGTCAGAAAGCCACGGAAGCGTCTCTGAACGAACCTTATGAATTGCGCTTCGACCGGCAGGGCAATCTCTACGTTGTCGAGCGAATGAACCATGTGGTGCGTTTCGTTGACACTCGAACGGGCTTGATTCGCACTGTGGCAGGAAACGGCAAAGCTGGTTTCTCTGGCGATGGAGGCCCGGCAGTTTCAGCCTCGCTTCATGAACCGCACAGTATTCAACTCGATGGCAAAGGGAATCTCTATATTTGTGATATTCGGAATCACAGAATCCGTCGCGTCAACCTGAAAAGCGGAGTCATTACGACCTTTGCGGGCACGGGCGAACGAGCCCCCACTCCCGACGGTGCAAAGATTGCCGGAACACCTCTCAATGGTCCACGCGCTCTCGACTTTGATAAACAGGGGAACCTGTGGCTGGCTCTACGCGAAGGCAACGCTGTTTACAAACTGGATTTGAAGCGAGGGAGACTTCACCATGTGGCTGGAACAGGCACCCAAGGATTCAGCGGCAACGGCGGACCCGCCAAGCTCGCGACGTTCTCCGGACCCAAGGGCTTGAGTGTTGGCCCGAATGGGAACATTTATCTCACAGATACGGAGAGTCACAGCGTACGAATGATTGACATCCGCAAGCAGACGTTGGAACTCATTGCCGGAACAGGTGACCGCGGGGATGGCCCAGAAGGTGACCCCAAATCATGCAGGATGTCTCGACCTCATGGTGTGTTCGTAGCAAGCGATGGCTCTATTTACGTTGGCGACAGCGAGGCTCACCGCGTGCGCGTCATTCGTCACGAACCCTGATCGGACTCATCCCTGCCCGAGGGATTGACCTCGACCGGTGACGCCTCCAACTTCTTTGGAGGCCACAGAACCGAGACGAGGACCGAGACAGCCAAGATTCCCGCCACAACACCCAATGCGATCCCCACGGGTATTTTGTAAACGTTCGACAAAACCATCTTTGTCCCGACAAAGACCAGAATGATCGAAAGACCATACTGCAGGTAATGGAAGAGCTGAATGATTCCGGCCAGAGCGAAAAAGATCGATCGCAAGCCCATGATCGCGAAGATGTTTGAGGTATAGACAATCAAAGGGTCCTGGCTTATGGCGAGAACAGCAGGGATGGAGTCAACTGCAAACACCAGGTCGGTTGACTCAACCAACAGCAGAACGACGAACAACGGCGTCGCCATTGCCTGCCCGTCCCTCCGTACGAAAAAGCGGCCGTCCACGTAGTCCTTGGTAACTGGCATCAGCTTGCGAAAAAGTTTGAGCACCGGGTTCTTTTCCGGATGCAATTCCTTGTCGCCCTGCGTGGCCATCTTGATTCCAGTCAAGACCAGAAAGGCTCCGAAGATATAGATAATCCAGTGAAAGCGCTGAATCAGCGCGACGCCCATTCCAATGAAGATCGCCCTCATGACAATGGCGCCAAGAATGCCCCAAAACAGGACACGATGCTGGTAGCGCTTATCCACTCGGAAGTAGGAGAAAATCAGCAGGAAGACAAAAAGATTGTCGACGCTGAGGGCCTCCTCAATGAGATACCCGGCCAGAAACTCCAACCCTTTGACGGGTCCTTTCCAAAAGTAGATCCCCAGGTTGAAAAGCAGCGCCAGACCGATCCAGACAACGCACCATACCAGCGCCTCGCGGATGCTGACAGCGTGCGCACTGCGATGAAAGACTCCAAGATCGAGCACCAACATCAGAACGACAAAGGCGCCAAACCCGAACCACAACAAGAACTCACTCGACATGAATGACCCTCAAGATCGACCGCGCAGGCCGTGCCCGCAGAAACCGCAGTGGCAGCCATCCAAAGTTGAAACGACGTCGTTACGGACGTTAGGCCCGTGTCGCCCCTCTTCCTAGTGCAAGACTAAGCGAAACCCACAAAAAAAAGAAGCGAGACCGAACCTGAGTTCCAGGTTCCATGTCTGATGCCTGGCTGTTCCCGCAACCACCCATCGCTGCTTGCATTCCGTATTCGTAATCTACAGAATGGGCTCCGAACTCGATAGCTTGTCGGAGGAGCTGGCTTGCGACACAGTCTTGAACGAACGGCCGTCCGAACCGCAATGCTGGGCATCCTTGTCAACGGGACGTTGGCCACAGCAAAATTCATTGGAGGAATTCTCGGTAACTCTTACGCTCTGATTGCCGACGCAGTCGAGTCGATGACCGATATCTTCAGCTCATTTGTCGTCTGGCGGGGACTGTCGGTAGCCATCCAACCCCCAGACTCCGACCACCCTTACGGCCACGGCAAAGCTGAGCCGCTGGCCGCCTCGTTCGTCTGCCTCACATTGCTAGCCGCTGCGCTTGGTATTGCGATTCAAGCCGTCCGGGAAATCCTTGGACCTCATTTAACTCCCAGCCCCTTCACCCTATGGCTCCTCTTGGCGGTCGTCATCATTAAGGAAAGCCTGTTCCGTTTCGCGTTTCGTGTCGGGAATCAAACCTCCAGCAACGCTGTACGAACCGACGCCTGGCATCACCGCAGCGACGCAATAACGTCCGCGGCCGCCGGTATCGGAATCGCCATCGCGCTCTGGGGAGGCAAGGGCTATGAGTCGGCTGACGACTGGGCCGCTTTGTTCGCCAGCGGCTTTATCGCCTGGAATGGCATTCGGTTATTGAAGCCTGCTGTCGATGAACTGATGGACGCTCTGCCTTCGGAGGCTCTGCAGAAAGAGATTGCTGCCATCGCTCTGAGTTGCCACAGCGTCTTGGCAGTTGAAAAAGTTCTGGCACGAAAGACCGGCTTTGTTTATTGGGTGGACATGCATCTGGAGGTTCCGAAAGACATGACGGTGGAGGAAGCCCACGCGGTCGCACACGTCGTCAAGGACAGGATTCGACAGCAACTCCCCAAGATCACGGAGGTGTCAATCCATGTGGAACCGTATCCACAGAAAGATCTCAGTCTGACGCCAGCCAAAGCAGGCTAGGTGCTCAGGCGCACCTTCATTTCTTACCCAGCAAGTCCAGTGCGGCAGCGGTCATGGCTTTTACGCCGGTCTTGATAGTCGCCTCAGGCGCGGGAGCATAGAGATTGGAATGCAACGACGGCAGAGGCTTCCCACCCGGTTTCTGGCTCTCTTCAATCCTTTCGCGCGTCACGGCGCCCAACCAAAACATGCAGATTGGGATGCTCTCGGCAGTTCGTGCAAAATAGCCAAAATCTTCCCCGCCCATGACCGGCTCGGTGGGCACAATGCTGTTCTTGCCTAGGGTCCCCGCCATCGCACTGCTCACACGGCGAGTGAGTTCCGGTTGATTCACAGTCGGACCAATAGATTCCTCTTCTCTAACTCTAACAATCGGTTCCCGGCCCGGTGGAACTCCTGCAGCCTGGGCCATTCCTTTTGCAATGCGCTCGATGCCGGCCAGAAGTTGAGACCGGATGGCGTCGCTGAAGAAGCGAATCGTCACCTGCAGTTGCACTTCATCAGGAATGATGTTGTGCTTCGTACCGCCGTGAATGGAACCTACAGTGATCACTGCCGGATCGATAGCGCGCATCTCGCGACTCACAATGGTTTGCAACCCAAGAATGATCTGAGCAGCAAGAACAATCGGGTCTTTGGTAGTGTAAGACCAAGCCCCATGACCCGAGATTCCTCGAACAGTCACGTCGACAGAGCTGGTTCCCGCTAGAGCGGGACCTTCCGTCACACCAACTCTGCCGGCCTCAAGATTGGCAGCATCGTGAAGAGCCAGCACGTAGTCAGGCTTCGGAAACTTCTGAAATAGCCCGGCAGCCAGCATCGCTTTGGCTCCGCTGCCCCGTTCCTCAGCAGGTTGGCCAATCATGATCACCGTGCCCCTCCACCGGTCCTTGAGCTGGCTGAGCAGGCGGGCAGTCCCAACGAAGCAGGTCATGTGAATGTCGTGGCCGCAAGCGTGCATGACGCCCACTTCGTTGCCTTGATCATCTTTGGTCTTCACGCGGCTGGCATATTCCAAACCGGTTTGCTCTGTTACCGGCAGCGCATCGAGATCCGTTCGAATCATCACCGTCGGGCCAGTGCCATTCCTTAACACACCAACCAAGCCGAATCCTCCAAAATTTCCTGTCACTTCAAACCCGACGCTCCGAAGTTCTTGCTGGAGTCGCTCCGAGGTCTTGGATTCGTGGAATGAGAGTTCCGGGTTGGCATGCAGATGGCGATAGAGCTGGAAGAGGTTGCCGTACTCGCTGTT
>Ga0184628_10001165_pt1 | contig 13130 bp, 15 predicted proteins | sample PLM4_5_b1_FD_133149 | JGI IMG/M metagenome (GOLD analysis project Ga0184628, IMG submission 133149) | Groundwater sediment microbial communities from an aquifer in East River, Colorado, USA - PLM4_5_b1 | ecosystem: Environmental > Terrestrial > Soil > Riparian zone | place: USA: East River... | reverse complement strand
GCGCGCCGGGCGCTGGCGAAGCTCGTGGCGGAGGTCACTGGGCGCACGCCGGTTGGCATATCGGACGCCGACGCGATCGAGGCGCTGGCCCGAGGCGAGGACGAAACTAGACGCTATCTCAGGCGGAGGCCATAACCCCACATGGTAGACAAGGCGTGCGAACAGTGCGGCGCCGCGTTCCTGGTTCGTCCCTACCGCGCTCTTGTGGCTCGGTTCTGCTCACGCCATTGCGCGGCCGTGGGCAATCATCCGGTCGGGCCTCTGAACCCACTCTGGCGCGGCGGGACGACTATAGATCGCGGGTATGTTGTTCGACAGAGTGACGGCCGTCCCCCTCGCCGCGAGCATGATCTGATCGTGGAACGAGTGCTCGGGCGTCCGCTCCCGGTCGGCGCGGTCGTCCACCACGTCAATTCCATCAAGCACGACAACGTGAACAAGAACCTCGTGGTTCTTCAGTCGCGAACAGAGCACCTGGAGTTACATCGAAAGACGACAGTCAGGGCAGCAGGCGGCGACCCCTGGCTGGATCGGATGTGTTGTTCGTGCGGGCCTCGACCGAAGGAGAAGTTCAGATTCACCAAGAGCACGCGCAGACTGAGCGGCCGGGCCTTCGCCACTGAATGTGTCGATTGCGCTGTGGCTCGACAAAGGGCAGTCAGGAACAGAAAACAGTTGGCAGGCTAAAACGAGGCGCGACGGAGGATTACCTCTTCGCGCAGAAGAAGCGGGAGTAAGAAAAACGGCCGGCACGCTGGCGAAGGCGTACCGGCCACCCGTCTAGGAGAACCGATCCCTTGGCAGGGAAAGGCGAACGAGGCGAGTTTAGCAGAAACGAGGCGAACATGGCGAAAAAGAAGACCAAGGCCCGCGGGACACCCGCGCGGGCGAAGAAGAGGCACGCCGTCAAGAAGACCACGACGGCACTCGTCAAGCGGCAGGTGCTCGAGGTCCTGCCGGCGGAGCCTATCGGCCGCACGATCACGGCGGAGGGGGTAGACCTGGGCGCGCTCGGGCTCGTCGAGGTCAAGCTCACGGACAAGGAGGAGGCGATCCTCGCGGAGTCCGTCCCGATCGACGAAGTCCTGATCAAGCCGCAGGCGACTCCGGTCCCGTACCTCTCGCATCCCGGCTATACGCGCTGGTTTAATCGGGCCTTCGGACGCACGGGCTGGTCGCTCGTCCCGGTCGGCCGGCCGGCGATCTCCGGCAAGACCGTCGTGTGTCCCTACGTCCTGCATATCCACCGGCAGCCGGTCGCGCTGGCCTACGGGGAGCAGGAGTACCACGAGAACAACCGGGAGCAGACGTACGGGGACGCGATCGAGAGCACCGTCGCCTCCGCGCTCCGGCGGTGCGCGAAGCGGCTCGGGGTCGGGCTCGAGCTGTGGGACAAGGACTGGCTCCGGCGCTTCGTGGACGAGCGCTGTGTCCGCGTGTCGGTGCGCCAGCGAGACAAGACGTTCAAGTCGGCATGGCGGCGGACGGTGGACCCGCCCCTGCCGTTCGAGCAGCGCGGCGGCAAGGTCTCGGACGACGAGGACGACCGGGGCGTATCCGAGGAGTGGCAGAAGGCCACGCCGGCACGGCCAGCCGCCCCGCCACGGCGCGAGGAGCCCGTGACCCATGCCAAGAGCGGGGAGCGCATCACGGACCCGCAGCGGAGGCGCCTGGGGGCCTGCATCGTCAATTCCGGACGGAACCCGGCCGAGGTGCAGGGCTGGCTGGGCCGGCGCTACGGCTGGAAAGCCTCGGCGGAGATCACGCGGGACCTGTACGACGAGATTATTCGTGCCATCGAAGCGGACGCCACGCTGCCGGAGACCCGGCGATGATGGCGGATGTCGTCTTCCGGTTCAACGCAGCGCAGCACGAGTACGTCGAGCTGGGGACGGGGGTCCTGTTTCCGCACATTACGGGCCTCCTGCACGCCGGGGGGCTCGTGGATGATACGTGGTACACCGAGGAGTCAAGCGAACGCGGGACGGCGGTCCACCGACTGACGGCTGACTTTGACCTGGGCGCGCTCGACGTAGAGAGTTGCATCACGCGACATCGGGCGTACCTGCTCGCGTACGTCGCGGCGGTCTCAATCCTCCGGCCGGAGATCCTCGAGGTCGAGCTGCCGCGCGTGCATCCGGTTCACCGCTACGCGGGCCGTCCGGATCGGGAGGTGCGGATTGACAAGCGGGCGGGCGTGCTGGAGATCAAGACGGCGGTCCCAGCGTCCTCCCATCAGGTGCAGACCGCGCTCCAAGCGATCCTCGTCGCGGACAAGTACGACCTGCCGCCGGAGATGTTCGGGCGCTGGTGCCTCTACCTGAAGCCGTCCGGGAAGTTCATGCTCCTCGAGCACGATCAGCGCGCCGACTACGAGCGGGCGCGGAAGCTGATCCGGGAGTTCTGCCGATGAACACGATCCATCCGTGGCTGGCCGATCAACGCGAGGGCGAGCTGTTCGAGGAGTCAGATGGTCAAAGATATCCGACTGAAGAAGGGGCTGCCGCGGGCGCTCGTGAAGGCGAACAAAGACGCCGATTGGAAGAAGGCCGATCGCGACGGCAGCGCCGAAGCGAAGCGGCGCGCCAAAGGGCGGTGTGAAGTTACCGTAGGACGGGAACGGTGCCCACGGAAAGACTTCGAGACTCATCATCACATCGGCGGGTGGAAGCTGCGAGGACGCGGGGCGTCCGCCCTGGCCGTGAACAAGACCCGTTGTTGCTCGCAACACCACCTTGAAATACACAGCCGCCTGCTGGAGCATCTCGGGGGGAGTCGTTACCGGCAAGTCGTGGGATAATAGGCGGAGCGACGAGAGTGCTGTTAACACTCTGCCGCCCCTCACCACCCCGTTGCTAAAAGGAGCAGACGGCATGGCTAGACGCAAGCCTACTCCAACGATCGACGAACTAGGAAACGAACGCACCTGCGAAGGCTGCGGCCGTGCCTTCGCGCCGGTGTCTGGCTCGCAAGGCCGCTTCTGTCAACGCTCCTGCTGGTATGCCTGGCGCTCCGCGCAACCGTCGCAAGCGCGTGCGCGACACATTCGCGAGATGGTGTCTGGCGCGGCTGTCCCACCCGGTCAGCCGGGGCGATACCCTGACCGTGCCGGCTACGTGCGTCTGCGGTGGCGCGTCGGTGCCTGTGAGTATGTCGAGTGCCGAGAGCACCGGTTTATTCATGGCCTACCGGTCGGTCAGCACGTTCACCATCTGAATGGGATCAAACACGACAACCGCCCAGAGAACCTCGAACAGATGCCCCCTGGCGATCACGCCCGCTTGCATCACCCGTCACGATTCGACCAGGCGGAGATCGCTCGCCTCTATCGCTCGGGCCTAACCATGCAGCAGATCGCGGAGCAGTTCGGGACGCATAGCGGACGCATCAGCCGCGTGCTGAAGGCCGCTGGTGTCCAGGCGCGGCCATACCAACAAAAGACTTCTTGACAAGAAGTCTGACGGCGTGTAGTCTCCGATCCTCTGCACGCAGGCGGGACCCTGCGGCGGAATGAGCGGCGGACACCGAGGAGCACAGCATGGCGGAGCGAGAGTGGACGGCAGCCGATCAGGCGCGTTTCGATGCCACAAGCGAGCGACTGAAGAAGGCCACCGGCGGCGACGGTAGCTATCGCCCCGCTGGGGTCTTCTGTCGGCACTGTGGCGACTACCTCCATCACGTCACGCACGCGATCGTGAAATGTCCCGGCTGTGGGGCGCTGGTCTGCGAGGAGTGCGCGGAGAAGCGGGCGCTGTTCGCGGCGCAGGCGTGCAAGCCGGGGCGGAGGTCCGCGCTATGAGCTGGCACACACGACTCGAGAAGATGCGGCGCGAAGGGCGCGCCCCGAAACCGACAAGGAGAACCGTAGACATGGCGAAACAGAAGATCGAATCAACGGACCCGTTACTCTCGAAAGTAACAAACAGCGAGGAGTACGCGCTCGTCTCCTCGGCCGGCGCGGCGATCGCGTCATTCCTCGGCGGTCTGCCGGCGTTCTTCACGCGGGCGAAGGAGCTGGAGACGCGGGCCTTCGAGACGCTGACGACCGCGCAGACCATGAAGGCGCCGACGTCGAGCCCGGAGGACGAGGAGATCCAGCGTTTGATCCGGCGGGCGGCGGCGGACAAGCGAGAGGTGATCGAACACTGGACGATCACGGCGACCGTCTCGAAGTTCCACAAGTCACTGACCGGCCGCAGGGGGAAGGCCGAGGACGCACTCGACAGCGCCAGCGCGCAGCTCAACGGCCTGCATAATCGCTACGTCGAGGAGGCGCGGCGCAAGGCGGCGATCGAGCAGGAGCGCATCCGGCAGGAAGCCGAAGCGAAGGCGCGGGCGGATCAGGAGGCGGCACTCGCGAAGGCCGAGGCTGATGCCGTCGCCCGTGAAGAGGCGAGCGCGGACCTCAGCGAGCGCGAACTAACCTTTGTCGATCTCGTCTTCGCCACGGGCGACGGGCAGCGCAGCGCACAGCGGGCCGGGTACAAGAATCCCCTCGCGGCGAGCGCGCGACTCCTCAGCCTCGCGAAGATCCAGAAGGCGATCCAAGGGAAGCGGGAAGCGGCAGCCATCCGGCAGCAGGCGGCAGCGGACGCGAAGACCGCGGCGGCGATGCCGGTCGAGGTTCCGATCATCGCGCCGGACGTCACGAAGGCAGACGGGGCGCACGAGCGCACCACGCACGCGGCGGAGCTGCTCGACGAGGCGGCGCTCGTCCGGGCCATCCTCACCGGAAACCTGGGGATCCCAACGGACCTCCTCCGGATCGATACGACGCTGCTCAACGACTACGCGCGGCAGCTCCACGAGCGGATAAATCGCTGGCCCGGGGTTGTCTATCGGAAGACCACACGGGTTATTTGACAATGACTGGAACAGGCGCGCCGACGCTACGACCCTATCAGAAGGATTTCATTCAGGCGATCGCGACGGGCGCAGACAACGGACTCAGTCGCGTGCTGTGCAAGGCTGCAACGGGCCTCGGTAAAACCGTGTGTATAGCAGCGATGCCTGAGTGGCCCGGGCTCCGGGACCGACTCGCGCGCTGGAAGAAGACGGGTCCGCGAATGCTCGTTATAGCCCACCGAGAGGAGTTACTCGATCAGGCGGCGGAGAAAATCCACAAGGCGAACCCGCACCTGATGGTCTCGATCGAGCAGGGCGAGCGGCGCGCGTCCCGGTTCTCCGACGTGATCGTGGCGAGCATTCAAACGCTGTCCGCGATGCGCTTCCGCCGGCTGCGGCGGATGGTTGAGATGTACGGACATATCCCGCTCGTCGTGATCGACGAGGCGCATCATGCGGCAGCCGCCAGCTACCGGACGGCACTCGTACACCTGGGGTTCTTGCCGAAGTGCGAGGCGTCCGAGGACGAGGAGATCGAAGCGGCCGACTTCGACGACGTCGCGGAAATGGAGAAGGCGCTCGCGACATGGGACAAGGTCGCGCCGAAGGATCGGCTCCTCGTCGGCGTCACGGCCACGCCGAACCGCTCCGACGCGATCGGGCTCGGGTGTGTCTTTCAGTCGATCGTCTACAGCTACGCGCTGAAGGACGCGATTGACGACAAGTACCTCGTCCCGATCCGGCCCTGGGTCGTCGAGACGGACGCGAGTCTCGACTCGTGCCGGATGTCTCATGGTGACTTCAATCAGAAGGACCTCGCGGAAGCGGTGAACACGGCGCAGCGGAACAAGCTGGCGGTCGCGGCATGGCACGAGTACGCGCCGGGCCTGCCGACGATCGGCTTCACGGTGGACGTCGCGCACGCGCACTCCCTGGCGGCAGAGTTCCAATCTCAGGGCGTGCGAGCGGCCGCCATCAGCGGGGAGACTCCGAAGGAGGAGCGGCGCGATATTCTCCGGGAGTACCGGGAGCAGCGGATCGACGTGATCCTCAACTGCATGGTACTGACGGAGGGGACCGACCTCCCGCTGACACGGTGCATCCTGCACGCGAAGCCGACGAAGTCCGCCACGCTCTACACTCAAATGACCGGCCGCGGGCTTCGCATCCATCCGGGGAAAGAGGAGTGCATCGTCATTGACCTCGTAGACGTCGCACGGCGGCATTCCCTCCAAGCGGCGCCGGTGCTCTACGGCCTGCCTCCGGGCGTGAACACGAAGGGCGAAGACCTCGCGCAGCTCTCCGACGAGATCGAAGCGTTCCGGGAGAAGCATCCGAATTTCGACCTCGAGGCGGCGCTCGCGGCGGGGCGCTACTCGCTGAAGGACCTCGAGGCGCGCGCGTCCACGTTTGATATTTGGACCGTGCCGACGCTGGGCGCGATGGCGACCGTCGTCAAGATGAATTGGATCTTCTCGAGTGATGGGACGTATCGCCTCTCGTACCCGTGGCTGGACGGCATGGAGGCGCTGACGGTGCAGAAGGACATGCTCGGGCACTTCGAGGTCGTCGCGACGTTCCGGCCGCGGGCGCTCCCCGGCGAACCGCCGGCCGTGGTGAGGCAGCGCACGATCGCGGCGCAGATCACGGAAGCCGCGGCGGCGCTCTCGCTGGCGGAGGCGTACATCCGGCAGGAGCGGAGCAGCGTCTCGCGGCTCACCGATCGCTCGGCGCCCTGGCGGGACGGGCCGGCGTCCACCGGGCAGATCGGCTATCTTCGCAAGCTCAGAGTGCCCTTCGATCCGAAGTCGCTCACGAAGGGGAAGGCGTCAGACCTCATCAACATGGCGAAAGCGAGACAGGGAAAATGAAAACGATTTGCCAGTCGTGGCTGGAGTTCGAGCGGACGAACCTCACGGGGGCGAACGCGCTCGTACGCGAGATGTGCCGTGGGGCCTTCTACGCGGGCGCTACGACGTTGATCGTCGGCCTGAGCGAGCTGACGGCCAGCGGGGATCCGGTCGTGCTCCAGAGCGGCATCCGGGCCGTCCTGCGCGAGCTGAAGGACATGGCGCGCGAGTTCGAGACGGCGGCAATACCTCCCGTAGTGGTGCCGACTCGGAAGACCCACTAGAGATTGTGGCTTGATCTTTGGAACGGCAGAGGACTAGGCTGTGTACGAAAGAAGAGGCCGGCCCCGGAGATCTGCGATGGCTATACGTCGCTGGCAGACGCGCGAAGGACGCCTCGCTGTCAGAAAGCTGAGGCGCTCTACGCGGAAGCGGCTCGGGTTAGACCGTCTCAGTCCCGGAAAGAGGCTTGCGGCTCTCAAGATAACAGCCTTAAAAGCTGTAACTCCTTGCGCCGATTGTGGTGGCATCTTCCCGGCGGTTTGCATGGACTTCGACCATATGAGAGACAAAACCGGAGAGATCTCTCAACTCGTCAAGGCCGGGGGTTGGCCGCGAATACAGGCGGAGATCGATAAGTGCGAAATCGTGTGTGCAAACTGCCACCGGATCCGCACACAGAAGAGGGTTTTCTCAGGCAAGTAATAGCAAAAAAGGGCGGCGCCCCGGAGAGGGCGCCGCCCGGTCGCCGATGCTGGGTGGAACAGCACGGGCAGTCCCCGGAAGGTTCCGGCCTGCCTATTCTACCCCAACATCCCCGATTCCCCATATCTCCCTGTCACCGGACCCAGCGCAGCCGAGATCCGGCGGTTCCCACTACGCGCCGAAAAGTGGACAAACAAATCCTGGGAACGGCTGTTGGACATCTATCCGGCCCAGGTCCCCATCCCGTCGTGTAGGGTTGTTGGGGTTGGTTGTTCTCAGCCCTGAAGACAGGGAGATGGGGACAAAAGATGTCCGAAGCTGTACGGAAAGAACAGTGAAAAACCTCTTTGGCGACGACGACGACGCGAGAACGGTCAACGATATCCTGACCGAGCGGCATTACCTCGGGCCGATCTCAAGAGGCTTCAGCTATCGCGACGAGTGGGGTCTGATCGTCTTCGGCAATCCCAGCTCGCGGAGACTTCCACAAGATCGTTGGTTAGAACTGATCCGGTGGTGCTTGAACGGAGAAAAAAACGGAGGGTCTCGTCAGTGGAGGGCCGCGCACAAATGGCTCCGCACGAACCATCCTGAAGTTACGACCGTGATCAGCTATTCCGATCCGAGCGTTGGGCACACGGGCGCGCTGTACCGGGCCTGTAACTGGCTGTGGGCTCCAACGTGGCACCGCCTACGCGAACCGCCGACCGGCAACGGCGCATGGAGCGAGGGAGGAAAGCGGGAGGCAGTCAAGGATCGTTGGGTCTTCTGTCTATCCGGAGACGTGGGGCGCGAGGCGCTGCTCCGCGTGAATGATGAAGGGCTCCTCAAGCGCATGCCGTGGGCGTCGTTCCGGGAGGGGCGCGGGGGAGACTATAAACGATGGGTCGCAGAGACTAAAGGAGAACAGGCGAATGGCACAAGCGATTGACGCGGCGAAGATCGGGAAGCTCCTCGAGGTCGCGCGCGAGCTGCACACGAAGACGGGCGACGTGATCGCGGAGATCGACGCGCTCCTGGGCGGACGCGCCGGCATCGGGGCGACGATGAAGGTGATCGAGTCGGCCTTCGCGGAGGCGTGGACGAACCGCTATCAGGGCACGTACCTCTGGACGCCGACGCGGGACAAGCCACACCTGAAGAAGCTGGCGAAGCAGCTCGGAGAAGACGAGACGATCCGGCGTATCGCGAACTACATCCGCAACGACGACGTGTTTTACATCAAGACCCGGCATTCCTTCGGCGCGTTCGTGGCGTCGATCAACTCCCACGCGGACGCCTCAAGTCCAACGCTGGCCGCGGCGGTGAACGGCTGCACGCACACGCCGCCGTGTCGCTCGGATCTCGAACACACGGCACGGCGCAGCGAGGACCTCCGCAAGTGAAGTGGCCGAACTACCGCGGCGGCGACGGGTCAGGCAATTGGAAGGGCGACGAGGTCGGGGACAAGGGCGCTCACGATCGTTGCCGGGCGTTATACCAAGATCCTCTCGGCGTCTGCCAGGGCGCCGGGTGTAGTCGCGTAGCAGTCGATCGGCACCACCGCGACGGGAATCCGCGGAATAACGCACGGGAGAATATCCGGTTCCTCTGTCGCCGCTGTCATCAACGGGAAGACGGGCGAGACATAACGTGTGTTGCTGCGATGGCCAAAGCGACAACCGGAAAGCCTCGCTCCACGGAAACCCGCGCCCGTATGAGTGAGGCTAAGCGGCGAGCGTGGTCGGAAGGGCGTTATGCGGCGCATCTAGCGCGAAGAGGGGAGGATGGGCGATGGCGCTCCGGGCAGCAGTAGCGCTCTCTCGGCCGGTCCCGCGCGATCCGGACACGTTTATTCTGCCTCACAGTTTAGAGGCAGAAAAGTCCACGCTCGGGGCCGCGCTGATCTCTGCGACGGCGGCGGACTATATCGCGGACAACTTGACGGAGGAGGCTTACTTCCGTCGCGCGCATCGAGCGCTATTCCGGGCGATCCGGGAGATCCGCGAGCGGAAGTCAGAAGTCGATTTCGTCACGCTGAAGCAATCGCTGATCGGCGCGGGCCAGCTCGAGGAGGTCGGGGGACCCGCCTACATCGCGAGCCTCGCGGACGGGCTCCCGCGCTCCGTGAACGTCGAGCACTACGCGGGCATCCTGAAAGACCTCCACACCCGGCGCGTGCTCGCGGGCTACGCGAATCAGACGCTCGACCTGATCGCATCCGGCGCGCACTCGGGAGACGCGATCCTGATCGACGCCGATCGGCGCCTCCTCGAATTGCAGAAGGGCAGCAGCGCGGGGAATATGCAGGCGCTCGGCTCGAGCGCGACGGCGCTCTCTGCGGATCTCGAGTGGCGTGTCGGGCACAAGGGGGAACTCACCGGGTTAGAGACGGGGTACGATTCGATCAACCGGGAAACGCTCGGCTGGCAGGCAGGCGACATGATCATCGTCGCGGCGCGTCCGTCGATCGGGAAGACCTCCTTCGTGCTCAACAGCGCGGTCCACGCGGCGCGGACGTTCCGCCGCTCGGGCGAGCGCGTACGCATTGCCGTCTTCTCGCTGGAGATGAAGCGCCGGCAGCTCGAATACCGCATTCTCGCGCAGCTCTCGGGCGTGCAGCTCACGCGCATCCTGGGCGGCTACATCGGGGATGCGGATTACCCGAAGCTCTCGGCCGCGATCTGCGAGATGGGCGATCTTCAGATCGAGATCGACGACACATCAGGGCAAACCGTGTTCGACGTGCGAGCGGCCTGCCGGCGGCTGAAGGCGGACGGCGGGCTCGACGGGGCCGTGATCGACTACATTCAACTCATGCCGGGGAGCCTCGAGAAGCGCGGGGCTACGCGGAACGAGGAGCTGACGGACATCAGCCGCAAGCTGAAGATCATGGCGGGGGAGCTGGGGCTTCCGGTGCTGGTGCTGTCTCAGCTCAATCGGGGCTCCGAGGACCGGCTCGACACTCGGCCGAAGCTCCGGGACCTTCGGGAGTCCGGGGCGCTCGAGCAGGACGCGGACATCGTCGCGTTCCTGCACCGCAAGAATCATCGGGAGGGCGGACCCACGGAGTTTATCCTCGAGAAGCAGAGAAACGGCGCGACCGGAACTGTGATGTTAACGCTCGACCGAGAGACCACGACCTTTACCGACGGCGGGGAGGCGCTCCCGCCGGAGCCGGAGAGGGCCAAAACGACGCGGGTACGCCCGCCGCGGTTATTCGCTGGACATGGGCGCTAGTTCTTGTCAAGATGTCTCCAGCGCTGCGGTCGGGCAGGCTAGAGCGTTCACCGAAGGGTAGCGATCTAAGGACGGCCTGCTCGACCCTGCGCCTTCTAGGAGTGGCGAACGATGTTTTTTATCGGGATCGATCCGGGCGTCTCTGGCGGTATCGCGTGTGTGACGGACGCCGGCAACGCCCTGGCCGTCAAGATGCCGGCGACAGACCGCGACGTGCTCGACGCCATCAAGGCGTTCGTCCGCACGGCGACCGTGGCCGGCGATACTGCGAAGGCGGTCCTCGAGCGCGTCTCCTCGTCGCCTCAAATGGGCGTCGTCTCGGCGTTCACGTTCGGCCGCGGCGTGGGCGCGCTCCGCATGGCGCTCACGGCCGCGAAGGTTCCCTTCGACGAAGTCACTCCGCAGAAGTGGCAGAAGGCGACGGGGTGTCTGACCGGCGGGGACAAAAACATAAGCAAAAGGCGGGCGCAACAACTGTTCCCGTCGATCACCGTCACGCACGCGATCGCTGACGCGCTGCTGTTGGCGGAGTACTGCCGTCGCGTCGAGCGCGGCAGCGGCAACGATCAGCGAGAGGTACAACGCGATGGCAAAGAAGAAGGCAGCGGCGCCGCGCAAGGTCACACCGAAACGGCAGCCCAAGGCTCGCGCACGGTCCAAGGCGGCAGGCGCGCCGGCAAAGCGCACGCGCAAGCGCAGCGTCCACGATGATGCGCCGAAGTCGCAGACGCTCCCCGGCATGGCAGCCGTCCGCAATGCGCGGCTCGACAACATCTGCGAAGCGGTGAGCGGCTACCGCGGCAAGCGGAACGCGATCCTGGCCGACGAGAAAAGCGATCTCTCGGCGGCGCTGACGATCATGCGGGAGAAGAAGATGCACTCCTACCGGCACGCCGGGGTGGAGCTGGCGCGCGTGTCGGGCGAGGAGAAGCTCCGCGTCCGGACGACGGACAGCGAGGCGACCGCGGCCGTCATGGACGAAGAGGACGAGCCGGGGGAGGAGACGGTCCAGCCCGAAGGCGACGGCTACGAAGATCCCGACGCGATCGACGGCGAACCGATCGATCCGGAGTAGGCGATCATGGGCGACACGAAAGGGCCGGCGCGACTGCCGGCCCGATCGCCTCACAGGGCGACCAACCTCGTTACTTTCAATAGTAACGACGACGCCTTTGATCTGAACCCGATCACGATCGACGGCTTCCGCCTTCGGGCGCGGAGCGTGGTCGCGGTCGGGAAACCGTCGATTGAGGGCTGGGCGAACGCGCTCCGATTCGCGTCCGCCTCGCACGAAGCCTCGCCGTACTGGATCGGGGACCTCGTTGCGTACGCGGAGAACCGGGACGACTGGCGCGAGAAACTCGATCAGGCGAAGTCCGTCACCGGGCTCGCGGAGCAGACGCTTCACAACCTCGGGTATATCTCTCGCCGGCTGGAGGAGCCGGAGCGGCAGCTCGCGCCGTCGCCCGCGCACGCGGCGCAGGTCGCGAGCCTCGAGCGGCCGGAACAAACCGAGTTCTTGACGAAGGCGCGGACGGAGGGCTGGACCGTCTCGCAGCTCAAATCAGAGATCCGCGCCTCGCGGCGCAAGCGCATCATCGACGGGCAGGCCGAGCTGCGCGGGATGTATCGCGTGATCCTCGCAGACCCGCCCTGGTTGTACAGCGATTCCGGCGCGACGGCGGACGGGAGTCTCTGGAAGGCGGCGCGACACTATCAGGGCATGACGATCGAAGAGTTGTGCAAGCTCCCGGTGAAGACGCACGCGATGGCGAACGCCGTCCTGTTCCTGTGGGTGACAGCGCCGATGCTCTACGAGAACCCCGGACCTCGGGAAGTAATCGAAGCCTGGGGCTTCACGCCGAAGACGGGGCGCGTCTGGAACAAGGTCCTGGGGATGCACGGGCACTACGCGAGTCACATCATCCACGAGCACCTGATCATCGCGACTCGAGGGAGCGGGCTCCCGGATGTCACGGTGCCAGAAGACAAGAGCATCTTCGTCGAGCGGCGGACGGGGGAGCACAGCGAGAAGCCGGCGCTCGTGCGGACGTGGATCGAGCTGCATTGGACGCGCGGGCCGTACCTCGAGCTGTTCGGTCGGAAGTCCGTCGAGGGGTGGACGATCTTGGGAAATGACGCGCGCTTATGGTCTGAGGAGGTCGCGAACGCGGCCAGCGTGGGAAGGCTCTGACATGGACGAGCATCTGCAACCGGCGGTCTCCGTCACCGGCGACGTCGATCTGCCGCCTCGGGGCGAGGTCGCGATCGACTACGGCCGGACCTCGCAGATTCAGCGGATTGTCTGCTCGTGCGGCTGGGAGGGGAACAGCGTCGAAGCGCTGGCGCCGCACCTGCGGGCACACGGGGTCACGGCGGTGACAGTCACGCCGATCAACTACGAAGGACGGGGACGATGAACTATCGCCCGATCTGCGACGTCTGGATTCTCGCGCGTCCGAAGGTGAAGTACTATGGGGCGTATCCCAACGGCTTCCTCGAGCGTGCGCG
>Ga0184628_10001163_pt1 | contig 13135 bp, 12 predicted proteins | sample PLM4_5_b1_FD_133149 | JGI IMG/M metagenome (GOLD analysis project Ga0184628, IMG submission 133149) | Groundwater sediment microbial communities from an aquifer in East River, Colorado, USA - PLM4_5_b1 | ecosystem: Environmental > Terrestrial > Soil > Riparian zone | place: USA: East River... | reverse complement strand
GGCATCGCCCACGACTTCAACAATCTGCTAATGATCGTTTCCGGCTACGCGCAGTTGCTACAGCGCCGGCTGCGGGAGCCGAAGGATATCCAGGCGATCGAAGCGATCCGCGCCGCTTCCAATCGCGGCGAAACGCTCACCCGGCAGCTGCTGACGTTCTCCCGCCGCCAGCATTTGATGCCGGTAGTGGTCGATCTGCGGGCACGCATCGACGCGGTGCGCGACATGCTGGCGCCCTCTCTGCGCGGCAACATCGAACTCAGCTGCGACATCGAGGACAAGATCTGGCCGGTCAAAGTCGATCTCGGCGAGCTTGAGCTGGCGCTGGTCAACATCGCGGTCAATGCGCGCGACGCCATGCCCAATGGCGGCACTATCACGTTGTCGGCGCGCAATGTCGTGCTTAAGCCAGGCTCGGCCGCGGGGCAGTTGGCGGGCGATTTCGTCGCGCTCGCCATCATCGATACCGGCAAGGGCATGGCGCCGGATGTGCTCGCCCGCGTGTTCGAGCCGTTCTACACCACCAAGCCGATCGGCAAGGGCACCGGTCTCGGGCTTTCGCAGGTACACGGCTTTGCCAACCAGGCGGGCGGCGCGGTTACAGTGAGCAGCGAGCCCGGCCGCGGCACCGTGGTGACAGTCTATTTGCCGCGCGACCGTACCGAGGCAGCGGCGAGCGCCGAAGAGGCGACGACGTCGCCGGGCGTGCCGACGCGTGGCACCGTGCTGGTGGTGGAGGATAGCCGCAGCGTCGCCGAGGTGACCTCCGCGATGCTGGAACAGCTCGGCTACCGCGTCGTGTGGGCGGAGAGCGCCGCCGAGGCGCTGCGCCATCTGCAGCAGGGCATCGAATTCGATCTGCTGCTATCCGATATCGTGATGCCGGGCGAGATGAACGGTCTTGGGCTGGCGGAGGTCTGCCGGGAGCGCTTCCCCGATATCCCCTTGCTTCTGGTCAGCGGCTTCAGCGATGCCGCGCAGGCCGCCGACGGCCGCTTCGACATTTTGCGCAAGCCATTCGAATTGTCCGCGCTCGAACACGCGATCGAGCAGGCGATGGAAAATGTGACTGGAGTGGAGCAAAAGCGCGCCAGCGCGCTTTAGTCGCTGGCGTTGCGCGGCCCGGCTTAGGCGCCGGGGCGCATGATCCGCTTGATCTTGTCCATGGTGTAGTTCTGCCCGTTGATCGACAGAAGCGGCGGAGTCTGGGTGAGATCGGCCGAATCCACTACGGCCTGAACTTCAGTGGAAATAGCCACGGTTTGTTTATTGGCGTCGACGCCGGTGGCGGTGAGCGTGTAGGCACCGTCGGGCCACAGCTTGCCGTCGTTGCCATGGCCGTCCCAGGTGAAGCCCTGGTTGCCGGGGTTGACGGCGAATGTGCCGGTATAGGCGGTCTGGCCGGTCGCATCCTTGACCGTCACCGTGGCGGTCGCGGGCTTGGTGACGTTGAGACTCCAGGAGGCGCGGTTATTCGCGAGTTGGGCGGTCGAACCGTCCACCACGACGGTGGCGCCGACATAGGCAAGCGCGGTGGTCGATTGCGCGGCTTTGTCGAGCGAGACCAGGGTCGCTAACTGGTCGTTCGACTTCATCTGCTGCTCGACCTGGGCGAACTGCACCAGTTGCTGGGTGAACTGGTTGGTGTCGAGCGGATCGAGCGGATTCTGGTTCTTGAGCTGCGTCGTCAGCAATTGCAGGAAGGTCGTGAAATTGCTGGCGATCATGGTGTTGTCGACCACACCGGAAGTGCTGGCTGCGGCGTTGGCGGCGGCAGAACTGACGGGGGTCGCGATGATGGAGCTCATGGTCGTTCCTCAGCTATTTTAAACATGAATATCGATGCCGCTGCCTTGTCCGGCGAGGCGGCCGTATTCGCGTGGCGTCGCATTGCTTGCGCTTAACATTTCGTCTTCCACCACGATCCGCGCGGTGTTGGCGCCGCTGTCGGTCTGCTCGCGGCCGGTCGATTGGTCGCGCAGCGAGAATTGCAGCCCGTTGTCGGAAGTCTTCAGGCCGGCATCCTGCAGCGCGCGCTCAAGGCCGCTGGCGTCGCGGCGCAACAGGTCGAGCGTGTCGGAACGATCCGCGATCAGTCGCGAGGTCACGTTGCCGTCGCGGTCGACGGAGAGGCGAACCTCGATGCGGCCAAGCTCGGGCGGATCGAGGCGAATTTCGAAGTTATTTTTGCCGTTGAGCGCCTTGCTGGCGATTTCGATGGCGACGCCAGCGAGCGGGATGGGGGCGGCTTGCGGCGCCAGTTGCGCGGCGACGGCCAGGTTTGCGGCCGCCGGCGCCATAGTGTTGGGCGACGGCGCGGTCAAAGCGGCCGTCTGGCCGGCATCGATGCCGGTATTCGGTGCGGTGGCGTGGCTTTCCGCGTTGATAGCGCTGGGCGCGTCTACCGTGGCGCCGCGATTTCCATTGGATGAAACCTCGCCGCGGGCATGCGCGGCGGCGTCCTTGTCGGGTTCTTCGGTGGCAACGTGCGGCTTGGCATCGGTATGCAGTTGCGGCGCGGCCTTGGCCTTGGAATTGGCATCTTCCGCGGATTTGTCGGCGTCGGAATGCAGGTCTGCGAGCTTGTCCGGCTTCGACTTTGCGTTCGCATCAATGGCGTTTGCATCGATGGCGTTAACATCGATCGCAGCCGTGTCGGCCGCCGGCGCCGCCTTGACCTTGGATTTGGTATCGTCCGTGGGCTCCGGCGCAAGCTCGGGGGTCGGTGCGACGTCGGTAGTGATTGTATCGGTCGTCGTGATCTTCGGAATGGTGTCCACTTCAGGAACGTCCGTAGGAGCCGGAGTGGGAGCGACCGCAGGAGCGACAACGGCAGTGGCAACGACTGGGCCGTCCGCCGGCTTGCCGTCGCTGACCGGGGTGGATCCGTCGATGTTGGCGGCCTGCTCGGCGGTCATGGTGTCGGCAGCGGCCTGGCTATCGTCCGTTGTCTTGTTATCGTCGTCCGGCTTGTCGGTCTTGCCGGCTTTGACGTCCTTGTCGGCGTCAGCCGGCTGGGTCTCCGATTCCGCGGCCGGCTTGGAATCGGATTTGGAATCTGTCTTCGAATCTGATTTCGACTCTGTCTTGGCGTCGTCGTTGGATTTGGCCGCCGTGTCGTCCTCGGCGCGGGCATCCGGCTGGTTCCGATCAGATCGACCGGTCTGCGACGCATTGTCGTCCGCTGCCGGGGGGCGATCGGTCGTGCTTGGCGCGCTCTGATCCAGCAAGCTTTCGAACGCCGTGGTCTGCGCCCGGTCGGACGCCTGCGGCGGCCGGCCCGAATGCGACAGCTTATGACTGAAGGCGTGGGTTATGGTGTCGAACGCAACATGTGGCACTGCGGACTCTCCTGTAGCCGCGGCTTGATCTGCAATCGTCAGGCCACCCCGGAATTTTAAGAATTATAAGTCCATTCAATGGCTTAAAGGCAGATTGGCGGGCCACGGAAACGCCCGACCCGGCAGCGCCTGCGTTTGAGGCGGCAAGATTTGCCGGGGGCCGCCGCCCGGTTTTGTTCCAAAGCGGCTGTCATTGCGCGCCATTCATCGCCACCTATAGTAAGAAGAGCCATGCGAAACAGCCTCGATCTCGACAGCCGCCCGCAGGACACCCGTGTCGTCGTCGCCATGTCCGGCGGCGTCGACTCGTCGGTGACTGCTGCGCTGCTCAAGGCCGAGGGCTATGACGTGGTCGGCGTCACGCTGCAGCTCTACGATCATGGCGCCGCCACCCATCGCAAGGGCGCGTGCTGTGCGGGGCAGGACATCTACGACGCGCGCGGTGTCGCCGCGCGCATCGGCATTCCGCATTACGTGCTCGACTACGAGACCCGCTTCAAGGAAGCGGTGATCGACCGCTTCGCCGAAAGCTACATCGCCGGCGAGACGCCGGTGCCCTGCGTTGAGTGCAACATGGCGATCAAGTTTCATGATCTGCTGATCACCGCGCGCGAACTCGGCGCCAGGGTGTTGGCCACCGGCCATTACGTCGCCTCGCGCCAACTTTCTTCCGGCGAACGTGCGCTCTATCGCGCCCGCGAGGAGGAGCGCGACCAGAGCTATTTCCTGTTCGGCACCACGCGCGAGCAACTCGAGATCTTGCGCTTTCCGCTCGGCGAGCGGGCCAAGTCCGAGACCCGCGAGCTCGCCCGCAAGTTCGGCTTGGGCGTCGCCGACAAGCACGACAGCCAGGACATCTGCTTCGTGCCGACCGGGCATTACGCCGACATCATCGAGCGGCTCAAGCCCGGCGCCGCGGAACCGGGCGAGATCATCGATCTCGACGGCAAGGTGCTGGGCGCCCATTCCGGCATCATTCATTACACCGTCGGCCAGCGCCGCGGTCTAGGCGTCGCGTCGAGCGCGCCGCTCTATGTGGTGCGGCTTGACGCCGAACGGCGCCGTGTCGTGGTCGGTCCGCGCGACGCGCTGCACACCAGCCGTATCGTGTTGCGCGACGTCAATTGGATCGGCGACACCGATATCGACCAGGCGCTTGCCGACGACCGGCGCGAGGTGTTCGTGAAGGTGCGCTCGACCCGGCCGCCGCGGGCGGCATGGCTGCGGCGCGGCGAAACCGGTTACGAAGTCGAGCTGGTGGACGGCGAGCACGGCGTCTCTCCGGGGCAGGCTTGCGTGTTCTACGATGCCGGCGAGGGCCAGGCGCGCGTGCTCGGCGGCGGCTTCATCAAGAGCGCGGCCAAGGCGGCGGATAGCATGCCGGCCCGCGATCAGGCCCTGGCGGCAGCCGCCGCGCGCGGCTGATCCCGGAAATTAAAGTCATGGGGGACATCGACAAAACCAGCGTCGAGCGCGCCTATGCGTTGTGGGCGCCGGTCTACGATCTGGTGTTCGGCGCGGTATTCGATGCCGGCCGGCGCGCCTCGATCGCAGCGGCCGAGTTGGCGTGCGGGCCCGATGGCGGACGCATTCTCGAAGTCGGCGTCGGCACCGGGATTTCGCTGCCTGATTATGCGCGCAGCCATCGTATCGTCGGCGTCGATCTGTCGGAGCCGATGTTGCGCAAGGCGCAGGAGAAGGTCGCCGAGCAGGGGCTCAGCAATGTCGAAGCGCTTGCCGTGATGGACGCCGCGCACATGGCGCTGCCGGATCAATCCTTCGACGTGGTGGTGGCGCAGTTCGTCATCACCGCCGTGCCCAATCCGGAGGCGACGCTCGACGAATTCGCGCGCGTCATCAAGCCGGGCGGCGAGATCGTGCTGGTCAATCACATCGGCGCCGAGGAGGGGCCGCGCCGCCTGTTCGAACTATGTTTCGCGCCGCTGGCGCGTCGGCTCGGCTGGCGGCCGGAATTCCGCTTCGGGCGTCTGGCCGACTGGGCCGAGCGTCATGGCGGCGTGCGCGTGATCGAGCACCGCCCGATGCCGCCGCTCGGGCATTTTTCGCTGGTGCGGTTCCAGCGGATGGCGAATGGAACTCAGCCGGCCGTCTAGCCGTTATCCCGCACATTGCGCAGTCTTTGCGCGGCCAGGGAGCATGGCCATGGATCGGGAAATCCGCGTACTCTGGCTGGCGGCTATGGCGACCACGATCCTGATGCCGCTGGCTTCCTTCGCCCAGGCGCCGCCGCGGAGCCAAACGCCGGTTTCGCCCAAGGCCGAGCAACTCGACTCCAACGCCTGCGCCAATTCCGACACGCAGGCGACCGTGGGGCAGGGCGGCAATGCTCAGATGCAAGAGCCGAATGGCAGCAGCAATCTAAGCGACAGGCTCGCACGCTCGAGTGGCGTCATATGCCCGCCGGAGCACGTCGATCCCGAAATCAGGCAGCCAACCCCGCCGGGCGGCGCGATGCCGGTGATCCCGCCGCCGGGCAGTCCAGGCGGCGACCGTTCGATTCAGCCGAAGTGACAGATTTGGCACGGTTTTCAGGCTTGCTTGACAGTGTTTGCTGCGGCTTCCTATATCGCGGCCATTCCGGCAGATACAGTTGCGGAATGGCGGGGTAGCTCAGTTGGTTAGAGCAGCGGAATCATAATCCGGAGGTCGGGGGTTCAAATCCCTCCCCCGCTACCAGTTTCAGGTAGCACCACAGCAAGCCGCCCGCTCAAATGATCGCGTGGCGCACCTTGGCCGAGACCCACTCGCCCAGGATCACCGTGCCGATGATCACCAGCAGCATCAGCGATACCTGCGTCCAGTAAAGCTGGGTGATGGCGGCGTTGAGTTCGAGCCCGATGCCGCCGGCGCCGACCAGGCCGAGCACGGTCGACTCGCGAATATTGATGTCCCAGCGGAACACCGAAATGCCGGCGAAGGCCGGCATCACCTGCGGCACGATGCCGTAGACCGTGGTCTGCGCGTTGCTGGCGCCGGTCGCGCGCACCGCCTCGACCTGAGATTCGTCGATCTCTTCGATCGCCTCGTACAGAAGTTTTGCGCAGAAGCCGATCGAGCGAATGCCGATGGCAATGATGCCGGCGAATACGCCAGGTCCGACGATGGTGACCAGCATCAAGGCCCAAATCAGCGAGTTGATCGAGCGCGTCGAGACGATGATGAACAGCGCAATCGGCCGTACCAGCGTCACGCTCGGCGTCGTGTTGCGCGCGGCGCAATAGGCGACCGGCACCGCCAGCACGATCGAGATCAGCGTGCCGATGGTGGCGATGTTGAGCGTGTCCCACAGCGGCCGCCACAGTTGATGGATGTATTTCCAGTCCGGCGGCACCATGCGGGCGCCAAGATCGCCGGCCTGCGCCGGCGCGTCCCAGACAAAGGCCCAGATGGTTTTTTCCGAAATCAGCTGGAAGCAGAACACAAAGATCGCAGTGGCGATCAGCCACGCCGCCCAGATCGCCAGCTGAGTGTTGCGCTCGCGCCGTTGCCAAATTTTTGGCTCGGTAGCTGCGGCGATTGTCATCACTGCACCCAGCGCCGGATATAGCTGGACGAATATTCCACCAGCATCACAATGGCGATAATGATCAAGACGATCGCCGCGGCGGAATCGAATTCATAGCGGTCGAACGCAGTGTTGAGCGTGGCGCCGATGCCGCCGCCGCCGACTATGCCGACCACCGCCGACTCGCGGAAATTAATGTCGAGCCGGTACAGGCCGAGCCCGATCATGCGCGGCATCACCTGTGGCTGCACACCGAAATTGATCCATTGCAGCCAACTGGCGCCGGTGGCGCGCACGGCTTCGGCCTGGCTCGCGTCCATGTCCTCGATGTCTTCGGCGAGCAATTTGCCGTAGAAGCCGATGGTGGCGAAGGATAGCGTCACGAAACCCGCGAACGGCCCGAAGCCGAACAGCTTGACGAAAAAGATGGCGAGGATGACTTCCTGGAAGCTGCGCGACACCGATAGAATGCCGCGGCAGAAATAATACACCGGGGCGGGCGCGATGTTCTTCGCGGCGCCGATGCCTACAGGGATCGACAGCGCGATGCCGATCACGGTCGACACCATCGTCATCCATAAACTTTCGTTGATGCCTTCGACGATTTCGTCCCAGCGGCTGGTGAAATCGGGCGGGAAGAAAGCCTTGATGAATTGCGCGCCGCGCGGCAGGCCTTCCCACACCCGGTGCCAGTTGACCTCGGTAGTGCCGAAGGCGAGCGCCAAATAAAGCGCGACGCCAAGGCCGAGCGTCCAGCGCAGCCAGGCGCGCTTAATCAGCGGCGGTTTTTTCCACCGACGCGGCGCGGTGACGGCAATGCTCACGTTAATCCCGCCAAGCGATCGCGGCTGGGGAGGGGAGGTTCGAACGGCACGACATTGTCCGCCTCAGGCTCATCGATCTCGTCGGCTTTGCGAATGGTAGCCGACCAGTCCTCTTCGCCGTAGATCGACGTGAGCACGGCGGGCGTTAGTTGATCCGGCGGCCCGTCATAGACGATCTCACCCAGACGCAAGCCGACAATGCGTTCGGCAAACATCTGCGCCAGCATGACGTCGTGGATGTTGATGATGGCCGACAGCTTGCGCTCGGCGCACAGTTCCTTGATCAGCCGCATGATCTGGCGCGAAGTCTTGGGATCGAGCGAAGCGGTCGGCTCATCGACCAGCAGCAGTTCCGGATTCTGGATAAGCGCCCGGCAAATGCCGACGCGCTGGCGCTGGCCACCGGACAATTCGTCGGCGCGTTTGTTGGCCATGTGGTCGAGCCCGACGCGGGCGAGCAGCCGGAACGCCTCGTCGATATCGGATTGTGGAAACTTGCGCAGCCAGCTTTGCCAGAAGCCGACATAGCCGAGCCGGCCGCTGAGCACGTTTTCCATCACAGTCAGGCGCTCGACCAGCGCGTATTCCTGGAAGATCATGCCCATGCGCCGGCGCGCGCGGCGCAGGTCGCCGCTGCCGAGCCCGGTGATCACACTGTCATTGAGTGCGACGGTGCCTTCGGTCGGTTCGACCAGCCGGTTGATGCAGCGGATGACGGTCGATTTGCCGGCGCCCGAAGGCCCGATCAGCGCCATCACCTGGCCGTCCGGTACCTCGAGATCGATGCTCTTGAGCGCGAGGTCGCCGGTGCGATAGCGCTTGGTCAGCCCTTTGATACGCAACATGCGGCGTCGCCCCCGGCGATGGTCTACTTGCAGCTATATTTCACGCCGCTCGCCGCGTCGATCTTGCGGATCACGTTCCAGTCTTTCTTGTAGGTGATCGGACTGAACTTGTCGTTGCCCTTGAACTCCGCCTGCAATGCGGAACCTTCCCAGTTGAAGGTGAAAAAGCCTTCCTTGATCTTCTCGACCAGCTTCGGATCGAGATTGTACGCGACGCCGTAGCCGGTGGTCGGGAAGGTTTCCGATTTGTAGATGGTGCGGATCTTGGCCTTGTCGACGACCTTGCGCTCGAACATGCGGAACATCACTTCGTTGGCGATCGCCGCTGCGTCGTAATCCTTGTTGGCGACGCCGAGCACCGAGTTGTCGTGCTTGCCGGAGAACACCGGTTCGTAGTCGCGCTTGGCTTCGAGATTGAATTCGGAGGCCAGCAGAGCGGACGGCGCCTTGAAGCCGGAATTTGATGTCGGCGCGGTGAAGGCGAGCTTCTTGCCCTTGATGTCGGAGGGGGTCTTGATCGGCGAGTCGGCCGGCACGATGATTTCCATTTCATAACCAAACGTGCCGTCTTTGCCGGCCATGATGGCGAACGGCACGAAACCGGCGCAATTCACGGCGATCGGATTGGAGCCGGTGTTGAAGCCTGCGATATGCAGGCGGCCCGAACGCATCGCCTCGATTTCGGCGGCGTTCGACTGTACCGGGAAGAACACCACTTTTTTGCCGGTCGTTTTTTCCAGGTGCTTGATGAAGCCGTCCCAGACCTTGGTATAGACCGCAGGGTCTTCGACCGGGGTATAGGCGAAAATCAGCGTCGACGGATTGACCAGTTGCTTGGCATCGTTCGGCGCATCGGCGGTGAGATCGCCGTCGCGGTCGCAATAGGCCTTGTCGAGATCGCCGCGCGGGCAGTCCTGCGCCCCGGCGGAGCCGATCAATGCCGTGCTGGCGGCGAATGCAGCGAAAACGCCAACGAATGTGTTGATATGTCGAGCCATGGCCGGCCTCCCCGCGGTCCCGGTTCCGCCAGCACCTGCCTGGGCCCGGACCGCTTATCCTTTCGGCCAGCTTAGCCCAGCATGGCAGGAAGCGAAATTGGGCTATTCCGCCGTCCATTGCAGCCGGTCGCCGTTGATTTTATGCGATAAATGAATGCGAGCGGCGCGGCCGGCGCGCCTCACGCCTAAATCACAAGCGTGTCAGATCGGCACTAAAATCCGTCCGCTAGGTTGCTCCGGTGTGCCGGCGATGGAACAATTGCATCCATTGTTCGTATCTATCCGTAGATCGACTGTAGCACCCCATTGAATACTGTGACGGAGACCCCCTTATGGCGCGAACCGCAATTTCGCAGGCTTCGCGAAGCGCTGCTCCAGCGGGTGCGCCAAAAAAACAGTCAATAGAGGAGGCGCGTAGCGCCTGGATCGAAGCGTTTCGGCGGGTACGGGAAGAAACCGAGGCGCGCGCATCGCACCTGTCGGCCGAAGACCAGATCGTGCAGTCGATGGCGGACGCCAGCCCAACCAAATGGCATCGCGCGCACGTCACCTGGTTCTTCGAGCAGTTCCTGCTGGTGCCGAGCGACCCTTCTTACAGGATTTTCGACAAGCGCTTTCCGTTTTTATTCAACTCCTATTACGTCGCCGCCGGTCCGCGGCACGCACGTCCGCAACGTGGCCTGATTACGCGGCCGAACGGCGAAGATGTCGCGGGCTATCGCGCCCATGTCGATGCGGCGATCGGGCGGCTAATCGCCAACGTGCCGGCGAACAAAGCCGAAAACGTGTTCTCGATTCTCGAGATCGGACTGCATCACGAGCAGCAGCACCAGGAACTTCTGATCACCGACATCCTGCACGCTTTCGCACAGAACCCGACCGATCCGGTTTACGACGCCGACTGGCAGCCCCCGCGCGCGACCCAAGGGCCGCGCGGTTTCGTTGATGTGCCCCCCGGCATCCATTCGATCGGCCACGAGGGCAATAGCTTTTGCTTCGACAACGAGACGCCGTTTCATGACGAGTTGACTCCGAAAATGCGCATCGCGCGTCATCTCGTCACCAATGCCGAGTGGCTCGAATTCATCACGGCCGGCGGCTACATGACGCCGTCACTCTGGCTGTCGGACGGCTGGGCCGCTGTAGAGGCGGAAGGCTGGCAGGCGCCGGGCTATTGGCGGCAGCAGGATGGCGCCTGGTTCTCGATGACGCTGGCGGGCTTGAAGCCGGTCGATCCGGCATCAGCGGTGACGCATGTCAGTTACTACGAGGCCGAGGCCTTCGCGCGTTTTGCCGGCAAACATTTGCCGAGCGAGGTGGAGTGGGAGGTTGCTAGCCGCGCCGACCTCCTGGCCGATGCCTACGGCATTGCCTGGCAATGGACGCGCAGTGCCTATCTACCCTATCCGGGCTACCGCGCGGCCGAAGGCGCGCTCGGCGAATACAACGGCAAGTTCATGGTCAGTCAGATGGTGCTGCGCGGCTCGTCGTTGGCGACACCGCAAGGCCATGAGCGCGTCAGCTATCGCAATTTCTTCTATCCGCCGGCGCGCTGGCAGTTCAGCGGCTTGCGGCTCGCCGAGTTTATCTAGGAGGCAGGCATGGTCGCGCTCGCACGCAAGCTACGCTCACAGCCGCAAGGCGCCAACGCTTCCGCTTTTGCGGCCGACATTCTGGCGGGCTTGAGCGCGACGCCGAAACATGCGCCGGCGAAATATTTCTACGACGCCGCCGGCTCGTTGTTGTTCGAGCGCATCACCGAACTGCCGGAGTATTATCCGACCCGCAGCGAGATGCAGATCTTGCGCGACCACGCTGCCGACATCGCCAAGTTAATTCCGGCAGGCGCGGCGCTGGTCGAATTCGGCAGCGGATCGAGCAAGAAGGCGCGCATTCTATTGCGCGCGGTGCGCAAGCTTGCGGCCTATGTGCCGGTCGACATCTGCGGCGAAATGATCGAGCAGGAAGCGCTCGAATTGCGGCCGGATTTTCCGAAACTCAAGGTGCTGCCGGTGACGGCCGATATTTGTTTCCCGTTCGAACTGCCGGCCGAAGCCAAGGCTGCGCTGGTGCGGGTCGGGTTTTTCCCGGGCTCGACCATCGGCAATTTCGAGCCGCACGAGGCTTCGGCGTTCCTGCAAAACGCCGCCAATATTCTTGGGGCAGGCGCTACGCTGATCGTCGGCGCCGACCTGATTAAGTCGGTCGAGGTGCTTAACGCCGCCTATAACGATGCCGCCGGCGTCACCGCCAGGTTCAATCTCAATCTGCTGGTGCGCATCAATCGCGAACTCAGAGGCACTTTCAAGCTCGACACCTTCGAGCATCATGCCTTCTACAACCGCGAGCGCAGCCGCATTGAGATGCATCTCGCCAGCCTGAAGCGGCAGAAGGTGAAGGTGGCTGGCGAAACGATAGAATTCCGCGCCGGCGAAACCATCCACACCGAGAACTCTTATAAATACAGCGTCGAGTCGCTGGGCGCGCTGGCGCGCGGCGTCGGCTGGCTGCCGGCGGGTGTGTGGACCGACGCGCGCAACTATTTCTCGATCCAGGCCTTCACGTTGGGGTCCGAGTGACCTTCCCGAATTGACCGGCCTGCGCTAAGCCTTGCTCTGAAGAAAAATATCAGGGCAGGGCCTCAATGAAGATCGTTGGTTTTGAAGCGAATAATGGCGTTCGGCTGGGCGTGGTCGAAGGCGACCATGTCGTCGACCTCCAGGCGGTGGATGCGAATGTCCCCACCGATCTCGGCGAATCCCTGCGCAAATCCAATGGCGACCTCAAGCCGCTCGCTAGCCTCGCCAAGAAAGCGCCGGCCTCGGCGCGCATCCCGCTTGCCGGATTGAAATTTGGCCTGCCGGTGGCGCGGCCCGGCAAGATCATCTGCCTTGGGCTGAATTATCTCGATCACGTCAAGGAAGGGCCGCAGAGCGACAATATTCCGAAATACCAGTCGATCTTTTTCCGCGTTTCCACGTCGCTGGTGCCGCACCAGACGCCGCTGATGCGGCCGAAGAAGTCGATCCAGCTCGACTACGAAGCCGAGATGGTCGTGATCATCGGCAAGCGTGCCAAGCATCTGACGATGGCCAACGCCTTCGACTGCATTGCCGGCTACACCTGCGGCAATGAAGGCTCGGTACGCGAATATCAGCGCCACACCACGCAATGGGGCATGGGCAAGAATTTCGACCGCACCGGCAGCGTCGGACCCTGGATGGTCAGCGCGGACGAATTGCCGCCAGGCGGCAAGGGTCTCAAGATCGAGAGCCGGCTCAACGGCAAGACCATGCAATCATCCAACACCGAGCACTTCATGTTTCCGGTGGCGGAATCGCTGGTCTATCTGACCGAGGGCATGACATTAGAGCCGGGCGATATTCTGTTTACCGGCACGCCGTCCGGCGTTGGTCATGCGCGCAAGCCCGATCCGGTCTGGATGAAGCCGGGCGACACGATCGAGATCGAGGTCGAACGTATCGGCGTGCTGCGCAACGGAATTGAAGACGAAAAATAACAAGCGCACTCCGTGGGGAAGTGCGAGAACAAAATGGGAGGTTAGTCATGAAGCGCATATTCGTTGCGGCGGCCCTCGCGG
>Ga0184628_10001162_pt1 | contig 13142 bp, 14 predicted proteins | sample PLM4_5_b1_FD_133149 | JGI IMG/M metagenome (GOLD analysis project Ga0184628, IMG submission 133149) | Groundwater sediment microbial communities from an aquifer in East River, Colorado, USA - PLM4_5_b1 | ecosystem: Environmental > Terrestrial > Soil > Riparian zone | place: USA: East River... | reverse complement strand
TCCGATCAGCACTTGTGGGAGATACCGTGCCCTGGCTGTAATCGTTTTCAAGTTCTTGACTTTGAAGACCATATGAAGCTCGGGGATACGGCTGATGAGTGTGTAATCGAGTGCGAATTTTGTCATCGCCAATTTCAAGATTGGGAACGCACGGTTGCAAACGCTTTTGGTCGGTGGGTTCCTCAAAACCTGACTGGTCGTAGTCGTGGTTACAAAATCACACAGTTTAACTCTCCCTCACAGACCACATATGAAATTATTAAGGGTTGGTATCTCGGTCAGCGTGACGCTAAGAAACTGAAGAGTTTTTACAATCAGTCTCTAGGCCGTCCGTATGTCGCTGCCGGGGATAAATTCACAGCACAGATTCTTGACGGTTGTGTAATGCCAGGTCATACGCTTGGCGGGATTCCTGAGAGCGCGGTTTATGTTGGTGTCGATGTGGGAATGTCTATTCATGTGAAGGCATCTACTCTCACGCGCTCGGGGATGCGCCGCACCTGGGCTATGAAGATTTTCAAAGAGTGGAACGAGCTAGACAACTTCTTTGCTTCATTAAACAGTTTTGTGGCTGTAATTGACGCGCATCCTGAAAAGAGAGCAGCGCGTGACCTTTCGATCAAGTATCAGGGTCGTGTGTGGCTAGGGTTTGAATTAGACCGTCCCGCGACTCAGGAAATTGCGGTTTGGTTCCCTCAGAAGTTTGGCGAAGCAGGGAAATGTGTAATTGATCGCACAATGGCTTTCGATACAACAATCAAAGATTACATGGACGGTCGAGTAATCCTTCCTGGGAACGCTCGCGAGCAGGGCGAATTTCTAGCTAACAAGGACTACAACGGTTTCTATCACCACATGATGCAGATGGTTAGAGTTGAAAAAGAAGATACTCAGGGCAGGATTAGAGCGTTCTGGCAAAAGAACAAGAATCCTGACCACTGGCATCACGCGGATATGTTCGAGCGGATTGCTACCCTGAGAAGTCCCACTCTTGAAATTTCCTCAGAGATTTCTAATGCATTCGGAAAGTCGAGCGTTCTTGCCTAGGCGAACCCCCGAAGATCGAGCTAGTGCAGGTAGGGAAAGCGCAAAGCGCGTTCGTCGTCGTTACAAGCAAAAAATGAATATTAAGTCCACTATTTTGCCTGGTGAGAAAGACCATATCAAGGATATGGTCATTGTTTTGAAATTGTCCCGGTATTCCAATACACAGATCGGAAGTGTGGTCGGAATCTCACGTGGGCAGGTAAAAGAGCTACTGATAGAGGAAGACGTTGCAGAGAGGCTTCAGAGCCTTCAGGAGAATCTCCCCGGTGCCGCCCTAGAGTTGTTACAGGGTTACTCAATCGAAGCGGTACAGGCCATTGTGGACGTAATGCGCTCATCGCTTGACGACGGCATGATTTTGAAGGCTGCTTCTGAAGTGCTCGACCGCACAGGCGTATCCAAGGTCAGCAAGTCTGAGGCAAACGTCCACAATGTAAATGAAAATAAAACCACCATTGGTGCCGACGGAGACTTAATGGAAGCTCTTCGTCAATTGCCTCCTGATAAGCAAGAAGAGGCGGCACAAATGATTGAAAATTTGGAAAGCTATTTAGCTGAGGAAACAGAGAAGAAAGGCCAGGAGGAATAAATGGGAGCTTGGCAGAAAGTACGTGAGCAGATATTTAGAGCATGGGGGCCGATTTCCTGGTCTGGCCTTCGTTCTAATTTCAAAATGTCGGGTCAAATATCTTTTAACGACGGCCCAACCTATGAGAATACAGTTATCAGTTACGACAGTGCTCGACAGCTTTATGGCAACCTGAACAGTGATGTTTCGCTAGGCGCTTTTTTCACAAAGCCAATCATTGATCTTCAGGTTGACTTTATAGGGCACCCAACCGCGTCCACAGATAATGAAAATCTAGACGACTTTCTTAACGAGTGCTTGCATGTTCATTGGGCAGCGGAAATTCAACAAATGCTTCGCAATTCGCTCAGGGACTCCACGACATTTGTTCGTATACAGCAAGACCCGATACTTGATGATGTGCTGATGACAAAAGAAGAGTCTGACGCTTGTCGCCTTGTGATTGTAGACCCGGAACGAATTGTGATTGAGCGTGACCCAATGAATGAAAATATCCTTGCTCAGGTAATTATCAAGCACAAGATTGAAATGGTTGAGGAACCGGGTGACTATATTCAGGGTGTGCTTCCCAGGATGAAAGAACATGAGATTCTGGAAATCATTACGCCTGAAAAATTTCAGTATTTTGATACCACAGATCGGAAAGAACTAACTGACTGGAATATGACGAATACTTGGGGCTTTGTTCCCATTGTAGAAGTTTACAATGAATACGATTCAACTCTGAAGGGTGGACAAAGCGAGCTTGAAGTTGTAAACCCACTGATTCATGCTTTCCACGATGTTTTGAAGCAGGGACTACAGGCGCACAAGTATCACTCGATCCCAAAAACAAAGTTGAAGATTCAGGACGTGCAGCCGTTCATTAAAAACAATTTCCCTGAAGCTCTCGATGAAGATGGAAAAGTCAAGCCCAATTCAGTGGTTAACTGGAAAGGAAAGGAAATTCTGTTCCTTCAGTCTGAAGAGGATGCAGAGTTCCTTGAAGCCAAGTCTGTGCTCGGGGATACTAAGACACTTGCTGATTTCCTAATGGACTGTATTTGCGTAGCTAGCGAGACTCCGCGATGGGCGTTTATGACAATTGAAGCCGGTTCTGCAAATCAGGCAAATAACGCGCAGACGCTACCGTGGGCTAAGAAGATTGGTCGCAAGCGTAGAAATTACAACAAGCACATTCAACAGTTGTTGAAGATGGTAATGAAAATCAATGGTGATTCACCTACCAAGGCGACCCTTACTTGGGAAATCATTCGTATTGAAGATCAGGCTGCATTCAACCAGGCATTGCAATTCCTTATCATGGGTTTGGAAGTTGCTGCCGGAAGAAAGATTATTTCAGACTCTACTTACCGCGAGCTTCTACGACAGTTCATTCCGAATATGAAAAATCCGACACAGGAGGCTGCCGACGCGGAAGCAAACTTTGTTCCAGAAATTGCAAATGTTCCCCCAACCCCTGTTACGTCAGGACAAAATGGGAACAACGAGTGAAAAGGGGCCGACCTGGAAAGTTAAGATTGAAAAAACGTTATGCTCGTAAAAGATATGGAGCAGTCGCAAGAGGCGCTAGAAATCCGAAGCAGATCGCAGCAAGTGTTGGTAGACGACGTAAAAGGAGAAAATGAAAATGGCAATGAGAGTTAAGGAACAAAAGAAGGCCGTTGTTGTTGCTTGGCATATTGAAGGCGACGAAGAGTTCATTATTAAGGGTGACAAGGCTACCCTTTCGTCTTTCAACCCTAAGAAGGATGAAAAGTTTGATGTGGATAAGACCATAGACAACGACGGTAACGGTACTTTGCTTTTTCCAATGCACTACAAAGGCCCATGTGTCGCAAAGGTTCGTGGAAACGTATCGGGAGAGGACAAGTTGGAGTTTGAGGTTAAGTAGTGAAGCAAAAGCAGAGGATAGTGAAAAAGCGTAAACTTCCAAGAGGCGTAAAGGAAATTCACATCAACTACGTCAAGAATCTAGTCAGGGGGTAATATGGCAAAAGGAAAAAGCACTTCTGTTTTGTCGGTCGATAGAACAATTCGTAAATCCAGGGTGGGCAAGGAAACGAAATTCGGCCCTCAAAAGGGAAGTAGAACACCGGGTAATCACTCTAACAGCCTGAAGGTGAGGTAACATGGCAAAAATTACATCTTCGGAAGACAGTAAAAACGTAGGGCGTCCCGGCTTTAAGGGTTTTGTTCCTGGGCCGCGTGGCAAGGACAGTGTGCGTACCTTGCGAGTAAATGATCCTGCTGACGGTCGTACACAGCCGGGGGCTAAGAAAATTACAACTACACACATTGACCTAGTTGGAAATCTAGGGCGTCCGCTTGCAGGGCTTAGAAGCAATGTTTCCTTTGCCAAGGGAAAGAAGACGATTAAAGCCGCTGGAAGCAGATTGCGGAAGAGGTAGTAATGAGCGATCAAATTCAAGACGTATTTGATTGCACTGTCGTTTCAGAAATGGCGGCAGGCTCTACTACGCTGGTTCCATTGTCTGAGGATCAAGTTAATGAAATTACTCAGGGCGACGATGACCCACTGTTCGCCACTTTTGTAATTGAATCAGGTTGGTCTAAGTCTCGTCGGTATTGGTCGCCTGAAGTTCTTGACAAAATACGCGAGCAAATCAATGGGGCGTCAGAGCCGGTAGTTGGGTACATGGGGCACATTAAGCCAGAGGACGAAGGTTTTTCATTCCCTGACATTCAACTTCATTGGGTAAAGGCGGGGTTGCAAACTTCCTCTGACAAAACCAAGCTGCTTGTAAAGAGTTATGTACTCCCAGGAACAAAGGCTCGAGATTACCTGAAGCGTAAGCTAGTCCGTACAATTTCAGTAAGCGGTGACGCTTTGCTGGAACGAATCCAAGGGGGTGTATCTGTAAAAGACTTTGATCTAGAGTCAATTGACCTTTCAAGGCCAGGCAAGGCAGGTATGAAAACTTCTCTTGTCGGCCTTACAAGTGAAATGGAGAGTGGTGAAGTGAAGCCAGAAGAGATTGCAGCCCTTCAGGAGAATGAGCTTCGGGCACACAATCCTGCTCTCGTCAAGACAATCGAGGAAGCTGTAAAAGCGCCTTTGGAAACACAGGTGTCTGAAATGTCTGCCACGGTTGACGAGCTTAAGCCTAGCGGTGATATGCTAACTGAAATTCGCAAGAGCCTTAAGCTTGACGAGGACGGTGATGTTCTTACAGCCATTAGTGAAATTATGGACAAGGCAAGGAAGGCTGCTAAGGATGCAAAGGATCGTGTGCTTACAGAGGTTCTTGAAAAGAAGTTCAAGAATGAGAATGCCCGTGTCCTTGTTAAGCGTCTGATGGTTTCTGAAATGGAAACCTTTGACGTGGAGGACGAGGGTGAAACTCGAACAAAGATCGAGGAAATGGTAAATTCCAAGATCAATGACGATGAAGAGTTGAAGAAGGTTATTGATGGAACTGAAATTGGTGGGGGTCGATCACCGGCACCTAAGGGTGGCGACCGTAGTGGTCACGATGAGCTTACGCCAGGTACAGAGAATGAAAACATCTCTGTAACTACAGTAGGCCAGGGACGGAGGTAAAAATGGAAAAGCCTTCAGAGAAGCTATTTCCTAATCTTCAGGAGGATGAACAAGATATGGAAATGAAGCCTGTAGTTCTTGGCCCTCCTGCTTATGGATCGCCTGATCCAGCTACCTCAGGCGGAGGGCTGGTAGCAATTGAAGACCATCCTCTTGAAATTCCAGAGGACTATGGTGCTGAGGCTGTAGCTGCCGGTGCAGTTAAGGGTGCAGGCGCAGACTCTGGCGATGGTAAGCCTGCAAAGTCGGCTACCAGAGATGAATGGGACGCCTATGCACAGTCGATGGGCGTTGATCCTGACGATTACTCGTCTAAGGACGATTTGATTGAGGCTCTAAGTTGAAAACTTTGAGCGAGAGGTATCCGAGAAGCATTAGAGAAGTTAACTCAAAGGAGATTGTGTAACTATGGGACAGTTGAAAACTGATGGTAGAGCAACTCAGGGTGGTATTACTTGGCCTGCCGGTATTATTACATTTGGTGATCTTTACCGTGTAGGTGGGCTCACAGGCGTTGCACTTAACAACGTTGCAGCGGCAGATGCGGGACAGGCTCGTAAGGGCGATATGGAAATTGCACCTGACCGTATTTGGTATGTCAAGGTTCCGTCCGGTCTAACAGCGGCAAAAGGTGATTATCTTGCCTGGGGTACCGCCGCCACTGCGACATTCCAACGGGGGGATACTGACCTTGTTGCTTTTGTTGCTGCTACGCACAAATTTCCTTGTGCGGTTGTTGAGGAAACAAAGGACGCAAACAATTATGCGGCTGTTCGTATTCTGAACGTTGGCCCCTCGGGTGCCTAAGTCTTAGGATAGGAGAAAGCAGAATATGAAAAACGACGAATACGTGAAGCTTGTTCATCGGCTTTACGAGCCTGAGGTAAACAACGGCAAGAGAATCTACGAAATGGCCGGTTTGAAGTCTCAGGCTCAGAAGGTAATTGACGAACTTCCGTTGGTTACTTTGAAAAAGCCGGTTCGAGAAATGATTACCACGGATCAGGGTTCTATGGACTTGCTGGAAAAGGTTCGTGTAGACGTGGACTTCGGCCTTGCTGATACCCCACTTCTGTACCAGCCGATTTACGAGTTCATTGGTGGCCCGTTCCCTGGTGGGGCTGTCCAGCTAAACGAAAATACTCTACAGGCAAACGTCGTCTTTTTGGAAAAGTTTGAAGGCGGCGAGGTTGTATTCGGTACGCTTGCTAAGGGTGTGCCCGCGACGGTCGGTATTCAGACTTACGCGGCTGGCTTTGAGTGGACTGAAGATATGATCGAGTTTGACAAGACGTGGGAAATTACACTTAACAACCGCGCCTTTGGTCGATCATACAACTGGCTTCTCAACCACTTGCACATTTCTCCGATTCTTTCATTTACATACACGGCGCCTAACCAAACTCCTGCCAGTGCTGTAGGTGCAACGATTCAGGAGAAGACGCTCAATACATTCAGGGATGCATATATTGAGTCTGTACTTGCTTCACCGCAGCGTACTCCGTCTGTAATTTTGGCTAACGAGGCTAACAGGTTCCAGATCGAGGATGCGTTGCTTACTCCGGTTCGTGACGCGCTTGGAAACCCGCTTCCCCGTGTGCCGCTTGATGCCATTATCTATTACAACGGACAGACTGTTGTAAATGGTGTTAAGTCTTATGTGTACCCCGGAGTTACAGCGGGTAAGGCATATTTCATTATGCCGAAGATGAAGATGAAGGAATTCGTTCATCACGATCTAAGAGTTGACCTTGGGCCTGCGGATATTTCAAGGCTTATTGAAGGTCAGCAGGTCGGTCGAGCACGGCGAGGCGTGTATGCTGACATTGCTAATTCGGTCGAAGAGGTTACACTTCCGTAATATTTCAGGTAGCCTCGGCGGGGAGGCTACTTGTAATTCAGAAAGGGAAGATAAATGGAAGCAGTTACAGCTAGTGGTGTAGTAATTCCAACGGTTGAGTCAGGCCGATGGGATTTCTTGTGGATTTGTGAAAAATGGAGCGAGGAAGCTGTAGCATTCGCTCGTAAGAAGTTCGGCAAGGGTAAGGACTGTGAAATTAACTCTGCTGAGTTGCGAGCACTTATGATTCCCGCTGAAATTGAGGAAGAGGTTCCTGGGAACCTTCTGCTCAATGAGGGAATTCAGCTTATCCTCGATCTTCTGATTGGGGCGGGTGGTACGGTTGCTAACAATGCGAACGCACAGATCGGTGTAGGCGATTCCGCGACGGCTGAGGCGGCTGCTCAGGTCGATCTACAGGCAGCTACCAACAAGCTCTTCAAGGGTATGAATGCCACCTACCCGATTCGGACAAACCAAACTATGGCATGGCAGAGTGACTTTCTCACGGGTGAAGCGAACTACGCTTGGAACGAGTGGAGCGTTAGAAATTCATCCGGTGCTGACAAGAACATTAACCGAAAGGTTCAGTCCCTCGGAACGAAGGCGTCGGGAACGTGGACGCTTACCGGGCAAGTTACACTGTCGTAATTTCAAAGTCAGGAGCGCAAATAGTCAAAGCCCTTGTTTCTCTCGTAGGACAAGGGCTTTGACTTTTATGGGAGGATAAAGTGTCTAGGGTTGTTCAATGCGGTTATGAAATAGCTATGAAGGCTACTGGTCAAGATACCAATCCTCCTGATGGCCTTTTTTCTACTTCCGCAGTTGGTCAAGCTACAAAGGATTCAGCGATAAGCCGATCAGGTTCGTCATCTTGTAAACTTGATTCCACGGCTAGCAACTCAGGAGTTTGGGTTTCAGCACTAACCAACTTCACAACGGCTGCTAACCGGATTTTTTATTTACAAGGGTATTTTTATTTTGACACTTTGCCTGCCAGCACTGTTCAGATTATGCAACTTTACTCAGGAGCAGTACCTTGTGTTTCTGTTCGTCTTACTGCTGCTGGAAAAATTCAGTTGTTTGACAATGGAGCAGGAGTGCAAATTGGCTCTGATTCGGTAGCTACGTTGACAACTGGCATTTGGTACAGAATTGCAATCAGGGCTACTAACAGTGCTAGCTCTTTAATCTCATCGGCTGAGGTTCGGCTCGATGGAGTTTCAGTTGCAAATGGAAACCTTGCCAACCCCAAGCTCGGGCCAACAATTCGAATAGGATGGATAGACGTGCCAGGTGCAGACAAGGTCATGCACTTGGACGATGTAGTTGCAAATGATTCACAAGGAAGTGTAAATAATAGTTGGCCGGATGAGGAACAGGTTATATTGCTGTGCCCTAACTCCGATGAGCAAATTGGGTCGTGGTTGGGTGGAGCGGGTGGAACTACCTCCCTTGCCGCTGCTGTAAGCAACATTCCTCCGGCTGGAGTGGCTTCGGCTTCAAAGACAAATACCTCGCAAATTAAATGTGGGGACACGACAGCGGACAATCCAACTGACGAGTATCGGGGCGTTTGCAGAAGCTACTCAATGAATGGAATTTCAGCACTAGATACTATTACTGCAATTACAACAATTGCTAGCCACGGTGAAGATGTAGCTACAGGATCGCCGAGTGGGTCATTTGGTGCTCAGGCCAACCCCATTGAAACGTATGGCGTTATTTCACAGTTTGGTGGAAACGCTGGCGCTGTAGGAGCTTGGCCGACCAACTGGCGTTGGAAGACAAACCCTCCAATTGAATATCCTGTAGTAACAGTCTCAGACCCTTTGGTTCTTGCAATTAGAAAAACAGACGCGGGAGCAGCTATCGGAGTTTGTGATTTCATGGGTGCGTATGTTGCCTTCATGCCTTCAGCAATTACTGTCGGCCCTCCACAGCTAGAGAGGAAGGCTTCACAGAGAGCATTGACTAGAAGGAGAATGTAAATGCCACGAAAGTATTCTGTCGGATTTGAAAATCAAGCATGGGTTGTTGGTGACGGTGACGTTGATGTTTTTGAATTGGATGCTGCTACAGATAAACCAATTGCTGTAACAGGTTGGCTTATCAAAGCAATTACAGAAGTTGGTGAAGCCCAGGAAGAGTGGATCAGGTTCAAGTGGGTTCAAGGGCATACTACTTCGGGATCAGGTGCTCCAACAACAATTACACCAAGGCCGCTTTCACCTAATGATGCGGCTGCTGGTTTTGGTTGTGAAATTCTGAATGATGTTGTTGCTTCAGTAGGTACAGCCGTAGATGTATGGCCCGGTGATTCATTCCAGGTAAGGAACGGGCATGAAATGTGGTTGCCCCCTGAAGATTGGCTTTGGACTTCAGGTGCCGCCCTTCTCTGCTTGCGAATTGCCGCTGCTCCTGCGGACGATATGCAATTGTCAGCTACAGCACTAGTAATGGAAGTGCCGTAGACTGAATGTTTAGTCGGTTTCCTAGAGTAGTTGTAAACTTCCCTCGACCTTACGCCGGGAGAATCAAGCCTCCTGTTGATGCTCCCTGGCGTAAGCGTAATGGTCTTTACAAATCACTCTACAGCGCCCCCCCTGTTCCTGTAAATGGTACTGAGACAGGAACGGGTACAGACAGTGCTTCTATTAGGATTACAGTTGTTGACACAGGTTCGGGTACAGATAACCTGCTGCTTCGCATTACTGTTTCTGATTCTGGAACTGCGACTGATACTGAAATTCCGATATTCCTGGGTTCTGATGTAGGAACAGGAACAGATAGCTCGAAAGTCAGTCCATCGGCAACAGCGGACACAGGAACGGGAACTGAAAATCAGTCAGTAAATATTACGTCAACACAAGCAGGATCGGGAGCAGATACAGGTCTTCTCAACCTTCCTGTCAGTGACACAGGGGTAGGTGTAGACACTTCTAGGATTTTTATTGTTGCTTCAGATACCGGCTCGGGTGCAGATGCATCAGTGCTCGCGCAAGCGTTTGTCGGCACTGACACAGGTTCTGGTTCTGACATTGCTTCTCTGAGCCTCGTTGCTAGCGATGTTGGAACAGGCTTAGACTTTACTGGTTTTGTAATTGTAGCTTCTGATACAGGAAGCGGTTCTGATACTGGCAAGCTCAATCTCGTTGCTTCCGATGTAGGTGCGAGTACAGACAGTGCAGCGTTTGTAATTACAGCGGTAGATGCGGGATCAGGAACAGATGCGCCAGCTATCTCCCTGAGGCTTTCTGACACCGGCGCTGTAAGCGATTCTGCGGCCCTCTCGTTGGTAGGGGTAGATTCAGGCGCTCTGACCGATGCGGCGGCTCTTACAGCGCCTTACAGCCTCTCTGACGTGGGTGTGGGTGTAGATGTTCTGACCCTTGTTGCGGCTTATGCGCTCAGTGACGTAGGCTCAGGTGCCGAAAATGTAAATATCAGGCTATTTGCTGCGGACACTGGATCGGGTGCCGATACAGGAGCTTCTGACACCGGGGTTTTCCAGACTAGTAGCTCTGATACTGGAATAGGTACAGATAATGCAACTATTTCAATAACCCTGTCTGAAGTAGGATCGTTTACTGATGAAATTGTCTTTACGCGCGAGCTTAACGATTCGGGTAGCAGCATTGACGCTTTCGCAATAGGAATCATCGTCAGTGAAATTGGTGAAGGTGTTGAACTTGACAGCATAATCAAAAATGTCAGTGACGATGGTTCAGGAATTGACAGTATCAGTGCTCGTGTAATTGAATCTTTTGATCTTCTCTTTGGAGTATCTTCCTCCAACCTAGAGACAGACACTAAAAAGTCTTCAACGGATGGTGGAACTGGAACTGATTCAGGCAGCGTTGTTACTGTCAACTTTGTTAACGATGGAGGCAATGGTGTAGAGAATGGGTTAATTTCAATTACGGTAACTGATGTTGCTACCGGCACTCAAACTCAAACAGTTTTGGTTGCACATCTTGTTGACGATATTGGAATTGCAATTGAACTTGCTTTCTTTGGCAATCTGTTTGTTGCTGACGATTATGGAACTGGGTTTGACCAAGCCTTCAATGTTCCTCGTAAAACTAATTTCCATAAATCTGTTCTAGTTGGTGCTGATGATAAAAGATCAGTGCTGGTAAAAACTGGAATTTCAGGATAGGAAGGGAATATGGCTAATGACCTTGTAGTAACCGATTGGTTTGGGGTTCCAAGAACAGTTGGTTTCAAAGATGTTGGTGGGCGGCTTTTACAGGAAGCTTTGGCCGGTGAAGACGTTCGTGTGTTTGACGGTGTGCAAAGTCTTCCGTTGACCAATGCTGCACTATCTTTGACGGTTCCTGGTTCAGCAACGCACGCCTTGATTTACGCTGAAGGTGATACTGTAGATGCGGTAGCTCGATATTGGCAACATGGCGCAGCATCACCAACCGCAAGCGTAGGAAAAAGATTGAAAGACCATGAGGAAATGGGCTGTGCTTCACCTGGAACTTTCAAAGCTATAAATGAGATAGGTGTAATAACCCTACGAATTGAATATTACCATTACGCATGAGTCCTAAGACGCCAAAAAAGAGTATTAGAGGAGCGACGCTTGCCGTGCTCGCTGCTGTTGTTGTAATTACAGGTGGGGCTGTTGTTTGGAAAGGGCAAGATATTGTGTCGTCGCCGCCTCCTCCTCCGCCTCCGCCTCCAAGTAGCGCACGCTTGACTATAGGCCCGGACGATGGGTTGAATTTAGCAAACGTATGGATGGATTCTAATGGTGGAACTTGTACGCGCTCTGCTACTCGCATCGCTTATGCTGATGCTAGTGCGTGTGCAACTCTTGACGCCTCCAATGGTCAAGCACAACCTGGCGACCTTGTTCGCGTCAGATCGGCAGCATACAGCGGCGTGCAGGACATAGATGGTTCCGCCGACTCGGGGGCTAACTGCGATTGGACAACTGGAGTTTTCACAGGTTGTATTACTTTCCGCGAATCAAACGGCGATGTAACTTTCACCAACCTGACGCAAGGGGCCGCTCCGATCAAAATTCAAGACAACGGTATCGCGTTGGTCGGCTTCACTACACTTTCCTACGCTGGCCGGGGTTGTAATCCATCTTGCATAGGTGTCGATGAGTGGTTACCCGCTACTGTCGGCATCAGTATTACTAGCCCCTCTTGTGCCGTTGTCACAACCGGCGTGATAGCTGAGGATATGGACGCGAGCGGGTATTTCATTGACGGGAGTACGAGCAAGATCGCAATGCTCGGGGGCTTATACCATGGTCTTGACAACAACACAAGCAAAGTATGGTCGGACGTGTCGGCCACCTGCCTTCCGCCCAACTCTGAGGCGAACAACATTCTCCTAGATGGAATTGTAATGGCAGGTGGCGCTGAGACAGGATTTAACACAGGCCCGCACATGGAGCACATCCACTGGCGGCCGGGTGACAACCTTGTAATTCGTAACTCGCAGTTTTACAACAACGCGCAGTACGACATTAAATTTCAAGGTTCTGATCCAAGGCAGGGGACATTTAATAATCTGACACTTGAAAACAACTTCTTTGACAAGAACTGTCGCAACCCCGGTTCGCCAAATTACTGTACTTTCGGTGATATTGTACCTGTAGAATTTACATGCCAAAATACCAGTAATCGTTATACGGGTACACTTTTGATTCGCTTTAACACAAATGTTGGTCAGTTCAACTTGGACGACCAAAATGGCAGTTGTGCTCAGCCGATGGTTGACAACATGATTGTTTCCGGCAATTACATGGCTGGAATAAAAACGAACGCTGGTGGAAGTCAATGCACTGCTCTAGACGCCTGGGTAGTTAACTTAACTATGTCGTACAACGTCAAGACTAGCTCGGATCAATGTGATCCAACTGAAATTGTAAACAGCACGCTAGACTTCACAGATATTGCAAATTACGACTTTCATCTAACTTCAGGCGCCTCTGCTAAAAACGTAGTGCCTCCTGGCTCTGTAGCTGGCGGTTGCCCGACACAGGATATTGACGGTGAAGCGCGGCCTGTAGGCACAAATTGTGATGCCGGTGCAGATGAGTATGGTGGAGTAGTTTCTCCCCCATCCCCTCC
>Ga0184628_10001161_pt1 | contig 13142 bp, 20 predicted proteins | sample PLM4_5_b1_FD_133149 | JGI IMG/M metagenome (GOLD analysis project Ga0184628, IMG submission 133149) | Groundwater sediment microbial communities from an aquifer in East River, Colorado, USA - PLM4_5_b1 | ecosystem: Environmental > Terrestrial > Soil > Riparian zone | place: USA: East River... | reverse complement strand
GTGCAGGCTCAGTCGCTTATCTGTAGTGTACACTTAAGGCGTACAGACACCCACAACCCACGAAAGGCACATCACATGGCAAGGCTTCAAGACATCGGCTGGGCGTCTCGCGTTTTCGACCGTAATGGCGTCAAGCGTATCGGCCACAACACCAAGCTGCATTGGCTCTTTGGCGGATGGGCCTTGCAGTACCACAGCACAACTGTCGTGTCGTTCCGCGAAACTGACTACGGTGTCGAGTTGACTGTTAACACTGGCGGATGGTTCAGCGTGACGACGTTGCAGCGTATCCGTCACGGGCTCGCCGCAGTCAATTTGCAGTTGGTTGTCGAGCTTGGTGGCAAGTGGCGCGTCATGGATCACAAGGGCAATGCTTGGACGATCCGTGGCAACAAGCTGATGCTTCGGCACGATGGCAACGAGTGGTCGCGTGTAGCCGAGTAAACACCTAAAGGGGATTTGTCGCGCGTTCCCCATCTGCTACCATCACCCATCATCACGAAAGGACAGAGGCAATGACTACGTACAGCCCGAACATCACACAAACCCAAGCACGCGAAATCATCAAAGCAGCAGACCGCGAGTACGTGATTGATGCTGCAAAGCGCTTCGCAAACTGCTTAGAAGCCGATGTGGACGAGCAAGGCGATGTGTGGGTCGCAAACCCGTGCGGCGGACATTGGCTCGCTGACGAAAAATTGTGTTTCTTCGGCGAGGCGGTAAGAGACGGGCAGTAACCAAACCACAAACCGCGAGAACGAGCGGCGCCCCTGGGCATGAACCATCGGGGGCGCCGCTCGCGTCTATGGTGACCGCATCCTCGTGGCTCCCTTGCTTTGAGGGCATGGTGCTGAGCCAGGGATTACGCCACCAAACTTTGAAACACCTAAAGTGCGCTAAACACCTAAAGGTGCGAGAATTACTTGTCGCCGAGGTTGATCCAATAGACCTTCACGGTGCCGCTGGAGACGATGAGGTTGGCGGGTGTGCCGGTGACATCGTGGTCCGTGTCATCAATCAGGAAATTGAGGTAGAGATCGATCGCGGTCGCGGTGCCATCGAGGGGCGCAATCGCTGCAGCGTTGATACCCTTGGCAGTCGTGGTCGCCGCTGCACCTACGCCAGTCGCCTGGGGGGTTGCAGTGGTCGGGATGATGTTCTGCTCAGTGCTCGACAGCGTAGCGTTGTTCGATGCCGTCACAGTACCGAGGCCGAAATCGCCATCCCACGCGTCAATGATGCCAGCGCTGGACTTCTTCAGCACGAGATCGGCAGTCGCGCCCAACACCAGAATGTTGCCAGCGGGAAAATCGTAAATCTTGGTGCCCTTGTACGCGACGACGCCGGCCTCATCCACCATCGCAATCGCGGTATCGGTGAACGTGAACGTGGTCTCGCGCATACAGTGGGCGCCGGCCTCAGTGCACACCATGCCCGTGATCGTGGGGGCAGAGCCGAGGCGTGTGGCGCCGGCAGTCGTCTTGTAATCGAGATAATCGAATACGCGCTTCAGGGCCTTGCCCCACTGTGCGCGCGGAATGCCGCCGAGCTGTTGTCCGAAAGTAGCCATGTTGGGAAATCCAGTTCGATCCCACGAGGGGCCGGTTATGGCTGCGCAAATCAATCCCCCAGCTGCATGATCGCTAATGGCGGGCAGCTGGGGGATCGTGCACGGGGGCGGGCGAGGGGAAACGCACAGGCCCCTATATACTAGCTAGAAAGTGAGAACATTTTCTCTCTAACCCAATGTGTTGGTGCCACAACAAACATCCGCGCCCCCTGTCGTTCCTCGCGAATGGCACCAATCTCCCGTAATGCCGTCAGTATCCGAGCAAATCGACCTGGACGCATCCCGAGCTTCGCAGCCAAGGCGTCAACGGGCATCGGTGCAGCTTCGAGGGTCTCGAGGATCCGCACAGCGTCGGCAACCCATCGATCCCGCAAACGATCCCGCGCCCGTCTGTTGTGCCGCTCTGCCTTCGTCGGCCATCGCTCCACCAGCTCGGGCAACTGCCGCTCAATCTCAGCCACGACGTACAGGGGATGCCAGCGCCGCCAGACAAGCAGCAAGCCAGCACCACGCCCCGGACCCTGCGCACCAGCATCGCCAATCGTGGCCAACGTCTCCGCCACATCCACATCCGCGTACGCCCGCAACGATCGAACGACGCCAGCGCTCACACCCTGCAACGCATCAATGGCCACGTCCCAATCACTACGGAACGCTGCCGCCACGCTTTCATGCCTCATGCCCGTACACTTCCCTCCCGTTACGTTATAACATAACAGTGTACACTATTCGCCGGGATCGAGCAAGTGCGGGGCATGCCGGGATCGAGGGGTGAGGGTCCGCCGCATCGTCCCCCCGAACGTCTTATCCTAGGAACTCTTCATTTTTACCCCCCCTTGAAGAAGAACAAGAAAAAGGGTGTTTTCTACGACATCTTACGGTGACTTGACGCGGATCGCCCCACCCCTCGACCCCGCCGTGTACTCTCACTGTACACTTTTCTCTTGCATTTCCGTACACTTGGCGTATTCTGGCGCTTCGTGCTTGCGTACACCCACACCCACGCTCGAAAGGCCCATCCCCATGTCTGCCAAACACGATCAGCGCGTGCGTTCTCGCCTTCGCCAAATGGAACGCGACGACGCTCGCCTCACTCAGCTGGAGCAAATGACTGCCACAGGCTTCGGCATTACGCGCAGTCCATCCAGACACGCCGATGGTGCGCCCATGTGGAAGATCATCACACCACACCACGTCATCCACGAGCGCGTGTACACATATCAGCGAATTGGCGTGGACATCAGCGGCGTTGAGACAATCGATATCTTCAATCCAGTTGGAACGTACCTGCGCCGTCGCCCCCACACCACGATCATCCCCGAGCAAGCGGCACTGATCACCGAAGCTGACATGAACCACTATCGCGCACTGTGTCGAGAGAAGCACGCGTTGTCAGTGAAGCTTCGGAGGTACGTCGTCGGCCACAGTTGGTTCATCCCGCACATATCGCCGTTCGGTGCAGACCGCTTCCGTCGCTTCGATCCAACCCCAGCGTCCGAGTTGATCGCAGGCAGAAAACAAGAGCGCTGGTGCAATCGTATCTCCGGCTACTGAGGGACACACGATGAAAATGCTCATAGCAGACATTGAGATTGGCGCGCGCTTCAGGGGGTTCCACCAGGGTACTGCCGACATCATCGCCGCCTCGTTCAAAAGCGAAGGCCAGTTCACACCAGTACTCGTCTATCAGAAGCGCTTGATTGCGGGGCGACACAGATACGAGGCGGCGAAGCTGTGCGGCTGGACCCATATCGATGCGAAGCCCCTGGAGTTCACTGGCCTTAATCCCAAACAAATAGAAGTTGAGCTGAAGTTGATTGAGATCGCGGAAAACCTCATGCGTGGCGGACTGGACCAAGCCGATACAGCGCGCCACGTCGATGGGTACGCGCAAGGCATCAATGAGCGCGTGCATTTGGCCAAGTTGGAGAAAGAGCGTGAGGCCAAGGAAGCCGCCGATCGTGCCCACGCTGCAGCTCTTGCCAAGGTGAAGGCTGAGAAGGACGCGGCGGAAAAGGCCCGGTTGCAGGCTGAGCTTGAGGAAGCGGCGAAGGTGCGGGAGGCAGCAAGATTGCGCGAGTTGCGTGCAGAAGAGGCCCGTACGCGATTAGCATTGGCCAATGCGAAAGCCGTACCGGGGCGATTGGCGCAAGGTGTCGTGGATGAAGTGGTGAAGGCGACGGGGCTGACGGCAGGCGTGGTCCGCAACACTCAGAATTTCGTTCGGGCACTCGGTCGTGACACACTCGACGTGATCGCCGGCACGAAGATGGCCACGCAAGCCGAGATGCAAGGGCTGATCGGTTTGAAAAAGGAAGACCAGAAGGCGTTTGAGAAGTGCGTCGAGAGTGCGCGGCACGCCAAGAAGCACGGCACGGGATCGGTACATTCCCCGTCTGGCATGCTGGGCGAAATCGTCAAAGCGCGTAAGGCAGCCCAACTCGAAGCCGACTTCAAGACCACGGCGGGGCAGCTGAAGGAAGTTCTGAAGCACGTCACGGCCATGCAGCACAGCGCCGAAGAGATGCGCAAGTTTTGGTATCGCCTTCCGTCCGCTCTAAAGGCCAAGTCGAGCAACTTCGATCAGTTGACGCCAATGCTTAATGGTTGGGCCACGTTGTTCCGTGCAGCAGTCAAGCCCATCGAGCAGAAGCGCCAGGGGAACGAAGAACACCGCTACCCCGACGAACTGCCGAAACAGAGCAAGGACGAAGTGCGTAAGTCGCTGGGCAAAGACGCTAAGTCGATCAGGGCAAAGTTGAAGAGCAAGAAACCCGCGTAAAAATGGGCACTTCTGAGGGTCGCAAAGTGGCTTAAGTGTACACTCCAAAGATACACCCACACAGCAAAGGAACATCACATGGCTGCAACGAGGAAACATCACGGTCTCAAAGCTAAGGAGAAGCGTCTCGCCCGTCGTGCCCAAGAGCGTGCGGAAGGACTGGCCAAGCAGATGCCCCGTCGTCCCGCGCCAATCCTGGTCCTCTTTTTCTTGGACCGTATCAAGACGAAGGTCGATCACAAGCTCAGCAAGATCGTCGACGAAAGCGGCACCACGTCCTTCAGCAGCACGCCCGTCGTCATGATCCGCGATATCCGAACCAAGCGCGTCAAAGGCTTCAAGGGCCGCATGATCGATGAAGAGCACTATACGCAGTGGAGGCCGTTCGTCGGTGCCATGCCGGTGCGCGCTCAAGACGACGTAAGCGAGACCAGCCAGTTCGTCGGCATACAGGCTTCGATGGATGCGTGGGTGAAGGCGGGGCTGCTCGACGGCATGGTGCTTCGTGATCTGCCGAGAGAAGAGAAGGCGCGCGAGTACAGGAGGGCAGCATGATTTGGTCGATCTGCGCTGGCCTCAACGGGCAACCGTGCGACGTACACGAAGATGTGGACGGGACGCTTCTGGAGCTGCGTGGTCAGTTCACAGAGCCAACGCCCCCGCCCCGCGTTCTGTGGGTTGTCGTGAAGCGGAGGGCAGCATGACGTTTGCCACACCTGAAGCTGTCCTGAATCTGCTGGAGCGCGCGGAAGAGAGTGCGTATGTGCGCCCCAGCAGTAAGGCAGAGAAGCTTGCAGCGTACAGAGCACAGGCACTCGGCTACATGCAGTCTGGTCGATCCGTCCCGAATGGCTCGTTCCACATCACGCCATCGGGCCTTAACGCACTTTGGACGGGGAGCCTGAAATGAGGGACATCGACAAGTCGCGCAAGAAAGCAGCCCGAGATCGCAGGTTGCGCAAGAATAAGAAGCGATTGCGCAACAAACAGATGGGTCACATCAAAGGCTGGGATGTGGTCAAGCGCGTAGCTGAGAACGAGCGTAAGCGTAAAGAGGCGCCGCCCATTCCGTACGGGGGTCGCCCTCAGCTCACTCACAGCTCGCGTCGTCAGGGCCAGTACCGCAACCCAGGCAAAGCCGCAGTGCGTATGGACCGTCGCGTGCGCAAAGAGCGGCAGAAGATCAGGAAGAAGATGCGTGAGGCAGCGTGAGGATCGATAGGACGCAAGAGGATAAGTTCGCGCTGCTCTTCAAGGCCGGCAAGCCACGAAAGAAGCGCGCGAAGGGGGCGGGTAAGGCAACACCACTGCCGCCCGCCCCCGACCATTCGTACGACGACACGATCCCTGAAGGTACGCGGCTCCACAAAAGCGCAAGGGAAAGACAGCTCGACGCCATCAAAGAGGAAGATCGCCGTGCAAAACGAGCCAAAGAACTCCACCAACGTCGTCTCGATCGGCTCGCATCCCAAGTACCGGGCGCCCGTCGCTTCCTCAAAACGCTCCAAAAGATCGAAGCAGAGGGAAATCTATGTGCAACCGGGTACGACGATACTGATGCAGACCTTGCAGGGCTCGCCAACAGTCTGCAGCTTGCGTCGATCGAAAACGGTTACGATCGTCTCACCCTCTACCTCGCAGCGATGGCGTTGGTTAGGCGCGTTGCAAAGCGGGCCGGATACACAGAGCACGAGCCCGAAACCTACTTCACCCGAACCGAGACGTGCTTAGACGAACTCAAACTGGAGATGAGGATATGAAATTCAAAGTCGGCGATCACGTAGTTCTTCATAAGGGCAGTCGCACGATGCGAGTGATGAGTATCAATCAGCTCGAAGAGTTAGGCGAGGGATTGTACCCACACTTTCTAAACCTACGCACATGGGCGCTTGTGGCGTGGGTGAACAGGGCTGACCGGACGTTTGCAGCCTCGTATCCGGTTCAAGCGTTGCGGCGAGTGAAGGCGTCTGTTTGACACTTCCACCAAATCACTGTACTCTGCCCGAATACACCCACGCGTACACCCACTGAAAAGGAACTCCACCATGGCTAAGACCAAACGCAAAGACATGCCGGCGACTACTGGCACGATCGCCGACAAGACCGCAGAGGCCGCAGCCGCAGTCGTCGTGCTGAAGGCCAAGGCCAAGAAGCCCGCGAAGCCTGCTGCTCCAAGTGTACACTCCAAGAGTACGCACGTGCACAAGTCCAACATGGCGCCCACGCAAGAGATCGCCATGCAGCTGCAGTCCGCGTTCGACCACTTCAATCAGCATCTCTTCCACGGCAAGCTGCAGCCCTGCGTTCTCACTCTTGAGCGGCTTCGCAAGTACGTCGGCTACTTCCGGCCCAAGCAGTGGACCACGGATCGCAAGGCCGGCGCACTGGATGGGACGCACCATCAGATCACCCTCGATCCCGACAGGCTCAGCAGCAAGGGCGACAAGGTTGTTCTCAGCACCCTTGCTCACGAGATGGCCCATCAGATCGTTTGGGACACGACTTTCGCTGAGACCGGAAAGTTCAAGCGTCCGTATCACTGCGCCTCTTGGGTGCTCGTCATGGAGGCGATCGGGCTCAAGCCTGTGATCGTCGATAAGGACGGGAAGAAGAGCGACAAGAAGACCGGCACCAACGCCACGCACGAGATCGTCAAAGGCGGCGAGTTCGATCGTGTCGCGACTGAGCTGATCGAGAAGACCGGGTTCAAGCTCGATTGGCTGCTGGTGCCTGTGCCCGAGAAGAAGGGGGGCAAGGCCAAGCAGAAGGCCGGCGTGAAGGTCAAGTACACGTGCTCTTGCTGCGAAAATTCGGTCTGGGGCAAGGGCGGAATGAAGTTCACGTGCCAGGACGGCGGCGAGGACTTTGTGCAAGAGGGCGGCGAAGAAGGCTCGGACGAGTGAGCCACGGCCGACAAAGACGGGAGCGGGAGATGTCAAACAGAGCCAACGTGGAGGCGCTTAACGCGGAGCTGGCGGGCGTCCAGTGCCAAGTGGAACAGCTCGCCGAAGTAATGCGCCGCCGCTCGATTGGTGATTGCGTCTCCCGCTCCGACTTCGAAGTGCTGGTGGATAGCGTCACGAAGATGGCTGACATGCTCGAAAGTCTGACGGGCATGGTTGAGGGCATCTCGGAAACGGTTGGCGAAATAGAAGCTGAGGTAATCGAACATGCGTAAGCTCACACGAACCGAATTGGGTGCCCTGATCGTCGCTGATACACACGGCGAGATCAGGCCCCACACGAAAGACGCCCTGGATGCCTGCCTGAAGCTCGCCGCCTACGACATGATGAGCGAGATCGACAGCGCACCAGGAACGTACAGGATCACCGCAGCCGGCGAGGCGAGACTAGCGAAAGCGCTGGCCCTCAAGGTTGCGTAAGGTTTCGGGCGGACTGGAATTGTCCCCGGTTCGCCCTACTTGCCCCGTCTGCCCATAAGTAAGTCGCTACCCTGTGCCGCTCTACCGTGCCCAAAATACGGCGAGCAATGACACAGCAACGGCGACAGAAACGGGCAGACGGGGCCTTTCTATTTCGTCCGTCGTGGTGAAGCGCGCTGTGCTGTCGGTCGCCGGTTAGCCTTTTCCGGTCGAACCGAACTTCTCCAGTGGGTGGGGGAGTGCACGCGCGCTTCTCCACGGCGGATTTTTGCTTTTTGTATCCGAACTTTGTTTTCGGGACAGGAGGCAGCCATGACAGCACGGCGGGGGAAAGCCTCGCCATTTTCTTTTGAGGGGAGCCCAATGCACGAGCGCGAACGGTCTAAAGCATCGTGGGCGAAAGTTTGGATCGAGCTGCGGGAAAAGGCAATCCGGGAGGGGGCGCTGGACGCGTTCGTAGAACTTCAGCGTGACGCGGCGAACGCGTGGAAGCGAAACAACCCAGAAAAAGTCCGCGCGAAAAAACATCGACGCTACTGGCGAGACCCTGACGCCGCGCGAGCAAGAAACCGTGAAGCGTTGCGGCGGTTCCGTGCAAAGAAGAAGGCAGAGAAAACATGAACCTAACCTTCGATCGCAACCTCTTCGAGTGTGTAACGACGCAGGCCGGGTTCAACTCTTGGGTCAACCGTCTCAAAAGGGCTAAGTCGATTTGTTTCGACACGGAAACGACTGGCCTCGACACCTTTACCGTTGATCTGGTCGGTCTCGCGTTTGCGTTGCAGGAGGGCGACCGCATCGAGGCGTGCTACGTCCCGCTTGCGCATCAGAAGCATTTCGGCAAAACGCTAGCTTGGAACAACGTCAAAGCACAAACGCGCGATTTGCTGCAGTCGGGTAAACCAATAGTCGGTGCGAACATTCTCTACGACATGCTCGTGCTTCGGCAACCGCGTTACGACATTCGGATTGCCAACGTGCACGATACGCAATTGCAGAGCTACGCCTTAAGCGGCAACCAATTTTATTCCCACGGAATGGATAGTCTTGCTGAGAGAGTTTTGAACTACAAGACCATCAAGTTCAGTGACGTAGTGGACACAAAGCGCGGCGTGCCGGACTTCTCTCACGTGCGCCTCGATACCGCCACGACGTACAGTGCCGAAGATGCCGCCGTAACGCTGATGATCGCTAAGGTTCTGCAGCAACAGCTTAAGGCGGCGGGTCTGTGGCGTGTCTATAACGAGATAGATCGCCCACTGCTGCCGGTGATTTGCGACATGAAGCTTGCTGGCGTGTTGGTCGATTACAAGCGCCTTGAGTTCCTGTCTGCCGAGTTCAAAGCGGAAATGTGGAAGCTCGAAGAGAAGGCGTACAAGCAGGCTAAGCGTAAGTGGAACCTTCGTAGCGCGCCCCAGACTGCAGACCTTCTGTACGGCCCAAAAGAGGATGGCGGGCTCGCGATCGAAGTGCCGGGGTACACGGACAGTGGTGCGCCGGCTGCCGACAAGGACACGCTTGAGCAAATCGTCGGACACCCTGTCGTCGATACTATCCTTGAGTTCAAGAGCTACGCCACACTCGTCTCGACGTTCTGCGATGGACTGCCTGAGAAGCGCAATCCTTTGACTGGTCGGGTCCATACCGATCTTAAGATCACGAGCACGAAGACGCGTCGCTTCAGTTCTGCCGGCCCCAATTTGCAGAACATCCCGTCGCGGTCAAAGCAAGGGAAGATGCTTCGCGAGGCGTTCATCGAAGAGGCCGGATACGTTTTGATCTCGGCGGACTACTCGCAAATCGAATACCGCATTCTCGCTCACGTGACGGAAGACCCGTACCTGCTCGACGCGTTCAACACCGGCATCGACATGCACGCGAAGATGGCGGCGGATGTCTACGGTGGGAAGTGGGAAGACTACAACGACAAGGCAGACGAAGCGCGCTATTCGATCCGTGGTGCGATGAAAAACGTTAACTTCGCTACGATCTACGGTGCGGGTCCGGCGAAGGTCGCGCGCATGTCCAAGATCGAGTTGAGCGAGGCGTTCCGGTTGCTCGACGCTCACAAGGATATGTGCAGCGGAGTGTACACTTGGAAAGAGCAGACGTGGGACTTCGCTAGGCAGCACAAGTATGTCGAGAACCTGTTTGGCGGGCGCACGCATGTCACGCACATCAACTCGGGGAATAGGGAACTTAAGGGCCATGCTGAGAGGCTTGCGATTAACGCTCCTATACAGGGGGGCGCAGCTGACTTGCTACGTCTCGCGATGCCTGTTGTTAGTCGAGTGGAGAATGCTTGTCTTCTTCTCCAAGTGCACGACGAGTTGGTGCTTAAGTGTAAAGAGAAGGACGCAAAAACGATCGCTCCGGTTGTCAAGGTTGCGATGGAAACTGCTGCAGACGATTGGGTCGAGTGGCGCGTCCCTATAATCGTGGAAACGGGGATAGGTAAAACGTGGCGAGACGCAAAGTAGTGATTAGTACGAAGGAACGCGTTCTGCGTCGTCGCGCTGCTGTTAAGAGGTATTGCGGTTTCTCGGTTGTTATGTTTGCCAGACATAACGAGAAAGACAATCCGAAACTGCTAATGCGAGCGGCGGGGTATCTGGAATGATCGAGCACACCAAAGTCTACACGAGCCGTTCTTGCATCCGTGGCCAAGAGCGCGTCAGTGAGCACGTCGTCGATAGCATGATGTGTTGGCCAAAAGCACTACAGCAGAGTTTCATCGCCACAACGCAACAGTTCATGAGTGATCATCGGATGTCTGAGAACGTCGCTTTGATCACAGCGTACACGTTCAGAGCACACACGTCGATGTACATCCAGTGAGGGGGAACATGGCGGACTTAGAAGACGACGAGGCCGAAGTAGCGCCCGCCGATCTGCAGAAGATGGAAACGAAAGACCTTCTGCTGCTTGCAGTCGAGTACATCGAGATCGGCATCGATTGGAATTTTGATCGTGCGCAAGTCGGCAAGGGCTGGCTCGACGGTCACGTTTTGCGGGACGTTCTTGTGCAGCGAGCGAAGGAAATCGGAATGCCCACGCCACACGACAGCAAGCCGCGCAACAAGTCACGGCGCGAAAAGTACCAGCGTGAAACCGGACACAAGTTCTCGCTGAACTCGCGGCGTACAATCGCAAGGGGGTTACTTCGAGCTAACTATCTGGCAGCTGTTAAGGCTCAGCGCGAATTGGAAACGGCGCTTCGCAATCTGGGGATCAAATGGCGCGCTGCGGAAAAAGCAGTCGGGAAACTGGCGGACGGGAAGTGGCGCGGCTTTGACGAGAAAATCTTGAAGCAGCTGGTTGAGGATACGGGGACGAAGATTGCCGCGTAATGCTTCGCAGCGTGCGAAACGAAACGCTTATACGCGCGTGGTGAGTGGGGCGACACAGTAGTTAGGCAGATGGCACGTGCACTGATGAGGGCACAATGAAACTTGAGGAAGCTGCCCTAGCCTTGGCACTTAGCCGGCGTGTGGGTTTTGACGCGGATCGCAAGAAGCGTGTTGGTGCGTCTGAGGTAGGTAGGTGTGCAAGGCAGACTGTAGCGCACAAGCTTGGCCTCGATCCAGACAAGGACGTTTCTCCGACGAATGGTTACGCGGTGAGGGGCGATGTTATGGAGGATGCGTGGTCCGCGCCGCTGTTCCGCGAATGGGCAAAGGCGCACGGCGGCGAGCTTCTGTACTCGGGGCAGGCGCAACAGATTACGTTCACGGGTCAGGGCGTGCCGCTGAGTGCAACGCCGGACGGACTAGCGATTGGTGTCAAGCGAGACATCCTGAAGCCCTACGGCGTACCGGACATCGGCAAGTCGAAGCAGCTTGTCGTCGAGTTGAAAAGTTTGGACCCTCGCGTGGGCGCACACAAGTTGCCGAAGTCGCCGCACGTGCCACAGGTGATTACTCAGATGGGGATGATCCGTAAGGCGACGAAGTACCGGCCGGAGTGGGGGATCATCGCTTACACGGACGCATCAAACTACTTCGATCTGAAAGTGTACCCCATCGCCTTCGATGAGCGCGCGTTCAAATCGTTGGTTGTGAGGGCACAGTCGATCCTCAATGCCAAGGATTGGGATCAGATGCCCCCAGAAGGCAAAATTGCTGGCGGCTCTGAGTGTAATGAGTGCCCGTTTCAGCGCAGGTGTTTGGGGTTCTTAAGTTGGATACCCGGAGAAGACCCACGTGCACCGAAGCCGGCTGACGTGAAGAAAGTAGAGACCGTGGCTGAACGTGTGCACAAGGCGAAGGCGGCTGCCGAAAAAGCAAGTCAGGCAGTGCGCGACACTGAGGCTGAGCTGTACACGGTGCTTAACGGTGTGAAGCGTCGGTTCGTCATGGGCAAAAAGTACACGGTGAGCGCTAAGGCCACAGCATCGCAAAACAGGTATGACGCGAAGAAGTTGGTGGCAGAGTTGATAAAGCGTGGAGGCGACCCTGAAAAGTGTAGATCGCTTACAAAACCGGGAGCCAGTATCAGCGTGGAGTATCGAGGATGAGCGGAGGGACGACAGGATGGAAGAGTTGTTTGTGAAATTGGCGTTTGCGCTGATGGTTGTGTTTATCGCCATCACTGCGGCTGTGATCTTGAGCGGATGCACGCCACAGCTCGACGATGGCTGGCAAACTGTGATCACGCGGAATGATCGGTCTGAAAAGCTGAAGTCGATCGGGCCGTGCTCGTGTCTGGAGCGACCGAACGGTACGATTGAAGCGTGCTATTGCGAGCCGCCGAAGCACTAACTATGCGTCGAGTGTACACTATCAGAGCACACACAAGGGGAAAACATGAACACAGCAGTAGCGGTTAGGACTGAAGGTCGCGTGGGCGTTGATCTGGCCAGCGTCAACTACGGCCTCGCGCAAAGCATGTATGACAAGTATGTGGCGTCTGTCGGCGGTAGCGGCGGGCGCAAGAAGAACTTTCCGGGCGAGCAGCTGAGTTTCAAGAAGGGCATCTGGTATCGCGGCTTCGGTGATAAGGCACGTGTGCTGAAGAACGGCACGAACCTTATCGTCAACGCCCCGAACATGATGGCCGGATGGGTCAAGTGGGCGGACAACGAGAGCGGCAAGCGTTTTCCGCAGTATACGCCGATGCGTTTCCCGGCTGCTGGTGATGATCCTATCGAGCGCAACACGCTTGGCGATGACGATGAGAGTGTGTGGGAGAAGGACGATAACGGTAAGCGACAAGACCCGTGGAAGCCCGTTCTCGCGTTCCCCGTGCGGATTGGCGACGACGAAGGTATTCACCACGTCCTGCTGTCCACGGTTTCGTCCTGCATCGCGGCGTATGGCTTGTACCGCGATGTGATGGACGAGCTGAAGATGCACGGCGGCGAACTGCCCATCGTGACGATCGGATCAGACAAGACATCGCGCGATGT
>Ga0184628_10001158_pt1 | contig 13156 bp, 7 predicted proteins | sample PLM4_5_b1_FD_133149 | JGI IMG/M metagenome (GOLD analysis project Ga0184628, IMG submission 133149) | Groundwater sediment microbial communities from an aquifer in East River, Colorado, USA - PLM4_5_b1 | ecosystem: Environmental > Terrestrial > Soil > Riparian zone | place: USA: East River... | reverse complement strand
GCCGCCTCGTGGGAGAAGACCAGGGCCAGCTCATCGTCGTCGAGCTCCAGCGCGCGGACGAACTTCGCGTCCACCAGGATGGTCTCCCCGGGAAACGCCGCGGCGCCGTGGCCGAAGTCTTCGATCAGGATGGCCCTCCAGGTAGACTTGGCGAACCGAGCATCGACGGCGGCCACCGCCGCGCCGACCGCGGCCATGACCTTGTCCACGCGCGCGTTCAGCGCCGGGTCCGCGTCCACCGTTCGGTCCTTGAGGGCCTTGCGCACATAGCCCGCCGCAAGCGCCCGCCATGCCGCTGCGGCTTCCGAGGCCGGGTAGGCCGCATGGCTCTGCGGCCGACCGTCCGGCGGCACCTGGGCGAGGCAAACCCCGCCGCACAGCCACAGCAACACCGCGACACACGTCTTCATGGCTCCCCCCATGGACCCGCATACTCCCGCGTACTTTCAACGGCATACCGCTGCAGGGCGAGTATGTTCCTTTGGCTCCCGGACCACAATGCGATGGCTTGGACCGTGCGTTGGCGCACATATGGAAAGATTCTTGTTGTGGGTGGCAGCGAACAGAAGGCGAAGGCAGGAAGCAGCTAAACATTGTCTCGCCCATGCCGCTGAATAGCGACCACCTGCTCAATCAACTGCTGATCTCGGCGGTTGTCATGTTTTTCCTGGTCTGGGGCCTGGTTGGCGCCGCCATCGGGGCAGGCCTGATCGTTTCCAGCGCGAAGATGTTCCGCCTGTTCCGCTTGACGAATCACTACGTGTCCACCCGGCAAGCCCTGAAGCCGCTGGCGATGGCGCACGATATCGGGCAGACCGTGAACCGGCACAGGCGCTTGATCGGGGCCTTCTTTGTCGTGGGCGCCGCCTATTCCCTCTACAGCCTGGTCGCATGGTTCGACAGTTCCTCGATCGCTGCCGCCCTGAACCTGCGCTATCCGCGCCCGCTGGTCTTCTCGGTCCTGGAAAGCGCACGCTGGTCGCTGATCGTGTTCAGCGTGCTGGCGCTGGTCGTCGGCGTGATGCTCGGCTATTTCCCGCGTGCCCTGGGCAGATTCGAGGCACAGGCGAACCGCTGGATTTCGGTCCGCAAGCTCACCGTCGGCGTGGATACGATGCATCCGACGCTCGACAAACTGGTCGAGGCGTTTCCCCGCGCGGCAGGCTCGATCATCCTGGTTGCCGCCCTGTTTGTCGCGGCCAACGCCGCGATCCTGTGGTTCCGGTTTCACTAGCAGACTGAAGCAGCAGTAACGGGCGATCCGGCCGCCGCGCGCGAGCGCCGCTGCGTGCCCTATCGCACAGAGCGCCACAGCGATCAAGCGGACACTAATTGGCTGATTACAGATCACAAAATGAGATACCCCCACTCACTGCTCACCAAGACCCTGGCCAAAACGCCGACCGGCATTGCCGGTTTCGATGAAATCACTGGCGGAGGATTGCCAAGCGGCCGCACGACGCTGCTGGTGGGCGGACCGGGCTCCGGCAAGACCATCTTCGCACTGCAATTCCTGGTGCATGGCGCGCAGGATTGCGAGGAGCCAGGCATCTTTGTCGCATTCGAGGAGGCCTCGAAGCGCATCGTCGCCAATGCCGAAAGCTTCGGCTGGAAAATTGCTGCATTGCAGCGCAAAAAACTGTTTTTTCTGGATGCCCAGCCGATTCCCGACCTGGTCCAGTTGGGCAATTTCGATCTCGGCGGGATGTTGGCGGCACTGGAAGCGCAGATCAGGGAAATGGGGGCGCGGCGCATCGTGTTCGATGCCTTGGATGTCGTACTGGCGCTGCTGCCTGATCCGGCGGCGAAAAGGCGGGAGATCTACCGGTTGCATGAATGGCTGTTGGGGCGCGGCCTGACGGGCCTCATCACCGCCAAGGCCGGCGCGGATGAGGCGCATTCCATCAACCAGCAGCCGTTCGGCTTCATGCAATTCATGGTGGACTGTGCGGTCATTCTTGATCACAGCGTGGTGCTGGGCGTGTCGCAACGCAACCTGCGCGTGCAGAAGTATCGCGGCTCCAGCTTCGACGAGAATGAAATGCCGTTCCTCATCGGCAACGGCGGATTTGAGGTCGCCGTTGCGCACACACTCGTCCCAAGAAGCACCAAGGTGAGCAGCGAGCGCGTTTCCAGCGGCGTGAAACGGCTCGATACCATGCTGGGCGGCGGCTACTACCGCGGCGCCAGCGTGCTGATCACCGGCTTCCCCGGCACGGCCAAGACGACACTGGCCGGCGCATTCGCGGAAGCGGCATGCCGGCGCGGCGAGCGCACCCTGTTCGTCAGCTTCGATTCGGATGCGAACGAGGTGATCCGTGACCTGACCTCGGTGGGCATCCGCCTGGATCGCTACCTGAAGAGCAGGCTCCTGCGCATGGCCTCGGCCCGCACCATCACCGGCAGTGCGGAGTCCTACCTGATGCGCATCAAGACGCTCGCGCAGGAGCATAAAGCCCGCTGCCTGGTGATCGACCCGGTGTCCACATGGTCCAAGTCCGGCAATGACTCGAGCGCGCACAGCGTGGCGGAACGGTTGATCGACTGGACCAAGTGCGAGGGCATCACCGTCGTGTGCACCAGCCTGCTGAACGAGATGTCCAGGCAGACGGAAGGCGGCTCGTCGTTGCAGATCTCGACGCTCGCGGACACCTGGATCGACCTCAACTACGTGGTGCAGGCCGGGGAGCGCAACCGGGGCTTGTCCATCATCAAGTCGCGCGGCACGGCGCATTCGAACCAGGTGCGCGAGCTGGTCCTCAGCGACGCAGGCGTGACGCTCAGCGACACTTACACTGCCGGTGGCGAGGTCCTGATGGGCACGCTGCGCTGGGAAAAGGAAAGTGCCGAGCGTGTCGCGAGCAAGGTCACCGAAGCCGCCGCGAAGTTGAAGCGCGTCAGGCTCGATGCGGAGGAGGCCGAGCTGGGCATGCGCGTGAAGGCGCTGCAGGTGGAATTGGAGGCGAAGCAGGTGGAGAAGGCCTTGTTGGCCCACACCACGGAGACGCGCGCGGGAGAGTTGTCGCAAGGCCGCACGCGGATGGGAGAGTTGCGCGGCGCCGACGCGGCGCTGCCGCTGCGCAAGTGAGCCAGCCATGACGCGACGCGCCAGGACCAAGGCCCCTCCCAAGACCGGGGCGGATTTCAAGTTCCGGCTCTATGTGGCAGGCGACGCGCAGAATTCCGCGCAGGCAATCGCCAACCTGACCGCGCTGTGCAAGGCCTACCTGGAGAACCGGCACTCCATCGAAGTGGTGAACGTGTTCCGGGAACCGAAGCGTGCGCTGGCGGACGGCGTGCTCATGACACCGACGCTGGTCAAGCTTGCGCCACTGCCCGCCCCCCGAAGAATCGTCGGCACGCTCAGCCAGGTGCGGCCCGTGTTGCTGGCTCTGGGGCTGGAAATCGCGGCTGTGTGAAAACGCGACGATCACCGCCCCTGGCGCACGCGAGTGACGACGTTGCCGCGCTCATCGCAACGCTGCACCAGACCGAGCAACGCCTGGAGGAACTGACCGGCGGTGAGGTGGATACGGTGGCCGACCGTGACGGCCGGACGTTCCTGCTGCGGCACGCGCAGGAACAGTTGCGCGCCAGCGAGGCCGCCAAGCAAGCCGCAGTTCTCGACGTACTTGCGCAGAGCGAGGCGGGACTGCACCGCGCCCAGCTGATGGCGAAGCTCGCGCACGTCATTACCGGTGCGGACGGGTCGTTCGAGCGGTGGTCCGATACCCTGCCGCCGCTGGTCGGCATGCAGCCGGCGCACCTGCCCCGGTCCACGCGTGCCTGGCTGGAGATCCTGCATCCGGAGGACCGCTCGCTGTTTCGCGAGAAGTCCATCGAAGCAGCCGTCAGCAAAAGCCGCGTGGAGCTGGAATACCGCTTGCGAAACGGCGATGGCCGATGGATCCGCATCCGCCAAGCCATGGAACCGCTCAAGAACGAGAGCGACGCGACGGGCGGCTCGCGGTGGTTCAACACACTGCAGGACGTGACCGCGCAGAGGCAGACCGAAGAGAGTCTGCGCGAGAGCGAGCGGCGGTTCAGCGACATGCTGGGCAATATCGAGCTGGTTTCGCTGATGCTCGACACGAACGCCCGCATCACCTACTGCAATGACTACCTGCTGCGGCTGACCGGCTGGCGGCGCGAGGAGGTGATGGGCGGGGACTGGTTCGAGCTATTCATACCGCCCAAAGTGGACGATTTGAGACAAGTCAACGCGGCGCTCCTCGCCGACAAGCCCGAAGCACTGCATCACGAGAACGAGATTCTCACACGCTCGGGCGAGCGCCGGCTCATTCGCTGGAACAATTCGGTGCTGCGCTCGGGAGGCGGCGATGTGATCGGCACGGCAAGCATCGGCGAGGACATCACCGAGCAGAAGCGGGCTGAGGTCAGGATCAGGCGCCTCAACCGCGTATACGCGGTGCTGAGCGGCATCAATACGCTCATCGTGCGCGTGCGCGACCGCGAGGAGCTTTTCACGGAAGCCTGCCGGATCGCGGTCGATCACGGCCACTTCCAGATGGCGTGGATAGGTGTCGTCGACCGCAGCGCGATGCAGGTCGTCCCGGTTGCCTCCGCGGGCGCGGAACCGGAGTTCCTGACGCTCATCAAGGATCATTTCTCGCTGCGCGAAGACGCGCCGCTGGGAAACACCCTGACCGCGCGCGCGGTCAGGGAAAAGAAGGCCATGGTATCCAACGACATAATTGTGGATCCGAGGATCTTCTTCGCGAAGCAGCGCCTCGAGCGCGGAATTGCCTCGCTGGCTGTTCTGCCCTTGCTGATTGCGGATGACGCGGTGGGCGTCCTCGCCCTGTACGCCGGGGATGCCGGCTTTTTCGATGAAGAAGAGATGAAGCTCTTGACCGAGCTGGCCGGCGACATCGGGTTTGCGCTGGATCACATCGACAAGGAGAAAAAGCTCGAGTACCTCGCCTACTACGATGCGCTCACTGGACTGGCGAACCGCAGTCTGTTTCTCGAGCGGGTGGCACAGTCCATGCGCAGCGCGGCCAGCGCCGGGCACAAGCTGGCCCTGTTCCTCATCGATCTGGAGCGATTCAAGAACATCAACGATAGCCTCGGCCGACCGGCCGGCGATGCGCTCCTGCGGCAGGTGGCGGAGTGGCTGAGGCGCAACACAGGGGACGCCAACCTGTTGGCGCGGGTGGGTGCGGACCATTTCGCCGTGGTGCTGCCGGAAGTAAGCAAGGATGGCGACGTGGCGCGGCTTCTCGAGAACACGCTGGAGGTCTTTCTCGAGCATCCGTTCCGTCTGAACGACGCCGTGTTCCGCATCGCCGCCAAGGTGGGCGTCGCGGTCTTTCCGGACGACGGTGTCGACGCCGACGCTTTGTTCAGGAACGCCGAGTCCGCGCTAAAAAAAGCCAAGGCGAGCGGCGATCGATACCTGTTCTACACGCAGCGCATGAGCGAAACCGTGGCCGGCGAGCTCACCCTGGAGAATCAGCTGCGCCAGGCGCTGGACCAGGAGGAATTCGTGCTGCATTACCAGCCCAAAGTGAATCTCGCCAGCGGCAAGCTCGTCGGCGTCGAGGCGCTGATCCGCTGGAACGATCCGCGCACGGGCCTGGTGCCGCCGGGCCGCTTCATCCCGATCCTGGAAGCCACCGGATTGATCTATGACGTCGGGCGCTGGGCGCTGCGCAAAGCCATGCAGGACTACCTGCGCTGGCTCGCTGCGGGCCTGCCTGCCGTGCGCATTGCAGTGAACATGTCGCCGCTGCAATTGCGCAACCGCGGATTCATCGCCGAGGTGCAGCAGGTCATCGGTGTGCACGCGCATGCGGCAGGCGGCCTGGAACTGGAGATCACCGAGAGCCTGATCATGGAGGACGTCAAGCGCAGTATCACCAGCCTGCAGGCGATTCGCGCGATGGGCGTCACCATCGCCATCGACGACTTCGGCACCGGCTTCTCCTCGCTCAGCTACCTGTCCAAGCTGCCGGTGGACACGCTGAAGATCGACGGCTCGTTCGTGACCGAAATGACCGCCGGGCCGCAGGGACTGGCGCTGGTGTCCACCATCATCAGCCTGGCGCATTCGCTGAGGCTCAACGTGGTGGCCGAAGGCGTCGAGACCGAAGAGCAGTCGCGCCTGCTCCGCGTGCTGAACTGCGATCAAATGCAGGGCTTTCTGTTCAGCAAGCCGTTGCCGGGCGAACTCTTCGAGGCAAGATACCTGGCCCCGCCCGCCGCCGCGTAACCCGACAAGAGCATGCCTCTGGCCGCGATCCTGATCCCGCCCTCGCTCGATGCGAAGCAGGCCTTGCGTCTGCGGCGCTTCGGCGTCGCCGCGCTCAGCTATGTGCTGGCGACGGCGATGATGGCGGTTGCCTGGGCGTTCGGCGATCTTCCGGCATCGATCATGCTGCAGGCCGCGGCAGCGTTTCTCGCGATCACCCTGGGCCTTTACGCAGCCATTCGCTCCGGACTCAACCTGCGCTTCGCGGATCCCAGCCTCACCCGCTTCCAGATTCTGGCGGCGATCGCCGTTCTGATGTACGTCGTCTATCACATGCCCGATGGGCGCAACATTGCATTGTTCGCCTGCTTCATCGTGTTCCTGTTCGGCGTCTTCCGCCTCAACGTGCGCGAATTCACGCTGGTCACGCTCGTCACGCTGGCGGCATACGCCCTGGTCATCAATCTGCTGATGCACTGGCGGCCGCAGGCGATCCACGACGTCCCCGGGGAATGGATGAGCTGGCTGGGGCTGGCAGGATTCCTGCCCTGCTTCGTCATCATCAGCGGACAGATCAACAAGCTCAGGCGGAGCCTGCGCAGCAGCGAAACGCGCTTTCGCAGCCTGACCGAGATGTCCTCGGACTTCTACTGGGAGAGCGACGCCGGGCACCGCCTCTCGCAAGGCGACTCGGCCGAAAGCAAGGCAAGTATCGCCACGATGTTCCGGCGCGGCGCGCAGTTCGGCGATCGCATCTGGGACTTGCCCTATCTGTCGCCGGACGAGGCGGGATGGCAGGCGCACCGGGCGATGCGCGATGCGCACCAGCCGTTCCGCAATTTCGAGTTCTCGCGCGCAGGGGCCGACGGCACCGAGCGACATATGTCGATCAGCGGCGACCCGATGTTCGATGCCTCCGGCGTATTCAAGGGCTACAGGGGAGTCGGCACCGACATTACGACGCGCAAGCGCTCGGAGCGTGCCTTGCGGGACAGCACGCGCCAGCTGCGCCTGTTTGCCGACAACGTCCCTGCCATGACCACCTCCTGGGACAACAATCTGCGTTGCCGCTTCGCCAGCCGGGACTGGGCAGAGTTCTACGGCCTGGCGGGCAAGGACATCATCGGCAAGCACCAGCGCGAACTCCTCGGAGAGGAAGTGTTCCGCGAGGTCGAGGAGCATGCCGCCGAGGTGCTGCGCGGATATCCCGTCACGTTCCGCAGGGTGCACAAGCCGCCCAACGGCACGTCGCGCCACGTCGAGACCCGTCTCCTGCCGGATATCGCAGAGCAAGGGCAGGTGCTCGGCTTCTTCGCGGTGACGACAGACATCACGGAGCACAAGCTGGCTGCGGAGCGCCTGCAGCAGGTCGCGCACCATGACAGCCTGACGGGCCTGCCCAACCGGTTGCTGTTCGACGACCGGCTGGACCAGGCGCTCAGCCTTGCCAAACGCAAATCCCGCCAGTGCGCGCTGCTGTACCTCGACCTGGACAGGTTCAAGCCGGTGAACGACACCCTGGGGCACGCCGCGGGCGACGAGCTGCTGCAAGCGGTCGCCACGAGAATCCGACAGCAGGTGCGCGAATCCGACACGGTGGCCCGCGTCGGGGGCGATGAATTCACCGTGATCCTGCCTGAAATCGCCAGGCGCGAGGAGGCGGAAATCGTTTCCAGGAAAATCGAGGCTGCTCTTGCCGCACCGTTCCAGCTCGGCAGTCAGAAGCATACCGTCTGCATCGGGGCCAGCATCGGCATCGCGGTCTATCCGGCAGACGCGCGAGACGCGGACGCGCTCGTCACGGCAGCCGATGCCGCCATGTACGGCGCCAAGCAGGCGGCCGGCGGCCTGCTTAGGAGCGCGGCGTAGAGGCTCGCGCCGCCATGCATGTGGCGCGCCGCACCGCGCGTGTGTACGTGCGCAACCGTACATCCTGGACGGGCAATTGTTCGTAGCCTGAGCGCTTGGCAGGCGCGGACGCCTGCAGGAAAAGGAGCGTTCCAATGTGGCAACAGGTTGCAAGCGTCTTCCATCGCGGCCGCCTGCTTGCGTTCGCGCTCGCAAGCGCGGCGATGCTGTGCGCTGGCGGGGCCGCAGCAGCAGAACAAATCAGGATCGGGGGCACCGGCAATGCGCTGGGCGCGATGCGGCTGGTCGCGGACGCATTCCGCAAGCAGAACCCTGCCATCCAGGTGACGGTGCTGCCGAGCGTGGGCACCAGCGGCGCGATCAAGGCAGTCCCCAGAGGCGCTCTCGACATCGGGTTGAGCGCGCGGCCGCTGACGGCGGAGGAACTCAAGCTCGGCTCGACCGCGTTCGAGTATGCGCGCTCGCCGCTGGTGTTCGCCGTTGCAACGAAGACCGGGGTCAGGGCGCTCACCCTGGACCAGGTCGCCGACATCTACAGCGGCAAGCTGGCGAACTTTCCGGACGGCACCCAGATCCGCCCGGTCCTGCGCCCGATTGGAGAAGACATTACACGGCAGATAAAACAGATGTCTCCGGCGCTCGACAAGGCGTTGTCCGCGGCGGAACTACGCCCGGGCATGCCCTTCGCGGCGACCGACCAGGAAGCCGCCGACAAGACGGAGAGCGTACCGGGGGCGTTGAGCGCCACGACCCTGAGTTTGATCCTCTCTGAAAACCGTCCGTTGCGCGCGTTGACGCTGAACGGTGTGGAACCGACTGCCGCCAATAGTGCTTCCGGCAAGTACCCACACCTCAAGGGGTTTTTCCTCGTCACCCGGCCCGACCCTTCGGCGGCAGTGAAAAGCTTCATCGCCTTCATGCGCTCTCCCCCCGGGCGCGATATCCTGATGCGCTCCGGAAACTGGATACCCTGAGCGCCGCATCGAGATGCCATCCACCGGCAAGAAGGTAACGTCCGTTGTCAGCCGGGTGGCGGCGCTGGTCGCGCTGGCGGTCGCGTTCGCACTGCCGCTCGTCTACTGGATCATCGCGTACAACGACTTCAGCAACCAGCTCGAATTCAAGGCCAAGGTCAAAGCCACGGCGTTGAGCGGGCTGATTGCCAGCGTCCCCGAGGTGTGGACGTACTCCGAGGACCGTCTGCAGGGGCTGCTCATGCGCGAGCCGGTCCCGCTCGATACCGAAGCGGCGCGGGTCTACGACGATCGCGGCATTCTCCTGGCGCGAGCAGGCGCGTCGCCGCTGCGCCCGGTGATGCGGCGCTCGCACGCTCTGAACGATGGCGCGCGCGTCGTCGGCCGGGTCGAAGTCGTCGATTCGCTGCGCGCCACCTTGGTGGGCACCGCCATTGCCGCCGCGCTGGGGATCTTGCTCGGGAGTCTGGTATTCGTCGCGCTGCGCACGTTTCCGCTGCGCGCCCTGCGGCGCGTGATGGACGCCCTGTTCGAGCAAAAGCAACGCGCCGAGGTCACGCTGCGTTCGATTGGCGATGGCGTGATCACTACCGACGCCGCCGGCCAAGTCCAGTTCCTCAACCCGGTGGCGGAACAGCTCTCCGGCTGGGCGCTGAGTGAGGCCAAAGACCGGCCTCTCGCGGAAATCCTGCAACTGATCGACGCAAGCACCGGGGATCCGGTTGCGACCCCCATGCCCCAGGCGCTCGCCGAGAACTGCGTCGTCTCCTTTGGTCGCGATATCGATCTGCTCAGGCGCGACGGCAGCAAGGTGGGGATCGACGACAGCGCAGCCCCGATCCACGACCAGGACGGCAGGATCACCGGAGGCGTCCTGATATTCCGCGATGTGAGCAAAGCGCGTGCCTTTACACAACAGCGTTCCTGGGAGGCCGCGCACGATGTGTTGACGGGACTGGTCAACCGCCGCGAATTCGAAAGCCTGCTCGAGGTCTCGGTGGCGAGCGCCCGGAATGCGGGCAAGCACCACGTCTTATGCTACCTGGACCTCGACCAGTTCAAGGTGGTCAACGACACCTGCGGCCATGCCGCGGGCGACGATCTGCTCAAGGCACTCGCCGCATTGCTGCAATCGCGCATCCGGAAATCCGATACTCTGGCGCGGCTGGGCGGCGACGAATTCGGCCTGCTGCTCGACGGTTGCTCGCTGGAGCGCGCGCAGTTGATTGCCGCCGACCTGCTCGCCGCCGTCGGAGACTATCGCTTCAACTGGGACGCCAAGGTTTACACCATCGGCGTGAGCATCGGTCTGGCCGCCGCGACCGGCGACAGCACCAGCAGTGCCGAGGTGCTGAGCATGGCGGACACTGCATGTTACTGGGCCAAGGAGCAGGGCCGCAACCGGGTCTGTGTCTACCGCACCGGGGACAGCGACATGGCTGCGCGCCGCCGCGAAACGGGCTGGATCGCGCGGATAAAATCGGCGCTGGCGGAAGACCGGTTCACGCTCTATCACCAGAGCTATTTGTCGCTCAACACCGTGGCCGGGACCCGCAAGCACCTCGAAGTCCTGCTGAGAATGATCGACGAGCAGGGCAATCTGGTCCAACCCGGCAGCTTTCTGCCGGCGGCAGAGCGCTACAACCTGATGCCCGCCATCGATCGCTGGGTCGTCGGCACGGTATTCGCCCGCTATCACGCCCTGGTTGCGGCGCGGGGCGGCGAGCCGCTGACCTGCGCCATCAATCTGTCCGGCACATCGCTCAACGCGGAAGGCTTTCTCGATTTCATCCGGCAACAGGCCCTCGAGCACGCATTGCCGCCGCATTCGATTTGTTTCGAAATCACCGAAACCGCGGCCATCAACAACCTGCGCAAGGCCGCCGAGTTCATCAAGGAATGCAAGTCCATGGGGTTCTTGTTCGCGCTTGACGATTTCGGCACGGGCACCAGCTCGTTCGGTTACCTGAAGAATTTGCCGGTCGATTATCTCAAGATCGACGGCGGATTCGTCAAGAACCTGGAGCACGACGCGATCGACAAGGCCATGACGGAAACCATCAACCGCATCGGGCACATCATGGGCATCAAGACCGTCGCCGAATACGCCGAGAACGACGCGATCATCCAGGGGCTCAGAAGCATGGGGGTGGACTACGCCCAGGGTTACGGCGTGTGCATGCCTACGCCCCTGTTCGCACGGAGCCCGCGGGCCGTTTCGCCTGCGCAAGCTGTGGCTGCCATCGCGTAGCGGCCTTCATTCGGAGTGCAGCTCGATGCCGAAGGCGTGTTTCTTCAGTTCGCCGAGCCGGTCGCGCGCTTGCGCCGCCTTCTCGAACTCGAGGTTCCTCGCGTGCTCGAGCATCTGCTTCTCCAGCGCGCGGATCTCGCGCGCCAGCTGCTTCTCGCTCATCGCCTCGTAGCGCACCTCGTCCTGGGCGGCCTTCAGTTCGGCAGCGGCCTCGCCGGCGTCGTATACGCCTTCGATCATGTCCTTGATGCGCTTGGTGACGCCGATGGGCGTGATGTTGTGCTGCACGTTGTAGACGAGCTGCCTGTTGCGCCGGCGCTCCGTTTCCCCGATCGCGCGCTTCATTGAATCGGTCATCACGTCGCCATACAGGATCGCGCTGCCGTTGATGTGGCGCGCCGCCCGGCCGATGGTCTGGATGAGCGAGCGCTCCGAGCGCAGGAAGCCTTCCTTGTCGGCATCCAGGATCGCCACCAGCGACACCTCGGGCAGGTCGAGGCCCTCGCGCAGCAGGTTGATGCCGACCAGCACGTCGAACTCCCCCAGGCGCAGGTCGCGGATGATCTCGACGCGCTCGACGGTTTCCACCTCGGAGTGCAGGTAGCGCACCTTGATGCCGTGCTCCGCCAGGTACTCGGTGAGCTCTTCGGCCATGCGCTTGGTGAGCGTGGTCACCAGCACGCGCTCGTGCTTGCCCACGCGGTCGCGGATCTCCGACATCAGGTCGTCCACCTGCGTCGCGGCCGGGCGCACCGCGACCTGCGGATCCACCAGCCCCGTGGGGCGCACCACCTGCTCGACTACCTGCGCCGACTTGCCGCGCTCATAGTCGGCGGGCGTGGCCGAGACGAAGACCGTCTGGCGCACCACGCTTTCGAACTCGTCGAAGCGCAGCGGCCGGTTGTCCAGCGCCGAGGGCAGGCGAAAGCCGTACTCGACCAGGTTCTCCTTGCGCGAGCGGTCGCCCTTGTACATGCCGCCGAGCTGGCCGATGGTGACGTGGCTCTCGTCGATGAACATCAGCGCGTCGGCGGGCAGGTAGTCGATCAGCGTCGGCGGCGGCTCGCCCGCCTTGCGCCCGGAGAGATGGCGCGAGTAATTCTCGATCCCCTTGCAAAAGCCCAGTTCGGCGAGCATCTCCAGGTCGAAGCGCGTGCGCTGCTCGATCCTCTGCGCCTCGACCAGGCGTGCGGCCTGGTGGAAGAACTCGATGCGGCTGCGCAGCTCGGCCTTGATCGCCTCGACCGCGCGCAACGTGGTTTCGCGCGGCGTCACATAGTGGCTCGAGGGATACACGGTGAAGCGCGGCAGCGCGTGCAGCACGCGGCCGGTGAGCGGGTCGAACAGCTGCAGCCGCTCGATGCCTTCCTCGTCGAGCGAGATGCGCAGCGCGTGCTCGGCGTGCTCGGCGGGGAACACGTCGATCACGTCGCCGCGCACGCGGAAGATGCCGCGCCGGAAATCGATGTCGTTCCTCTCGTATTGCATCGCCACCAGGCGCGCGATGACGTCGCGCTGCGAGCTCTTCTCGCCCTCGCGCAGGTGCAGGATCATGCCGTGGTACTCGGCAGGGTCGCCGATGCCGTAGATCGCCGACACCGTGGCCACGATCACCACGTCGCGGCGCTCCAGCAGCGACTTGGTCGCCGACAGGCGCATCTGCTCGATGTGCTCGTTGATCGAGGAATCCTTCTCGATATACAGATCCCGCGACGGGACGTAGGCCTCGGGCTGGTAGTAGTCGTAGTAGGAGACGAAGTACTCGACCGCGTTCTCGGGAAAGAACTCGCGGAACTCGGAGTACAGCTGCGCGGCGAGCGTCTTGTTGGGCGCCAGCACCAGCGCCGG
>Ga0184628_10001157_pt1 | contig 13158 bp, 23 predicted proteins | sample PLM4_5_b1_FD_133149 | JGI IMG/M metagenome (GOLD analysis project Ga0184628, IMG submission 133149) | Groundwater sediment microbial communities from an aquifer in East River, Colorado, USA - PLM4_5_b1 | ecosystem: Environmental > Terrestrial > Soil > Riparian zone | place: USA: East River... | reverse complement strand
GGGGCTTCAACGCCGACGGCGTTACCGACCAGCTCGATCAATGACAACTGTGCGGCATCGCCATGACGAACCCCCAGCTTGATGATTCTGGTGTAACCGCCTGGGCGATCCTTAAAACGCGGTCCGATGGTGTCGAAAAGTTTCTGGAGCACTGTTTTGTCGAAGAGGATGCTCGCCGCCTGACGGCGCGCGTGCAAGTCGCCGCGTTTGCCGAGGGTAATGACCCGTTCGACCCAACGGCGCAATTCTTTAGCCTTGGGGTCTGTGGTTCGAATCTTTTCCTCGCGCAACAGAGCGGTGATCAGATTGCGCATCAAGGCCCAACGATGGCTTGAGTTGCGGCTCAGTTGCCGGCCGGATTTGAGATGACGCATGGTAAAGACTACTCCTTGTCAGGACTGCGCTTGCGCGCTTCGACTTCCGAGCGAGACGGAAAGTGATCCACTTTCATGCCCAGCTCCAGGCCCATCTCGCGCAGGATTTCCTTGATCTCGTTCAAAGATTTATGGCCAAAGTTTTTCGTCCGCAGCATCTCGTGTTCGCTCTTCTGCACCAGCTCGCCGATGTATTTGATATCGGCGTTTTGCAAGCAGTTCTGCGAACGCACCGAAAACTCGAGCTCGTCGACGCTGCGAAACAGGTTTTCGTTGAGCGGAATCGACGGCCCGTCGTCGCGCTTTTCCGGCCGCGGTTCGTCTTGGAAGTTGACGAAAATGCTCACCTGGTCCTGGAGAATTTTCGCCGCGAAGGCCATCGCATCGTCCGGCTTGACGCTGCCGTCCGTGTGGACGTCGAACACTAAGCGATCGTAATCGGTACGCTGGCCGACCCGCGCGTTGGAAACTGTGAAGTTGACTTTCAGCACCGGCGAGAAAATCGCGTCGATAAAGATCGTGTCCACCGGCGCGTTCTCTTCTTTGTTGCGCTCCGCCGGCACATAGCCGCGGCCGAGCTTGACCAACAATTCCATGTCGAGCCTGCCGTCGCGCGAGAGCGTCGCAATCTTGTGATCGGGATTGAGGATATCGACCGCCGCCGATCCGCCGATATCCTTGGCGCACACGACGCCTGGACCTTTAGCGTCGATCTTCAGCGTAGCTTGTTCACCCTCGTTCAGCCGCAGGCGAACTTCTTTTAAATTTAGAATGATTTCAGCAACATCCTCAGTGACCCCGGCCACCGTAGAAAATTCGTGCAAAACGCCCTTGATGCGCACCGCGACGATGGAGGCGCCCATCAGCGAGGACAAAAGAATCCGGCGCACCGAGTTGCCGATGGTTTGGCCGAACCCACGCTCGAACGGTTCCGCTGTAAAACGGCCAAACGTCGCGGTCAGAGTTCGCTCTTCCACCTCCAACTGTTTGGGTTTGATCAACTCCGTCCAATGCTTGTACATTGTCGACATATCGTCTCCCAAGATTGCTGCTTATTTCGAATACAATTCTACGATCAGTTTTTCGTTGATCGGCATGGTGATATCGCTACGCGTCGGCAGTATCTTGATGCGCCCAGTGAACGCTTCACGATCGACTTCGGCCCAATCGGGCACGCCGCGGCGCTGCGACCCTTCCAACGCTGACATCACCCGGGTAATCTGCCGGCTCGGTTCCTTGACGGCAATCACATCGCCGACGCGAACCGTAAAAGACGGAATGTTCACCTTCTTGCCGTTCACCAAGATATGGCCATGGCGCACCAAGGAGCGCGCTTCGGCTCTCGAGCTGGCAAAGCCCACCCGGTAGGTAACATTGTCGAGCCGCCGTTCCAACAGCACCAGCAAGGTCTCGCCGGTAATGCCTTTGGTACGCGCCGCTTCGGTGAAAGTGCGGCGGAATTGGTTTTCCAATAGGCCGTACATACGCTTCACTTTCTGCTTCTCGCGCAGCTGCAGGCTGTATTCCGAGAACTTCGGCCGGCCCTGGCCATGTTGGCCGGGCGGATAGGTGCGCCGTTCGATGGCGCACTTGTCGGTATAACAGCGCTCACCTTTGAGAAAAAGTTTAAGATTCTCGCGCCGGCAAAGACGGCACACGGATTCAATATATCTAGCCAAACCTGCTTCCTCCTGTAATGATCAAACCCGCCGGCGCTTAGGCGGACGGCAACCGTTGTGCGGGATCGGCGTAACGTCCTTGATCAGACTGATGCTGATACCCGCTGACTGCAAAGCGCGCAGCGCCGACTCACGTCCTGCACCGGGGCCTCGGACGTAGATCTGGACAGTGCGTAAACCATGATCCATGGCTTTCTTGGCGGCACTATCGGCGGCTTGCTGGGCGGCGAAGGGTGTGCCCTTGCGCGAGCCTTTGAAACCCATCGCGCCGGCGCTGGACCAGGAGATCACGTTGCCCTGATAATCCGATATCGTCACGATGGTGTTATTGAAAGTCGAATGAATATGGACCACACCCTCGGCGATATTCTTGCGGCCGCGCCGCTTGCGAGCCGCCCGGTCGGCGGCTTTGGCATCGCCCGCTGGCGCTTCGCTCTTCTTTTCATCCGCAGCATCTGCCATGAGATTCTCCTAAAATTGTCTATTTTACTTCGTCGGCGCGGTTTTTTTGCCGGCGACGGTTTTGCGCGGTCCCTTGCGGGTGCGCGCGTTAGTATGGGTACGTTGGCCCCGCACCGGTAGATTCTTGCGATGGCGCATACCGCGATAGGAGCCCATATCCAAGTGCCGTTTGATGTTACCGGTCACCTCGCGGCGCAGATCGCCTTCGACTTTGTAACTCTGATCGAGCACCTGGCGAATTTTAGCGACATCATCGTCGCTTAAATCGTCACTGCGCAAGTCCAGAGAAACACCCGCCGCGGTTAGAATATCGCGCGATGTGCTGCGGCCAATGCCGTAGACATAGGTGAGCGCGATTTCCATGCGTTTGGCTCTGGGTAAGTCCACCCCTGCGATACGTGCCATAGATCCTCACTTGGTTTTGGAATTTCAAATTACCGATTGCAATTTCAAAAAAGAACTTAGCCCTGCCGTTGCTTGTGTTTAGTGTTCTCGCACAACACCCGCACCACGCCCTTACGGCGAATCACCTTGCATTTGTTGCAAATCTTTTTGACTGACGCTCTAACCTTCACGGTTTCTCCTCTTGCTAGCGCTCGCGAAAGACGATGCGTCCGCGCGCCAAATCGTACGGAGACAGCTCGATCTTCACTTTGTCTCCCGGCAAAATTTTGATGTAGTGCATGCGCATTTTCCCCGATATATGGGCTAATACCTTATGATGGTTGTCCAACTCCACCCGGAACATGGCGTTGGGCAAGGTCTCTAGCACCGTACCGGTGACTTCGATGGCGTCTTGTTTTGCCATAGCTAATTCGGGATTCCCTTGCCGTCTTCTCCTGAACTCTAAAGTTGACTCAAAATATACGGACCGTTCTTAGTGATCGCTATCGAATGCTCGAAATGGGCGGCTAAGCTACCATCTTTGGTCACTGCCGTCCAACCGTCGTCTTTAATTTCGACTTCGTAACCGCCGATATTAATCATCGGCTCCACCGCCAGGACCATGCCTTCCTTCAAACGCAGACCACGATCCTTTTCGCCGTAGTTCGGTACCGGCGGCTCCTCGTGGAGCTTCTTGCCGATGCCATGACCGACAAAGGCGCGAACGACGGAATAGCCTGCATCCTCAGCAACCTTTTGCACCGCCGCTCCAAGATCGCCCAATCGTTTGCCCTCATGGAGCTGGTCGATTCCAGCGTAAAGCGATGCCTCGGTCACGTCCAATAACCTTTGCGCCGCTGCGCTTACTTTGCCGACCGCCACGGTCATCGCTGAGTCGCCGTAGAACCCGTCATAGATGACCCCATAGTCGAGGCCGACAATATCGCCCTCGCGCAAAGGGCGGTTTGACGGGATACCATGAACGATCTCGTCATTGACCGAAGCACACAGGCAGCGCGGATAAACCCGGCCAGCGACGCTATAACCCTTGAATGCCGGAACCGCATTACGGCTCAGGGTCATCTCTTCGGCAATGGCGTCCAAATCCAATGTTGTGATGCCTGGCGCCACGCGCTTTTGAAGCTCATGGAGAACCTCGGCAACGATCACGTTCGCTCTTCTCATGATCTCGATTTCTCGAGCCGATTTGAGCGAAATCACGGCGCCATGCCTCCCAAGGCTTTCATGACCCGGGCGCGGATTTCATCGATGCTGCCAACTCCGTCGATCTCCTTTAATGCACCCCGGTGACGATAATAATCGACCAGTGGTGCGGTTTGAGCTTCGTAGACGGTTAAACGGTTGGCGATGGTCTCTTCCTTATCATCTTCGCGCTGAAACAATACGCCGCCGCAGTGATCGCATATTCCATCTCGCTTCGGCGGGTCAAAGAGCATATGGCACAGCGCGCCGCACTTTCTGCAAGTCCGCCTTCCCGCCAGCCGTTCGATAATGACTGGTCTTGGTACCCGAACCGACAGAACGCAGTTCAAACTTAGCGCCAATTTCGTAAGCAGCGCATCTAAACTTTCGGCCTGAGGTATCGTCCGGGGGAAACCGTCCAGCACAAACCCCTGAACGCAATCCGCCTGCTGCAATCTTTCGTCGATGAGGTCTATAATCAAACCGTCGGGTACCAAAGCCCCGCGCTTGATATAATCCTCAGCTTGCTTACCGAGCGGCGATTGATCGGCAACGGCTTTGCGAAGGATGTCTCCGGTGGAAATCTGAACCGCGCCAAATTCCTGCTCAAGCAACTTTGCCTGGGTTCCCTTACCCGCCCCCGGAGGACCCAGCAGAACCACACGTGCACTGGCAGCCAAGATTTAGCCCTTTCTGCCGCGCAACCTACCACGCTTCATAAAGCCTTCATAGTTCCTGCTGATCAGGTGGGTTTCCATCTGCGCCACCGTGTCCAGGCCGACACCGACCACGATCAACAGCGCGGTTCCACCAAAATAAAAAGGCACGTTGAATTGCCGTACCAGCAAGGATGGCAATAGCGCGATCAAACAGAGATAAACCGCGCCGCTCAAGGTTATGCGCGACAACACCTTTTCAATGAACTCAGCGGTTTTCTGTCCGGGTCTAATGCCGGGAATATAGCCACCAGCCTTTTTCATGTTCTCGGCCACATCACTGGGATTAAACACGACCGCCGTATAGAAAAACGCGAAAAAGATAATCAGCGCGATCTGGGCAATCTCATAAAGCCATTGACCCGGCGCCAGCATACCGGAAATTGTTTGAATCAAAGGATGCGCCGCGAATTGCGCCATGGTCGCCGGGAAAATTAACACCGATGAAGCGAAAATGATCGGAATGACGTTGGCGGTATTTACTTTTAGCGGCAAGTGCGAGGTCATGCCGCCGTACATGCGCCGGCCGACTACTCGTTTGGCGTATTGTACCGGGATACGCCGTTGGCCTCGTTCGACAAAAATAATCGCGCCGATGATCGCGACACTGAGAACCAATATCACCAAAGCGACCAAGGGACCGAGTTCGCCATTGCGCATGAATTCAAAAGTCGACCAAACCGCCGAAGGCAGACGGGCGACAATTCCGGCGAAGATAATCAGCGACATGCCATTGCCAATGCCTCGTTCAGTGATCTGCTCGCCGAGCCACATGATAAATGCCGTGCCGGACGTGAGCGTCACCACAGTCATGAAACGGAAGGCAATACCAGGGTTGAGCACCAACGGCGTGCCGCCCGGTCCTTGCGTGCCTTCCAAGCCGATGGCGATCATCGTGCCTTGGACGATGGAAAGCAGCACCGTGCCATATCGGGTGTATTGTGTAATCTTGCGCCGGCCGACTTCGCCTTCTTTGGAGAGCCTTTCCAGATAGGGAAAAACCACCGTCAGTAATTGCAAAATAATCGACGCACTGATGTAGGGCATGATGCCCAGTGAAAAAACTGAAAACTGTTCCAACGCGCCGCCCGAAAATAGATTGAGAAAGCCAAATAGAGTATTCTTCTGTTGATCGAAGAACGCCGCCATGGCAGCGCGGTCAATACCGGGTGTCGGCACGTGCACACCGAGGCGATACACCGCCAGCATTCCGAGGGCGAAAATCACCCGGCGGCGTAGCTCCGGCACCCGCGATGCGTTTTGGAATCCGCTAAGCATGAAGTTCGATTAACTCCGCTTTTCCGCCGGCCGCTTCGATCTTTTCCCTAGCGCTGGCGGAAAACCCATGGGCGCGGATCGTCACCGCTTTGGTCAAGCTGCCGTCGCCCAAGACTTTTACACGGCGGTTTTTACCGCTAATCAAGCCATGTTCGGACATGGTTTCCGGGGCGATTTCGCCAGCGCCGGCAAGCACATCCAATTGGCTTAGATTCACTATCGCCATTTCGATGCGAAAGATGTTGTGAAAACCGCGTTTGGGCAAGCGCCGTTGCAGCGGCATCTGGCCACCTTCAAAACCGGGCTTCGTATTGCCACCGGAACGCGAGCCTTGCCCCTTATGACCGCGGCCAGAAGTCTTCCCATGGCCTGAGCCGGGACCCCGGCCGACCCTTTTGCGCTTTTTGTTCGAACCAGCGGCTGGTTTTAGATCGTCGAGTTTCATCGTTAGCGAATCTCCGCCAAGGTTTTGCCGCGCCGGTCGGCGATTTCTTCCGGCTGGCGCAAGTCGCGCAGCGCTTCAAATGTCGCTTTGACCATGTTATGCGGATTATTTGAACCGAGACATTTGGTCAAGACATTTTGGATGCCGGAGGCTTCCACCACCGCGCGTACGCCGCCCCCAGCGATCACGCCGGTGCCGCCTGAGGCGGGTTTGAGAATCACATGGCCGGCGCCGTAATGTCCGACCACTTCGAAGGGAATCGTCCCGTCCATGATAGGTACGCGAATCAAATTCTTTTTCGCCTGCTCTAAACCTTTGCGAATCGCTTCCGGGACTTCCTTAGCTTTGCCCATCCCGTAGCCGACCACCGAGTGGCTATCGCCGGTCACCACTAAGGCGCTGAAGCTAAAGCGCCGGCCGCCTTTAACGACCTTGGCCACCCGGCTGATGTGAACCACTTTTTCTTTCAATTCTAAACCTTGGGGATCGATCCGTTCCAAAGCGACCTCTCGTTCAATTGCTGGTTAAAAGTCTAAGCCACCTTCGCGAGCGCCATCCGCCACAGCCTTTACCCGGCCATGGTAGATAAACCCGTTGCGGTCAAAAACCACGCTGGAAATATTTTTTTCCTTACAGACTTTGGCCAAGGCAACACCGACTTGCTTAGCCGCATCGACACCATTGTGCTTTTTGATCTGCTCGGCCAATTCTTCGGACAGCGTCGACACCGCCGCCAAGGTTTTCCCTTGGCTATCCGAAATGACCTGGGCGTAAATGTGCTTATTGCTACGAAATACGCAAACTCGAGGGCGAAGGTCCGTGCCGCGAACCTTTTTTCGAACTCGAACTTTTCGCCGCTGCCGGCCTATATCTAGTCGCTTGCTCGACATCTCAAATCCTCGGTAGCTTACTTTCCACCCGCCGAACCGACGGCTTTGCCGGCTTTGCGCTTGATAAACTCTTCACGATACTTGATCCCCTTGCCCTTGTAGGGTTCGGGCGGCCTGAGCATGCGGATTTTCGCCGCAGTTTCGCCCAACATTTGCCGATCAGCCCCGGAAAGAGTGATAATGATTTGCCGCTCCACAGCCGCGGTCACACCTTGGGGTAGCGGAAACACCACGGGATGGGAGTAGCCCAATGTCATGTGAATTTCCTGACCCTTGACCTCGGCGCGGTAACCGACGCCGTTAATATCCAAAACTCGGTTGAAACCGACGCTAACGCCCTGCGTCATGTTAGCGATCAGCTTTCGCGTTAAACCATGGAGCGCGCGAACCTTGCGGTCTTCATTGGCGCGTTCGACGCGCATCGAGTTGCCGTCAACTTTGATGCTGACCCCCGAGGGAACGCCAGCTTGCAACTTACCTTTCGGCCCTTCGACTCGAATACCACTGGCGTCAACCGCGACCTTGACGCCCGCTGGAATCGCTATGGGCAGCTTGCCAATACGTGACACATTACACCTCGATCAGTCTTACCAAACAGTACAGATCAATTCACCGCCAACCTTGGCGCGCATCGCTTCACGATCGACCAAAATACCCTTGGGCGTCGAGAGCACATGGATGCCCAATCCTTTGCGGATCGGCGCGGCCTCTTGGGAGCCGACATAGACCCGCCGGCCGGGCTTGCTGACCCGCTTCATGCCGAGGATGATGGGGCGGCTTTCCCGATCGAACTTCAGCGTGATGATCATCTCATCACCGCCACCGATAGCGGCTTTGACCTTTTTTTGATCCTTGAGATAGCCTTCATCAATCAAGACCTTGACGATGTTTTCTTTTAGGTGCGAATAGGGCACCGTCACTTTTTGATGGCGCGCCCGTGACGCGTTGCGAATCCGAGTAAGTAAATCCGCGATCGGATCGGTCATTCCCATATTAAACTCCAGCCTCTACCAACTGGCCTTGATCAGGCCGGGGATATTTCCCTTGCGCGCGTTGTCGCGCAGACATAACCGGCACATGCGAAAACGGCGATAAAAAGCCCGTGAACGACCGCAGAGCGGGCAGCGGTTGTATTCCCGCACTTTAAACTTGTTCGGTCGTTCCGCTTTGATTCTTAGACAAGTCTTGGCCAATGGAATTTCCCCCTAAACTAACTGGCGAACGGCATGCCCATGAGACGGAGCAAAGTCCGGCCTTCTTGATCGGTATTCGCCGTCGTCGCGATCGTAATCGTCATGCCTCGGGTTTTGTCGACTTTATCGGCTTGAATCTCCGGGAAAATAATCTGTTCACGCAGGCCCAAAGAATAATTGCCACGCCCGTCGAAGGATTTGTCCGACACGCCCTTGAAGTCGCGCACCCGCGGCAAAGCCGTGTGGATCAAGCGGTCGAGAAATTCGTACATCCGGTCGCGCCGCAGCGTGACCATGCAGCCGATCGGAATGTTTTCGCGCAGCTTGAAGTTAGCAATCGCTTTTTTCGACTTGGTCACCACCGGTTTCTGCCCGGTAATCGCCGTAATGTCCGTGACCGTACTATCCACAGCCTTGGCATTTTGCGTCGCCTCACCCAAGCCGACGTTGATGGTGATCTTATTGAGCTTCGGTACCTGCATGGGGTTCGTGTAAGCGAACTCCTTGATCATCGCCGGTACCACGTCGTCCTGATATTTGGTTCTTAATCTTGCCATGGTTACTTCAATCGCCCCGCTGGTCTAGCGAACTAATCGAGCGCTTCGTTGCAACGGCGGCAGATGCGGATTTTTTTGCCGTCAGTAAGTTCCTTATGGCCGATCCGCACCGGCGCGTTGCACTTGTCGCACATCATCATGACGTTGGACACGTTGATCGCCGCTTCTTTCTCGACGATACCGCCGCTCTGCTGCGGTCCGCGTGGCTTGGTATGCCGCTTGACGATACTGATCCTCTCAATGATGACCGCGTTCTTGTCAGGCAGCACGCGCAGCACTTTGCCGGTCTTACCCCGCTCCTTGCCGGCAATCACCATCACGCTGTCGTTTTTACGAATCTCCACGAGCGATTTCTCCTCAATTTCCGGCTAAAGCACTTCAGGCGCCAGAGAAATGATCTTCATGAATTTCTTGGCGCGTAATTCACGTGCCACCGGTCCGAAGATCCGCGTCCCCACCGGCTCTTTTTGATTGTCGATCAACACCGCGGAGTTCGTGTCGAAGCGGATATAGGTTCCATCGGGCCGCCCCAGCTCCTTGGCGGTCCGCACCACCACCGCCTTCACGACGTCGCCCTTTTTCACCTTGCCGTTGGGAATCGCTTCCTGCACCGCCACCACGATAATATCACCGACGGAGGCATAGCGACGCTTGCTGCCGCCCAAGACTTTTATGCACTGGACTCGGCGTGCGCCCGAATTATCCGCCACATCCAGGTTAGAATTGGTCTGAATCATAAATCAGTCTCGACTCACTTTCATCGCGCAACGTTAGCCGATGGCTATTTCGGGCCCCGATTTGGTCTTTTCCAAAACCTTGCTGACGCGCCAGCGTTTGTCGCGACTGAGCGGACGGCATTCTACCAGCAATACCCGGTCACCGACATGGCACTGATTGGTTTCGTCGTGAGCTTTCACGCGAGAACGGCGCCGTAAGATTTTTTTATAACGCGGGTGGATCACCGCACGTTCAATGGAGACCACGACGGTCTTTGCCATTTTATCGCTGACCACCACGCCGCTACGCTCTTTTTGCAATCCTCTGCCTTCCATGCTCAGCCTTCCTGACTCTGGAGCGCTTTTTCGCGCAAAATGGTTGCGACCCGGGCGAGATCCCGTTTGGTCTCCTTAAGCTTCATGGGATTCTCCAACCGGCTGGTCGCTCGCTTAAGCGCCAAATGGCCGATTTCTTCGCGCAGGCTCGCCAGCTTTTCTTGCAAATCTGCGGCGCTCATGCCGCGCAGTTCTTTAGCTTCCATGGACTAATCCTCTGCGTTCGACCATTGTGGTGGCAATTGACAGCTTATGCGCCGCCAAACGAAATGCTTCCTTGGCGAGCACGGCTTCGACCCCTTCCATCTCAAATAGGATCCGCCCTGGTTGGACCACGGCGACCCATTTCTCGGTCGCTCCCTTGCCTTTACCCATACGGGTTTCGAGGGGTTTCTTGGTCAAGGGTTTGTCTGGGAAGATGCGAATCCAAACCTTGCCACCGCGTTTCAGATAACGCGTCAATGCGACACGAGCCGCTTCGATTTCCCGCGCGCTCATCCATCCTCGCCCCAGCGCCTTCAGCCCATAATCGCCGAAGGCGAGTGTGGAACCTCGGTGCGCCGTGCCACGGCGGCGACCCTTTTGCAGTTTGCGAAACTTTACTTTTTTCGGTTCAAGCATTTTCTTAGTCGAATTAAATTATTACTTCTAGCGCACCATCGATCCGCCGGATCAACCGCCCATCATCGCCTTCTGCTGTTCTTCCTCCGCAGTCAATACCTCACCACGGAAGATCCAAACTTTGACGCCGATAATGCCGTAAGTCGTATGCGCTTCGGCAGTCCCATAGTTGACGTCAGCGCGCAGGGTATGCAGTGGCACACGGCCTTCGCGATACCATTCCGTGCGGGCGATTTCAGATCCGCCTAAGCGGCCGGCGCACTGAATTCTTACGCCCTGGGCGCCCATGCGCAAAGCCCGTGAGACACTTTCCTTCATGGCGCGCCGGAAGGCGACGCGACGCTCAAGCTGCAAAGCGACATTTTCCGAAGTCAGTTGCGCGTCCAAGTCCGGCCGGCGCACTTCGTGAATATTGATATACGTTTCACGATGGGTGAGCTTGGTGATTTCTTCCTTGAGCTTTTCGATCTCGGCGCCCTTCTTACCGATGACGATACCCGGACGCGCCGTGTGTATGTTGATCTTAGCCTTGTTCGCCGCCCGTTCGATTTCGATGCGCGAAATGCCGGCATGATAAAGCCGGGTTTTTAAAAATTTCTTAATCCGGAAGTCTTCGTGCAAGAGCTTGGGATAGTCATGGCGGGCAAACCATTTGGAGTCCCAGGTTTCGATGACGCCCAGGCGAAACAATTTGGGATGTGTTTTTTGACCCATCGAAAGTTAACTCCTCCCCTCGGACTCATCGAGGATGATCGTTACGTGGCTTAGCCGCTTTCGAACGCGCGTCGCACGTCCTTGAGCACGGGAAGTAAAGCGCTTCCACATGCCAGCCTCATCGACTTTCGCTTGCTTGACGAACAACCGATCGACATCGACGCTCTGGGTGTTTTCCGCGTTGGCCACCGCCGTCCGTACGGTTTTGGCGACGATCCCGGCGGAGCGCTTGGGAATAAACTTGAGAATATTTAGCGCTTCCTCGACACCCTTGCCGCGAATTTGGTCTACCACCAAACGCACCTTGCGCGGTGAGACCCGGATAAATTTTGTGATCGCGCGTGTTTCCATGACTTCGTCAATCGTTCCTAATCGGTTATGGCTTGCCTTAACTCTTTGCCGGCGCGGCCCGCGGCGCACCACCGGTATCCTTAGCATCGCTCTTGCGGTCCCCTGAATGCGCGTAGAAAGTCCGCGTCGGCGAGAACTCACCAAGTTTGTGACCGACCATATTTTCACTGACAAACACCGGAATGAACTTGCGGCCGTTGTGCACGCCGATGGTGAGACCGACCATCTCCGGCGTCACGGTCGAACGGCGCGACCAAGTACGAATCACCTGGCGACCGCGGATCTCCGCCATCGCAGTGACCTTCTTCTGCAAATGGTCGTCGATGAAAGGTCCTTTTTTAACCGAACGGGCCATCGCTACCTGCCTTTTCTCCGTGCCACGATATATTTATCGGTGGATTGATTTTTCCGCGTCTTATAACCCTTAGTCGGTTTGCCCCAAGGCGTCATCGGATGATTACCCTTGGACCGGCCTTCGCCGCCACCGTGGGGATGATCGACGGGGTTTTTCGCGATACCCCGGCTTCCCGGTAGAAAGCCCAACCAGCGCATCCGGCCCGCCTTACCCCAAGAGACATTTTCCTGTTCGGCATTGCCAACCTGTCCCACCGTAGCGCGGCATTCGGCTAACACGTAGCGTAACTCGCCGGAAGGCAGTTTGAGCAGGGCATAAGCGCCTTCCTTGGCCATCAGCTGCGCGCCCAATCCGGCGCTGCGCACCAGCTGGCCACCCTTGCCGATTTTAAGTTCAATATTGTGAAGCAGCGTACCCACCGGAATGAACTTAAGCGGCATGGAGTTGCCAGGTTGAATATCGATGTTGTCGTCGCCAGCAATCACCGTGGCGCCGACCTGGAGCTTTTCCGGCGCCAGAATATAGCGCCGCTCGCCGTCGGCGTAGCAGAGTAAAGCGATACGCGCGGAACGATTGGGGTCGTATTCAATGGCCTCGACCTTTGCCGGAACTTTGAGCTTGTTGCGTTTGAAATCGATCAAACGATAAAGCCGCTTATGACCGCCACCGCGATGGAAGGCGGTTATCCGCCCGGTATTGTTGCGCCCGCCGCTATGGTTGTTGGGCTCCACTAGTGCTTTTTCCGGCCGCGCCTTGGTCAACTCATCGAAGGTGTGGCCGGTGCGAAAACGCATGCCCGCGGAAGTTGGCCGGTAAGTTCTAATCGCCATGTTGTTCTTCTCTAATTCCTAGTGCTGACACTTTAGGCGGCGCCAAAAAAATCG
>Ga0184628_10001153_pt1 | contig 13170 bp, 9 predicted proteins | sample PLM4_5_b1_FD_133149 | JGI IMG/M metagenome (GOLD analysis project Ga0184628, IMG submission 133149) | Groundwater sediment microbial communities from an aquifer in East River, Colorado, USA - PLM4_5_b1 | ecosystem: Environmental > Terrestrial > Soil > Riparian zone | place: USA: East River... | reverse complement strand
GGCGCCCATGTAGTTGAAGCCCCCCGGCGTGGTCGGATTCGGACTTGGGGTGTTTGTCGTGTGGGAGCCGTTCTCGATGCGGTCGCAGTCGTCGGTGAACGGATAGAAGCCCTTGCCGTCATTCTTCTGGACAGCCTCGAAGTAGGCATTGGCGATAACGACGAGCTGCTGCCGCGAAGCGCGCTGGGCCGGCGGAATCGGTTGCATCCAGAGTGCCTCTGGTTGTCCCAGCGTGTCCATGGCGGCGATGTTGTTCGGCCCACCGCCGCCAGCCCGGAAGTACGACGTCTCGATCTCCGTGATCCGCCCCAGCTGGACGCGAAGCCGCACCGTCGTCAATAGCACGCCGGCCTTCTCGCGCATTGTCCCCATCCATCCCGCCTGGCCCTCAACCGGATCTGCGAAATAGTGGTTGTAGCTGCCGCGGCCGGTCACCGTTTTCCAGAAGCCGTCGCCGACGGCCATGATCTGTTCTTGTTCGGTGTACTTCACATCAGCTGACAGCGGCAACCCCTTCGGGTCATGTGCCAGGACGGCGTTGAGATACTGATTTATGAGACCTTCCAGGCAGGTTCGATTGCAATCGGTTGGGATGGGCCCCACGGGCGCTCTCTGTGCCGTCAACATGGGAGATACCGCGCAGACGGCCAAAGCCAGGAAAGCGGCGATGCAGGCAACTCGCATGGGATACCTCCTCAGGCACGCATTATAGATGCAACGGGGAATTCCGGGGACGGGGGTATTAATTCTCGCGCGAGAATTAATACCCCCGTCCCCGGAATTCCCAGCGAGTGAACGGAGAAGACCACGCCTGTTTTAGAGTCAGGCTTTGAAGTTTCCAAATGCCGTCAATGTTTGTTGCCCGGCCTTCATACGTTCCACTCGCAAATTCACCCGCCTTTCCGCCAACCTTCAGCAGCCGCGCTAGAATCGTTGCGGATTTGCCGTCGCGCGCGATTTGGACGACCGGTTGAATCGTTTGATGAATTGCGGAAGAGTCTTCCACCCTGGAATCGTCGAGGTAGTATCCGTGGGCGCTAACGAGATTTTCGACTGCGTCATACGCGATGCTCGAATGGATTTGCCGCTCCAGTTCGGTCAATCGCACAGTGAAATCCTTCACATTCTTCGGTGGATTGGGAAGTGCTGCGAAGCTCGAAGAACCCTGCTTCGAATCCGGTCCCTCAACAGTTGCCGCGATGCCGGCAGGATATTGGACAGGCAAACGGGTCACGGGGTTGGTGTAATGGAACCGCGGGTAGTACATCTTCGGATATATTTCGTAAACTTCCGTGGGTGGCCGATCCGGCGGAAACTCGGTGCTGGGTCCGGCAGCCGGCTTTGCGTCTTTCGCCCAGCCCAGTTCGTAGTCCGTGATGACTCTCGGGTAGTAATGCACCGAGTGGAACTTCCAGACTCCATCCCGCTTGACGTAGTCGTTCTCGAAGATGCCCTCTTCCCATTGGGCCCTGCTTCCCTTCGCACCGGATACCGACAGCTCGACTCCGCGTGCTTTTGCTGTTCGTCCATCCGGAGCAATATGAACGACCGCGGCCAGCTGAAAGTGATCGTTGACCTCGTCGCTGCCTGGACGTTCCCCACTAATGCTATTTAACGATCGTCGGATTCTATCTCTGCCGGCATACACGCCGCGCTGACCCAACTCCAAAGTCCCGTCGCTGGCGAAGAGATTCGCGACCGCTTCCCACATCTTCTGATCGAAGTAGTAGCCAAAGGTGTGTTGCAGGTTCAACACGTCTGTTTCGTCCCGAAGTTCCTGCGCGCTGAGAACGAGCTTGGCCCATCGCTGTTGCAGTTGCTCGAAGTTCGCGGAATCGAGCGGGGCATTGGCCGGAGTGGACAAATCGGAATTCGCTACGGGGTCGCCGGCGGATTGCGGCGTGAAATGATACGGAAGGTCCCACTTCGAGATGGACAGACCAGGTGGGTTGTAACGTCCGCTGTATTGCGAGTTGTAACTCAGTTCGCTGATCTTCCAGACGCCGTCTTCGAACACGTATCTGTTTTCGTATACGACGCCAGCCCATGACGCAGACGCTCCATAGCTTCCGAGCATTGCGATCACATGCCATCGGCCTCTTGCCGATTTGCCATCCTTTGCAACGGTCACCACGGGCTGGATCATGATATGCGGATAGATACGGCCTTCCGCCAATCCCAACTGTCCGCGACCAAGCTCCTGAAGATAAAATTTTCGCAGGCTTTCCGGACCTCGGAAATCGCCTTGAGCATAGTGTGCGACGCCGTTATTGGCGAAAAGGTCGCCGAGGTCGAGCCAAAGGCCCGACTCCGCATAGTGGGCGTAACTGTACTGGAGGCGTTTGATGTCGCGAAGGGCCTGCGCTTTGTGAAGGCTGCTTTCACTCTGCGTCAATCGAACTCGAATTGCCGTTAAGTCGTCGGCGGGCGCGACCTGAGCCGCGGCGCGAAATGCAATGCAGCAAGCCGTAAAGACGATGAGGGTGAAGACTTGTTGTCGGCGCATTGCGGCGTATCATAGGCGAACCAAACAGGAGGATACAAGTCTTGCGACTGCATCACGCGGATCACATCGCGCAGACCATTGTTCTGACCCTTGCGTTGATCGGGGCGCCCGTGCTCGTCACGGCGCAGGAAAAACTCGGCACATATGAAGACCGTATCGCGGTCGAGGACGTGATGGCGCGTTACGTATGGACCGTGGACTCGCTCGATGCGGATGGCTATGTCGCCGTATTCACCGAAGATGCCGTCATCGACGCGAACGGCAGTATCAGCAAGGGACACGAAGAAATTCGCAAGGTCGTCACGAACCTCATCAAGCGCCGCGACGACGACAAGGCAAAGGGATTGCCTACGTCGAACCTGTATCACGTGATCAGCAACGTGCGCATCACGTTTTCGAAAGCCAACGAGGCGGTGCATCAGTCGTACTGGCAGACCGTGCGTCGCGACAAAGACGGCAAGATGACCGCGGTCGCGATGGGCCGCTCCGAAGACCGTCTCGTCAAGCGCAACGGCAAATGGTTGATTCAGTCACGCAAGCTGACCGTCTTCACCGACTGAATTCCGGGGACGGGGGTATCAATTCCCCTGCCCCTTCAACTCCCCAAGGTATCCCAGGACGATCGGATGGGGCGGATCGCCGCGAAGTGGGTGCGCGTCGCTGAGTAGACGATAATCGCGCAGTGGAATTCATACCCCCGTCCCCCGAATTCCGTTACGATACGCACCGAATTGCCAGCAGCAGAAGGCGAGTTCACGCTGGCAATATTGGCTGTTTGAACAAGGAGCACGAACCATGAAACGACAACCGCGACTCGTGGTCCTGATAGCATTGCTGGCGATTGCACAGTCTTCTCCAGCAACGACGCCCGAGGAGCGCCGGACCTATCTGGACAAGCTCGTTCAGACCCTGCCCGCCGTTCCATCGTTCATCGCGTGGCTGCAGCGTACATCCGAGCTGCCGCCCGATTTTGACGCGCTCCCGAAAAGCAATGGGCTGCCGGATCCGCTGCGGTTCCTTGATGGGCACGTGGTGAAGAAAGCCGCGGACTGGAAGGCACGCCGAGCCGAGCTTTTTGCGTTGGAGCAGAAATATGATCTGGGCACTTTCCCACCGAAGCCCAGGCTCGACAATGTCGTCGTCCTCAGCGAAGACAACGCCAACGGCCAGATCACGCGGAATCTGCGACTCGAATTTGGTCCCGATCGAAAGGCCACGCTTCGAGCCACCATCACTATTCCGGTTGGCGCAGGCCCCTTCCCCGTCATGATCAGCCCGAGCATCAACGTTCCGGGCGCTGGCGCCTTCGGCGGCGTTGCGCTCGCCCGCGGTTACATTGCGGCCGGTTTCGCCGGCAACGACGGCCAAAACGACGCCAACGCTTACATTCCGCTCTATCCGGATTTCGACTTTGCCGATCTTCCGCGCCGAGCGTGGTCCGCTCAAATGCTCGTGGACTATCTCTACACACTGCCGCAGGTCGATAAGGATCATATCGCCATCAACGGCTATTCGCGCGACGGCAAGATGGCTCTTGTCGCCGCCATCCTCGACCCGCGCATCGCAGCCGTCATTCCCGGCAGCACGGGCGTTGGCGGTGTGATGCCGTGGCGGCTCGGCAGCGAGCGCGGCTTTGGTGAAAGCATCGAAAGCACCACGCGAAACTTTCCAACATGGTTCGTACCTCGCCTTCGGTTCTTTACCGGCCGCGAAGATCGTTTGCCAGTCGATGGCAACTCGCTCGTGGCCCTCGTGGCGCCGCGAGCGCTCCTGATTACTTATGGCAACAATGACGAAGTCAGCCAACCCTGGCCCATGGAGCAAGCCTTTCGCTCAGCCTTGCGCGCTTACGATCTGTTGGGAAAACCGGATGCCCTGGGCATCATGCACAGTCCCGGATATCATGGCGCCAACGACGTGCAGGCGGCCATGAACTGGCTCGATTTCCAATTCGGCAGGTCGAAGACGAAGTGGACCAATGAATTTGTCTATCCCTGGGATTACGACAAGTGGAGGGAACAGGTCAAAGACCCCGTCGACGTTTCCAGATTCAGCGCGCACAAACTTACAGACACTTCGGTAGCCGCATGGGAGAAAAAAGCAGCAGACATCCGAAAGTCGGTCGAATGGATGCTGGGGGACAAGACGCCCGGCACGCTCGCCAGCCCTTTCCCGCTTCCGAAATTAGGCGATACTTCGCAGCCGGCCGCGCCGCCGCGGGGTGGCCGGGGCGGTGCGCCCGCCGCGACAACCACGACGTCGCTGTTCGACGACATCCACGGCACAAAGGCCAACGGCAATTCCTATGGCTGGATCAGCACGGCAGTTCAGCAGACCACCAAACGCAAGATCACGTTTCCGAGCCCGTCCGGTTTCGGCGTCATCGAGGCCGACCTCTTTACACCGAACAACGCAGCCGCCGGCGCGAAGCTACAGACCGTCATCTGGCTGCATGGCTACAGCTCGTCGCTCGGCTATAGCTGGGTCTACCACTATGATGTTCATCCCGTGCTGGCTCTGGCCCAGGCAGGATACGCAGTCCTCGCCTTCGATCAATCCGGCTTCGGCTCGCGCCAGGTCGAGGCGGCCGCTTTCTACAACAAGTACCCCAGATGGTCCCAGATGGGCCACATGGTGGACGACACCAGGGCCGCGATCGACGCGCTTAGCAGGGAAGCCCAGGTTGATCCCAGCCGCATCTATTTGTTTGGCTACTCCATGGGCGCGAATGTTGCGTTGCATACGGCTGTTCTCGACGCGCGAGTTAAAGGCGTCGTCAGTCTTAATGGCTTCACGCCCATGCGTACGGACACAGAAAGCAAGGGTACCGGCGGCATCGCCCGCTACTTCCGCGAGCACGATCTTCTGCCGCGAATGGGCGCGTTCGCCGGCAAAGAAGCGCGATTGCCTTATGACTACGACGAACTGATCGCTGCCATTGCGCCGCGCCCCGTCTACATTCTGTCGCCCCGGTTCGACCGCGATGCGACGCCCGCGGATGTGAAGTTGGCCGTCGAACAGGCGAAGAATATTTACCGCCTGTACAATGCGGCCGATAACGTCATGTTGGATGAGCCATGGGACTACAACCGTCTGCCACAGGGAACGCAGGATCGCGCGATCAAGTGGATGGTGGAGAAGATGAAGTAGGGAATTCGGGGGACGGGGGTGCGAATTCCCCCCGCATTCGCGGAACTGGAATCCGATTCTGTTCTTGTGCAGCGGCGACGATCAAGGCATCATGGCTTTGCCCTTTCTGTCAGCGCCGACGTCTTTCTCTGGACGGCGCACTCCCAAAATCTCATGTCAAGAACCGCGCGCGTTGTTGTGCCGGGGATACCTCTCCATATCACGCAAAGAGGCACCCGGCGGTTCGATGTCTTCCGCGATGAAGCAGACCGGCTGGAGTTCATAAAGTTACTCAGCAACTGCTCTCGCCAATTTCAGCTGAGCATTCTGGCCTGGTGCCTGATGACGAACCATGTTCATTTTGTAGCAATTCCTGAACGGGTCGATTCGGTCTATCGAGTCTTCCATCGCGTTAACGGGATCTATGCGAAGTGTTTCAATGCCAGGAATCGGTTCGTCGGGCATCTTTGGCAAGAGCGGCCAAATACCTCCGTTTTGGACGAGTCTCATCTCTGGAACGCTATACGCTATGTCGAGCGAAACCCTGTACGGGCCCGCATGGTTGCGAACGCGGCCGACTACCGCTGGTCGAGCGCGGCTGCACATTGCTACGGCCTGCAGGACCCGCTGTTCCAATCGAATCCAGTTCTCGCAGTGCGGCAGCGCGATTGGGCGGGTTGGCTTGCAGGATCGGATAACGATGAGTCCGAGCGATTCATCCGGGAATGTACGCGAACTGGCCGCCCTTGTGGAGATGAGGCGTTTGTCAACTCCGTCGGAAAAGCCACGGGTCATGACTTCACGCGCAAGAAGCCGGGTCGCAAACCGAAGCAGCCTGGTTAGGAATTCCTCAACTGGAACCTTTCGTGGAAATCTCGACGGTTTGGCTTAGAGTGCGCAACCGACGGAATTCGTGCCCCCGTCCCCTGAATTCGGTGTTTAATAGCGCGCGGAACTGGACCCAACTCGGTTCATTCGATGAAGGAGACATGATGCGTTTGTTCTCACGTGTAATTCCTGTGGTCGTATTCATTGCGGTGTTTGCAAGCATGGCAGCAATCGGCCAGACACCGACCGGAGCTGTCCTCGGTACCGGGACGTTCACCGCGTTTGTTGAAAATATGGACCGCTCTCTGGCGTTTTTCCACGACGCCTTCGGTATGGAAGTCCCCGCGCTGCCAGCCACCGGGGAACGGCCGTACAACCAGGCGAATCCTCAGCTGTTCGCGATGTTTGACATCGCGGGCGCAAAAGAGCGGCACCAATCCGCACGCATTGCGGGCACACGCGTCACCCTGGAACTGATGGAGATTCAGAACGTGCCGCACCAGACGATCAATCTGCGGATGCAGGATCCCGGTAATGCGACGCTCGTGCTCGTGGTACGGGATCTCGATGCGTCGCTCGCGCGCTCCATGAAGGCTAGTGCAACGGTCGAGACCCCTGGCGGCAGGCCCGTCGCATTCGCGGACGGCACGCGCGCCATCCTGATTCGGGATATCGATCGCCGTTTCATTGAGCTCCGACAACCGACGTCCGTGTCTGCGACCGGCACAGCACCGGCGACCGACATCCTCGACATGCGACTCCAAATCACTGTCAACGACATGGACGAGACGAAGCGCGCATATCGTGACGTCCTCGGATTCACCGTCGAAGGCGAGACCGCGTTCACGTCGGACGCTCCTATGCGCGCACTCACGGGGCTCGCCGCATCTGAGGTCCGGCGGAGCCGCGTCCAGGCACCGGGATCGATGCTGTGGATCGAATTCATCGAGTTCAAGGGCGTCGATCGCACGCCGCTTCGCATGCGGATTCAGGACCGCGGCGCAGCACGCCTTCAGCTGCGGGTTCAGAATGTCGACGCGATCGTGGCCGCGATGAAGACTGGCGGCTTTAAGGTGATGTCCGTGGGCGGCGTTGCGGTACCCATTCCGCCTAATCTCAAGGGCGCACTGGTCGCCGATCCGAACTACTTTTTCCTGACGCCGTACTCACCGTGCGAAGGTTGCGCGCCAACCATTGGCACACCGGCTCGCTGACTGGGAATTCGGGGGACGGGGGTATCAATACCCCCGTCCCCCGAATTAAAACGGTACGGACGATCAGGCGCCGCAATCTTCTCGTAAGCTACGATGCATTACATAAGGAACCTGTGGCATGGATATGGCGGGAAAGAAAGAGAACCTGGACCGGCTATCCGGTGTGATTCTGAGTGCACTGGACGGCAACCGGAGCACGGAGGACATGGCTCGGCTGGCATACCAAAGCCGAACCCAATTCCACCGGATATTTCGTGCAGTGGTCGAAGAGACGCCGGCAGCGATGAGGCGCCGGTTACTGCTCGAACGCGCGGCCTTTCAATTGGTTCATAGCGAAAGTTCAGTAACGGAAATCGCATTTGATGCGAACTACGGTTCTCTGGAGGCGTTCACTCGGGCCTTCCGGAAAGCGTTCCGCACATCGCCGAGTCTGTACCGGAGAATGCGCATTTCGCCGATTCACCTTCCGTCGCCCAACCGGATTCACTTCTACGCTTCGGGTTCCATCACAAAAGGAGCAAATGACATGGACCTTTACGATCGCTTTGCGGGAAACGATTCCTGGCATACACGAAAGCTTTTGGAGTACGCGGGCAGTTTGTCCGATGAACAACTCGACCGGCCTCTGAGTGCGGTGGTGGAGATACTTCCGTGGCGCGAATCTTTGAGTACGCTGCGGGGGATTCTCGAGAATATCGTATTCACTAAGGAGGTGTGGACGGCGGCCATCGCCGGAAGAGATATGGCAAATATCAATGGCACGCCGGCTTCTGAGAAGTCGCCGGCGGTCATGCTCACGCGGCTTGAGAAAACCGATGACGAACTGCACCGCATATTCAGTGACGTCGGTCAGCGCGGGGCATGGGACGACACGTTCGTGGATGCCCTTTGTGAACCGGCGGAAACCTTCACGTTCGGAGGCGTGTTCGCTCACATCATGACATTCAACGCCCATCGGAGGTTGATGGCATTGGACGCCTTACGTCGCCTGGGCGTGAAGGCCGAAGGCTTCGGCGACCCCATGGAATACGAGTTGAGCGTCGCCCCGTGGAATCAACACGTGCCGATCAAATAGGGAAAATTCGAGTGACGGGGTAGGAATGCCCCCCAAGGCATCCGAGGAAGGTCGATCCGATAGAGTTCTTGCGCGGCGCGCAATCGCTGGGATTCATACCCCCGTCCCTCGAATTCCGTCGAATCAATGAGCTGCGAGGCGATGTGCGACGGTGTCCCATCTCCATGGATTGTCGGGTGTGAAATGCACGCCTCCGTACCAGGCGTCGATGCCGATATACGGAATCGCATCTGCACGCTGTTCAATGACCGACCGTCCGGCGGCAGTGATTTCGATTTTACCGTTGGTTTGAACCAGCGGCACCGGACCGGCCGCCCATATCCTCAGGTAGGACTGCAGGGATAAATCGCCCATACCATGTCGAAAGATCTCGGGCGTTCCGCTCACGCGCGGAAACAGGTAGTGAAACTCGAGCGGCTCCCTGGCGAGGATTTCCAGCGTCTTTTGTCCGAGACTTCCAAGGCCGTTGGCAATCGACGGAAAACGTTCGAGGTGAGTCCTCAGCGCAGGGGCCACGAGTGGGAGTGATGACGAGTCGGACCGAAGAAACTGTTCGATCTTTCGCGGGTCGCTACTCCCGTAGGCCTGCCATGCGAGCTGCGCGGTTTGCTTCTGCGGATCAGTAACCTCCGAGCGTTGCGGGAACAATGACTCGAGTTCATCGGCCCTCAGTTCGCCCAATCCACGAAATCGGTCACGGCCGGGAAATGTTTCGGGGCAAATCAGAGAAAGACGTGTGCGGCCTAAATTCCGGGAGGCGAACCAGTCTAGAAAATAGAGAAGGTTGGCCTGGCAGTGAAGGTCGAACTCGAACCACAGTACGATCTCGTCATGAGTCAACGACCGCTCAAGAATGCGACGGCGTTGGGCGTTACCGGAAAGATACTGAGATTTGGGAACGGAGAAATATCGTTCGACGTAATCGCCCCGCTCCTCCCATGAGGATTCTGTTTGGAGTCCGTCTACGATGGGACCTTCCATAAGAATGTCATCCACCGAAAACTTTTCGCCTGGGACCGATGTTTCCTTGAGCGTCCCAAGAGCGGAGTCGCCTGCCACCAGATGGATCATGTTAAGACTTTCGTTAGGGCGGACATGGAATCGAAATCGATCCCCCGTCCCGCGAATTAGGCGGCCCCCGAATTCCAAATCACTTTAAAATCACTTTACGCTCTGAAAAAACTTTTCGTTCTCCAGACAGATTTCGTCGATCAGATCGGTATCGACAACGATGCGCTGCTTTAGCGTGACGGTCCATGGTTTCGTGTACGCCTTGGGATCATCCACGGTGACCTGGATTTCAAGGTGTCCGAAGTCCGGTCGCCGAATTTGTTCCCGTACTTTGGCGGCTTCGGTCAGCACGCTACCGTTCCAATCGATCCACGTGTCGTCGCGCAGTCCAATTGTGTCGATGACCAGGGTGTCGCCGGACCATTTCGCCGATGAATATCCCTGCCACGAAGGAGTCGGATCGTCGGGCAGCGGTCGAGCATCGGTGAATACCTGACGGTATCCGGCGTTCATTTCATTGAGCACCACCAGAAGACTTTGGGTATGCACGAACTTCAACAAATGCGGCAGACCGTATGCGCGAAGAAAATTGTCCGGCAGGCACCGGATGTGAGGATCGCCAATCGCCAGATTGGCGGTGCGTTCCTTGACGATCGGGACCAGCCACGGTTGATACGGCAACCCTCCCGGAATATCCACGCCGATATTCGACATCTGACGCGATGCCGTGATGGCTTTAGGATCGCCGGGCTTGTCGTCGGCAACCGGCGCTGCTCCGGCGGCTGCCCCGTTGATTGGACCCAGCGCGCCAGCCGCTCCCGATGGCCGATTCGGCTCCCCGGTCATCCATATTCCAGAGAAATCGGGTTTGCCATCCGCCAATCGTGGCGTGGGGGCGGCCATGTTCACACTGCCATCGGCTTTTCGCGGAACTCCAGCAGTCGGATACTTTACCCACTGAGCGGTTAAGGATGTGGATATCAGGGTCGTACCCAGAATGACGAGCAACGTGTTCCGGTGCCGCAATAGATATAGGAGTTGCATCGCCGAATCATATAAGAATTCGGGGGATGGGGGTATGAATTCAATCGGGTACGTAGGCGATCAGCATGCTGCGATAGGCGCCATACAGGAACATCGACGCGTCGCCGAACTCGGCTTCATATTTCTTGAGCGGGTTCTTTGCCGCGGCATCTTCAGGGCCATATCCCATGTTCATGTAGGCAATCATGGTGCGGAACAGTTCCTGATAGATATCGCGCTGGAGCACGATGTCGCGTCCAGTAATTGGACGGCCATTCGTCGGCACGACACGAGTGTCGGGTTTGACAAGTTCCGCAAGCCGTTCGATTGCGCGGACGCGGCCACCCAGCCAGGCACCGTTGAGGTAGTCCACGATCGGCCACTCTTCACCGGAAACAACTCCGCCAGCAGCCAGCGCATTCATTCCGGGAAAGTAGACGTAGAGATCGCCGTCGGTGTGCGCGGCAGGCAGGTAGCCGTAGTCGATTTGCTGTCCGGCGAACATCAGCGAGCCGTCTGAGCGCGTCGTCTTGTTCGGTCGTGCGGCTTCGGGGAGCGGCGCACGCCGGCCCTCGAAAGCGACAGAACTGACGGAGTTGCTCAAGTACATCTTCGTCTTCTCGTGTGCGATGATCACGCCACCATCGCGGCCTACAGCTTCGTTCGCACCGGTCTGCTCCGGATGCCAGTGCGTGTTGATCAGGGTATTGACGCGACTGTTGCCCGTTGCATCCCGGACCGCCTGGAGTAAGGTGTCGGCGTTCGCTCGAAGGCCACCGTCAATCAGGAGGGCGCCGTCGTCACCGCGCATGGCGATCACATTGCAACCGGCACCCTGGAGCAATTTGAGGCTACCGAGATCTGTGGTTGTGATTCGCGGAGAGGTCTGAGTGGAGCCGTTTGAACAAATCGGCAACAGGGAACTGCCAAGCGCTGCGGCGCCGATACCTAAAAATCGTCGTCGCGAGATGGGCGAAAGCCGATCTTTAATCCTTCGCGTGTGTATAGAACGGCTCATGGACTCGCGCTTCTCCCACCGGCCAGATGTCTGCGTCGACGCCCTGGGGTGGACCCAGGACCGGCCACTCAGGATTTTTAGCAACTTCCACCGTCGCCCCGAGTTCACGCAACAGCGTCGCGACGTCGTTGTACTTGGGAGTCTGAAGCGCCATGAAAGGCATGAAGCCGCGCGACTGCGTGTAGTCGAGCGCCGTGAGACCGTCCTGATCCTTGGCATTCATATCGATGCCATAAGACGCGAGTTCCTTGATGACGTCTTTGTATCGTTTGCGCGCGGCATAGTGCAACGCAGTTCCGCCGCGAGTCTCTTCCCGATGATTGACCAGAGCAACAACATTGATGGCCTCGCCTTTCTCGTGGAAGAGGCGGATCAATTCGAGAGCCTGCTTCTCGTTCGCGCGGCCTGAGAGTACCGCCATTGTCGGAGTCTGGCGGTCGGCCATCTGCAGATTGACGTCGGCGCCATGCTCCAACAGCAGTTTGACAATCTCGAGATCCGCATTCGTCGCCGCGCGAATCAATGGCGTGGAGCCCCGCGTCACGGTCTTGCCGCTCACGCCGGCTGGCCGGAAGAAAAGCTGCATGTTGGTGTTGGCACCGCGATCGATCAGCATGCGAAGTATCGTCGTACCATCAGTTTCGTTCGGGGGATCGATCGAGCCTCTTCCGCCGTCGAGCTTGGTGCGCAGGCCGATTATTGTATACAGCGGTGCTTCACCATAGATGTCCCATTGATTGACATCGGCGCCAGCCACGATCAACTGCTTCGCAATATCCCAATTCGCATTCATGATCGCCACGTGCAGCGGCGAGACGCCATCCGGATCGGGAAGGTTGATGTCCGCGCCCTTTTCCAGCAGCACTTTCACACACGCCATACAGTTTTCGCGTGTGGCATAGAGCAGAGGTGTCAGGCCTCCGGTGTCCAGATTCTTGGGGCGCCCTTCGGCCGTCACATGCCGCTGATAATCGCGGTTAATCGAGCGGGCATCGACTTTGGCGCCCTTCGCAATCAGGAGCTTCATCATTTCCGGGTGTCGACGCGCAGACGCCCACATCAGCGCAGTCTGGCCACCCCATTTTTCTTTGGCATCGACTGTTGCGCCGCGATCGAGCAGTAGTTGCGCCGCAGCCACGTTACCAGTTCTCGCCACGGCCATCAGTGCCGTTTGTCCTTCGGGATTGGGTGAATCGGCGTTGGCACCGGAATCCAGCAGAAGCTTCAACATCTCCGCGTTCGCAACTTCTGCGGCAAGGCTCATCGGGGAGGCGCCATAATTGTTGGCCAGTGACACAGTGGCGCCGGCCTTCAGCAGACGACTCGCCTCGGCGACGTTTCCATCGTAGACCGCCCACAGCAGCGG
>Ga0184628_10001152_pt1 | contig 13179 bp, 9 predicted proteins | sample PLM4_5_b1_FD_133149 | JGI IMG/M metagenome (GOLD analysis project Ga0184628, IMG submission 133149) | Groundwater sediment microbial communities from an aquifer in East River, Colorado, USA - PLM4_5_b1 | ecosystem: Environmental > Terrestrial > Soil > Riparian zone | place: USA: East River... | reverse complement strand
CCGGGCGCAGCGGTGCAAATCAAAGTGATTCGCGATGGCAGGGAAACCGCACTGTCGCTGACCATCGGCGAGATGAAGGAAGCCGAAGTCAACGCTGCCGCGCAAGAGGGCGAACTAGGCTTGACCGTCCAACCGCTGACTCCACAACTGGCAGAAACCCTGGGTTTAGAGCGGGGTACCGGCTTGGTCATCTCGGCAGTGAAGCCGGGGAGCGCCGCGGAAGACGCGGGCTTACGCTCCGGTGACTTGCTCGTCGAGATCAATCGCCGGCCGGTGAAAAATCTCGCGGACTACAACCGGGAGATCGCCGGCAGTGATAAAGCTAAATCAGTCCTGTTTTTGGTGCGCCGCGGTCAGAGTAGTTTGTTCCTGGCATTGAAACGCTGACCCAACGGCGGGTGGAAACCGCTCAGCTTGCCATGCCTCCCAGCAGCCTCCCGGCAAGTGAGCGGTTTTTAACTTTTCCCTCATAATTCTTGCAACCGTTAAAGCGTCATTCCGCGTCCATTTGATCTGGCTCTGGCGCGGCCATCGACCGCCAGCAGCGCCGACATGTCAACGCCCTGTTGTTCCGGCAGCCCCTAACTGGTGTGCGATGAAAATGCCGTTACGTGGATTGAGCAGCCAGCAAGAATCGTCTAATATCCGCCACTGCAGATAGCCGGATTAGGGTTCATGCGAGGTCTCCTAAATGGGTCTGGGATTGGCAACGATCAAGCGTTTCAATAGGAATGTCGGTTTGCGCAAGTTACTAGTTCAGCCATTGGCGCTGCTCTCGCTGCCTCTCATTATTGTCAGCGCCGCGTTCGCCCAGGTTAATCCTTATCTCGCCCGTCCCAACGAACGGCCCATTAGCATTCGTATCGCGACATGTGCTGTGTCCGGTGGGTTCGCCCATCTCTACACCGCGCTGGAAAACGATCTGTTCGACAAATACGGATTCAAAGTGGAGCATGTTTTTATCCGCGGCAGTAGGGCGGCATTGGCCGCGCTGATGGCCGACGAGATCCAATTTCTCTACTGCGCCGCCGATGCGACGCTGCCATCACTGGCGGCCGGCATCGAAGTTAAGTTGATTGCCGCGCCGCTCGTTAAACTGCCCTACGTCTTGGTCACCCGCAAGGAGATCCGCCGCATGGAGGATCTCAAAGGCAAAGCGCTGGGCGTGGCAAGGGCCGGCGATTTGAGCGACCGGTTGTCGCGTGCCATGGTCAAGCGTTTTAATGTTGCCGACGTCGTCATGCGGCCTGTCGGCGGCAGTCAGAATGAGCGTTACCAGGCGATGGCGGCGAACCTGGTGCAAGGCGTCGTCATCACCCCGCCCATCGATGTGCGCGCGAAAAATGACGGTTACAACGTGCTGTACCGCCTGATCGACATGGATATTCCGTTTATTTACAGTTCCGTACATGTGACCTCGCGCACCGTACGCGACCGGCCCGAAGTGGTCCAGCGCATGGTCGCGGCATTTGCCGAAGCGATTCATTATGTAGATAAGAATCCGGTCAAAACTAAATCTGCCATCGCTAAAATCATGCGTACGAAAGACGACGAAGCTTTACAGGTGTCGTACAACGTCTATACCAAAGACATTGTCGACCGGCGCATGATCGTACCGGGGCAAGCTGTGAACGACTCACTTGAACTCTATCGTTCGTTGGGCACACCGATAAAACGTAAGGCCGAAGATATTTACGATAACAGCTTCGTCAATCACTTGGAGAAAAGCGGCTTTCAGAGAGAGCTTTGGGGCCGGTAAGGAATAAGGCGTGAAGAACAAGTCGCGAGACGAAATTTTCTGTTCCGCCAACTATAGCTTTTTAGTTTTGGCGGTTACGCTCTGCTTCTGGTTTGAGATCGCCCACTCTAATCCTTATATCGCCAAGCCCGGCGAAGCGCAGCTTCGTCTAAGGATCGCTTCCTGTTCGGTCACCGGCGGATTCGTGCATCTTTACACGGCGCTGGAAAACAATCTTTTCGACAAATACGGCTTCAAGCTCGAACATATCTACATCCGCGGTACCGGACCGTCACTGGCAGCGCTGATGGCCGATGAGATTCAGTTTCTCTATTGCGCCGCGGAAGCGACGATCCCCGCTCTGGCCAGCGGCATCGAAGCCAAGATTGTCGCCGCGCCATTGGTCAAGATGCCCTTCGTTCTAGTCACCCAGCGAGAGATACGCCGGCTTGAAGATCTCCGCGGTAAGTCGCTCGGCATCGTGCGTCCCGGCGATCTCAGCGATCGGCTGTCGCGCCAGTTGGTCAAGCGCTTTAATCTTGCCGATGTCACGATGCGCCCGATCGGCGGCAGTCAATCGGAGCGCTACCAAGCGATGACAGCGAACTTGGTGCAAGGCGTCGTGATCACGCCGCCCCTCGACGTGCGCGCGAAGAACGACGGCTATAATATTGTTTATCGTCTGATCGACATGGATTTGCCGTTTATCTATAGCTCTCTGCATACCAGTTCGCGGATGATTCGCGAGCGCGGCGAGACGGTGCAACGCATGGTTGCCGCATTTGCCGAAGCGGTGCAGTTTGCCGAGAATAACCCGGCGAAGTCTAAAGCGGCAATGGCTAAAGTGATGCGAACCAAAGACGAAGAAGCCCTCAACGTTTCCTACAATGTCTACGCCAAAGAAATCGTCGACCGGCGCATGATGGTGCCAAGCCAAGCGGTTCGCGAGTCGGTCGAACTGCACCGGGCTTCCGGGTTGCCGGTGAAACGAAAGGCGGAAGATATTTTCGATAACACTTTCGTCATCAACCTAGAGAAGAGCGGGTTTCAGAAAGAGCTCTGGGGCAGATAAGATGGTAGCAAGGAGTGAGGGGTAAGATGCAAGACCTAGGGTCGCGTTTAGCCACATTCAGTTATCTGCAACGCTTACTTGTATTAGTTGTTACTTTGCATTTCTGTGTTGGTCTTGCCCACGCTAATCCTTATCTTGCCAAGCCGGGGGAAGCACCGCTGCGTTTGCGCATCGCCACATGCGCGGTCTCCGGCGGCTTCATGCATCTCTACGCGGCGCTGGAGAACGGGCTGTTCAACAAATACGGCATCAGCTTCGAGCATATCCATATCCAAGCTTCGGCGCCGTCCTTGGCAGCGTTGGCGGCCGACGAGATTCAGTTTCTCTATTGCGCCGCCGATGCGACCATTCCGACCTTAGCGGCCGGCATCGGCGGCAAACTTGTGGCGGCGCCGCTGGTAAAACTGCCCTACGTTATGATCTCGCGTAAAGAGGTGCGCCGGCCGGAGGAGCTGCGCGGCAAGTCCATCGGCATCGCCCGGGCAGGAAATATTTCCGAGCGCTTGTCCAAAGCGGTGATTAGGAAATTCAACATTCCGGAAAACGAAGTCACGATCCGGCCGGTGGGCGGCAGCCAATCGGAACGCTTTCAAGCCATGCGCATGAACATCGTTCAAGCCATAGTGATCACTCCGCCTCTCGACGTGCGCGCCAAGAACGAAGGGTTCAATGTTCTCTACCGCTTGGTCGATCTCGGCGTGCCGTTTATCTACAGCTCGGTGCACGCCAACGGGCGGATGCTGCGCGATCGCCCGGACATGGTGCAGCGGGTGGTGGCGGCGTTTGCCGAAGCGGTCCATTTCGTTGAAAAAAATCCTGACAAGGCTAAAGCCGCGGTGGCCAAAGTGATGCGCACCAACGACGCCGAAGCATTGCAGTCGTCTTATGATGTTTACGCCAAGGAGATCGTTGACCGGCGCATGATCATTCCGGAAAAAGCCGTGGCCGATACCATCGAGCAAACCCGTTTGGCCGGCGGCGCCGTGCGGCGAAAGTCGGATGATCTTTTCGACAACAGTTTCGTTATTCACCTGGAAAAAAGCGGATTTCTCAAGGAGCTCTGGGGCAGCGAGTTGGGCGCGCCGGCGCGTTGACCGTCAATCGGTTGTCGGTTACAAGCGATCGCTCGCGCTTCGTTCCAGTCCACCAAGAAAGAGTTCTCTCTCTGGGCGAAATGATAAACGGGATTTCCGCTTGCGGCTTGTCTTAAGATTCTTCTTTTGTTAGTCCTGCCACTGATTCGCACTCCAATCTCCGAAAGGCACGGGCAATGAAAACACTTATCCAAGGCGGCTGGATCGTCGGTTTCGACGGCAACGAACATGAAATCATCAAAGACGGCGTCGTGGTTTACGACGGTAACCGGGTCGAATTCGTCGGCAAAGAATACCCGCAACCGGTCGATAAAAAGATCGACGCCAAGGGCTGTTTGGTCTCGCCTGGTTTCATCGACACCCACTTTCACTCCGGCATCAACGCCAGCGACTACATTCTTGCCGACTCGACCAAGACCGACTTCTTCGCGTCGAACTATCTTGCCCATGGCGGGCCGACCCGCGAGGGCGCGCACTCGGCGCATTTGAAAGACGTCGACATCGGCCAGCGTTTTTCGATTATTCACGTTTTGAAAAGCGGCGTGACCACCACCTTCGACATCGGCGGCGCCGGCGGCGAGCCGGCGCGCTATGTCGACATGATCGATCAGGTCGGTATTCGCTGCGTCGCCGGGCCGAGCTACAAAAACGTCTCCTTCTTTCACGATCAAGCGGGCCGGCTCGAATATGATTGGAACGACGAACGGGGCAGCAAGGGATTGCAAACTGCCGTCGACTTCGCCAAGAAATATCACGGCGCGTGCAGTGGCCGCATGACGGCGATGTTGTTTCCCGGCCATGTCGACTCCTGCACACCGGCGTTGCTGAAGGAAACCAAGTCCGCCGCCAAGGATGCCGGCGTCGGCATTCAGATTCATGCGACGATCAATCTGTTCGAGTTCCACACGGTCATGCAGCGCGAACGCTGCACGCCCATCGAGCTATTAAAAAAAATCGGCTTCCTCGCGCCTGATGTTTCATTGTCGCACTGTATCTTTGTCAGCGGCCACAGCTGGCTCGCCTATCCCTACGGCGACGATCTTAAAATCATCGCCGACTCAGGCTCGTCGGTAGCCTATAGCCCGCTTAAATATTTGAAGCTGGGCATTCTCATGGAATCCTTCGACCGCTACCGCCAGGCCGGCATCAACATGGGCATCGGCACGGATACCTTTCCCAAAGACATTCTTTCCGACATGCGCTACGCCGGCATCGCCTCGCGCATCGCCGACAAGAGTTTTCTCGCCGGTCAGCCGCGCGATGTTTTCAACTCCATCACCCTCGGCGGCGCCAAGATGATCGGCCGCGACGATATTGGCCGGTTAGCGAAAGGCGCCAAAGCCGACATCGCCATCGTCAATCTGCGCGACATCGCCTTCGGCGCCGTGCACGATCCAATCCGTTCGCTTATGGAAACCGCCGTCAGCCGCGATGTGCGCACCGTCATCGTCGACGGCGAAACCCTGGTCGACAACAGCAGATTTTTGCGCCTGGACGAACAGGAGTTGCTCGACAAAGTTCAGACCAAGGGCGAACAGGTTTGGGACAGCGTGTCCAAGTGGCATTGGACCGGCAAGGCCATCGACGAAATCGTGCCGCCGAGTTTTCGCATGAAGTAGGAGCTTACAAGAGCGGGCTTATCAGAGCTATCAAATCGGTAGCGCGAATCCCTGTGCGAGGAATTCAGCGTTTTTATATCAGTGAGTGCAACTTTTTAACCAACACACTGATCTCCTCAAACCCCTTCTGCCAAAACTCCGCATTGTGAATATCGACACCCAGCGGTTTGAGCAACGCATCCGGCGTGTCCGAGCCGCCGGCTTCAAGGAGCGCGACGTATTTAGGCACAAAACTTTTGCCTTCGTCCTTGTACATTCGATATAGCGCCAGAACCAAGAGTTGTCCGAACACGTAGCTGTAGCAATAGAAGCGCGAGTGGATGAAGTGGGGGATGTAGCTCCAGCCCCAGCGGTAGCTGTCGGGCATGGCGACGGCGTCGCCGTAGTATTGGCCGTTGGCTTCGAGCCAGAGTTTGCCGATGGTTTCCGGTGTCAAGCGTTTTTCTTGTCGCGCCGAGAAGGCTAGTTCTTCGAAGCGGGTCAGGACATTTTGCCGGAAGACAGTGGCGAAGATGTCTTCGATCTTGCCGGCCAACAGCGCAATCTGCACTTCTCGATCGCTTTGCTGATCGAGCAGATAATCGAACACTAGCATTTCGCCGAACACCGAGGCGGTCTCCGCGGTGGTGAGCGGGGTGTCGTAGTTGAAATAATTCTGCTTGCGGCTGAGACAGCCGTGCAGGCCGTGGCCTAACTCATGGGCGACGGTCATGACGTCGCGCAGGTTGTCGTCGTAGTTGCACAGGACGTAGGGATGAAGCTGGGGCGAGGGCGAGGCGCAGAAGGCGCCGCCGCGTTTGCCTTTGCGGATTTCTGCGTCGATCCAATTTTTGGCGAAAAATTCTCCCGCCAAGGTGCGAAATTTAGGATCGAAGGCTTCGAAGGCATCGAGAATCACTTCTTTCGCCTTTGCATAGGGAAAAGGCCTGACTTCTTTGCCGACCGGGGCGTATTGATCGTAGAGCGCCAGTTGCGGCAATTCGAGCAGCTTCGCTTTCAAGCGAAAGTAGTCATGCGCGAGGGGATAATTGTTTTCCGCTACCTCCATCATGGTTTTTACCGCCGCGCTGTCGATTTCGTTGGATAAATGGCGCTGGTCCATAGGGTGTCGATAGCTGCGCAAGCGGTCCACGGTCAGATTGTCCTGGATCAAGGTATCGTAGATGAACGTCAGCACCTGGCCATGTTGCGACAGTTCGCGATAGACCGTCTCCATGGCACGCTGGCGCAGGCTGCGATCCGGATCATGCAGCAGCGAGAGGATCTGGCTCAAATTCAATTCTTCGGTCTTGCCATCTTTTTCCAGTTTGAAAACTAGCGACGAGGTGATTTCCGAAAACAGCCGGCCGAAGGCGTTGCGGCCGGTGTTGTCTTTTTCGTTCAAAAGTTTTTCTTCCAACTCGGACAACGTATGCGGGCGGTAGCGGCGCAGGCTGGTGAGATAGTGCTGATAAGGTTTGAGTTGCCCATCTTGGAGCAACTTCTTGGCGATGTCGTCAGCGACTTTGAGCCAGCCTAGCTCGAAGAACAGCAGCAGGTTGCGAATCTCTGTGCCGCGCTGCTCGACCCGCTGGTCCAAGTCTTGGTACTCGGGCTTGGCGGTATCGGCGGCATAGAGCAGGCCTGCGTAACTGCCTACCCGGCCGAGGGCCTCGTAGATGGTTGCCAATGCTTCCAGGGCCTTGCGCAGGGTTTCGGCGGTCAGGAGTGCCGGATTCTCCAATGCTGCCCGGTAGTGCACGGCAAACTGTTCCGCACCGGTGCGGCAACTATTCAGGGTCGATTCGATTTTCCCGTCGTCGGAGGCGGCAAAAAGGTCGCTTAAGTCCCAGCGGATTCCGGCTGCGCTGTTATTGGCCATGATGAAGTCCTTTCGCTTAAACCTGTTTTGCCTATTTCACGGTGAAACCGCCCAGAGTCAAGTTGCGACTTGGCTATTACAGTGTATATGATGGCCGGAATTTTTCCGCTAACTAGTTTGAAAGGGGTATTTCCATGGCTGAATTAACTGAACTCAAAAAGAAGCTGGCGATGTCGTCGCGCATGCTGTTTAACTCCGGGCTGGTGGATTACAGCGGGCATGTCAGCGTGCGCATCCCCGGCTCCGATCACTTGCTGATTTTGCCGCATCCGGTGAGCCGCGCGACCGTGAAACCTGACGATATGGTGGTCACGGACTTCGACGGCAAGGTGATCGAAGGCAACTACAAAGCGCCGTCGGAGGTTTTTATGCACGCGCGCGCCTACAAAGCGCGGAGCGACATCCAGAGCGTGGCGCATCTGCACAATCACATGGTGGCGACGCTGAGCATGGTCGATAAACCATTTTATCCGGCTTCGTCCAATCCCGGCGCCTTCTTCGGTCCCGGCGCGTTGCCCAAATACATGGACCCGGCGCTGATTCATACCATCGAGCAGGGCGATGCCGTGGCCCAGGCGCTCGGCAAGGGCGATGCCTTGATGCTACGCGGCCATGGGTCAATGGTGGTGGCGCAATCGATCGAGTGGGTGTTTGCCGCCTGCGTCGATCTTGAAGAAGCGGCGGCGCGCTTTTACAAGGCCGCGTTATTGGGGCCGGTGCTGGTCTACAACGAAGATGAGACCCAGCGAGTCATGAAAGGCCGGCGCAAAGACTCGGTTGTGCAAAAAGTTTGGGATCACAACGTGGCTAAGACTAAATTGGTCGGACTCATGAACGGCATCTAAACTAAGTTCACAAATCCGCTGTTTACCCGCCTCGCCGGTCTCGGTCTGAGCTCCGCTCAGTTACCGGGGCCGGTAAATCGCCGCCAATATGGGACTCTCTCGAACGTCGGTTCTCAATGGCGGTACCCCAGCCAATTGGGGCTTTTTTTCTTGCGCGCCACTATACCCTGTGTTATAGAATGCGATTCAAATAAATGAGGAGTGCGTTCCGAAATGTACGATGATTTTCTTGCGAGGATTTTAGAACCAGATATTTTTCTGCCATCGCAGTTCTACGGCAATGGCGGGTTGTCGCGCAAACTTGAGGGCGAAAAGCGCTTGATGATTGCGATCTTGAAAGACGCGGTGGAGTGCTTGGAGAAATACCGAGGCTCGCGCAGTGATACCGGCAAGATCAGCTATCAAAGCGCCATCGAGTGGGTTGAAGATACCGACACCGATTGGCTCTATTCATTTACCAACATCTGCGATTTGTTGGGCTTTGATCCCCACTACCTGCGTGAACAGCTGCTCAAGCGGGAAAACCGTTATATTAAACCGCTGCGGATGAAAAGCCTTTCGTTAGCCTCAATGAGCGCTGGCGCGGCTCAATAAAAGGTCACCGTTTACGGTCTCTTAGGGTTTTTATCTCTGCTTTAATCACCTGTCCGCGCGGCGAGCTTTCGCCGACGATCCTGAGCGCTCGTTCGAAGTCGGCGAGCGCTCGCTCGTCTTCATCCTGCAGCAACTGCGACCGGCCGAGATAGTAATAACCATCTCCGAGCCGGTCGAGCTTGCCGTAGACTTGCCCTAAGCGAAATACCGGTTTGTCCCATAAAGGCGCTAGGTTTTGGGCATTCAGATAGGCTCCGGCAGCGCTCCGCAAGTCGCCGATCTTTTCGAGAAACTCCCCGAGATAATAGTAATTTAACGGTTCGTTGGGTTCGAGCACGATGGCCCGGTCGAAGGCTTTGCGGGCCGATGCAAAATCGCCGGTTTGACTCGACAGCCGGCCGATTTCACGAAGCAAGCCGATATGGTCCGGTCGCAGCCGCCATGATTTCTCGTAGTTTTTCTGCGCGGGTGCGAGCAAGCCCATTTGGAACTGAGCGAAGCCGAGCAGATGCAGCAGTTCCGCATTATCAGGATCTTTTTGGACCAACTTCTCATACTCAGCGACGACCGTTTCGCGATTGGTGCGCTCCATACGGATCAGAATCTGTACTTTCTTTAAGGTTTCGTTGTCTTCTTGCCGCGGACTATTGGGGCCGAGGGATTTGACGACCAACTCGGCATTGGCGACCCGTTCCTGCGTGAGTGGATGGCTCAAGATATAAGCTGGAACATCGATCGGGTTGAGGGCGCGCTCCTGATCCATGGTTTTGAGAAACGCCAGCGTGCCGCGGGGATCGAAGCCGGCGGCGGCAATATAACGGGTCCCTAAAGTATCGGATTCCATTTCCAATTGACGGCTGTAGGCGGCTTGGCGGGTGGCGGCAACCGCTTGGCCGACGATACCTGCGGCTTGTCCGCCCGAGCCACTGCGCGCCAACATGACGGTGGCGAGCAAGCTCAATACCGATATCGCGTCCAGTCCCGATGAGCGTGCCATATGACGACCTTTGATATGGACGATTTCATGGCCGAGCACGCCGGCGATTTCGTCGGTGGACTTCGCCCGTTCGATGAGACCGGTGAAGAGATAGATCGATCCGCCGGGGACGGCAAAGGCGTTTAGCTGCTGGTCTTCGACGACAAAAAATCGATAGTCAAATGACAGCGGACCGGTGGCGCCGAGAATTCGCCGGGCGATGCGATCGACATAGCGTTCGACTTCCGGCTGATTGAGAAACTTGAAATACTTTTTGGCCTCGCGGCGAAACTCGCGGCTGATTCTGACTTCTTCGTCTTCGGCGGGCGGACTGACTGAGGGCAGCAGGGGCGCGATGGAGCGGCAGCCCGAGCCGAGCATGGCGATCAAAAATAGCGATACGCAGCATGCAGGCCACCGACGAAGGTGGCGCGGTGTTGTCATCGTCGAAGTATAGAGAGCGGTTTGCGTCGGTTCAAGGTTCAACCCGCATTCCATAGTCGGCTGGTAGCCGCGCAGCCAAGCACAAGCCCGCCCGGTCAAACAGCTGGTCCTCGGCGCCTTCAATATCGTCGATTCTATCGTTAGCGCGGCGGTGGTTGACGACCCTCGTGCAAGTCCATATTCTCGGGCATCGATAAACCATCCAGAGGAGCCGCGATGACCAACCGCTTCGAGATAGCTGCCGATAAACTCACTTGGCGCTGCGACTTGACCGCTCTGCCGTTTACTTGCACGGCGGACATGACGCCGCTGGAAGACTTTATCGGCCAGGATCGGGCTATTCGGGCGATCGAGTTCGGCCTAGGCGTCAACAAACCGGGCTTCAACATTTTTGTCACCGGACTGACTGGCACAGGCAAAACCAGCATCATCAAGGCGTTTCTCAAAAAGATGACCAGTTTAACTGCGGCGCCGGCGGATGCCTCGACGCCCGAGGACTGGTGCTACGTATATAACTTTGGCGATCCCGACCGGCCCCTGGCGCTGAAGATCCGCCGTGGTTTCGGCAAAGCGCTCAAGAGCGACATGGAGCAGTTAATTCAGAACCTCCAGGGCGAGGCGAAGAAACTATTCGAGAGCGATGAGTTCGCGCACCAGCGCCAAGGGCTGATCGAACAGCTGCAAAAGAAACAGCAGGAGATGATGGAAGGCTTGATGGCGGAAGCCAGCCAGGCCGGTTTCGCCCTGCGCATGACGCCCTCCGGGATCGTGCTGCTGCCGACTAAAGACGGCAAACCGATGCCGGAGGCGGACTATCTCGCGTTATCGCCAACCGAGAAAAAGCAGTTGGAGGAGCGCCGCAGCGAGATCGAGAAGCAAGTCGAAGATACCCTGCGCGACGGCAAGAAGCTCGAGCGCGAGATTGCCGCAAAACTGGAGACCGTGGAGACCGAAGCCGCCGATTACTTGGTGCGCAATCCATTGACCGAGCTCAAACAAAAATATCAGGATTATCCCAGGGTGCTGGCCTACCTCGACGGCGTGCGCGAACATATATTAAAAAACTTGCAGCGTTTCAAAGGCGAGCCCGCGGCGCCGGCCGGTCCCATGGGCGCGATGGCCTACGGCGAACCGCCGGGCGATCCCTTTTTACCGTACCGGATCAATGTTTTCGTCGACAACGGCGATACCCCGGGGGCGCCGATTATCGTCGAAACCAACCCGACCTATCACAATCTATTCGGTGTCATCGAGAAAAAACCGATCATGGGCGGTTACACTACCGATTTTACGCTGATCAAAGCCGGTTCCATCAGTAAAGCTAACGGCGGTTATCTGGTGCTTTACGACCGGGAAGTGCTCGCTAATTCCGGCTGCTGGGAAGCGCTGCAACGAGTCATCAAGAATCGCGAGTTGCGCATCGAGGAGCCGGGCACCTTCTTTGGCTTCGTGCCGCCCCAGGGGTTGCGGCCGGAACCGATCCCCACGGATACCAAAGTGATCATGATCGGCGATCCTTCTCTCTATCGCATCCTGGCGACCGCCGATCCCGACTTCCGTGAGACGTTCAAGGTGAAAGCCGACTTCAACTTTGAAGTCGATCGTACCCAGGAAAATATCACGGCGTTCGCCTGTTTCATCAGCGACTATTGCAAACGGGAAGAGATACGCCACTTCGATTCCGACGGTGTTGCCCGGGTGATCGAGCAGTGCGCGCGCCAGGTTGAGGACCAGAATAAACTATCGACCCGATTCAGCGACATGGTCGATCTTCTGATCGAGTCGGATTACTGGGCCGGCAAGGAGAAGGCCGAACTGGTTTCCGGCAAGCATGTCGAGCGCGCCCTGGTGGAAAAAACCTTTCGCCTCAACTTGGTCGAAAAGCGGCTGCAAGAGCTGATCGCCGAAGGCACGGTGCTGGTGGATGTCACCGGCGCAGCGGTCGGTCAGGTCAACGGCCTAGCGGTGTATCAGATGGGCGACTTTAGGTTTGGCAAGCCGTCGCGAATTACGACAAAGACTTTCATGGGCCGCAGCGGCATCGTCAACATCGAGCGCGAGGCGAAGATGAGCGGCAGGAGTCATGACAAGGGCGTGCTGATTCTCGGCGGCTATTTGGGCGGCAAGTATGCCCAGCAAAGTCCGCTATCGCTCTCTAGCACGATTTGTTTCGAGCAGTCTTACGACGGCGTCGACGGCGACAGTGCGTCGTCCACTGAACTCTACGCGATCCTTTCGAGTCTTTCCGAAATACCGATTCATCAAGGGATCGCCGTCACCGGTTCGGTGAATCAAAACGGCGAGGTGCAAGCGATCGGCGGCGTCAATTTCAAGATCGAAGGCCACTTCGATGTCTGCCGCTTGAAAGGACTGACCGGCGAACAGGGCGCGATGATCCCCCAGGCCAACGTGCACAATCTGATGCTCCGCGCCGACGTCGTCGAGGCGGTCAAAGCCGGCAAGTTTCATATTTACTCTGTAAGTAACATTGATGAAGGCATCGAAGTGCTCACCGGCGTCGCCGCCGGCGCGCGCCAAGCCGACGGCAGTTATCCCAACGGCACGATCAACGACAGGGTACAAAAGAAATTGCAGCAGTTCACCGAGCTGCAAAAAAAATTGACCGCGGGAGATCGAGAGCCAGCGGCGACGAACAATTAATGTCTCGCTGGGAGATGGTTGAAATGCCTCGGCGTCTGTTGCCGTAAATATTCGTCAAGCCTGCCCTATCGTCACCCCGGTGGAAACCGGGGTTCATCCCCAACCCCAGAATCTGGATACCGTTTTTCAACAGTATGACGGACGCTGTCCGTCACCTGGACACGATTTTTTAACGGTACGACTGAATCACGAGAGGACTTCTAGTTGACAAGCGCAGAATCCCTCGGTGTGCAGCCGAGGATCGTTCAGGAGTCTGCGCTAACCTTCGCGCGGCT
>Ga0184628_10001151_pt1 | contig 13179 bp, 12 predicted proteins | sample PLM4_5_b1_FD_133149 | JGI IMG/M metagenome (GOLD analysis project Ga0184628, IMG submission 133149) | Groundwater sediment microbial communities from an aquifer in East River, Colorado, USA - PLM4_5_b1 | ecosystem: Environmental > Terrestrial > Soil > Riparian zone | place: USA: East River... | reverse complement strand
GGAATCATGCGCGAAATTCATCGATGGGGCGCACACGCCATGGTGATTGCGGTGTGGCTGCACATGTATCGCGTGTTCATGACGGGTTCGTACAAGCCACCTCGGGAGTTCAACTGGAACGTTGGCGTCATCCTGCTGGTGCTCACCCTGCTCCTGAGCTTCACGGGATACCTTCTGCCCTGGGATCAGCTGGCGATGTGGGCCATCACCGTGGGTAGCAACATGGCTCGCGCGACACCGTTCCTCGGTAACGAGGGTCCGGGATCCGCGTTACTGGCACTGGGGGACATTCGATTGGTCACCAACGCCAGCGATGCCCGCTTTGGTCTTCTGGGTGGACGCATCGTCAGCGAGGGCGCACTGCTCCGGTTCTACGTGCTTCATTGCGTCGGACTGCCGCTGATTGCCGGCTTCCTGATGGCCGTTCACTTCTGGCGCATTCGCCGTGATGGCGGAATCTCCGGACCACTCTAGAAGGAATTTCGAAGATGGAATCGATACAACACCTCATCAATTTCCTGTCCGATCCGAAGTACCTCATCGTTATCGCTGCGGCGCTGCTTCTGATTTCGCTGAAGTATCCGCACAAGTTCTATACGAACGTCACCGGCATCGGTGTTTTCGCCTCGATGGCGGTATTCCTGGGATTGAGCATTTTTAACCCGGATTTCCGCCTCGTTGTCAGCAAGCCCGATAACGTGCCGATCGTCGGCATGCTGTTTCTGGTTCCTTTCTTCACGTGGTTTTCGCTGCGTGAGGCCGTTCGCAACGACAAGCGTAAAGAAGAAGGAAAGCAGCTCATCGAACAGGAAGAGACGGCGGAAAAGGTTCTCACCTGGCCCGACCTGGTTTACACCGAACTGATCTGTATGGTGGTGTTAACCGTTGTCCTGATCGGCTGGTCCCTGCTGCTGCAGGCGCCTATTGAAGATCCGGCAAACCCGGGAGCTTCGCCGAATCCATCCAAGGCGCCGTGGTACTTCCTCGGATTGCAGGAAATGCTGGTCTACTTTGATCCGTGGCTCGCCGGCGTGTTGTTCCCCGGACTGATTATCGTGGGTCTGGGCGCAATTCCGTACATCGACACCAATCCAAAAGGAAATGGCTACTACACGCTCAAGGAGCGGAAGTGGGAAATCGGAACGTTCCTGTTTGGATTCCTGATTCTCTGGATACTGCTCGTCGTTCTGGGAACGTTCCTTCGAGGACCGAACTGGAACTTCTTCGGGCCGTATGAATACTGGGACATCCACAAGCTGGAAGCCCTGGTGAACGTCAACCTTTCCGAATACATCTGGATCAAGTGGCTTCATATGGCTCTGCCCTCGAATCCGTTGATTCGTGAATCGGTCGGGTTCCTTCTGATTCTCGCGTACTACATTGCCCTGCCACCGTTGTTTGCGAAGAAATGGTTCAAGCAGTTCTATACAAACCTTGGACCGATTCGATATCACGTAATGATGTTCCTGCTGCTTTCCATGGCAGCGTTGCCGATCAAAATGATTCTGCGATGGCTTCTCAACCTGAAGTACATCGTCGGTATACCTGAATACTTCTTTAATATTTAACAACTATGAGCAGCGAAACTCCCAATAGCGGCCACGCAAAGCCGCCGATCCCAACCCCAGCGAAAAAGGTTCCGGCCTGGAACATTGAAAAACGAAACGACCGGCTGTATGAAGTAACCACGCTTCACAAGTGGTTCGCGATTTCGAGCCTGTTGCTGTTCATTTTCACTGTCGTCATGATCATGGCGGACTACTCCCGCGAGTGGAAACGCTATCAGCGCGAATACACCCGAATGAGCGTTCAACGGGCTCAACAGGAAGTTGTGAAGGCGCTGGGATCGGTCGATCGAACCAAGTACAACCAGCTTCGGACGGAACTCGCGGCAGCCCGGCAGTCCCAGGAGCAGAATTCTGCTGAGATTTCGAAAGCGCAGAAGAATCTCAGCAACCTGGAAGCGACGTTCGTCCGTATCGACACGGATTACAAGAACTCGAAGGCCCAATACAGCACCGAAAAATACGATCTCGATGAAGCCGTCGCTGAAGCAAAGCGGGATCCGAAGCACCAGCCTGAAGCGAATCGTGCCGGCAAGGTCCTTGCCGATCGCGATAAGGAGATGGCCGACCTCTTCAGGCAACGCGAAGAGCTTTCGACACAAATCACCGCGGCCAAGGCCGAAGTTGAAAAGTTTGTGGGTAAAGGTGTGGAAGCCCGCAAGGGACTTGAAGACCTTATCGCAAATTACAACCGGATGAGAACACAGCTGAACGCGCTGGATCCAGGATTCCTCGTCACGACGATTCGAAACGCTCCCGTCATGGATATGTTGAATGCATCGGAGAAGGTTCAGCAGATTCTCCTGTCGAATCTCTACAACGATCAACCGTTCAAGCAGATTGCCCGGGTTGACCGCTGCATCACATGCCACCAGGGCATCGACAATGCCAAGAATGCGAATCTGCCGATTCCGTTCAAGACGCATCCGAACATGAAGCTCTTCATCGCGTCGGCATCCAAGCACCCGATGGAAACATTTGGATGCACGTCCTGCCACGGCGGCCTGGATCGCGCGACAGACTTCCAGTCTGCCGGGCACACGCCGCGCAACGAGAAGCAGAAGGAAGAGTGGAAATCGAAATTCGGCTGGCACGTGGAAGAATTCCTCACGACTCCGATGCTTGCCATGGACAAGGTGGAGTCGGGTTGCTACAAATGCCACAACTCGAGTGCTGAAGTATCCGAGGCAGCGGCCCTGGACAATGGCCGCGACCTGATTCGAATCTATGGCTGCTTTGGCTGCCATAAGATCCCCGGCTATGACGGCGTTCGTAAGGTCGGCCCGGATCTTGCAAACGTCTCCGGCAAGCTGACCAAGGACTGGGTTCGCCGATGGCTGGAGGATCCAAAGGCTTTCAAGTCTGAAGCCCGCATGCCCAAGCCGTGGAACAACAGCAACAACAGCGGCGTTATTAACGGCATCGACTGGAACAAGCGGACGCCGGCGGAAATCAACGCTGTAACCGAATTCATCTGGTCGAAATCGAAACCCAAAGCTCTTCCCGCATCGAATCCGAGCGGAAACATCGCGCGCGGCAAGGAACTGGTCGAGTCGGTGGGATGCTACGGTTGCCACTCCGTCGGACCGATCGAACAGGGCGGAACGCAATCCCAGACACGTCGCAGGCACGGATTCAATCTCGCAGCACAAGGCAGCAAGGTCAGTGTCTCCTGGATTTACAACTGGGTAAAAGACCCGAAAAAGGTCTGGCCGGAAACCAAGATGCCGGACTTGCGATTGACGGACGGCGAAGCTGCCGATGTTGCGGCATATCTGTCGTCTCTGAAGAACGATACATGGACCGCAAAGCCGCTTCCAACAGTGGACACGGCTGCACTCGATAAAGTTGTTTTGGAATTCCTTCGCGCGGGTTCGACCGAGCTGGAAGCTTCAGCAAAGCTCAAAGCCATGTCTCTGGAAGAGAAGAACCTCTATGCAGGCGAACGACTGGTCCGCCGCTATGGCTGCTTTGGCTGCCACAACATTCCAGGAATGGAAACGGAACAGCCCATCGGGACGGAACTCACCGAGGCTGGAAGCAAGCTGGTCTCCCAGCTGGACTTTGGCTTCCTCGAGATCGAACACGACCGGGCGGAGTGGTACGCCGAGAAATTGACCGATCCCCGGATCTTCGACGTGAACCGCGTCAAGACTCCGGAAGAACTGCTGAGAATGCCGAACTTCACCTTTAGTCCTCAGGACGTTCAAGCCATCTCCATGGTGTTGACGAGCCTGGTAAAGGACAAGGTTCCGCTGGAAATGCGGGAGAAACTCTCGAAAGAAGTGATTGCGGGTCGGCAATTGATCGCTGAAAAGAACTGCAAGGGTTGCCACATCGTCGAAAAGCTGGGCGGCGACATTCGCGGCTTCTTCAAAGACAATACGGTCCAGTATCCGCCGAACCTGAATACGCAGGGCCTGAAGACGCAGCCGATGTGGCTTGCAAAATTCCTCAACGATCCCGGAGCCATGAAGCTTCGCGTATTCCTGAACACCCGCATGCCGTCGTTCCATTTCACACAAAATGAAATCAGTACTCTGACGGCGTATTTCGCGGCGGTCGACAAGGCTCCCTTCCCGTTTATCTCAACGGCGGTGGAAACGACTCCCGATAAGCTTCGCGTTGGCTCTCAGCTCTTCGAAACTCTGAAGTGCATGCAGTGCCATCCGACAAGTTCGGTCATTCCTCCGGGCAAGGATCCTGCCGATCTGGCGCCGAACCTCCAGTTGGCGGCGGGACGCCTGCGGCCGGAGTGGGTGATCGATTGGTTGACGAATCCGCAGAAGATTGTTCCGGATACTCGAATGCCGGGCTTCTTCCCGGATCATCCGAAGAGCCCGATTACTAACATTATGGGCGGCGATGCGAAAGCGCAGATCGAAGCGATTCGCGATCACCTGTTCGTGAATGTCGGCGGCGGTGCGAGGACCGCAGCAGCAGGTAACTGAGGAACTAACGTCCTCTCTTAAAAAGGGGTGGTTCCCACGCCGAAGCATTTCGGCAGGGAACCACCCCTTTTTCATTTCCGGCCGGCGGATGGGAAAATGGAAAATTCGAAAGTGCACGATTCCGACATTTCCAATCCGAAATTTGAAGTTTCAAATCCGAAGGGCGAAGACGGGGCGAGCCTAACCCCTCGGATTTAAAACATTAAATTTCGGATTGGAAATGTCGGAATCGTGCACTTTCGAATTTTCCATTTTCCCCAACTCCGAAAGAGGCTACTGGATCTCGTCAAAACTGAGAATCGTGCGATGCGTCCCGGGAAACTGCGAGGGGTTCCCCGGCCGGATACAAAGCGCAGTCGCCATACCTGCGCTGCGAGCGGCATCCAGTTCTCGCACCACATCGGAGATGAAGAGAATGTCGGCGGGTTCACAGCCGAATGCGAGGCTGATGACGACATAACTCTGCGATTCGACTTTCGGACCCGTCGTCGTGTCAAAGTAGCCATTTAGAAAGCGTGTGAGGTCACCGTCTCTGGTGCTGGAAAACAGCAATTGCTGTGCGAGTTTGCTGCCGGAGGAATAGATCCTCAGGTCGATGCCCGACTGGCGCCAGCGCTCGAGTGCGTGCGGAACATCCGCATAGACTTCGCCGCAGAGTGCGCCATGCTGGTAGCCGGAGAGCCAGATTTTTCCCTGCAGGTTTTTCAGTGCCGTCGATTTGCGATCCAGGTCCATCAGCCATTCGACATAGGCGACCGGAGCATCCGACCATGCAGGAGGAGTAAACCCGTTTCGCAAATCCGTTTCGTAGGAGACTCGCAGGGCCGCGACATCTTCCGCACTGAGGTTTTCGCGGATGTGGGCACGTGCATAAGGGAACAGTACGTCGTAAACGAAGGTGATCGGCGTGGTCGTGCCTTCGATGTCCAGCAGGATTGCTTTCATCGTGCCGGAACAAACGCAGGACCAAGACACACCGGCTGAAACTTCGCATCGACACCGCTGTTGGAATACACCGGCGTCCATCCGGCGGGATCCTGGAAAAGCCGTATCGCACGAATCTGACGGTCCGAACACAAATCAAACCAGTGCAGTGTTCCACGCGGGACACGAATCAGGTCGCCCGCCTCCACTTCGATGGCAACAACCGGAGCATTGGTTGGATGAACATGAAAGACGCCGTGGCCATAAACGATGAATCGCACTTCGTCTTCCTCGTGGATATGTTCCCGGCTGAATTTGGCCAGCATCGCATCCAGCCCGGGAGTCTGCGCGGTCACATTGATCACATCGGCCGTGACGTATCCGCCACGGGCCTTGAGCTTGTCGATCTCTTTTGAATATGCGGCAAGAATCTCTTCCTGGGGCGCATCGGGACTGGTCGGATGAGCAGGTTCCCATATTTCGTAGTCAATGCCAATGCCGGACAAGTGTTCGACGATATCGTCCTTTGCAGTCAGCATTTTTCCCTGTTCGGGTATTCGAAGCACCGCCATTACTTCCTCCTATTCGCCTGTGGGTCAGGTTCAATCATTCTCCGGCGGCCGACAGATTCAAACAGAAATTCCAGGATCTCGACGTGGCGCGCGGCTGCTTCCAGATCCTTGCCCCAGGTATAGAGCCCGTGCTGCCGAATCAGGATGCCATGCACCTGGGAGTTTCGCTGCAGCAGCACACTGGCCTCTGCTGCAAGCGCTTTCATGTCCTGGGTATTCTCGAGAATCGGTATCCACTCCCGATGCTGATGGGTTGCGACACCCTCCAGTCCCTTCAGCATTTCGTATCCCTCGATAAAGAATCCGCCTTCACCGGCGTGGACATCCGATAGCACGGTGCTCCACACCGAATGCGTATGTAGCACCGATGCCGCGCCTGTCGCCTGCACTACCGCGATGTGAAGCAGCGTCTCCGCTGAAGGTTTGCCTCCGGCACCATCGACTTTGCATCCGTTCGCATCGACTTCCAGAAAATGACCGGCGGTCAAGCGGCCCTTGTCCATCGAACTGGCCGTAATAAAAAGGCGCAGTGGGTCGCGATCCATGACTGCGCTGAAATTCCCACTCGTCCCCAGAACCCAGCCACGACGATGAAACGCCGATCCCAAACGGATAAAGGTCTCAGCGACATTGGAAGACATGGCGGAATTATAGTTTCTTTCGGGTGGTTTGCGTCACTTCGCCAGCTTGTACGTACTTTTGAGACCGACGCTTTTTACCGGAACCCGGAAGGCTTCCGCTAGAATCCAGTGCTGCGGCGGGTTCTGGTCATTTTCACTGCAAATACGACAACCAGAAGAGAGCACAAAACGGCGGTTAGGATAAACCCAACAGGGCCATGAAAGAGGTGACGCACGAGTGAAACAGGAACGACAAGGATTGACAGCAGAATCGCGGACCTGATCTCGCCCCTCGCGTGAATTCGGCTCCGTTCGGGCACTTTGCTCCATTTCCAACGCTCAAACTCCATGAAAAGCCATCCGACACCGGCAATCGTTGATGCATACCAAATCACGTGGCAAACCCTGGCGGTGCGGCCGGCAAAATTTAAAACCGGAGTCTGAAGTATGGAAAGATGTCCAACGATCCATCCGTCATTGTGTGTGCATGAATCCCAGAAAACATGGGTCCATATTCCAATCATCAGGGACACTGCCGCCAGCCAAAGCGGTCCAACCGGGCGCTCGCAAAGCGAAAGAAAAAGCCAACGTGCACGATCGGGTAGCATCTCCACTGCCGGCCTACGCAAAATGTAGAGGGCCGCAAGCATCAGAAACCCGGCTGGCAAGCCAAACGCGACGCTTCCAAGAATCTGATGTGAAAGTGTGCTGATATTTTCCTGGCGAAGTAAATACGCTGTATCCGGAACCAGACTTCCGATGACAAGTGAGGGGAAATTGAGCCACCTCACACAGTAGCGCCTGAGGGGCAATACCGCAGTCGGATGAGCGAGTGGAAACGGCATTACTCTTCGAATCTACCAACGGGCTGGCGATGTTTCAATTGTGAACAGGTTTGAATGCATGTATGTGTGTGGACTTTGCAAAATCTCAATGAGACTATCGGATCGTGTGCGGTGCCAATTCCGTAGCAGTCCTTCTCTTCGCACTTCCCGATCCGGAGCACTCCAGAACCGCACGAATGATCCTGGTCCTGGCCTATGTGGCTGCGAGCTGGTTATGGTGGCGCGCAGGTACTCGGACGCAAACGCTGGCGGACTCCCTTTTCTGGCGACTGGGAGCAGGACTGCTCACGCTGCTGGCCATCAACAAGCTTTTCGATTTACGCCAGCTGTCGGAGGCCGGATTGCGAACGATAGCGAAGTCTGGCGATTGGTACGACCGGCGCCAACCAGTCCAATTTGCCCTCGCCATCGTGCTTCCCCTCTTGCTGGCAACCATTGCGGTCGTATTCACAGCGACAAAGGGAAAGAGATTTCTATCGCAGCGACCGGCGGCATTGGCCGGCTGGATATTGCTGTTGCTCTATCTGGCTCTCCGACAAAGTCAGGAATGGAAGCCCGCGCTCACATGGCTTGATGCAATCCACTATCGGGATTGGCGAATGGCACTGGAGATCGCCGGAATCTCACTGTTGATTCTCAGCGCTTTCATGAGCCGCCGTACGTCCTCGCTGCCACGCTGAATGTTGAAGCGGACCTGCCTGCCGCAAAATTCCTGTTGGGACGATGTCTATTCCGGGACCTGCCATTCGACTCAGAGATGAAGGTTCAGTTCGAAAGGAGAAAGGCATGACAAAACTCTCGACTCATCTGTGGTTTGACAAGGAAGCCAGGGAGGCGGCCGAATTCTATACTTCCGTTTTCGGCCCCTCGAACGGAAAAGACAATGGAATAAAAAGTACGACGACACTCGACGACACCCCGTCCGGTTCTGTGGATCTGGTCACGATTGAACTGGCAGGACAACAATTCAACCTCATCAGCGCAGGCCCGCTCTTCAAGTTCAACCCATCGGTGTCCTTTCTGGTTGCATGCTCCTCGAAAGACGAAGTGGATACGTTGTGGAAAAAGCTCTCAGAAGGGGGGATGGCGCTCATGCCTCTGGATGCCTACCCATTCAGCGAGAGATACGGCTGGACGCAGGACAAGTATGGGCTCTCCTGGCAGATCATGTTTGCCGGCGATCGTCCCATCGTTCAGAAAATCACTCCGACGTTGCTGTTCGTCGGGGACGTGGCCGGAAAGGCCGAGGAAGCTGTCCGCTTTTACGCCTCCGTTTTTCACGACTCCGCACTTGGAGGTTTTACGCGCTACGGGCAGGGCGAAGATCCCGAAAAGGAAGGCAGCGTGAAGTTCGCGCAATTCTCGCTTGAAGGTCGGCAATTTGCCGCCATGGATAGCGCAAGAGAACACAAGTTCAAATTCAATGAAGCCATTTCGTTCATGGTCCACTGCGACACTCAGAAGGAGATCGACTACTACTGGGAAAGGTTGTCTGCGGTTCCCGCGGCAGAGCAATGCGGCTGGCTGAAGGACCGGTTCGGGCTCTCGTGGCAGATTGTTCCCACGATGATGGAAAAGATGTTCAAAGAAAAGAATGCGAAGAAGCTCGCGCGTGTCACCCAGGCATTTTTGCAGATGAAGAAATTCGACATTGAGACTCTGCGGCAGGCTTACGAGAAATAGCCGAAGCTATCGATGCAGCGCGGCCAGCTGTCGATCAAAGCCGTCGGCCAGTTCCGTAAACGTCGCGACAGGGCTGGAGCAGAAGACCTGCGGAATGTGTTTCCGCACGCTCCGGTGGACTTGCGCTCCGCGCATCAGCCATCGTTCGCGTCGGGGGTTCCAATTCAGGCCGAATTCCTGCTTCAACCGATCGGGCATCAGGCCGATTCCGACGACACTTCCCGCATACAGCGCCTTTCCGGCAAGCGTTGGCGCGAAGAGCGCGTTCGCAATTTCACGGGCGGAATCGCTGACTCGAATGACGCCGCCGTTCAGCATGTCGTGCATATAGGTTTGGAAATCGCCATAGGTCGGAGGAACAAAGCTGTCTGGAACGCCAAACAGCTTCGGCATCAGGAGGCTGTCCCGATAGAACTCTTCCCTCTCCGTCATGGAAAGTGGCTTAACAAAAAGGTCGTAGACCAGCAGAGTGGAATCGGTAATGGTGGCCAGGACCCAGAACTTCAATTCGGGATCATTGGCGTCGTAGGGTGTTCCCGCGGGAAACACACCGGCGGCTTTGCGCAACACGCCGTTTACCTTCAGGTGCTTGCGATTGATGGACCGGATGGCTCGAAGAGCGAGGTCCTCGCTGCAAAATGTGATGGCTGCCGCTGCAATTGCTGTTCGATATAACCGGCCAAAACGCCCATCGCGGTACCGGCTGTGCTCGGCAACTCCGGCAGCGACCAGCGGGTGTGCGATTTGCATTAACACCGCACGCGGGCCCGCCATTGCGCTGGCGATCTCGCGATTGACGCGCCAAAACACTGAAGTCGGGCGAAACAGTGACGGCTTCATTTCTACAATGATAACGATTTATGGAAAAAGGGCCAGAGGGAAACTTCAGGCGACAAAGTACTTGGCTTAATCGCGCCGATCGGCTACCGAATGGCGCGATTTCTTGCTACATCGGCCTGGGAGAGGGAGAATTTCCGGCGGGAGGCCAGTATGTCTATTTCAAGAAGACTGAAGGAACTTCTCGATGCCGGTAAGGTCGTCTACGAACACCGGGTGCACCCCACCGTCTACACCGCTGCGGAAACTGCCGCATCCATTCATATACCCGGAAATGAACTGGCGAAAACCGTGATTGTGAATGCGGATGGGCTGCTGCGACTGGCAGTCATTCCTGCCAACCGAATGGTGGATCTCCACCACCTCAAATTCATAACGCGATCCGAAAATATCCGCATCGCCAATGAACGTGAGTTCCGGAACGAATTTCCAACCTGCGAGGTTGGCGCGATGCCACCGTTTGGGAGCATTTTTGGAATGCCCGTCTACTGCGACGTTCAATTGGAACACAACGAATTCATCGAATTCAACGCAGGGACGCATCACGACACGATCCGGATGGCCTTTCATGACTTCAGGCGCCTGGAAAATCCCACGATGACCGACCTCGTGGACCATTCGAAGCACGCCGCGTGAACGGCTGCGCGAACTCCTAGGAGTCGGGCAGTCCGGCAATTTCAGGTACAGGACGAATCTCAACGGTTCCGATACGGGCGCCTGGAATACGAGACGCGATGCGAACGGCTTCTTCCCGGTCCTGGACGTCGACAAGGAAGTAGCCTCCCAGTTGTTCACGCGTTTCCGCAAAGGGTCCATCCGTCACAATCGGTTTCCCGTCGCGCATGCGGACACAGACTGTCTCCGAACTGGGATGGAGCGGAGCCGCGCCGCGATATTGACCGCTGGCGTGCAGCTGCCGGGCAAGCGCGATGGAATCCTGCAACATCCCGACCCGTTCGGCTTCCGGTCGCATACGGAACGATTGCTCATCGTGATGAACGAGCAGCAGGAATTTCATTTCAGTGCATCTCAGTCCAGGCCAAACGCCAGGAAGACATTGCCCGGGCGCGCCGCGATTCCGCCGTAACCTGAATTCAGAAAAATCATTCCGCCGGAAACGATCAGCGGAGACCCGTCGATACTCGCACCGGCGGCTTTCACTCCGTTCACTGTCGGGAATTCCTTGTTCGTATCGAACTGCCACAGGACCGATCCATCCGTCGTCGAGTATGCACGGAGCCCGCCATCGTGCGAGCCCGCGAGGACAGCGCCGGGTATCAAGGTAACCGCACCTCCCTGCGCCGCAGCGCAGCGGGGTTGGCCGGCGCACAGGCGCGGATTCGGACCGGGCACGCTCTAGATCTGTTCGCCGGTTAGAAGCTTGACCGCACGCACGCCGCCGGGATTCTGGCTTTGACCGTCGCCGACGCCGAAGTAGACATTCACGCCGTCCGAGGCTGCGCCCCACACCCCACCAAGACCGCTACCCTGCCCGAATCGATACGTCCACAACATGGTTCCAGTGTCTGGATCCAGAGCGTGGGCGACACCGGATTTCTGAGGGGTAACAAGAATCTGGCGATTGCCCGACGTCGCAAGAAGCGGTGAGGCTGAAAAATCGAAGTCCGGGCCCTGAACTTCTGGGCACCCCAGATTGCCGCCGTTGCGAGCGCCGCAGCCGCCCAGCCAGTTATCGTTCGCAGTTGCCTGGTAAACCCACTTCACTTTTCCCGTGTCGATATCCATCGACACGATGGAATCCGTCATGGGCTGCACCGGATCCGCGAATGCATTCCCGGTAGAAACAAAAACGGAACGCCGCCTCATGTCAACTGTAGGTGACGACCAGATGGAACCGCCGGCAGGCCCCCAGGCCTCGAATCCCCGCGCATTCATTCCGCGAAGCTTTGGCTCGTCGACCATGAATGTTTTCCAGATCACGGCACCGGTATCGGCATTGAGCGCGGTAAGGTTTCCGCGGAACTTGCAGCACGCCGCCTGTCCCCGTCCGCCGCTGCCCTCTTCCTGAAGTCCCTGTACCCCAACGAAGACTTTTCCGTCCTGGATTGTCAGGGCGCCGGTGATCGCCGCAGTGGCGTACTCGTCGACTTTCCGCTTCCAGATCTCCTTGCCTGTTATCGTATCGACCGCATAGGCATTCGCCCGCTGGTCGCCGAAGAACACGGCGTAGCCGGTTTGTCCCGCGCTTCGGTATGGCCCGACTGTGAGCGCACTTCGCACGCCGAACTCTGCTTTGTACGTCCAGTAGACGCAGCCGGTTTTGGGATCGACCGCATTCAACTCAGCGGTGTCGCTTGCGACAAAGAGCTTGCCGCCGGCCATTGCGGGCTGGACGCGCGCCGTCGTAATGCCGGCAAAACCAAATGCCCATTTCACTTTCAGTTTAGGAACGTCGGCTGCCGTGATGCCGCCTTGCGGCGCGTAGCGTGAGTTCGATGTGTCGTTGCCCCAGCTTACCCATGCGGGTCCAGTTGCAGGACTTGTGGTCGGTATCGGGGATGTGCACCGATTCGCCGGCGTATTGACAACGGCCGCAACCGTGGGTGCCCTGCCCGTTAAAAACTGAGCAACGGCCGCACGCTCGACAGCGGAAAGTGCGGCGCCCTGGGAGCTCATTTTCCCCGTCGTGAGCGCGTTAACAATCGCCTCCGGTGGGAGAGCACGAAGCTGCTCCGGCGCGGGGACTTCTTTCTCTCCAGCCCGATGACAACTCGCGCAGGATCGATCGAACAGGGCGCTGCCGTTTGGCTGCGCCGGCGCTTGTGGCGGCCGAGCGGTCGCCGCAAATCCGATAGAAAGCAAAACTGCCAATACGACAATGACGAATCGCATCAATTCCTCCCCTGAAAACGCGTAGGTTGCGGCCAACATTCTACCCTGTGACGATTCCAGCCGCATGAATTCCGGCAAACTTTACGTGTTAGGCTAGGCGCGATGCGCCTACCGAATTCCGCGAAGCACGTCTGTCTTGTTGCCATCGTGCTGACCCTGTCGCTTCGCGTGATGCTGCCGCAGTTGAATTCCCGTCAGCCGTCCGGCCACGATGTGCTGAACTACATCGCGCGACTGTCGGAGTTCCAGGAGAACGTCCGGCATGGAAATCTCCTGCCGCGATGGGCTCCAGATCTGGGCAAAGGCAACGGCCAGCCTATATTTTTCTT
>Ga0184628_10001150_pt1 | contig 13192 bp, 12 predicted proteins | sample PLM4_5_b1_FD_133149 | JGI IMG/M metagenome (GOLD analysis project Ga0184628, IMG submission 133149) | Groundwater sediment microbial communities from an aquifer in East River, Colorado, USA - PLM4_5_b1 | ecosystem: Environmental > Terrestrial > Soil > Riparian zone | place: USA: East River... | reverse complement strand
TGCCCCTTTGAGGCCCAGCTGCTTGCCGGGATAGCCTTCGAGATGGATCCGCTGGGCGAGATGACCGCCCGCCGACTTGATCGGTAAATGCTCGCCGAGTTGGACTTTGATCAGCGCCGCCGGAAAATCGACGAGATCGACATCGGCGTTCCAGTGCGCTTGGTGAAAATCCAGAACTTCCTGCGGAAACACCAACCGCCCAGCGGCCTTGAGCTGCATCGGCCCATGGTCTTTTTCTACCTGGCTGTTAATTTCGAAATGCAGCGCCGCGCCGATTGATTCCGCCGACGGGCGCGCCCGCAGATCTTTCATAAACTCGCGCAGCCGCTGGCCGCGCACGCGTTCGACCGTGACATCGGCTTGGCGTAAGCGCCATTCGCCCAGGCCGGCACGCTTACGCCCATCCGAATAATCGATGGCGCCGTTGCGGATCTTGACGGTTTGAAGATCGAGACTGAACTGCTCACCGGGGCGTTTGAGTATCGGCAAATTCAACAGCTTTTCGAGCAATGGGATGCGCCCCTCGGCATCGCCGGCCAGGGCGATGGTGGGCCGCTGCAAGCGAATTTCATAAAATATCACTTGACGCTGGAGCAACGGCAGCAGCGCAACCCGCGCCGTGACCCGCTCGGCGGCGATCTCCGGCGTAGCGCTGTCCGGCATAGCGATGGCGACATCGCGAAATGCGATTCCGGTGACCCAACCAAATTCAATGTCCGCGGCCCCAACACCAACCTTGAGCGCAGTGTTTTGTTCGAGCTCGTCGATGACAAAACTGCGGAATTCGCCGACTCGAACCAGATGGTAAAATGCCAGAGCACAAACAATGAAAAAAAGCACGGCGGTAATGCCGATGAACGCGCCGATCTTGAGGAGTGTTTTCATGCGTAAACAAAGACGGGCTTTAATGCTTCGGGCGGTTGCTCTCCTAGGTGGGAACGCGGAACGCTAAACCATGGCAATGCTAAAGCAAGTTCACTGCAGTCGCAAGCGTCATGCGGCGCCAACGCAGTCCTCAAAGTTACTATTGATGAGTTCGCGCAAAGGGCAAAATACAGCACATCGTGCGCGGCTCTATCGGTTTGCATAATTTTGCAATCGTTCACCGCCGCGGCGCGATTCTTGCCCGGCGCCGATCTTGCCTTGACAGCCCTAGATGAACTTGTTAGATAAAACGATCTTTTTCGCCTACTGGTGTTTACCAAGGAGAGAGTCTATGGTGGATCGAGAAGAAGAGCTGCTCAACAGCAAACAAGTCGCCGTGATTCTCGATATGAGTCCGGACACTGTCAATGAATTTGCCCGAAAAAACATCCTCCCGGCCTTCAAAAAGGGCAAGCAATGGCGATTTCGCAAGCGCGACATTTCAATTTTCTACAAGAAACAACCGAAGGATATCCGCGATGCCTAGCCGGACGTGGGTGATTGGGGTTGGGGCGCATGGCTGAAAACGAAGCGCATGAGAGCAAACTATACGGAGAGTTCGCCCCGCTTTACGACAAAATCTTCGGCAAGATTTTCTACAGTCGGCTCGAGCGGGTGATTGACGATCTCGGCATTCCTCCGGGCGCGCAGGTTCTCGAAGTAGGGGCCGGCACGGGCACTTCTTTTCCCGCCTATCCCACTCATTGCAATGTTACTGGCATAGACTTGGCGCCGGACATGCTCGCGCGCGCGCGGCAAAAAATCGTCGACAACGGCTGGCGCCATCTCAAAGTGATTGAGATGAACGCCCTCGATCTCAAGTTTCCCGACAACAGCTTCGACTACGTCATGGCGTTTCATGTCGTCACCGTGGTTCCCGATCCGGTGCGCATGATTGCTGAGGTCAAACGGGTCTGCAAGCCGAGCGGCAAGATTGTTATCGTCAATCACTTCACCAGCGACGTCCCGGTGCTCGGCACGCTCACTCGATCGATGGACCCGCTCACCCGCTGGCTCGGTTGGCGCACCGATCTCCAGCTTAAACCCTTCATCGCAACTACTGGCCTGATCATTGAAAAGGTTTATAAAATTAACAAGACTTCCCTCTACACCGTGGTCTTGGCCAGAAAACACTCCAACTCCAACGGTCACTATGTCGCGCGTGAACTGTAGCCTAAGCGTGCATGGCCGCCGCCAATCGATGGTTTGACGGGCTCGCGCCCATAAAATCGGCTGACAAGTTTGTCTAAAATCGAAACAACGCGGTTAGCAATTGTCTCCGGTGACCTGTGATGCAATCGTTATCGGACGTGGCGAGGCAGTAACTCACGAGGAGGGATCGTTGGATAAATTATCGCGGCAGATCTTTGGGATCCTTCTTCACTTCTTTTTCAGCTTCGTCGTCTTTTTCGGTAACGCCTTTTTTGAAATCCCGGATCGCCTTGCCGAGTCCGCTGCCGATCTGCGGCAGCTTACTGGGACCGAAAATCACCAGAGCGATCACGAGAATCACCATCAGTTCCGGCACACCAAGTCCAAACATGAATCCTCCTAAGCTTTACGCTTCACGGCGAAGAATACCGCGTTATCGCCCCGCTGTACAAGCAGCAAGATACGGTCGCCGCGCCGGCCTTGCCGCGTCGCCCGTTCAAAATCTTTGACATTGGCCACGGCGCGCTGGTTAACCTCGCGAATCACATCCGCCGGTTCGATGCCGACCAGGTCGGCCGGGCTGCCCGGCTGCACCTCGACCACCAAGACCCCTTTGGCTGAACTCAAACCCAAGCGCCGCGCTGCCTCCGGAGTAATGCGCTGCACCCGCAAACCGAGCTCGGCATCGCGCGCCTCGGCCTGCTGATTGACATCGGCTTCGTCGCCGAGCTCGCCGATGCGCACCGCGACGGTTTGCTCCTTTTTCTCGCGCAGTATTTTGAGCGAAACTTTTTGCCCCGGCGCGATATCGGCAATCACTCCGGGGAACTCGTTGCTCTTGGGCACGGCTTTGCCATTGAACTCGACGATCACATCGCCGGTTTTGATGCCTGCTTCGGCCGCGGGGCTCTTATCGGCCACCTCGGTGACGATCGCTAGATCGGCGGCGGTGCGCGTGACTCCTAGCGAAGCGGCGTGGGTGGCGCTAAGATCCTGGGCGCGCACCCCGAGCCAACCGCGAACCACTTTGCCGTTTTTGCGCAACTGGTCCAAGACCTTTTTTGCCAGATCGATGGGAATCGCGAATCCGATACCGACATTGCCGCCGGATTGACTGAAGATCGCGGTATTGACGCCGATCACTTCGCCGTCGGCGCTGATCAGCGGTCCACCGCTGTTGCCAGGGTTGATCGAAGCATCGGTCTGAATAAAATTATCGTAGGGACCGGCGCCGATCACCCGCCCCTTGGCGCTGATGATGCCCGCGGTGACGGTATGCTCGAGTCCGAAGGGGTTGCCGATCGCCATCACCCAATCGCCGACGTCCAGCTGGCTCGAGCTACCGAGCTTAGCGAAGGGCAGATTGCCGCCGGAGCGACGGATCTTGATCAAGGCCAAATCGGTGCGATCGTCCTTGCCGATCAAGCGCGCTTCATGCTCGCTCTGATCCGCCAGTTTCACCTTGATCGTGTCGGCACTGCGCACGACATGATAACTGGTGAGGATCTCACCGTCCCGGCTGATCAAAATCCCCGAGCCCAAACTGCGCGAATTGTTCTCCCGCGGCGCCGACTCGCCGAAAAACCGATTGAAGAAATCTTCGATGGGATCGTTGGAGCCCGAACGCGGCGAGCGTTGTGTCAGGGTTGAAATGTTGACCACCACCGGCATGGTTTTTTTGGCGATGCTGGCGAAGGTCGGCGGACGGTTGCCGTCCAGAGCAGCCAAATTGGCGGCCTGTACATCGCCAACCAGCTGAAGTCCGAACCCGTTCGAGCCATACACCAGAATGGCGATCAAATACCGGCGCCACAGCGATCGATCCCGTGTAACCATCAGCGATAAATCCTCGCTAGATCCAACGCAGCACAATAGCAAATTTCCCGCGCGCGGTGAAACCGGCGGGCGAAAGGCCAAAACATTTGCAAATAACCATCTCAGTGTCTATGAAGTAACCAGCCCTAGCGTCGAAAGCAACCATGAAACCCGCTCCCATCGATTACGACACCGTGCGCGAGATGCTGCGCACTGCGACGCCGGACCGCGTGCTGCGTTTTATCGGCAAAAGCCACCCCGCCGACATCGCCTTGCTATTCAAAGGGCTCGATTCATCGGAAGTGCGCCAACTGTTCGACGTGCTGTTCTCGTCGCGCCGCGCCGCCAAGACGCTTAAAGAGCTGCCTTTCGAACTATTGCCCGACATCCTCGCCTTGATCGACGATGAGAAAGTCGGCCGGCTGATCGTGCGCGCCGACCCAGATGAGGCGGTCACCTTCATCGACAGCCTCCCCGACGAGCGCCGCGAGCGGGTCATGGCGCTGCTCGACCCTGAGCGCCGGGCCGCGGTACGTGAAATAATCAACTACCCAGAGGGCACCGTGGGCCGTTTGATGACCACCGACTTCATGGCGCTGCCACCGGATGCCACCGCCCAAGGCGCCATCGATAAGATCCGCGAGCGCGGTGAACTCGAGAGCTTTTTCTATCTCTATGTCGTCGACAAAGACGGCAAGCTGGTCGGCGTCGTGCCAATCCGCAACCTCGTGATAGCGCCGCCGGCACGCGAATTGCGCGATATGATGATCGCCGATCCGATCAAAGCCGATGTCTTCATGGATCAAGAAGACGCCGCGCGCATCGTCGCCAAGTACGAGCTTTTGGCGCTGCCGATTGTCGACGAAGGGGGCCGCTTGGAAGGCATCATCACCGTCGACGATGTCATCGACATCATCAAGGAAGAAAGCACCGAGGACATGTACAAGATGGTCGGCTTGGCCGAGGAGGACCGCGTCTTCACGCCAGTGTCGCGCTCGGTGAAAATGCGCCTGCCCTGGACCATCCTCAATTTGCTGACGGCAACGCTCGCCGCATCCATTGTCGGCCTCTTCGAAGGCACGCTTCATGAGATCATCGCCCTGGTCACGTTCATGCCGGTGATCGCCGGTGTCGGCGGCAACGGCGCCACCCAGACCGCGACGGTGATCATTCGCGCCATCGCTCTAGGCGAGCTAGAGTTTTCCTCGGCCTGGAAGGCGGTGATAAATCAAGTGTCGGTCAATATTTGCATCGCTATCGCCGCCGGCGCCATGATCGCCCTGGCGGCGATTTTGTGGAAGGGCAATCCTTATCTGGGTCTGGTGCTCGCCGGCGCGATGTTACTGAATCTCGGACTAATGGCGGGCTTTGCCGGCGCGGTCATCCCCTTATTGCTCAAAGGCATGAAACTCGACCCGGCGCTCGGTTCCGGTATCATCGTCACCGGCCTAACCGATGCCTTTGGTTTTCTCTCGTTTCTCGGCCTGGCGACGATCTTTCGCAGTTATTTGATCTAGATCGTCTTCATCGGCAATCGCACCGGCCGCTTTAGGCGACTTTTGCAATAAGAACAGGACTCCGCCGAGTAAACTATCAAGGGCAACGATCAAGAACAGCAACAGACCGAAGGCGATGCCATTTTCACTGCTAATGCCAATCACGGCAAGCAAATAAATGTAACCTCCTTCGCGCAGCCCCAACCCATTTAAACTGACCGGGATCGCCGCAAAGGTTCCCACCAACGGATAGACGATGAGACAAAACGAAAGCGGCACCTCTAAACCGAGCGCGCGGCCCATCACAAGATGCATCCAGGCTTGGATTAAATGAGCGACCAGGGAGAGCGCAGTCGCGGCCGCCAACGCGCGCCACTGGGTTCGATAACTGTGCAGGGCTAAGCGGATTTTGACCACCATCGGATGGCCGTCCTCGGGTAACACACCTCTGAGCAACGGCAGAAGCAAAACCGCGCCGACAAAACCGGCCGCGAGCATAAGCGTGATCGAACGAACCGTCGGCGGAACCGCGTATTCGGGAAACAACAGCAACCCCGCGGCGCCTAACCAGACCAGCACGATCATACCGATGGCTCGATCCATCAGCACCGACATGGCGGCGTGCGTCGTCGTCACGGCGCGCCCTTTGGCGTGGGATTCTTGATCGCGCGCGAGGTAAACCACCCGGCTGACATCGCCGCCTACCGTGCCAGGCGCGAACAGATTGAAGAACATGCCGATCAAGTAATATTTGAGCAGATCTATGAACTGCGTCTCGATCCCCAACGGCCGCCCGAGAGTCGCCCAGCGCACGGCACTAATCGCTTGGGTACACAGATAGATGACCAGCGCCAGCGCGATCCACCAATAATTCGCCGTCGCAAAGGTTTCCAAAAAGCGCTCGGGATGAACTCGCGAAATAAAATAAACTAACAGACCGCCGCTGACGAGCAGCTTCACTAACAGGATAATAATCGGTTTGGCCTTTTTCATCGTTCCAGCGGCGGTTGGATCAGCACCTGGCCATCATCCTTGCTCAGTCCATCAACGAGCACCCGGCGCCCGCTGACATGCAGGCGCCCCTCGGCGTAGAGCTGGATGGCTCGGGGAAAGATTCGATGTTCTTGTTTGAGAATCCGCGCCGCCAGTGATTCTTCCGTATCGTCGGGAAAAACCGGCACGACCGCTTGGATGACGATCGGCCCCTCGTCGCACTCTTCGTTGACGAAATGCACCGTGCAGCCGGAAAAGCGCACGCCATGGTCGACGGCCTTCTTCTGCACATGTAGACCTGGGAATAAGGGTAACAAGGCCGGGTGAATGTTCATGATGCGATTGGAATAGGCCTTGATGAAAACCGGCGAGAGCAAACGCATGAAACCGGCTAGCGCCACCAGCTCGACGCCGCGCCCGCGCAACAGGTCGACTACCGCTTGATCGTAGGCTTCACGGCTCGTATACGCCTTGTGGTCCAAGATTTCGGTCGGGATGCCGTGATTTTGCGCGCGCACCAGACCGAAAGCGTCGGCTTTATTGCTCAAAACCAATTGAATTTTAGCATCAAGCCCTTTGGCCTCGATAGCGTCAATAATCGCCTGAAGATTGGTACCGCCGCCGGAAAGCAAAACCGCGATAGGAACTTGTCTTGCCATACTATATCAAGAACGAATCGTTGCGCCCTTCACACCTTGGCGAATCTCACCGATGACAAAACTGCGCTCGCCAATGCGTTTCAGCCTTCGAATTACCGGGTCGGCGTCTTTCTTGTCGACGATGAGAATCATGCCGAGGCCCATATTGAACGTCGCATCCATCTCCGGCTGGGCGACCCTGCCGATTTTCTGAATCAAGCCGAAGACCGGCGGCACTGGCCAACTTGTCCGTTCAACTACCGCATGCCGTCCTTGCGGCAAGACCCGCGGCAGATTTCCGCTAATACCGCCGCCGGTGATATGCGCCGCGCCTTTGATGCGAAACGCGCCGAATAGCATCTTGGCGATTTTAGCATAAATGCGCGTCGGTTCTAGCAGTTCCTCGCCGAGCTTGCGACCGAGTTCTGGAATACGCCGGTTTAATTTCAAGCCGCCCCATTCGAGTAGAACCTTGCGCGCAAGCGAATAACCATTGCTGTGCAGTCCGCTGGCAGGAATGCCGATCAAAATATCGCCGGGCGTAACCGCTGCCACATCGATCATTTTCTTTTTCTCCAAAGCGCCGACGACAAAGCCGGCGAGATCGTACTCGCCTCTCGGAAAATCACCGGGATGCTCGGCGGTCTCGCCGCCGATCAGCGCACAGCCGGCTTGGCGGCAGCCGGCGGCGATGCCGCGCACCACCGCTTCGGTGATCTTCACGTCGAGTCTGCCGCAGACGAAGTAATCCAGAAAAAACAGCGGGGTCGCTCCCTGAGTCAAAATATCGTTGACGCCCATGGCGACCAAATCAATACCGATAGTGTCATGAACGCCGGTCTGAAAGGCGATCTTCAGCTTGGTGCCGACACCGTCGGTGGACGAGACCAAGACCGGATCGCGATAGCCGCGCGATTTAAGATCGAATAGCGCGCTGAAGCCGCCGACGCCGGCGAGCACGCCGGGTACCTTGGTTTTCTTGGCAATGGGACCGATGCGCCGCACCAGTTCATCGCCGGCTTCGATGTCAACGCCGGCCTGGGCGTAAGTAAGACCTTTTGGAGTTGTCATTAGAACCTAAATTCGTTGCTTGAATTCGTTTACCGGTGTGGGCGCGGATCATCCACGTCATCGCCAAGATAATAGCGCACTGAAAACAGAAATTCACATGGTCGAGCCAATTCCTGTGGCATTGGCATCGCTGGCCGAGGCGAGCAGAGCGCGAATCTTGAGGGTATATTCACCGAACTTGACCGCACTCATCATTTCCATGGTGCGTGGCCGCGGTAACGCGATGGCGATGGTCTCGAGCAGGCGGCCCGGCCGCGCCGACATGACGAACACCAGGTCGGAGAGAAACACCGCTTCTTGAATGCTGTGAGTGACGAACAGCACGGTCTTCTTGCGCTCCTCCCAGATGCGCAGCAGCTCCATGTCCAACTCGTCGCGGGTCATGGCGTCGAGTGCGCCGAAGGGCTCGTCCATTAACAACAGCTGCGGGTCGGTCACCAATGCGCGGCACAGCGAGGCGCGCTGCTGCATGCCGCCGGAGAGCTCATGTGGATACATTTCTTCGAAGCCGTCTAATCCGACGAGCTTGATCAAGGCGCGCGCCTTGTCGGCATAATTGGCGACATTGAGTTTAGCGAACTCCACCGGCAGGAGCACGTTGCCCAACACCGAGCGCCATTTGAGCAGCACCGGCGCCTGGAAAACCATGCCGACATTTTCCAGCGGACTATCGACCTGATGGCCGGCCACGGTGACCGTGCCGAAGGATGCCGGCATCAAGCCGGAGATGATTTTCAGCAACGTACTTTTGCCGCAGCCGCTCGGACCGACGATAGCAACGAAGTTGCCCGTTTGGATGTCGAAAGAGACATTATCCAGCGCCGTAACGGTCCGGCTCGCGGTCGAGAACACCCGCGAGATCTGTTGGACAGCGATCAGCGGCGGCACGGCATCACTTTCGACCAAGAGCGGGTTAACGCTTGATAAACTGGTTGGTGTAGACTTCTTTGGCGCTCACCTTGCGGCCGACATCGAAGTACTCGTTGACCACCCTGACAGTTTTTTCCATGATCTCAGGCTTCATGTAACCCATGCCGACGTTGACCGACTCCAACGGCAGAAACACTTCGGTCAACGCGTTCTTGAGCTGCTGCGTGGTGAGTACCGAATCGAGCTCGGGTTTATGCTTGAGCAAAATCTTTAGCGCCTCTTCCTGATTGTCGCGCGCATAACGCAACCCTTCCAAGGTTCCTTCGACATAGGCGCGCACGAACTCCGGCCGTTTTTTGATATCCTCATCCTTGACGATCAGACTGGTGCCGTAAATATCCAGACCGGTGTCTTTCATGAACACGCGGCTGAGCTTGACACCGACCTTCGATGCCGCCATCTCGGCAACCTCATCATTGGAAGCGCGGAACATAATAATGAAGTCGGCTTTCTTAGTGGCCAACGCCGCGGGCTGGATGGGCGCCGCGGTTTCTTGAATCTTGATCGCCTTGAAATCGATCTTGTTGATGCGCGCGTAAGCCGGCATTAGGAACCACTGCGCCTGCCCTGGGCTGATCGCCAACGATTTACCGGGTAGATCCTTGATGCTTTTGATCGCACCCTCGTCGCGCCACAAAATCGTCGCGCCGACATAACCGAACTGCGCCGCCGCTTGCACCGGCGTGCCGCGGGATTTTGCCACGATCATGGTGGCGGCATCGGCGAAACCGAAGTCGGCGCCGCCGGAACCGATGGTGCGCACGGTGTCCGCCGAGCCCGTGCTCGCCTGAATCGTCGCCGCCAAACCGCGCTTGGCGTAGAAACCCTTTTCCAAAGCGACATACCATGGCGCATGCTTGCCGCCGATGATGAAGTCCATGCGCAGGTTCGCCGGCGTCAGCTCAGCCGCCCTGGCTGACGTCACCGCGCCGAAAACCGGCAGCGCCAAGAGCGCCGCAATAACAGCAGCCACCGCTGCCTTGAATAGAGATTTCATCGCATCCTCCGCAAATGGAAAATCAAAACGAACCTTCGACTTCGCGCACCGCCGCGCTCCAGGGAGCCAGTTTTCTCTGGCAGAACTCCGCCAACCAAAATAAACCGAGCGACAACACCGCGAGAATCAGCAGGATCACCAGTGCGAACGCCGTGTCCAAACTATAGTTGGCTTGCAGGACCAAGTATCCCAAGCCTTCGTTGGCGGCGACGAACTCGGCGACGATGGCGCCGGTGACCGACAGCACGATGGCGACCTTGATACCGGCGAACATATAGGGCAGCGAGTTGGGCAGGCGGATTTTTTTAAAGACATCCCAAGCCGAGCCGCGGTTGATGCGCGCTAACTCCAACAGCTCGGGCTCGACTTCTTTCAATCCGACCACCGTGTTGACGACGATGGGGAAAAACGCCACCAAAAAAGCGATAGAGATCTTCGAAAACATGCCATAACCGACCCATATCACCATCAACGGCGCAAACGCGCTTTTCGGCATAGCGTAGAGAATCACGATCAATGGATAGATGGTGTTTTGCAAGTGGCGTGAGTAGACCACTGAGATGGCGAATCCCACGCCGAGAACGAGTGACAAAGCGAAGCCGCCGAAGGCTTCGATGAAAGTGATCAATGAATGGTGGCCCAAGATCGGCAGTTTTTTGAAAAACGCCGTCCACAGATCCCGTGGCGGCGGCAAGATAAACGAGGGAACCTTGATAACTTCGACGAGGATTTCCCACAATACCAATAGAACGAAAAAGAAGACCACCGGCTCGGCGACATTTTTCCAAGAAGATTTCACATCTGCACTCCGCGCCGACGTTAATGGAAAGCTTCAGTGGAGTCAAGAAATTGCCTGAGGCAATGATTATTCAGCCGCTGGACAAGCTCGACGCACCACGGTCGATGGCGGCGCATTGCGCGATCACGGCGATGTGTTAGTAAGAGCGCAACAGTTACAGCAGCAGGAGCGCCATGGCACAGAATAAGTTTACCGCCACCGCGTTATACGAAGCTTGGCCGGCGCTTTCCCGCCCCGAGCGCGTCGACGGCTTCGAGTTCTTGCAACGGAACGACGCCGAATCGTTTTTCCTGCAATTGGACGCTCGCAACCGTGCCAATTTGCTGCTCGACCTGGTGCCGGGTGAACGCCGGCTTTGGATGCGGCTGCTCGCCCCGGACGACGCCGCCGATCTGATTCAAGAAGCACCAGTCAAAGAACGCGCTGAATTGCTGGCATTGCTCGACGACGCAACGCAACGAGAAGTCAAAGGGCTGCTCGATTACGCCGAAGACGACGCCGGCGGCTTGATGAACACCCGCTACTCTCGGCTCCGTCCTGAGATGACGGTCGGCGAGGCAATCAGCTACCTGCGCCGTGACGCCCAGAGCCGGGCGCGAACAACTTATTACGCCTACGTCGTCGACCGTGAAGAACGATTGCTCGGTGTCATTACATTTCGCGATTTGATCGTGGCACCGGCCGACAACTTGATTCGCGAGGTGATGCGCACCGAAATTATTTCCACGCGCGAGGACATGGATCAAGAGGCGTTGAGCAAGCTCTTCATGCGCCACCACTTATTGATGATTCCCGTGGTCGATGGCGCCGGGCGCATCAAGGGCATCGTCAGCGTCAATGATATCGTCGACGTTGTCCAGGAAGAAGCCACGGAAGACATTCAAAAGATCGGCGGCGCCGAGTCGTTAGATGGGCCATACTTACAGGTCTCGTTAGCCAAAATGATCCGCAAGCGGGCCGGTTGGCTCGCCGCGCTGTTTTTGGGCGAGATGTTGACCGCGACGGCCATGGGCTATTTCGAAGCGGAGATCGCCAGAGCGGTGATCCTCGCGCTGTTCGTGCCATTGATCATCAGCAGCGGCGGCAACTCCGGCTCCCAAGCGACTACCCTGGTTATCCGCGCCATGGCCTTGGGCGAAGTGCGCCTGCGCGACTGGTGGCGTGTCATCCGGCGTGAGTTCGCAACCGGTCTAGCGCTCGGGCTGATCCTGGCTTCGATCGGTCTGGTGCGGATACTCCTCTGGCAGTTCTTTTTCGACGCTTACGGCGATCACTATTTTCTCATCGCCCTAACCGTCGGCTTAAGTTTGGTTGGGGTGGTCATGTGGGGCTCGTTAATGGGCTCGATCCTGCCGTTCATCCTGCGTTCGCTGGGCTTCGACCCGGCGAGCGCATCAGCGCCGTTTGTCGCTACCCTGGTGGATGTCACCGGTCTGGTGATCTATTTTACCGTCGCGGCCGTGGTCCTGCGCGGCACCCTGCTATAGGACGAAGCAAACTCTTGGCGTCAATTCCAACTCCGGCCTTGAACCTTTGCACGTTTGAAGCTTGAACGCACCGTGACCGCGGTAACGCGATCACTGAACTAAGGTTCTTCCTGCTCGTGCTTCAACTGGCTATGCTCAAGCTGCGTCTCGCGCTTGCGCCGGATCATCTCGCGCTCCTGGGCGAGGAAACGTTCGACGGCGCGGCGAAACTGCCCGTCGACGATGTAGTGAACGCTAGTGGTGTGTTCCGGGTCGAGACCGCGCAATTGCTTAAAACTGCCGCCGGCCCCGGCCTCGAAGCGTTCGAGGCCGGTGCGAATCGAATGCTCGATGGCCGAGTAGTAACAGACATTGAAGTGAAGAAACGGATGTTCCTCGGCGCATCCCCAGTAGCGGCCATACATCGCCTGGTCATCGCGCACATTGAAGGTGCCGGCGATGATCTTGCCGTCGCGCTCGGCGAGCATCAAGCAGAGATGCGCGGCAAAGCGCTTGTGCAGTTCGTCAAAAAATTCTTGGGTCAAATACTGCCGGCCGTAATACAGCCGGTCGACGTGGCCCTTGTATAGGCGAAACATCGTGCGCAGCTGTTTTTGCGTGAGCTCCGGGCCCTCATAGGCGCGGATCGTGATGCCGCGTTCGGCCACCTCGCGCCGCTCGCGCTTAACTTTGTTACGCCGGTCGCTGCGAAAGCTGCCAAGATAGTCGTCGAAGGAATTAAAGCTGCGATTCTGCCAATGATACTGAATGCCGTGGCGCGGCAAGAAACCCACCGCTTCGAGCGCCTCCCGTTCGTCGGCCAGGCAAAAATTGACATGCACCGACGAGATCTTGTTATCGGCGGCGATCTTGGCCAGGGCCTGGCCCATGAACTGAATTAGTTGCGCGCG